>ERZ1292645.636-Hain-H14-02um-R2-636-length-11823-cov-4_pt1 | contig 11823 bp, 13 predicted proteins | sample MGYA00564401_ERZ1292645 | MGnify/ENA primary metagenome ERZ1292645 (study PRJEB36523, sample SAMEA6512644) | groundwater metagenome | collected 2019-01-09 | study: AquaDiva: Metagenomics assemblies of 32 groundwater samples | reverse complement strand
TACAACTATTCTTCTAAATGGTTATCTTTTTTATGGAAAAAGAACAGCAAAGAAAACAAAAAACTTCTTAAAAGAAAATATAACGCAATTTTATTTGGATACAACAGAACAGGGTTTGAAGTTTTAAGAGCATTGACTAAACTTAAAAAACATTATTTAGTTGTTGACTTTAATCCAGATACTATTTCAACGCTGAATAAATTCAGAATTCCGAGTTTGTATGGAGATGCGGAAGATCTTGAATTTTTAAATGAATTAAAATTAGATAAAATTGATTTGGCAATTTCAACAATTCCAGATTATGAAACCAATCTTTTATTAATAGAATCTATCAGATTGGTTAACCCGAACGCCATAATAATAGTTAGAGCAGAGAATATTAATGAAACTTTGGAATTTTATAAAAAAGGCGCAGATTATGTTTTAACTCTTCATTTTGTCGGCGGAGAGCATATTGCAAAAATGATTAAAAATATTAAGACAAACAAAAATGAATATAAAAAAGAAAAAGAAAAACATCTTAAAAGAATAAAAGAAATATTAAAAAGGCAATGAAAATCTGAGAATTTCTTATTTTAATAAAAAGTTTTATTATTTAATTTATTTTTTATTAATTAGTTTTCTTCATCCTCGTTTAGTTCAGTTCCGCCTTTTTTTTCAAAGATAGAAACTATAAATGTTAAACTTCTTAAAATTAATTCAATGGCAACTATAAAGAAAATGTAAGGAGTTATTCCCTGAAATAACTGCGGAATATCAAATACTCTCGCCAAGATTTCTTCTGAATTAAAAAATAAAGGTTCTGTAAGACCAAGCGCTAAAAGCGTGAATGGAATAACTTTTGCTGTTTCTGCAGAAGCGTTTTCTCCGTATTTAGGAATATAAGAGACAACTCTTAATACAGCGATGGTAATTGCAGCAAGCAAAATAATTGAGCTTGGTTCCATACCCTTAGCTATAAATATTAATAAAATCGCGAAAATCAAGAACCAAAAGAAAATTAATATTGGCAAAAGGATTATGTACTCTAAAAAGTAAAGAAGTCCTGCAATCATTTTTACAAGAATCGGATGATTATTCCGATTATATTTATTTAAATTTAATTTAAGAATATTTTTTGTTGAAATAAAAATATGAAGCTTCCAAATAAAAATAACATAAATTGCAACAATAATTGTTGGAAATAATAAATTAATGAATATCTGAGTTTGAGCCATAATCACCTCAAATAAATTTATGAAATTAAATTTATAAAGGTTTTGAATGTTTTAAAACAAAGGTAGATTTAAATATAATATTTCTTTCTTGGTTTTATGATAGATATTAAATTAATCATAAATCCTTACGGATTAAATAAATTTAAAAAACCTGAAAAATGATAGACATTAAATTAATTAGGGAAAATCCAGATTTGGTTAAGGCAAATAATAAAAATAGAAATTATGATTTGGATATTAATGAAATTCTTAAGCTTGATAATGATTGGAAAAAAATTAAATTTGAATCAGATAATTTAAGAGGAGATAGAAATAAAGTTTCCAATGAAATTAATGAAGCTAAAAAAGCTAAAGATGAAAAGAAATTAAAAATTTTAATTAAAAATGCAAAAGAAATTCCAGAAAAGCTCAAGAAGAATGAAGAGAAAGAAAAAGAATTAAAGGAAAAACTTGATAAATTGCTGTCTTTAATTCCGAATATTCAGGATAAAAGCGTTCCAATTGGCGGTGAAGAAAAAAATAAAGAAATTAAAAAATTAGGGAAAATTCCAAAATTTAATTTTCCAGTTAAAAGCCACGAAGAACTTTTAAAAAATCTTGATTTATTGGATATGAAACGAGCAGCGAAAATTGCGGGTTCTGGATTTTATTTATTTAAAGGAGATTTAGCTAAACTTGAAAGAGCACTGATAAATTTTATGCTGGATTTCCATATTAAAGACGGCTTTATTGAGATAAATCCTCCTCAATTAGTCAATGAAAAAACTTTATTTGGAACTGGAAATCTTCCTAAATTTGAAGGAGATGTTTATAAAACAAGAGAAGGATTTTATTTAGTCCCGACTGCAGAAGTTCCTTTAACGAATTTATATGCTGAAGAAGTTTTGCAAGAAAAAGAATTGCCAAAAAAATTTGTCGCATTTACGCAATGTTATAGAACAGAAGCAGGCAGACACGGAAGTGAGACTCCTGGGATTTTTAGACTGCATGAATTTGAAAAAGTTGAAATGGTTTATATTTGCAAGCAGGAAGACTCTTGGGATTTTTTAGAAGAAATGACAAAAAGAGCTGAAAAAATTTTAGAACTGCTTGAATTGCCATACAGAAGAATTGTTCTGGCGACGGCAGATGCAGGTTTTGCGTCGGCAAAAACTTATGATTTAGAAGCTTGGAGTCCTGCGTTAAAGAAATATCTTGAAACCTCTTCGTGTTCAAACTGCGCTGATTTTCAGGCAAGAAGAATGAATACCCGATATCAATCAAAAGATGGATTAAAATTTGTCCACACCTTAAATGGAAGTGGATTAGCAACCCCCAGATTATTAATTGCTTTAATTGAAAATAACCAACAAAAAGACGGCTCAATTAAAATTCCAAAAGTTTTGTGGAAATATACTGGATTTAAAGAGATAAAAAAAAATGACAACTAAAAATTTGGAGAATATTGCTGATGAGAAAGTTCTTGTTTTAACACAATCTCAAATGAATTATCAAATAGATAAATTAAGATATATGGCTCCTTTTGGATTAAAAAATTTTTCAATAAAAGCTTATATCTTAAAAAAGTATTATGAATTTTTTTATGATTATATTCTAGAAAAGAAAAATTAAAAGATTAGAAAGTTTTAAAAGTTATTTTATTTTTTCAATTTTAAGATAAAATTTGGTTTTCTTACTTCATTATATTTTCTTAAGCTCAAAAACGATTTATTGTTTTCCGTATAACATTCTGAAATAATCCCATTATCTTCAAAAACTCCGCAATGACCATAATTGTATCTTTCCATCCAAATTACAAATCCCTTTTTGTCAATGCGATGCGGATACTTAGAAGAATGCAAATAATCATTTTTTATCCAAATTAAAAGACATCCTCTCTCTGGTTCATTTACTTGTTGGAATTTGTCGCTCGTGATTAAATCTTGAATAGTTGGCGTATCTTTTTCCCAATTTATTAAATGCCCCAACCCTATTCTTCTTAATGGATAAGTTTTACAGCTATCTCTATGGGTTATTATTACTTCTTCTAATTCCATTTTAAAATAATTGATATTTGTTTTTTAAGATTTTATTTTGTAAAATATCTATTTTTAAAAATAGAGGTTTATAGTCGTTTTAGCAAACTTTAAAAATTGATTCAATATTCTTTATATAAGATATGCCTCTACTCGGCACCACGCTCGGTAGAATACTGAGAGAGTGATGTTGAAATAGAGTCTTTCGCGTAATGCCTCTACTCTGCTCCCAAGCTCACTCGGTTATTTAATTTTATTTATTAATTGTAAAGTTTTATCCTCCGTGAACTTGCTCGGCACCACATTCGGTATATTTAAATATAAATAAAAATTAGTTTTCGCGTAATGCCTCGGTAGTTTAGTGGCTAGAACACAACCCTGTCACGGTTGAGGTCCGGGTCCGATTCCCGGTCGGGGCGTTTTTTTATTTCAGGAAAGTATTAAGAAAATATGAATTATTGCAAAATGAAACCAAAGATATTTATATCTAAAAGGTAATATGTTAATATGAAAAAAGGGGTGAATCTAAAGAGACCAACTGTTGTAAGTTTATTTTCTGGATGTGGAGGATTAGATTTAGGATTCATAAATCAGGGGTTTGAAATTATCTGGGCTAATGATTTTTTTCCAGAAGCAGTTGAAACATACAAAAAAAATATTGGAGATCATATAATTTTAGGAGACATAACTAAAATTCCTAGTTCTGAAATCCCCAATAATTTTGAAGTTTTATTGGCGGGATTTCCTTGCCAAGGATTTTCAATTGCAAATAAAAATAGAAGTATGAAAGATGAGCGTAATTTTCTTTACAAAGAAATGCTCAGAATTCTTAAAGATAAAAAACCTAAAATTTTTGTAGCTGAAAATGTTAAGGGATTATTTTCAATGGAAAATGGAAAAGTTATTAAAATGATTTTAGAAGATTTTAAAGAATTAGGCTATGAAGTGAATTATAAATTATTAGATGCATCTGAATATGGTGTTCCACAAAATAGGCAAAGAATAATTATTATAGGCAATAGGTTAAAAGTAAAAAATAAATTCCCAGAAAGAACTCATGGAAAAGAACCCTATTTAAAAAATTTTGTTACTGTTAAAGAAGCTGTAGGACATTTGTCTAATTTGTCGATTAGTTATAAATCTCAAAAACATAAAGGAAAAATTGTACACAATCATATTGCTAGAACAAATGTTCATGATATGTTTTGGGGTCGTAAACATAAAATAAATCAATATGACATTTGTGATTATTTAAAATATTGGAGAAACGAGGCAAAAATTTCTACAAAAAAAATTGATGAACATTTTGGATATAAACACACTGCCGGACATTGGTTGAGGAAAGATAATAATTCTGGAAGTATTCCAAATCCAGAGGATTGGATAAAATTAAAAAAACTATTAAAATTTGATAATAAATTTGATAATCAAGTTACAGAACTAGAATTAAAACCAATTTCTTTTGAACAATCTTTAAGAATCAATAATTGGAATAGTCCAAGTGACACAATTACAGCAACTGGTCCAGAAATTCATCCAAATAAAAAAAGAAGAATGTCTGTAAGAGAATGTGCAATAATTCAAACGTTTCCAGATGATTTTATTTTTGTTGGAGCTTTGGGAAATATGTATAAACAAATTGGAAATGCTGTACCTGTTTTATTAGGAGAACATATAGCAAAGACTATAAAGAATAATTTACTATCTGCTTAAAAAAATATGATAAAAAAAGAAGAATTAATAAAACTAGAAAAATTAGAAAATACTTATTTGGAAAAATTTTATCAATTTTTAAAATATGTTGAAGAGGAGATGTTAAAAGAAGTTTAAACCAAAGAAAAAATAAAAGAGGATTGGATAGATAGTTGGTTAAAAGAAGGGGAAGTGAAAGGTATTTCTGGCTTTGCTGTTGGTGCTGAAAGAATAGTTTATGCTTTATTTAATGGTAAAACTTTTGGTCAACCAAATTCTGCTCCTGTTGGATCAGATTTATTTTTTGAAACAAAAGATGCTTTTATTCATGTTGATTTAAAAACAGTTCAAGCTAGGAATATCGGGGATTATACAACAAATATTTTTGTAGGAGATAATCAAAATAGTTATCGTGGAAAAATAAAAGTTCAAGGAGAAAAAGATAGAGAATATTCTGGAGCCTTACCGGTAATTTATAAAAATAAAGGAAATCCTAAACCTTGTTTATCTTATTTTATAACAATTCTTTATGATGAAGATTCCCTTAAAATATTAAATATAAATATTATATCTATGCCCAATGGTATGTTGAATGAAATTTATGGGCATCGTGTATTAAAGGCTGGAAAGAATCCGGGAAAAATAAGATTCAATTTTTCTGAAATTAATAGGTTTGAATTATTAGATGGAGAAAAGAAAAGAATAAAAGTAGTTTATTTTAATGAAGAAATGGAAAAAAAATTTTTAAGCAAATTAAAATTCATAAATTCAATTTATCTAGCTCAAAAATAAAATTTCAAAATCTTATTTGATTAAAGAAATAAATTTAAACTTGAAATTACTTAGGAAAAGATGGGACAATTTTATTTAGATATAGAAACTACTGGATTAGATCCCCTTAAAGATAAAATATTAACAATACAATATCAAGAACTTGATAGAAATACGGGGGAACCAAAAGGAGAGTTAGTGATTTTAAAAGAATGGGAATCGTCTGAAGAAGAAATTATTCGGCAATTTATAAGAAATACTAATGTAAATGATGACTATCCTTTTAGTTTTATTGCAGTAGGCTATAATTTGACTTTTGAACATAATTTTTTAAAACAAAGAGCTAGAATCCACCATCTTGAGGAAATTGATATTTTGAATAAACCTTTTGTTGATTTAAGAGCTATTGGAATATTAATGAATAATGGAGAATTCAAAGGTTCAGGACTCGATAAGATAACTGGAAAGGAAGGCACTGGAAAAAATGTTCCAATGTGGTATAATAATGGAGAATATGAATTAATTATAAGATACATTAAAACTGAAACTAACGAATTCATAAAATTTAATAAATGGCTTTATAAAAAAATGCCTGAAATGTTGATTGAATTTAAAAAAGATACCGGCTTAATTTAAATTTTATTCAAACTTCCCGCACAGATTAATAAAATTGTTTGTATTTCGTCGGGGCGTTTTTTAATTTTAGAAAAGATTATAAACTTCAATGTCTTAAATTTTTTATGACTAAAACTCTTGTTTGGATATTAGTTTTATTAATATTGGTTCTTCTTATCTGGGGATTTATAGGTGGAAGTCAGGCAAAAAACATTGGAATAACCTGCGATTTTGGAATTAGCGACGGCAAAACTCTCTGCTGGAAATGGCATAAAAATGTTATTGGAGATATTCAGGAAGGATTAAATTCTTTAGGGAAGGCAATTGACGAGAGTATTCAAAAGTTAAATTAATTTTAGTTCTATTATAGGAGATAAATTTCTTAGCCAACAAATTTTAAAGAGATAAATTTTTCAAGTAACAAATTTAATAAAGAATCAGGTTTCGAAATATTTAAAAAGGGTATTTTATTAAGTGTTTTTAAATTAAACGAGGTGCAAAACTAAAAAAATGATGATTGAAGAAACTACAGAGGAATCTGTTGAAGAAGAAGAAGAAGATGAAGAAGAAGAAGAAGAGGAAGAAGAAGAGTCTGATATTTAAGATCTTTTTTCTTTTTCTTTTTTTAATAACATTTATATATAATTTTAATTATTCTTTTTTATGAAAATCTTAGAAATTATTTTAGTCATAATCTTTTTAATATTTATTGTCTCAATATTATGGATATATTGGTTTACTGGATTTAGCGATGTTCAGTTGTCAGAATCTAAAACACAAGGTTCAAATTTTAGTCTGAATTTTACTGATTCTGATAATATGCAATTTTATGAAAATTTGAGATATTCAGATTCAAAAATCTCTTATAGGATTTCAGACAAATGCACTTTACAAAAAAAAGCAGATGCGGAAAGAGCTTTTGAAATTTTAGATAATAAAACTATACTAAATTTTTATAAAGTAAATAATGATGAAGAAATCTTAATTACTTGTGAAAGCCAGCAAAAAATTAAAGAGGATTTTTTTATTGCGGGCGAGGGCGGATCGGTTAATATTTCAAGAGCGGGACAATTCAATGTTATATTTAGCGGGCAGGTTTTGCTAATAAGACAGTCAGAGTGCCCGAATCCAAATATTGCTTTGCATGAAATTTTGCATGCATTGGGATTTGGCCATTCTTCTAATGAGAATAATATAATGTATGAAATAAGCTATTGCTCACAAACTCTTGGAGAAGATATTCCAATTTTTATAGACGAATTATACTCTATTCCAAGCAAGCCCGACTTAGTTTTTGAAGAAGTTTCCCCTTTAATACATGATGGAAGATATTTGGATTTAAATATGAGCATTAAAAATATTGGTCTTAAAAATTCAGAAAAAGCATTTGTTAATATTTATTTAGATAATGAAGTTTTTGAGAAAATAGAATTAAAGGAACTGGAAGTTGGCTCTGGAATGAAAATTACTATTCAAAATTTAAAACTTAAGACAACTAATTTTGATGAAATAAGATTTATTATTGAAGCTAATTTTGAAGAGCTTAGCAAAGCAAATAATGAAGCTAATTTTGAAATAAAAGAGTAATATGAGAAATAGAAATGTTTAAATATAAATTAATTCTTTATTTGTAATGAAAAAGAGCCTTGGTTTATTTTTATTTGCTTTTATAATTTTATTTTTACCTTTAACTTTAGCAATAAACTTGGATGTTCAAAAAAATAGTTCAGATGAGGTAATGATTATTGATTTAAACAAGCCGGCTGTTTTTGATTTATCTATAAAAAATAACGGACCGACGGATAATTTTATGATTTATACTTTTTTTGGTTCTGGTTCTCTTCCAAAAGAAAAATTTACAGTTAACTCGGGACAAACAAAAAAAATTCAGTTTATAGTTTCTCCGCCATATGATGTTACAAGAACGGGACCAGTAGTTTTTGATTATTTTATTAAAGGATCAGATAATTCAGAATATAAAAGCGCATTGAATGTAAAAGTAATAAACTTAAATGAAGCATTTGAAATCGGCTCAGCAGACTTTGACCCTGAATCAAGTTCTGTAGAAATATATATTAAAAATAAAATAAATTTTAATTTTGATAATTTAAATGTAAAATTTTCATCTAATTTTTTCAATCTCGATAAATCTTTTGCATTAGCTTCAAAAGAAACAAAAAAATTTGAAATAACCCTTGATAAAGAACAATTTAAACAACTGACTGCAGGATTTTATACAATAAATTCTGAGATTACCACCGAGGGCAAGACTGCAAATGTTGATGGGGTTATGGATTTTGTAGGAAAAAAATCAATAACAACTGAAATTGAAAAATATGGATTTTTTGTAAGCACGAGCATAATAACAAAATCCAATGACGGCAATCTTCCTGAATTTGCGCAGGTAATTATTCAGAAAAATATAATCTCAAGACTTTTCACTTCAATAAACATTCAGCCAGATAATGTGGAAAGAAACAACTCTAAAATCTTTTATACATGGAATAGAGAATTAAAACCTGGAGAGTCTTTGGAAATTAAAACCAAAACAAACTGGTTCCTTCCTTTGATTTCTATTATCTTTATTATTGCAATTGTGATCTTTGTAAAAGAATATACCCGAACTAATTTGAAGATAAGAAAAAGGGTAACTTTTGTAAAATCTAAGGGAGGGGAATTTGCATTAAAAATTTCTTTGATTGTTGAGGCAAGAAAGCAAGTTGAAAATCTTCTTATAGTTGAGAGAATTCCTCCATTGTTAAATTTATATAAAAAAGTATTTGGAAGAGAGGCTCCGACAAAAATTGATGAAAAAATGAAGAAAATAGAATGGCAGTTTAAAAGATTAGAAGCTGGGGAAAAGAGGATGATTACATATATAATTTATTCAAAGGTCGGAGTGGTTGGGAAATTTGCGTTGCCTCGAACTATTGGAATTTATGAAAGAGAGGGAAAAATTCATGAAGCTTCATCAAACCAAGCTTTCTTTCTTACAGAGCAAAAGGGCGAATATTAAATTTTAAAATAGATAAAACAGAATTAATTAAATATTATAAATCTCAGAATATTTTAAATCTACACCAAGCTTAAATTGTTTTTCTTTTTTATCTCCTGAACGCAACTCAACAGGATTAACATTTATCCACCCCTGAAATTCTTCTCCATCAAAATAAGCTTCTGGTCTGTAAAACAAAAATGCCCCGTCAGAAACTTCGGGAATTCCTTTGCAGTCAGAAAAATCATCAACAGAACGCGGTTTTTTATTTTTGTATTTTTCAACTTGGTTTTTTAATTGCGCATTTAAAAAAACACTCAATCCAAGAGGCTCTGCAATCTCATATTTCATTGTGCTTAATACTTTATAAAAAAAATCTGATTTATTTCCTTTTTCTGAAACAAGATGTTCATATGCCTGCAAACCATCAAATACAACTGCGCATAAATCCGGATAACTCGCTTTAAGCCGCTTGCATCTTCTCACAATATCCAACTCACTTTTTGCAAACCTCTTGCTTTCTGCAGATTGCAGTATATTGGGTCTGCCTCCTTCAAATAATAAAGGAAGCTCATTAATTTCTTCAAAAGCTTTTTCTATACGCTGTTTTTCTTCAGATGTAAATCCTGTTTCATAATATTCAAATTTTTCAAAATCAACTTTTGCTTTTCTTGAAGCAAGTTTTTGAATCATTTGTTCAGTTGTTAATTCATGATTAAAATATGCAACAGGATAACCTTGCTGTGCGATGTTGTCTGCAATGCATAAGGTAAAAGTTGTTTTTCCCTGCTTGCCTCTTGCACCATTAATAAAAAGTTTATTTGGCAAAATTCCATGAATTATTTTATCAAGAGATTTATATCCGGTTGAAATTCTCGGTTTTCCGTCCCTATTTTCTAAATCTTTTAAATCTTCTTTAACTTGAATTAAAGCAGACCTTCTATCATAAGTTTTTCTAAATTTAAAAGGCAAAAGTTCTAATAATTTTAAAGATTGTTCACGTAATTCTTCTGGTATAGATTCAATTTTACCAGATTCACAAAATAATTTTCTGGAAAGCTCCCCTGCAAATCTTATTCCTTCACGAGCAAGATAATGATTTTCAAGTTCATCAATATACGTTTTAATTGTGTTTGGATCGTCGGTAATTTCTTTATTTTCTTCTATAAGCTGTTTAATAAAATATGGTCCTCCAACAAGATCTAACTCTTCTCTTTTTCTTAATTCTGAAATAAGCATCTGGTCTGTAACTTTTTTCGGCATATTCATTAAAGCACTATGAAGAATTTTATGCACCTCTTTGTAGAACATAAGATTAAGAGATGGTTGGCTATCTAATTCCATAAGTTTTTTGTCCTTGATATAAGATCTAAGAATTATCTCTTCTAAAGCTACATTTTGTGGAGGAATACGGCCATAAGAATGTTCCAAAGCTCCTTCTTTAAGCTGTCTATTTTTTTCTTCAGTTTTTTCAACAACATTTAGGGCTTTTCTTAAATCTTTTATTTCCGATGACCTTTGTCTTAATTCTGCTTTTGAATCTGTTAATTCTCCTTTTGTTTGAAAATACTTTTTTTCCAATGCTTCATAAATAATGTCTTTTTCATTATGAACAATAAAATCATTATTCCTTATTTTATCCTCAATAGAATTAGAATTGATTGATGATTCATTTAACCAGTTTTCAATTTCTGGATTTTTTTCCAACATTTTGAGGTATTCAAAGTAATCTTCCATTTTTTGCTTTCACCTCTTATTTTAATAATTAAAATCATTTAAAAGATTAAGTATTTTTTAATATAGATAATAAAATATTTAAAAAATAAATAAAAAAATCCCCTCCTTTTTCATCGAACCGTGGGAAAACCAAGGTTTTCCTTAATTCTCAACCTCACTCGGAAGAAGTTAGTTGTGAATTCGTGAAATTTCGCCTCGTGAAATTGCTCACGCTACCTTTCCTTTCCGCTTTTAAATTATTCTACTCAAGCTTTTGGAAGTCGTTATTAATTTAAAATATTTGTCGCATCCAAAAACTTTCGCCATCCCCGACAAAAAATGTATTCTTATTCTTTCCTAGATTCACGAATACATTTTAAAAAATAAAATCCCATCACCAAGATGCTCGCAAGCCCACTCGGATTTTTTAAATTTGGCTTCGCGATAATATCTCGTGAACATTGCTCGTCGAACAAGGGATTTGAAATAGGAAATTTCAATAAAATATTTTTTGATTTTGCACTAGTTAGAATCTTGAAGAAGAAAAGGGATTCTTTCGAATCCCAGAAATCCCCTCACCAAGAATCGAACTTGGGATCTCCCGGGTTCTGTTGAACCTTTGGCTTTTAGGGTTTCATTTAATTTCCGAATGGAATATCCACCTTAGTTATCTACAGCCAGGCGCTCTAAGCCACTGAGCTATGAGGGGTTTTCTTTATATCCTGCAGTCTCGATAAATCGATCCTAGAGGGGTTTTCTTTATATCCTGCAGTCTCGATAAATCGATCCTAGAGGGGTTTTC
>ERZ1292645.501-Hain-H14-02um-R2-501-length-13915-cov-4_pt1 | contig 11837 bp, 12 predicted proteins | sample MGYA00564401_ERZ1292645 | MGnify/ENA primary metagenome ERZ1292645 (study PRJEB36523, sample SAMEA6512644) | groundwater metagenome | collected 2019-01-09 | study: AquaDiva: Metagenomics assemblies of 32 groundwater samples | reverse complement strand
AGAAAAATATTAATACAACAAGGATCCTCATATTATCCTACAACTTCAAAATCATTGTTCCACGAGGGCCTAAGTTGTTCAATCCTCTCATAGTAAATTTTTAATAAGTCGTAAAATTTCGCAAACTTAGTACCAAACAATCCCGCAAGACAACTATCTACAAATTTGTTTTCACTGTTTTCGCACAATTTCAAATATTCAAGCAACTGGCTTTTTACGCTCACAAGATTTTTTTCATTGATTTCTGTCAGCGCATATTCCGAATCTACAAAAAGCCCGATTCCTCCACCTATTCCCCGATAACAATGTTCTTTCAGCTCTGATCTTTTTGTTCGTTTTGTGATGTCATCGCAAATTTTCTTTCCATTTTCAAAATCCTTGGAAAGGAATCTAGTTCCTGCCTCATTAATACCAATTCTATAGACAAGAAAATCATAACACTTATTTCGATTGACCTCACTCACATTTTCACATTCATCAAATACTGCTTTATAATCATCTTTGGAAAATTCTGCAAACAAAAAAAGGTTGTGCCCGACACCTGTAAAACATTGAGCAAGCTTATTCTCATCCGGCATAAGGAGCTTGCATTCTTCAAATGGTTTGTCAAGATTCTCCTGCGTTTTGGCAAAGGTAACATAATCATATTTCGCAGGATAGGCGAGATGATACTCTTGCAGTGAAATGTTATCCAAAGTTTTAAGGACTGAATATGAATATTTATCATGGAGAACATGTCCTATCTCATGAGCGCATTGATTTTCCGCACCCTTTTTGCACTCTCGATAGAGTTCTTTGAGTAAATCTTGTGAAAAATGGTTTTTCAAAGCCAGCCTTTTGTATACGCCCATTGTGTACCCGTTTGTGCAGGTGGCGGGACCGTAATTCAAGATTTTCTGCACAGACTCATTACTATATGTTGCAATAAAATCACCAGCTGCATGATAGAATGTGTGGCAATTTGTGCCAAAAATCGCATATGAAATTTTCCCGTTATTTCCATATTCCTCAAATGAAAGACGAGGGTTTTTGAGCTCTGAGACAAAACTTGGGATATCTCCTTTATAATATTTTTCTATAACGGCCCTATAACAGGAAAATCGAAGATTAGTTTGAGCTCCATTGCATGCTGTGACAGAGTCTGAAAATGCAGGATTTTTATTGACCCTTATTAAAACGAGGGTTGATAGGAAGATTAGAATAACCAAAATTAGTATTACTTTTATCTTACCCATTTCATTATTTTAACAGAGTTTTACTTTGAAACAATAATCACACCGCGGATCGCGGGGAGGAGGTGGTCGTGGTATTTCCAGTTGCCTACTTTATCAAAGATAAATGTCCATTCTTTTCCTGCCTCAACTGGTTCTTTTGGATCAAATTCAGGGTAAATTCCATGAGTTGGGTGAAGATTACTTGCGGGCCAGCGAGGGACGGTGTCTTGGTTTTCAAACACCACTTTGGTGCATTTTTGGATAGTTAGGGTTTCTGGTTCGAAAGAATCTTCTTTCATTATCACAGTTTGACTAACTGCATTTATTTTGGGGCAGGACTTAGAGAACTGTTTTTTATTTGATGTATTAAAAATTAAGGCAGCAAGAAGTCCCAAAATAACAATTAAAAGAAAGAAAAATTTATACTTCACTTTTTAATCATATAAAACTTAATTGGCAATTGCAATGTCAGCAACCATCATCCGGTCTAAAAGTGGTATTATTAATATAAAAGTAAGTGGAGATGGTAAAAATATATCAAATCATAAGCATTCTTTTACTCATAACGCTTTCTTTTATCCCAAAGCAAATTGACACGCGGATAAACTATGCAATTATTGGATTTGCTATACTCACTTTTCCTCTTTTTTTTAAAAACGTAAAAGAAGACATCAAAAGCGGCAATATAGCAACTATCTTTTTTATTCTCTTTCTTATCGCTTGCTCATTCTCAACAATTTTTTCCATTGACCAAAGGCGAAGTATTATCCAATTGCTCCTGTATCTCTCCTATTTCGTCATCTTCACCGGCATCCGCTCCATCTTTCCAACTTTACGCAGCAAAGAAATACTTGCTACATACTACATACTACTTACTACTACCTTATCCATAATCTCCCTCTACAATACCCTCATCCTCAAGTACGTCAATAGAGCAACCGAGGGGGTAAGCTTCATGTGGATTTACTACGGCCACAATCATCTCTCATCTTTACTTATCTTTGCACTTCCAATGAGCCTATATTTTCTCAAAAAATACTGGAGCAAAAAACTTGGTCCTGTCTTACTGCTTATTACTTATTTTTTACTCCTTTCTCTTTTTCTGACCTTTTCGCGTGCTTCTCTTATTTCCCTCATCATTTCAGGCGTGTTTAGTATTTTCTTTTTTCGCTTTATACCAAAACAGAAGATTCCATTTTTTTTTATAATAGGTTCCTTTATTCTGTTTATGTCTTTTATAACAATTATAACAATCGGCGCAAAACAAGTAGGCGTAACAAAACCTGACGTTTTAAGTTCCGCACGACCCATCTATTTGAAAACTGCTATTGAAAATGGGCTTTCACACAAGCTTTTTGGAACAGGATTGGATACGTTTCGACATTTATCGTACAATACATTCTCTCGCGTATTAAAAACCGATTATGCACATAACTTCTTTATTCAAATACTTTCTGACACAGGCATTTTTGGATTTTTATCAAGCATTGGACTAATTTTCAGCGTCCTTTGGCAATCTTTTAGAAAAATTGGAAATTGGCGCGCTTCGCCGGGCCTCTACGTTGCCCTTTGGGCCGGTCTTCTTGCATCAACCCTCAATACCATGGTAGACTTCGACTGGCAACTACCAACGGTATTTTTGTTTTTTTGGCTATTCGCAGGATTTATTAATTCTAAGGTATGAGGAAAAAAGTACAGACCTTGACACATAAGATTAGTATGATGCTTTTCCTGCGAGTTGCGGTGAGCCCATACAGAAGGCTTATCTTTATGACGCTTCGCATGATCGTGCGCTTCTTGCGGGCACTCTAAGAAAATGTCTTGGCGAAATCGAAAATGAAAGCTATGATAAAATGATAGAGATATGCATCGAACCCTGGCTTTTCTCTTGCTTATATTCTCTTTACCACTGTGGCCTTTTTTGTATCCTGCAGTAAAACTTACCTCACATGGCCCTTTTATCTTTAAGCAAAAGCGGATGGGCAAAGGCATGAAGGTTTTTACCATATATAAGATACGGACAATGGTTGAAAATGCAGAGAAGCTAAAAAGAAAATACAAACATTTCAATGAAGCAGAAGAACCAGTCTTCAAAATTAGAAATGATCCACGCTACACTGGCATTGGCAAATGGCTTGCGCACACTGGCCTTGATGAACTTCCCCAACTTATCAATGTGCTTAAAGGAGAGATGACTTTAGTTGGACCACGTCCATTACCAGTAGACGAAGCGAAAAAAATACCGAGAAAGTATCAGAAACGCTTCACGGTTTTACCAGGCATAACATCGCTATGGGTAAGGAAGGGTGCTCATAAATTAAGCTTCGAGGAGTGGATGGAATTAGATTTATTCTATATAAAGAAAAGGTCATTTTATCTTGACATGATAATCTTTTTATCCACTATTGCCCTGATATGTAAATTTATCATTTTACAATCATTACGAAAGAGTAAATCATGAGGCTATCTCATTTACTACATACAGTCTATACCATGAGATTTTTTATAGACGTAAAAAACAAAGAACACTTCTTGGAGATACTTAAACGTGATTTACAAACTAGGCGTAAGAAAACGCCTTCAGTCTTTTTTTATATCAACGCAGGATCTTTGTGCCACATATTTTTTGATAAAAAATTTTACCAAGATTACAAAGTGGCAAATCATAGCTATTTAAACAGTTCTTATATAGGAACTGTAATAAAACTTCTCTATGGAAAAGAAGTAGATAAGCTCAATGCAGAAGATTTTATTTTTGATGTACTTGAGCTTTGTGAGCACTTACAAAAACGGGTCTTTATCATTGGCGCAACAGGAAATGCTGTCAATGCATCTTTAGCAACGTTGGAAAAACGTTATCCCAAGCTTTATATACGAGGATTTCATGGATATTTTACTAAAAACGAAGTTGCGCTAGGAGAAATCAATGAGTTCAAACCTGATATATTGTTTGTTGGACTTGGTCTACAGGTGCAAGAAAAATGGATATACAAAAATATACAAAATTTAAGTAATGTCAATATAATTATAACAATCGGAAATTTTATTGATATTCTCGGCAAAGAAAGAAAGCTTCCTCCTTCTTTTTTTAAGCAATATCAAGTAGAATGGCTCTATCGCTTGGGTAAAGAACCAACACGTCTTTGGAGAAGATATTTATTAGGTGGTATAATCCTTTCGATTATTTTGTGCTATGGGATTTTACTAAAGCTTGCTAAAAAATGAAAAATAACAGCATTCAAAATATAATTTTTATCATTGCCGATACCTTGCGAGCCAAAAATGTTGGCCTTTATGGTGCAAAACCCTCTCCTACGCCAAACATAGATAAATTGGGTCGAAGCGGAGTAGTATTTATGAATGCATATACAACAATTACAAAAACTGATCCTGCAATAACAGCTATTATAACTGGGGAATATCCCGTATCTACTGGTTTAGTAAACCATGGTATGCATGTGACAAGGGAAGAAGAAAAAAGCCTCGAAAATGCAAACTTTCTTCCCGAAATTCTCAAGCAGAACGGATGGAAAACTGCAGCGATTGATTGGCTTGGAAGATGGCACAAAAGAGGCTTTGATTATTACTCTGGAGAGATTGGAAGAGATTTTAGGCAAGATTATCCAATGACTCATCGGCTGCCGCTCCCACTCTATCTGAGAATCATAGATAAGATAGCAGTGAAGTATTTGAGACGTGAATTTCTCGTCCGTTCTTACTATGCTTTATCCCCAGATCCAAAGATTCCTTATGATACGGCAGATAAAATTGTTGATAAAGCAATAGAAATTTTCCGCGGAAACAAGCAAAAACAACTCTTTCTCTATCTTCATTTCTGGGACACACATGCACCGCATACGAGACCTCGCGGATTTCGATCATATCTATTTGATAACGTCGACGATACGTATAATGCGGAAATTTCTTTTTTGGATGAACAGATAGGTCGATTAATTGCATATCTTAAACAAACATCGCAATTAGAGAAAACACTTATTGTTTTTACTGCTGACCATGGAGAAAACTTCTATGAACACGATACGCCATTTAATCACGAAAACCTTTATGAAGATATAGTCAAGGTGCCTTTTCTTTTGTCACACGGATCGGTTGCCTCTCAAAAAATCGATAAGCTCGTTCAGCATATTGATCTCTTTCCTACTATTTTGGATTTATTAAGCATATCTGTTCCGAACAATATTGATGGAAAAAGTCTATTGCCTCTTATGAGGGGTAAAAATAAATTGGCTAGAGCTTTTCTCTATTTTGAAGATATAACTAATCGAAAGATTGATATACCAAAGCAAACAAGAAGAAGAGGTATACGGATAGGAAAATACAAATATATCGAGACCTTAATTGGAAAAAAAGAAGACCTCTATCGAGTTATGCCTAGAGAAGATCTTTCCGTTGTTCATGAAGAGCTTTACGATTTAGAAAGTGATTCTCTTGAAAAGAAGAGGTTTATTTATGAAAAACCAAATATTGTAAAAAGGCTTAGAAAAGAATTACATGTCAAAATTTTAGAATTGAACATGAAACGTTTGCAAAATAATAATCCTAATCTTTATACCAAAGTTGAAAAGAGTCTTCGGATAATCAAGAAGGCTGCAAAGCAGTACAAAAACTATGAGGTTGCAGTTGCCTGGACTGGGGGAAAGGATTCAACAGTTCTCCTCCACCTCGTTCGCATGGCATTTGACGGAAAAATTCCATTCAAAGTGATTTTTAATAATTCTACCATGGAATTCAAGGAAATTTACGACTTCATCGATAAAGTCTCTAAGCTATGGGGCATTAATGTTATTATTATTAAGCATTCGGAGCAAGAACTCAAGGAATTTCATGCGACAAAAGATCGCGAACGAAAGAAAGAATTATCAAGACTTATGAAAATAACAGCCATTAATACCGCCCTGAAAAGATATAGATTGAAAGCATTAATGGCAGGGATTCGTTGGGATGAACACGAGAGCCGATCCAAAGAAAGATATTTCTCTCCCCGACCTGATCATATGCGCATCCATCCTCTCCTTCACTTTACCGAAAAAGATATTTGGGAATATATTAAACACTTTGGTGTTCCTTATGTAAGTCTTTATGACAAGGGGTATCGCTCTCTGGGCGAAAAACCCTTCACCAAGCCTGTACCACCGGGAGGATCTGAACGATCAGGACGAGAGCGAGAGAAAGAGCAACTTATGCAGAGACTAAGAAAATTAGGTTACTGGTAGAGACGTTTTTAATCGGAGATTTCTATGCGAGAGAATATTGATAAGAAGTCCCAAAATAAGGAAAAAAAGAAAGCCAACACGATCACCAAGTTGCCTAGCATCCCAAAATCCATTAAAGAAATATGTGCAACACGAAGCAAATAAACCAATAGCAATCAATCTATTTTCTCCCATAAGATATTTAATATTCTTAAGAAAAGATTTTATTAAAAAAAGTATAATCATGAGTGTCATAATAAGACCAACAATTCCTATTTCGCTTGCCAATAAAAGGTAAAAACTATGTGCCGAAGCTGGAAATTTTTCTGATATCTGCGACGATGTTACATCATAGTTTACTAAATAACTTGTAAATCCTCCTAATCCAATCCCTAATAAAGGCTGTTCTTTTACCATATAGAGAGTCTGTGAAATTAACTCTAGTCTCGCAACCAGGCTCTTATCTTCAAGCGAAAATTGAGTAAACCTGGTAGTAATGGTATGGTTAAAAAGTATAGTTATGCCAAACATCAAGAGTACAAGTATATCTATTTTTACTGTCTTCCAGATTGTTTTTAGAGAAATTTTATTAAGAATATTTAAGAGCATGAAAGTGAATAGAAAGGCGAATGATACTGTTACTAAACCCCACCTTGATGCTGCAAGGACTTGTATACCAATACACATGACAGTTGCTATATGCGAGAAGATACTACTTATAGTAGTAGTCTTGTAGAACCTTAGTAGTATGCTGATTGGCATAAGAAGAGCTATAAATGCTCCTAATATCGTTGGGTGAGAAAGCGTACCAACTACTCTGAAGTACAATGATCCTTGAATATTGAATAGACCTTCGTTTTGAAAGAGCGATCTGACATTTTCAATTGGAATACCAACCAACCCTCCTCTGAAAAACTGCATAGACGCAAGAAGTCCCTGAAAGAGAACCATACCTATTATTGCGAATACCATTAGTGAAAGTTGTTTACTATTCAATATGATGCGCGAGAATACAAAATAAATTGCGAGACTATATGCTAGTTTTAGTAGCCATACGAAAGAGGCTTGTGGGTTAATACCCAGAAGGATTGAAATTTCTGTAATCAAGAAAAGACTCAATAGAAGAATATCAAGGTTAGTAAATTTTAACTTGCCTTTCGTCTTATGACGATATTGACTAATTAGCATACCAATGAGAGGAAGTAAAAAGATATTTGATAGCGAAGTAAGCGGTATGCCAAACTGTCTTTGATTCAAAACGAGATCATTAAATTGTGACGCAGGAAATGCTGATACTTGAATATTAAACGGTGGTAAGATAGCTAGCGAAAGAATAAAAAAAACAACTAGGATAGATTTCCATGGTATCGTAGTAACAAGAGGGATAAGAGAACTGTTTTTTACTGTCCCCGATAGGGTATTAAGTAGCTTGTTGCTAAGACTAAGGAGATAAGAAATAACGTGACTTTCAAAAACGCCAGGTGAATTAAACGAAGAGGAAAGTATAAAGCTCTTTGCTGGTAAGCGATTCATCATTCTATACTTTCTATCAGCGCATCTTTTACGATAGTTTTATCTGTATTAAAGGATATAAGTTCTCCAATAGCAATCCTCTCGTCTTGCCGAAAGATAAGTTCGTCACCAAACTTTTGCACTTGGATTTTTACCTTGAGCGTAATATCAACTTTCCGTGGATCGGTTCGGATAAATGTCTGTCCGCTGTCGGTCCTTACCGTAACCTCCGCAGGCTTTACCTCTTTTGCAACAATCTCAATAATTTTCTTCCTACTCTCATCCTTCTTCCCATCGCTTACTTTTATACTATCTGCAAGCCACGGCCACTGCTCGTAGAGAACGAGTATCAGAATCTTTGTCTCTAATTTCTCCTCTTGACCTTTTTCGTTTAACTCTGCGACCTTTCCATTGATCTGTCCCGTATTGAATCGAAGCTGAATGGGAGAGCCGACCTTGATAATTTTATTTTTATACTCAAGTTCGCCGCTTCTTGGATTTACCCGCACAAGCAATTTTAGACGCAAAAAAACGTCTTTATTTGCAACCACAGTTTTTGGCGTATCGAAGACTTGCACATCGGTAATTTCCGCAATCCTCTTCCCATTTGGATCTCTCTCAATATTACTAACAGCAAAACTTTGTGCATGGAAGAACGGCATCTCGTTTGCGGCAACTGCTGCATTAACCCATTTCTCTTCCGGATTGAAGAATTTATAGAGGATAACACCAGCAAGGATTACAATTATGATGATAAGGTAATCGAGAAAGCGCAATCTCCGAAGGAAGCGAAGCAGCATTAATATACATACTACTTATAAATCGGTAACTTGTCAATAAGGAGATATTATTGCAAAGAGGCAGAAGGGGTAGAAGCAGATGGTGTTGAAATGAGAATATCGACTGATGTGACGTAGTAATCCCATGTTCTCTTTTTCATACGATAGATAATTGCTATCCCTACCTCTTGTCCTGGCTTAAGATCGGAAGGGGAGGCTTGCGTTTTTTGGTCGTTACGAAGGGAAGAAACCTTTGTAATTGGAGTGACGATAAATTTCGGCACTCTGCCTCCAGTTATATCGGTAATAAGCTGCAACTTTCCAGGAGAACCCTGAAGTTCCTTTATTGTACCAACAAATCTATATGTCACAAAGGCTGCCTTCACTGCAGGATTTTTTATGCTTACAGGCACCGTTGGAAACTCTTTATTAACCTGGGCTGATTGTGTTGCTTGATTTGTTGAGACCTGGGTTTTTGAAGGAGCAGGCGAAGTTCCCAAGCCAAAAAACGACCAGCCAACGATTGCCGCCGAGGTGGCAAGAACAACCACTGTAACTATAATAAGCGTAGTTTTGGACATCACGCATACTATTTCATACCTATTTCATTTTGTCAAGATGTTACAATAAAGCTAGGATAAAACTATGGAAGTTATTTTTTCTGAAAATACAATAATTATTTGTTTGGCTTGGTCGGTTGGAGAAGAGGGGAGGTGGTTCATTTTTTTGTGAAGATATGGACTTTAAATGTGGTCCAGGTTTTTTTATTTAGATTGTAATTCATAGCTAACCCAACTTCTTGGTTTGGTGCAAAGTCACTTGTTGTTGCTGGCGTTTGCTGCCCATCAGTATTAAAAACAATTATAGTATTATTTGTTACAACAAAAGAGGGAATTCCATCACCAGTAATATCCGTAACCAACTCTATGCCTTCAGGCAAAGTCCTTATTTCTCGCAATTTTCCCCACAAAAAATAATTTATCGAAGCAGCTTTAAGGGGTTCATTTTTCAAGCTTATAGTAGGCCCAATAATAGTATTAGAGCTAGCTTGGGTGCTCGTTTGTTGTGACTCAGTTGCTGGTTTTGTTAACTGTGAAGGAGCTTGTACGACACCTATCGGTACCTCCCTTTGGGGTAGAAAACCTAAGTAGTTTGGGAAAAGCGAGGAGAGTGGGAGGATGTTGAAGTAGTTAAGGGTAAAGGTTGCAAAAATAAGTAAAAAAACAATGATTAGAATTTCAGCTCCCCACTTGTTTTGTTTCCCATTTTCAGGGGTAGTGGGAGCTTGTGGTTGCAAAGGTTGAGGTGAAGTAGGATATTGTTGTTGGTTAGGAATAGTGCCATTCATAAGTTTATGTTAAGCAATGTTGCACTTCTTGTCAAGGAAGTGAAAAGTTTATGCTAGAATATGAGCATTATGAAAAGACTGGTTTTGATTGACGGCAATGCTATCATCCACAGAGCGTTTCATGCTCTTCCGCCTTTGACCAATAAAGAAGGTGTTGTTGTTAACGCTGTTTATGGCTTTTTCTCAATGTTTTTGAAGATTTTGGAAGATCAAAAGCCCGATTTTATAACTGTTTGCTTTGACAGACCAAAACCAACCTTTAGAAAAGAATTATTTGTTGGTTATCAGGCGAAAAGACCCGCAATGGCCTCTGATTTATCTCCTCAATTTAAACTAGTCCATGAAGTTTTGGAGGCGGCAAAAGTTGAAATTTTCGAAGTAGATGGATATGAGGCGGATGATCTGATAGGCACGATTTCTGTGCAGGCAATTAGTGCGTCGCACGTCGCACGTCGGAATAAGTCTGCGAAGAGCGAACAGCGAAACGCGAACAGCGAGGAACTGGAAGTAATGATTGTTTCGGGTGATCGGGATTTGTTGCAGCTGGTTAATCATCGCGTAAAAATGATAGCGCCAGTTACTGGGTTGACTAACATGATTATCTATGACAGCGCAAAAGTTGAGGAAAAATTTGGGATAAAGCCCGCGCAAGTGGTTGATTATAAGGCGCTGGTCGGGGATGCATCAGACAATTATCCCGGAGTGGCAGGGGTTGGGCCAAAAACCGCAGCGATCCTTCTTAATGAATACGGGAGCTTAGAAGAAATATACAAAAATTTGGAAAAGATAAAAGCCAAAAATCCAAATCTTGCCCTAAAATTGGCAGAAGGGGCAGAATCTGCCGGACTTGCGCAGAAATTAGCGGGAATTGTCTTGAATGCGCCAATTAAATTGGATATTGAAAAAGCAAGCCTGAAATTATTTGACAAAGAAGGTTTGAAAAAAGAATTTGAGAAATTCGGATTTAAAAGCTTACTTAATCGTTTAGATAACCCCACTTCGCGCCTCCTTCGCCGAAGTGGCTACGAAGGCCGAGCAAGGCTTCGAGGGGCAAGTAAAAAACAAGAAATAAGCGACAAGAAAAAAGATGAATCTAAGAAGCCGGAAGTCAAGCAGATGGAGCTTTTATAATTTCTCCCAATTTTTTATTTGTTTCTGTTGGGCTAGTGCCAAAACTTAAAAAATCTCTCCATATTCCCCATTGAATTCGTTTTAAGCCTGATCTTCCTATCTCAAATCTTGATACAATTACATTTTCTGGAACACTTATATTTTCTTCAGATTCCCTAAGTAGATCTTTTATTCGCTTATACATTATTATTCCATTTTGCATGTATTGAGGTAAAACCTTTTCTTTAAAAATCACATTAAAGTTATAACGCTAGGCTTTGTAAAAGTCAAGAAGATAGGTTACAATTGTTTTTGATGAAAGTGGCCTTAGTGCACGACTATATTAAGGATTTTGGTGGGGCTGAACGGGTTTTGGAAGCGTTGCATGAGATTTGGCCGGATGCGCCAGTTTTTACCTCAGTTTACTTACCAAGATTTCTAGGTCCGCACAAAGATAGATTTAAAAAATGGAACATAAAAACATCATGGTTACAATTTCTGCCTTTCAAAAGTAAACTGATAAGTCCATTGCGGCTCATAACACCTTTTGTGTTCAAATTATTTGATTTTTCCCAATTTGATGCGATCATTGTTTCTGCAACAGGAGCTTATAATTCAAACATGATTCAAAAAAAATCCGCTTTGCAGATTTGCTATTGTC
>ERZ1292645.635-Hain-H14-02um-R2-635-length-11856-cov-6_pt1 | contig 11856 bp, 13 predicted proteins | sample MGYA00564401_ERZ1292645 | MGnify/ENA primary metagenome ERZ1292645 (study PRJEB36523, sample SAMEA6512644) | groundwater metagenome | collected 2019-01-09 | study: AquaDiva: Metagenomics assemblies of 32 groundwater samples | reverse complement strand
GCGCTCGGCCCAGATGTGCCGATCGGACTCGGCGTCGATCAGCTGCACCGTGACGCGCACCCGGTTGCCCGCCTTGCGCACGCTGCCCTCGATCACGTATTGCACGCCGATGTCCCGTGCGATCTTGCGCACGTCCACGGCCTGCCCCTTGAACTTGAACGAGGTATTGCGCGAGATGACGAACAGGTCGCGAAAGCGCGATAGGTCGGTGAGGATGTCCTCGGTCAGGCCGTCGACGAAGAATTCCTGCTCGGCTGCGCCGCTCATGTTGGCAAAGGGCAGCACGATGATCGACGGCTTTACCTGGCGCTCGGTCGCGCCGTCCTTCGGGCGCTCGACCCGCGGCGCATCGGACATGTTCTCGAGCGCGATGCGATACACGCGCACCTTCGCCGCGATGTTGCGCAGCTCGTGCTCGCCGAGGTCGTCGAACTGCAGATCAAGCTTGCGGCACACTTCCTCGTGCACTTTTCCGGAGATGCAGATACCGCCGGGGTCGGCGAGTTTCTCGACGCGGGCGGCAACGTTGATGCCATCGCCGTAGATCCTGCCTTCCTCGACGATGACATCGCCGAGGTTGACCCCGATGCGGAACTGCATACGGCGCTGTTCAGGAAGCTCGCGGTTGCCCGCCGCCAGCTTGCGCTGGATCTCCACAGCGGCCTCGACGGCATCCACGGCGCTGCCGAATTCGGCGAGGATATTGTCGCCCGGCGTGTCGACGACGCGGCCGTGCCGCGCCTGGACCAGCTGGGTCACGGTCTCGCGGCACGAGGCAAGCATGCGCACGGTGGCGGCATCATCCTCGCTCATCAGGCGGCTGTAGCCCTGCGCGTCGGCGCTCAGAATGGCGGCCAGTCGGCGTTGTACCGTGCGCTCGTTCATTGTCGGAAACCGCTCAGGCACCAGGGTTGCCCGTCCCCGCAATGATACCGCCTCACTGTGCGTTCGGCCTGCTCAACCGAGCGTAACCGACGGCGGCGGCGAAGAATGCCAGGCTCATGCCGATCTCGGCGCCGGCGAGCCATTGCGAGGCGCCGCGCTCGCTCCAGGCGCGCACCACTCCTTCGGCGAAATAGGCGAGCACCAGCAGTGACGACCACTGGTAGGTGTAGCGGCGTCCCTGCACAAGTCCTGGCAGCGGCAGCACCAGTGGTGCCGCCTTCAATGCGAGGGTGGAGCCGCCGGGCCTGAGCGGGGCGAGCCAAAGCTCCCACGCCAGGCAAAGAATCAGGAGGGCGATCAATGCCGCCGAAGCGATCAGCCGCAAGATCCTCAGTTCATTCTTCAAGACGCTCGCCGCGGCCGCCCGGGTGAGTTTTTTCCCAGTTCTTGCCGTCCGTTTTCTTCACCGTCATGCCGGTGACAGTGCCTTCGTCGAGGCAACGCGCATTGACGCTGTAGCCGTCCGGGTGCGAGCGCGGCACATAGAAGGACTTGATGCCGCAGTGCGAGCAGAAGAGGTGCTTCGCAGTATTGGTGTTGAACTGGTATGCCGTCAGCGCGTCCTCGCCCGAGAGCAGCCTGAAGCGCGACTTCGGCACGATGAGGTGCAGATAGCCGGTCCGGCTGCAAATCGAGCAGTCGCAATCCGATACCTCGATGTGCACGGGAGCCTGGACTTCGAAGCGCACGCGCCCGCAGTGGCAGCCGCCGGTGTGCTTGATCATGTGGTCGTTCCTCTCAGTTTCAACGCGATCTCGGCAAGGCGCTTGCCCTGCGCGACGCAAAGCAGCCGCTCTGCATCGGTGATCGGCTGGTCGTCGGCGACGCCGGCAAAGTGGGACGGGCCGTAAGGCGTGCCGCCGCTGCGCGTGGCGTTGAGCTCGGCGAAGGTGTAGGGCAGGCCGACGATCAGCATGCCGTGGTGCAGGAGCGGCAGCATCATCGAGAGCAGGGTCGTTTCCTGCCCGCCGTGCAGGCTGCCGGTGGAGGTGAACACGCAGGCGGGCTTGCCGGCGAGCGTGCCTTTGAGCCAGAGCGTGGCAGTGCCGTCGAGAAACGCCTTGAGCGGCGCGGCCATGTTGCCGAATCGCGTCGGGCTGCCGAGCGCGAGCCCCGCACAGTCTTCGAGATCCTTCAGCTCGCAATAAGGTGGACCGTCGTTCGGCAGAGCAGCATCCCCGATCTTCGGCACGGTTCTGATTCGCGCCTGGGCATCGGGCACGCGCTCGATGCCCTCCGCGATCAGCTCGGCCATGCGCCGCACCGAGCCGCCGACCGTGTAGTAGAGGACGAGTACTTCGACCATACCTGTATCATAGCGCCCCGACATGAGTGCGATTCCCCGGCGCGAGCGGCTGATCGTGGCGCTCGACGTGCCCGGCGCCGCCGAGGCGCGCGCCCTGGTCGAAAAGCTCGGCGGTTCGGCGAGCTTCTACAAGATCGGACTTGAGCTTTTCACCGCCGGCGGCACGTTCGAGCTTGCGCAGTGGCTGCTCAAGCGCGGCCACAAAGTGTTCGCCGACCTGAAGCTCTACGACATCCCGGAAACCGTGCGCCGCGCGGTCGCCAATCTGCGCGGCCGCGGCGTCATCTTCGTCACGGTGCACGGCAACCGCGCGATCATGGAGGCCGCGGCGAAGGAAAAGGGCGAGATGAAGATCCTCGCGGTCACCGTGCTCACCAGCTTCGGACCCGCGGATCTCGCCGAACTGGGCCACGGCGGCGACCTGCAGCAACTGGTTCTCTCTCGCGCGCGCGGCGCGGCTGAATCGGGGTGCGACGGCGTGATTGCTTCAGGACTCGAAGCTCCTGGAATCAAGTCAAGCTTCGGCGACAGGCTGCTGATCGTGACACCGGGAATCCGGCCCGCGGGGAGCGGCGCGGCGGACCAGAAGCGCACGGTGGACGCGGCGCAGGCCTTCGCCAACGGCGCCGACTACATTGTCGTCGGCCGGCCGATCCGCGATGCCGCCGACCCGGCGGCCGCCGCCGAGGCGATTCAGGCGACGATCGCCCGAGTGTTTCCTTCGTGATTCAAGGTGTGGCAGGCATAGCCGGGCTCGTGCTGATCGCTTGGATCGCGAGCGAAAATCGAAAAGCTGTTCCTTGGCGCGCGATCTGGGCGGGACTCCTGCTTCAGCTTGCGCTCGCGCTCCTGCTGCTGAAGCTGCCGTACGCGAAGGAGGCCTTCCTCGCGCTGAACGACGCGCTGCTGGCACTGGAGAAGGCGACGCAGGCGGGCACCTCGCTGGTCTTCGGCTACCTTGGCGGCGGCCCGGCTCCTTTTGTTGTTTCTCATGAAAATTCGAATTTCATCCTCGCTTTCCGCGCCTTGCCGCTGGTGCTGGTGATCAGCGCGCTCTCGGCGCTGCTGTTTCACTGGCGCGTGCTGCAGGTGGTGGTGCGTGCCATCTCGTGGCTGCTGGAGCGCACCATGCGCGTCGGCGGCGTGGTCGGCCTGTCCGCGGCGGCGAACGTCTTCGTCGGCATGGTCGAGGCGCCGCTCGTCATCCGGCCCTATCTCGCGCGCGTCTCGCGTGGCGAGCTGTTCGCCATCATGGCGGGTGGCATGGCCTCGATCGCGGGCACCGTGCTGTTTCTCTACGCGAGCATCCTGGGAAGGATCATGCCCGATGCGGTCGCGCACCTGCTGATCGCCTCGATCGTATCCGCGCCCGCGGCCCTGGTGATCGCCTTCGTCATGGTGCCGCCGGCGGGCGAAACCACCGGCGGGGCGCTCGAGCTCCAGTCCGAAGCCTCGAGCAGCATGGACGCGCTGACCCGCGGCACGCTCGACGGCGCGCAGCTCCTGATCAATATCATCGCCATGCTGGTGGTGTTCGTCGCGCTGGTGACGCTGGTCAACCTGGCGATCGCTCCCTATTCCCTGCAGGGGCTGCTCGGCTGGTTGCTGGCGCCGCTCGCCTGGCTCGCCGGGGTGCCCTGGGCCGAGGCGCAGGCGGGCGGGCTGCTGCTCGGCACCAAGACCGTGCTGAACGAGCTGGTCGCCTATATCGAGCTCTCGGGCATGAGCGGGCTGTCGGAGCGCAGCCGCCTGCTCATGACCTACGCGCTGTGCGGATTCGCCAACTTCGGCAGCCTCGGCATCATGATCGGGGGAATGAGCACCCTATGCCCGGAGCGCCGCGCCGAGATCGTCTCGCTCGGCCTGAAGTCGATCGTCGCCGGCACGCTCGCCACCTGCCTGACCGCCGCCACGGTCGGCCTCATTGTATAGTTTGCAATTCCACCTTTTCAAGGAGCGGCACCGTGGAAAGCTATTACAAGAGCCAGCATCTCGCCGACTTTCCGAAGATCGCCGAGAGCAGCCCGGAGCTGGGCAAAAAGTTCTTCGATTACTATGGCGCGGTGTTCGCCGACGGCGCCTTGACCGCGCGCGAAAAGAGCCTCATCGCGCTGGCCGTCGCCCACACCGTCCAATGTCCCTATTGCATTGATGCCTACACGCAGGACAGTCAGGAAAAGGGGGCCGATTTCGACCAGATGACCGAGGCGCTGCACGTGGCGGTCGCCATCCGGGGCGGCGCGTCGCTGGTCCACGGCATGCAAATGCGGGAGAAAGCAAAGAAAATGGGAATGTAGATGAGCGCAGCCAGCATCTCCATCCGGCTGCAGGAGGTCGCTACCGATCTTGCCAACGACCGTGCGTCGCCGCGCCCGGCCTCGACCCTGCGCGGGCGCCACGCGCCGCTCGCTTCAACCGCCGAGCAGTTGCGCTTGCTGGCGTCGTTGCGGATCGAGCGGGGCGGCCGCCGCGTCGAGTTCGACACCATGGTCGGCGCTGCGCTCAAGCCCGCCCGCCTGGAGATCTTTCAGGTCAACCTGGGCAAGCTGTGCAACATGACTTGCCGCCACTGCCACGTGGACGCCGGGCCGGATCGCACCGACGCGATGATGCCCGACGCCGTCGTTGACCAGGTCATCGCGGCGATCGGACGCAGCGCCGCCCATAGCGTCGATATCACGGGCGGCGCGCCCGAGCTGCACCCGCGTTTTCGCGACGTGGTCGAAGCCGGAATCGCGGCCGGCAAGCACGTCATGGACCGGTGCAACCTGACGGTGCTGCTGCTGCCGCGCAATGCGGGCCTGGTCGAGTGGTTCGCCGAGCGCGGCGTCGAGGTGGTCGCGTCGCTGCCGCACTACCGCCGCCCCAACACCGACGCGCAAAGGGGCGAGGGCGCCTATGAGCGCTCCATCCGGGCGCTGCGCCTGCTCAACGCCGCCGGCTACGGCCAGGGCGATCCGCACCGGCGCCTGACCCTGGTTTCGAATCCCGCCGGCGCATTTCTCGGCGCATCGCAGGCGACCCTGGAGCGCGAATGGAAGCAGGGGCTGAAGCGGGATTGCGGCGTCAGCTTCGACCGGCTGTTCGTGCTCAACAACATGCCGATCTCGCGTTTCCTCGAGTGGCTCGAGTCGACCGGAAACCTGGAAGACTACATGAACCGCCTGGTCAACGCGTTCAACCCCGGCGCGGTCGACGGCGTCATGTGCCGCAATACGCTGTCGGTGGGATGGGACGGCCGTCTCCACGACTGCGATTTCAACCAGATGCTCGATCTTGAGCTGTCGCTGCCGCGGGGGCCGCACATCGGCAGCTTCGACGAGGATGAATGGCAGCGGCGATCGATCGTCACCGCGCGGCACTGCTTTGGCTGCACCGCGGGCGCCGGCAGTTCCTGTGGAGGACAGACCGCATGAGCAGCGAAACCAGAACCAAGGTCACGATTTTCACCAGCTCCTACCGCGTCAAGGGCTACATCGACCTGCTGCCGGGCGCGCGCGTGACCGACTACATGACCGAGGCGAAGGGTTTCATCGCGCTTACCGACGCGGAGGTATGGGAGCTGGAGGTCGGCGGCCGCCAGCTGCTCGCCGCGCCGTTCCTCAACGTCAGCCGCGACCACATTCAGGTCATCGCGCCGGGACAGTAGCCTCAGGGAATAGGAACCGCGGCGAGCAGCAGCGCGCCGACGTCGATGTGGCGCGCGGAATCGTGCGCGGGACGCAGGCGGTGGGCGGCCACCCCGGGCAGGACCGCCTGCACGTCCTCCGGGATCACCTGGTCGCGTCCTTCGATCAGCGCCCAGGCGCGCGCCGAGCGCACCAGCGCGAGCGCGGCCCGCGGCGAGAGTCCGGCGGCGAACTCGGGCGAGCGGCGCGTGTGCTCGACGATCGCCTGGACGTAATCCAGCAGCGCGGGCGCGACGTGCACCCGCTGCACGTTCTCCTGCAGCTCGACCAGTTCCCCCGGCAGCATGCACGGCCCGAGCCCGGCAAGCAGGTCCCTGCGGTCCGCGCCCGAGAGCAGCGCGCGCTCGGCGTCGCGGTCGGGGTAGCCCAGCTCGATGCGCATCAGGAACCGGTCGAGCTGCGACTCCGGCAGGAGAAAGGTCCCGACCTGTTCGGAGGGATTCTGCGTCGCGATGACGAAAAACGGCTCGGGCAGCTTGCGGGTTTCGCCCTCGGCGGTGACCTGGTGTTCTTCCATCGCTTCGAGCAGCGCCGACTGGGTTTTGGGCGTGGCCCGGTTGACCTCGTCGGCGAGGATCACCTGCGCGAAGATCGGACCGGGATGGAACTTGAAGGCGCCGGTCTCGCGCTCGTAGATCGAGACCCCGATGATGTCCGCGGGCAGCATATCGCTGGTGAACTGGATGCGCTGGAAGTGCAGCCCGAGCGAGCGCGCGAGCACGTGCGCCAGCGTGGTCTTGCCGACGCCGGGCAGGTCCTCGATCAGCAGGTGGCCGCGCGCGATCAGGCAGGCGAGCGCGAGGCGCACCTGGGTTTCCTTGCCGAGGATCACGCGTCCCGCGGTCTCGATCAGGCGCTCGACGGGCGAGGCTGCGGGGGGCGTCAGATGGCGCTTCAGGAGCATGCAGGGATTGTACTCGATACGTTAATATTCAGGGCCTTATGCCGACCGCCTTCATTACACATTCTGACTGTCTCAAACACGAAATGGGGCGCGGTCATCCCGAGCAGCCCGCGCGCCTGACCGCGATCGAAGACCAGCTCATCGCCTCCGGCCTCGGCGCCCATCTGCAGCGATACGAGGCGCCGCTCGCGGCGGATGAGCAGCTCGCGCGCGTGCACCCGATCGAATACCTGCGCGCCATCCGCGAGGCCGCACCGGAATCGGGCACGGTGCACCTCGACCCGGACACGGCAATGAATCCGCACAGCCTGAACGCGGCACTGCGCGCCGCGGGCGCGGCTGTGTTGGCTGTCGACCTTGTTTTTCAGAAAAAAAATAGTTCTGCCTTCTGTGCCGTCCGACCCCCCGGACATCACGCCTGCCGCGCGCGGCCGATGGGGTTCTGCATCTTCAACAACGTCGCGGTGGCCGCGCGCCACGCAGTGCAGGCCCACGACATCGAACGGGTGGCAATCGTCGATTTCGACGTGCACCATGGCAACGGTACGGAGGACATCTTCGAGAACGATCCGCAGGTGCTGATGGTCTCGACCTTCCAGCACCCGTTCTATCCCTACAGCGGCACCGAGGATCCGGCGCCGAACATGGTCAACGTGCCGCTGGCCGCGGGCGCGGGCTCAAAGCAGTTCCGCGAGGCGGTAACCCGGCACTGGCTTCCGGCGCTGCAGGAATTCAGGCCGGAGCTGCTGATTTTCTCGGCCGGCTTCGACGCGCACCTTGAGGACGACATGGCGATGCTGCAACTGAAAGATGACGACTACGGTTGGGTCACCTCCGAGGTGAAGGCGGTCGCCGACCGCTTTGCACAGGGCCGGATCGTCTCGATGCTGGAAGGCGGCTACGCGCTCTCGGCGCTCGGCCGCAGCGCCGTGCAGCACATCCGCGTCCTCGCCGGCCTCAACTAGCTAGTCGACCGCCTAGGGCTGCAAGGAAATTCATGCCGCGACGACCTCCTTCCGGCTTTGCGCGATTTCACCCGCAAGGCGATCAAACGCGCCTTGTTCCGAAGAACTCAAACGAAAAACGCGCGCCTCGGAAAGGCGCGGGAAGTTGTGCGCGGCAGAGCGCCGGTACGCGGGGTCGTAGTGCTCCTCGAGCAGCCGCGCGGCCAGGGAGCGCCATTCGCCGGCGGCGGCGAGGGACTTCCATTGCGCCACCTTGTCGCGGCCGTGCAGTCCCGCGAGGCAGTCGAGCTGCGCCCCCAGGGCGGCTGGATCGGCGAAAAAATGCCGGTACTCTTCCAGCAGCAGCGCGACGCGCGTATCCAGGCCGGTCTCGAGCAGCACACACTCGCTGGCGCGCATGCGCTCGATCAGCCCCTCGGGCACCTGCAGCTGCCCGATCTTCCTCGATTCGCCTTCAATGAATACCGGCTTGGACGCCTGCAAGCCGGAAAGCGCCTGCAGCAGCAGGCTTTCGAACATTTTCTGGGAAGGCTGGGATTGTCCGGGCAGGTTGCCGAGCACCGAGCCGCGGTGTGCCGCAAGCCCCTCGAGGTCGAGCACCTGGGCGCCGGCGGCGCCCAGCGCCCTGAGCAGCCGGCTCTTGCCGCTTCCCGTGACGCCGTGGATCACGCGGAAGGAAATCTTCGCTGGAGCGATAGACAGCGACTCCACCACGTATCGCCGATACGCCTTGTAGCCGCCTGCGAGCGTTTTCGCCTCCCAGCCGATCTCGCGCAGCACGTGCGCCATCGCGCCCGAGCGCTTGCCGCCGCGCCAGCAATAGACGAGCGGTCTCCAGCCCTTGGGTTTGTCGAGGAAAGACCCTTCGACATGTCTGGCAATGTTGCGCGCCACCAGCGCCGCGCCGAGCTTCTTCGCCTCGAAGGGCGAGACCTGCTTGTAGATCGTGCCGATCCGGACGCGCTCCTCGTCATCGAGCACCGGGCGGCTGAGCGCGCCCGGAACGTGGTCCTCGGCGAACTCCGCGGGCGAGCGCGCATCCAGTACGGCGTCGAAATCCGTAAGGATCGAAGGCCCGATTGCGACGCAGTCGCGTGGTACCCGTTTCATTTCAGCGATTTTACGACCGTGTCGCGGGCTCGAGGGCTATTCACAGCCGCGCATCGAGCTCCCGAAGGACTGACCCCAGCGCGCGTCGTTCCGCGGACGGCGCGAACAGGCTGCGCCGGACCGACAGCGCGCGCCTCAGGCCGAGGTAGAAATTTCTGTTCTCAAGAACCTTTTCGATCAAGCGGGCCAATGCCTTGTCGTCGAAGAGCGGGAAATAGCCCGGATATCGCCTGCCCAGCATGCCGATGTTCCCGGACACGCGCGAGGCGAGCACCGGCGTGCCGATGCGCGCGGCTTCGCAGATCACGTTGGCGCCGCCTTCCATTACCGAGCTCACCACGAGCAGGTGGCTGTTCGCGATCCAGGCGAGCGCCTCGCGATGCGATCGGCCGCCGAGCCAGAGGTAACGGGGTTCGCGTCGCATGAATTGCCGTGCCTGCCGGGCAAAATCCGGTGACAGTGCATCCCCCACCTGCACCAGCTCGAGATTGTCGCGGCCTCGAAGGTGGGCCAGCGCAGCGACGGCGCGGAAAGGGTCTTTCTCCTCGCGCAGGTGGCCTACGACCGCGATGCGGAATCGATCCCGCGGCGGCGCGCGCCGAACGCCGGGATCCGCGGACTGGTAGACGACCCGGGTTCTGGCTCGCAGAGACCGCTCGAGTTGCCGCTTCGCGTCGGCCTGAAGAACGATGATGCGGTCGGCGAGCTCGAGCGAACGCCGCGCCTTGGCCGAGGCGGGCAGGTCGCGATACAGATCGGTGCCGGTGAGGGTTACCAGGAGCGGGTTTTCCGGAAAACGCTTTCTATATTCAAGGACCGATGCATGACTGCGGCGTGCGTGAAGGGCCAGCAGCAGGTCGCAACGCCTGCCGTCCCATTCCACAGCGACCAGCACCCTGTGCCCGAGGCTGCGCAGCAGCGCCGCCCAGCGCTGCGCGGTGTGGCGGTTGCCGGTGCGCGTGCCCGCCGCGGCCGGAGTGACGATCGCAATGCGCGCCATGGGGATTCGCTAGACTATGTCGCCATGTTAGCCGAGCCCGCCGCGCTTGATCGTGACCTGGTCGCGGCGCGCTCGCGCTCGACGCAGGTGACCGGCGACCTGGACGGGGAGCGCCTGCTCGGGCCGAAGCTCGCGATCGTCAACCCGCCGCTCTGGGAGATCGGTCATCTGGCCTGGTTCCAGGAATATTGGTGCCTTCGCCGCTTGCCGTCCGGAAAGTTTGCCGATTCGATGCTCGCCAATGCCGACTCGCTCTACGACTCGGCGAAAGTGGCGCATGATACCCGCTGGGACCTGCGGCTCCCCGACCTGAAAGCCACGCGCGCTTATCTTGCAGAAGTGCTGGAACGGGTGATTGCCCGGATCGAGCGCGAACCGGAAAACGCTGACTTGGCCTATTTCGTGCGGCTGGCGACCTTCCACGAGGACATGCACGCCGAGGCGTTCCACTACACGCGGCAGACGCTGGGGTACTCGGATCCTTTTTTTCTTGAAAGCAAGAAAATAGATAAAAAGCAGCAAGCAGCAGAAGACAAAATGCCCGAGCGCGACATGGCGTTGCCGGGCGGGCGCTTTCAGCTCGGCGCGAAACCCGGAGACGGATTCGTCTTCGACAACGAGAAATGGGCGCACGAGGTGGATATCGCGCCGTTCCGGATTTCCCGTTCGGTGGTGCGCAATGCCGAATATCTCGCCTATGTGCAACAGGGCGGAACCCCCCCTCGATACTGGAAGAAGGAAAACGGCGCGTGGCTGCAGCGCCGCTTCGATCGCTGGCTGCCGCCGGCGCTCGAGGAGGCGGTTCGGCACCTGGACTGGAACGAGGCGCAGGCGTACTGCCGCTGGGCCGGGCGCAGGTTGCCCAGCGAAGCCGAATGGGAATACGCCGCGGGCGAGGGCGCTTTCGGATTCTCCGGGATGGCGGGGCGGGTCTGGGAATGGACCGCGAGTACCTTCGCGCCGTATCCGGGCTTCGAGATCGATCCGTACAAGGAATACTCGGAACCCTGGTTCGGCAGCCACAAGGTGTTGCGGGGTGGAAGTTTCTCGACTCCGCAGCGACTGCTGCGCAATACCTTTCGCAACTTCTACACCCCGGATCGAGGCGACGTGTTCGCCGGGTTCCGGACCTGCGCAGTCGGCTAGAATCCGTCTTCATTCAGGAAAGGCGCACGATGGCTGCAGTACTAGAGAAGATCCGACTGACCGAGTTCAGCCACGGCGGCGGCTGCGGCTGCAAGATCGCCCCCGCGGTGCTCTCCGAGCTGCTCGCCTCGACGCCGGTGCGCGGCCTGCCCGCGGCGCTGATGGTCGGCACCGAGACCGCGGATGACGCCGCGGTCTACCGGCTCAACGACTCGCAGGCGCTGGTCGCCACCACCGACTTCTTCACCCCGATCGTCGACGACCCGTACGATTTCGGGCGCATCGCCGCGACCAACGCGCTCTCCGACGTCTACGCCATGGGCGCGAAGCCGATCTTCGCGCTCGCCATCGTCGGCATGCCGCTCGAAAAGCTGCCGCTGCCGGTGATCGGCAAGATCCTCGAAGGCGGCGAGGCGGTGTGCGCGGCAGCGGGCATCCCGATCGCGGGCGGGCACTCGATCGACGTGCTCGAGCCGATCTACGGACTGGTGGCGCTCGGGCTGGTGCACCCGGACAAGGTGATGCGCAACAGCTCGGCGCAAGCGGGCGACATCCTGATCCTCGGCAAGCCGCTCGGCGTCGGCATCCTGTCCGCGGCATTGAAGAAGGGAACGCTGTCGGACGCCGGCTACGCGGCGATGATCGAAGCGACCACCAAGCTCAACACGCCGGGCGAAGCGCTCTCCGGCATGCCGGGGGTGCACGCGCTCACCGACGTCACCGGATTCGGCTTGGCCGGACACCTGCTGGAGATTTGCCGGGGGTCGAAGCTTGCCGCTGAAGTCTCCTTC
>ERZ1292645.633-Hain-H14-02um-R2-633-length-11870-cov-9_pt1 | contig 11870 bp, 14 predicted proteins | sample MGYA00564401_ERZ1292645 | MGnify/ENA primary metagenome ERZ1292645 (study PRJEB36523, sample SAMEA6512644) | groundwater metagenome | collected 2019-01-09 | study: AquaDiva: Metagenomics assemblies of 32 groundwater samples | reverse complement strand
ATAAGTGCGCTGGATAAGATTATGGCGATAATAAATCTTATTTTGAGCCCTTTTACCTCCTTTTCCCTTAGCCCTTTTTCTTTATCAAATGATTCCTCAGGGACAAAAGCCTTGTAACCTGCTTTTTCCACTACCGCAATCAAATCTTCCAACCTTAATTCTTGAGGCTCAAATTCAATATAGGCCTTCTCAAAGGCAAAATTCACCTGCGCTGAACATACCCCTTTCGCTTTCCTGAGCGCGCCTTCTATATTATGCGCGCAAGACGCGCAGTGCATACCCGAAATATTTAAGATTATCTTTTCCATAAACCTAACCTATTCTTGCCAGCGAATCACTGATATTCATCTGCCATCCCCAACTTTTCAGATATACTTTTTTTGTCATAATTTCTTCTTAAATAAGATATCGCGTATATTTCTTATTTTTCAAAAAGAACTTATAGTTCCTTTAATTAAAAAAATATTTAAGCTATCTCTCAGAACCAAAGGGTCACAAGCCGTATAGAACTTTTTAACAATTTTCGGTCTTTTGTCAGTTAAGTACAATAAATCAAAGATATTTCTTAACTCTTTCAAGGATTTTTGTAGATGCTGCTTTGTCTCCCTGAATGCCTACTCGTATTTCAATCTTTGAGGTTGTTTGCGTAAGAGGACGTATATCAATCCATACCTCGCTACCATCTGTATACTCACTTCTTATTTGTGTAACCTCATCTGATTTTGTTTCTTTGTCTACTTTCATATCAAGAGACTTTAATGCCCTCTTAGCGGAATCGATAGTTCTTTCATAAGAAGCGCTTACTTCATCGCTTAGTTTTCCTGATAACCAAAATGCAGTCCCCGCTCCCCCTGCTGCTCCAGCTAATAATAAGGCGCATCCGCACAGATTAACTACAAGAGCCAAGCCAACAACTACATATAAGAAATTCCTCAACATAGCCCCTCCCATAATAAGGTAGCGTAAATGTTTTTTACGCTACCTTATTTATATTTATACCACCCTGAAAAATGTCGCTATTTTCCCATCTCTTTGATAGATACAGTGTTAGTGAGTTCTGACACCTTTTATTGCGATGAGATTATTGTATTATCTTTTTGCGAACGCTGAAAAGTAAAGGTTACAGCAGGATAATCTCTTCTTAAAAGATTTATTCTTGTAGCAATATCAGTGGCAAATAAATCACCGATAGAACCAGAGCCTCCATAAAATAACGATACAGCATTAAGAGCATTCCATCCAATGTTAAACAGGTGTCCACCTAAGCCTTTCCTTGCTCGCCAATAATCTTGAGTTACAAGGAGAGAACTGTAAAATTGGCTTACAACCTCTCCTTTTAAGATATTGGTCGGTTTTAATAAGTTTTCAATTGCTGCTTTATCACAAAGATAATGTTGTTCGGGTGGCTTGTTTGGAATATTAAATTCATTATGGGCTATTTCGTGTAAGATAATACAAGTTATTATAGTAGTACGGTAGTCATAATAAAATTCGTAGACATATTGAAGAAAGGTTTTGGGAATATAAACATTTACGCCATCAGTATAAGGAATACCTGAAGCGGCTCTATCACATTTATCATAGCAAAAAATAACTTTATATTTCTCTGCGTTAGGAATCCTGATATTTTGTAGGGTTTGATTAAACTCATCCATAAAATTTTCTGGTAATTTATAATATTTTGATGAGAAGTTTACGGTAGCACATCCGCTTAATCCCAGACATAGCAACAATACAAAAATATTCTTCATTTATCCCCAAGCAACCATTAATTGTTTTTTATTCATTTTTGCCGTTGCTCATTAAATCGTTTCCACGATTCTTCATATTCTCGTTTCCTTGCAGGTGCTTCTAACTTCTCAAAGAGGAAAACAAGTATACAATAGACAACAGCGATAACAATAATCCCCGTAACAATCCATTTAGCCAAGTCCGATAAAATAAATGCAATCAGAAAAAAAGCCAAAACAATTCCGAGTGCAATCTGTATTATTAGCATCCTCTTACAATCCTTATCACCAAGTAGCTATTCGAATTCATTTTTGCTCTAGAAAAAAGAAAGGTGTCAAAAGAAAAGTGTCAGGAAAGAAAGGTGTCAGAACTGCATATCTACTTTTAAAGCAATGAGTTATGAATATATTGCCTTAATCGTACTTCTTCTGTATTACCTAAACCTAAATATGCTGGATTATCTTCTTTATCTACCAAGTCATCTTTTTCTGTTTTAATGTTCGCATTACAACTTGAAAAGGGATATTTCTCCGAATGTTCAACTATACCTGCCCGAAGAGGATTCTGCTCAATATAACGCATAAGCGTAAGTAAATATTCGTCATCACTGACTATGGGACTTTTAAACCTACCCTGCCAGATATGACCCGATGTCTGATACTTATGATGATAATGCTGATAGTCTTTTTCTTCAGCAAAGACGACTTGGCGGTTATTGCCACGGTTTAAGACATGATATATTAAATCCGGCAGATGAATTCTTATAGGACGAGACATGATTTGATTCTATCGCAACAACTCATGATGTCAATAATTAAGTCGCATCTCTTTGATAGATATAGTGTTAGTGAGTTCTGACACCTTATTTTCTTATTTTCCTTATTTCACGTCACGTTACCGCTTTCATACAATCCAACTGCACGCTTAAACGTCGCCTCATCGGTAGCAAATTTAATTTTGTTAAGGTCGTAGGCTGATGCCATTATTTCTTTCTCTTCTTCTTTTCAATCTTGCTCTGAATCAGCTTCAATTCCTTATCATCCGCAATGGCCTCTTGCTTTGCTTCTACATCCAATCTGTGCTGATTAAAAACCTCATAGTGCTCAAGCGCCAGATTATCAGCTACTTCCTTACTAACCTTCCCAGGATTATCCAAAATCTCATGTTCGTTAAATTTTAAGAATGCATCCAATTTCTTACGCCAATCTCTCATAAAAATTTGCTTGTGCCGTTTTGCCTGATATTCAGCATAATCCAAATACATAGTTACGATTCGACTTAACCCTTCCATTTCTTTTTCATTTAAATAATTCTTGGCGATAGTCACATCTTGCCTGCGAACTTTAGCGCCTCTCCACGAAGTCAACCCCATGTTTGGTTTTTTAGCGTCTGCCCGTTCATAGATGAGCTCGGCTGCAGTTTTCCCTGAGATGGCGAAATGAAGTTTATTCTGGACAATGCTGAAAAATTCAAGCGTCTCCTCGGCTTCGGGATCGTAGTCAACGGCCAGCTTATAAATATCGCGGATCTTCTGGTAAAACCGTTTCTCGCTGGAACGAATATCCCTAATGCGTTCCAGCATGTCATCGAAATAGTCGAAACCAATATTGACTCCCGCCTTGAGCCGCTCGTCATCCATGGTAAAACCCTTGACCATATACTCATTCAAACGGTCTATTGCCCATTTGCGGAACTGCGTACCGCGAGGCGACCGCACACGAAAGCCAACAGCTACAATCAGTTCGAGATTATAGAACTCTACGCTCCGCGATACTTCCCGGGCGCCCTCTTTTTGAACTATTAGGAATCTCCTAATAGTTGCCCCCGAAGCCAGCTCACCCTCAACATAAATATTCTTAATATGCTCATTGATGGTTGGAACCACCACCTGAAAGAGGTCAGCCATCATCTTTTGAGTCAGCCACACTGTCTCATCCTGCAAGTGCACTTCTAACCGCGTTTTGCCGTCTTCGGTCTGGTATAAAATCAACTCGGATTTGTTCTGTTCTTTTTTATCCATAAACACCTCTTATGCTCCGCAACATTTCTTGTATTTCATCGGCTTACCGGTTTTAGGGTCGACCTTTCCGCAAGGACACGGCTCATTGCGTCCGGCTTTGGGAATAATCTTTATTTGCGCTTTTTCTCTTAGCCAATCAATTGCGCCGGATACTTTCTTCCATGCCTCAAGATACCTTGAAGCATAGCAAAATCCTTCATCTTTTCCGTGTATTGTAATTCTATCCGGCAGAAATTGAGGGATAGGTTTCTTTCCTGTTAAATACTCCGGCACATACTGATTGCTTTTTAATGCTTCCTTCAAATCATTATTCGCCTTATCTGATGCACCTTCTTTGACAAAAGATAATAATGCCCGGGTATAAAACCATTCCGCCACACAATCGTCTTTATGCTCGCCCTTATTAAGAAATTCATCCAACTCGTCATAACGGCCAAGGTCTGCCAGATAGGCGATAAGAATATAACGTATGCCCTGATTATCGTTCGTATTTAGCTTAAGCATTTCCCTCGCATGGCCAATAGCTTCGTCATAGGCGCCTGCCTCCCACAAACATTCCATGTAGCCGAGGCGTGAGCGCATATACGGCCTTGACGGCGTGTAACCCCAGAAATGGCCATCGTTATTTTTGAAGATTTCTTCGCCTAACGTCCGCCTGCCAGCTTCCATACCTTTTCTGTAAAACTCCGTGGCTTCTTTAAGCGTCTTTGCCTCTTCCTCGGCTAAAAGATTGTAAGCATCAGCACAATCAGGTGAAATTGAAAGAGCCTCTTTTGCAAGTTTAATGCGCTCTTTTTTAGTCTCCGCTTCCCATGCCTCATACATAATATCCTGCGCAAATTGAATGGCGCTCTTTGGCGGTGCTTCCGGAAGTTCTTGGCCAACAAGGCCGTCCAGATATGCCTTTAATTCTTCTTTCGATTTAAAATCCTTTCCTTGCACTAACCTCGACAAATCCGAGGTCATCTTTTCCATGGCTCTTGGGTCAGGTATTTTATTTTTGTTTTTACTTTCCATTAAAATCCTTTCTTTACTTCCAGGTACATCATATTTATCTTGGAATTAAGTATTGCGTTCCCCGGAATTATGCGGTAGATTTCGCAGATAGCATCTGCGAAATCTTGCCGATACACTTAGACCAATGGTCAACCGTAAGTAACAATATAGAAGTGTCATTCACTGCTGCTTCCATTCCGTTATACTCCCCTTAATTGTCTAAAATATTTCTCCAGCTTCCGTTTAAAATCATCCGGATCATCAAAGGCATTCGGTCCCCATTTACCCAGACGATAAATATCATCCAACAAATCAAAAACCTTTGGTTCTACGGGCTTATGTTTAAATCCACGCAATTTTTTATTTTGTTTCCATATATTGTAAGTCGTAATTACTTCTTGCTTAGCAAAACAGTGCCAACCGCGATTCTTTCTAAAAGCCCTTTTCGCTTCTGCGTGTGTAATAGTCATACCAACATAGTCAATATTCCTTCCTTCATATGGTTGACCAGCATACCAATCGATAATTAATAAGAAATTAGGTGTCTTATCAACCCGCTGTAGACAGATATCGTGCTTATGGGCTCCAGACCCCTTGGCGAAATCCAAATCTTCTGAGCGAATAACCTTGTAGCCTTCTTTGATTAAAACTTCCGCGGCAAGATTTCTGTGATACGACAGATCCCTGAAAGTTGAACTCAAGAACACTTTCTTTGAAAGGTGTGATTTTGAGCTAGATGGACACATAGTCTGCCAGCCATTCTGGCGGCCGCACCTCCAGAAATGCTCCTTCACGAAGAAAGGCGGCTAACCAACAAATTTCTTCGTTGATTTTACTGGTCAGAAATGGACGATTGTTATCGCGCTTCCTTTCCTTGTCTACAATTTCATAGATTACAGCAGCCTTCAAAATGGAAAGGCTAGTGATGCTAGCGGATGTTTCGTCTAATGATTCGTGCACATTGTAATAGTCAAGAATATTATTGATGCGGTCGAGATCTTCTTTAAGCTCACTGAGACTACTTGCATTAACTACATTCTCCTGGAATGTTTTCTCTATCGCTTCTTTGAGCTTCTCAAGACCAGTAGCGAACACTGCCGTAATCTTATTATCAAAGGCGACCCGAACATATCGGTCGTTCCACCAATCGTCTTTTTTTCTATCTTTGGCCTCCTGGATGAATATATTTGAAATCTTGAAGGACGAAAGCACGTTTGTTCTTATAAGCTCAGTGTATATTTTAAAATCAATATAATACCTGAAGCGGATGCCGTAATTCGTATTATCAGCTCTAAAATCCTCCATGTTTTCTTCGCTAAAGACAACTGTAGTCTCAGGTTGATTTTTTCCATGAAGAAATACCCTAAAACTGTAAACTCCTCTTCCAATATTATACTGATGTTCGCATCTTGCGCCTTGAATAAGTGTCTCGATTTTTAATTTTATGTAAACAAGAGCTTCTGCAACCCTTTTTTGATCTTGTTCACTCATAATAACCTCACTTTAAAAATAGTGTCTATAAATCTTCTGGCTCCTGCATAACAAGTTCGCCGCGGAAGGCTTTGGCTAAAATAGACTGCTCGATTCTACTGTGCATCCAGCTCAATATTTTCCTCGCAGTTATCATACTCTCTCGGCTCCCTACCTGCCTTAATCTTATAAAACCGCTACAAACTCCGCCACAACGTGGAAGTCGCCCTCTTGAACGTTCTCCAAAACGATATCTTGAAAATCTTTATTATCCGGCCGTAAGATGATTTTTATATGTCGAAACGTGTCTTCGGTTACTATTTTTTCACTAAAATATCGCTTAATCGTATAACTTTTCATCGTCTCAAGATCAGTAATATGCCGCGATTCCACTAATACAATCTTACCGTTACGGCTTCCACCTTGATCCGGACGGAACAAACACCAACTGCCATCCGGAATCGTCGGCTCCATTGATTTGCCTACCACCTGTGCAATAAACATATCTATTGTCAGGCGGCGTTTATCTGGCATCGGTTTCCAGCCTTTGATATTGGGTATCGGCTGCTCTTTAAATGCCGTGGCCACGGCCTGAAGGTCATAAATGGGCAGGTATCCATCCTTGTAACTCCCGTCAGAAATAGCATCGCTAAAGAACAGATCCGACTTTTCTTCATCAGTTTCGCTTAATCTCTTATAAACACGCTTTAAGAGATACTCTTTCACAACCGCCGCAAAGGCCTTGTCATCCATAATCTTGTTGAAGATATCCTGATTCTGATCCATCCGGTCAACAAGTTTCTCGATAAACACATCCTCAAAACCGTATTTGAAATTATCAATGGTATTCGTCTTTGCCTGAACGCCCAGCTTCTCATCCATAACCATTTCTTCTTCGATCTGGTCAAAGAATAACTTATCAGCCTCGGTAAAATCGGTCCCGAACCTTTCATTAAGGAGCTTGATTATTTCAGATAGGCGGGCGTATTCTTCCTTGTCTTTTCTCGTCCCGGCTTCTGAGATTGGTTCAATCGCCGCGTCTGAATCCTTTTGCAATTGAATCTTGCCATCAGCAATTTTTTGCAGACGGTAATACTCCAGAGCAACTTCATCGCCGAGATGGTATCTTTCGCCGCGGCCGGGCCCCGGGAGTTTTTTCAGCAAAAGACGAGAATAAGCGTAAAATTTCTCGAGTTCAATATCTTGAAACGGCATAATCTGCGCCAAAAACGCATACAGGCGAACAAAGACACCCATCGTATTGACAAAATCTTCTTTATGCTCGTCTTTTTCAATTGCCTTAAACCGCTCAACCGCCATATCCACTATTGAATTCAGTTGAGCATGCTCGCGCTTTGTATGCAACTCTTTATTCCTGAAGAATACGGCGCAAAAAGCGTCAACGTCCGATTGATATATCACCTTAAACGAGTCCAGCTTGGCCTTAAGATCATAAAGCTTGTTCGGATCGGTTACACCGCTTAATTGCGTTTGCTCATAATACGGCTGAAAAGCCGCTAAGATATCCTCTCGCTTATTAACAAAATCCAAGATGAAGGTATCTTCTTTGCCCAGACAGGTCCTGTTTAAACGGCTCAGCGTCTGAACTGCTTTGACGCCGTCAAGCCGCTTGTCCACATACATGGTATGTAAAAGCGGCTCATCGTAGCCGGTTTGATATTTCTCAGCAACAAGCAATATCTGGTATTCGGATGTTGAAAACCTCTCCGGCAATTCTCTTTCTTTTATATGCCGCTCTTTGCCGTCTTTATCAATATATTTATTCATGCCTTCTTCGGAATATTCCGGCGGAATACCATCCAGAAGAACCGCCCCCGAAAAGGCAACAAGAACCTTAATATCTCTATAACCTTTCTCTTTCAGGTAGCGGTCAAACTCATACTTATATCGCACCACATGCTCGCGCGAAGCCGTAACCACCATCGCCTTGGCCTTACCGCCGATTTTCTTCATGGTAACCTGCCGGAAATGCTCAATCATAACCTCGGTTTTCTGAGCCAAGTTATACGGATGGAGCGTTAAAAACCGTGCGATAGCGCAAGCGGCCTTTTTCTTGTTTACGTTCGGGTCTTCTTCAATCTTTTTGGATAGCTGGAAAAACGTTTGATAGGTTATGTAGTTTTCAAGGACATCATGAATAAACCTCTCCTCAATAGCTTGTCGCATAGAATAAAGGTGAAACGGTTGAGGTTTGCCATCTATGTCTTTTTGCCCGAAAAACTCGAGCGTTTTTGCCTTGGGCGTTGCTGTAAAACCAAAGAAGCTTAGATTTGGCCGGGGTCCTCTTTTTAACATAGAGCGCCGAATTTCATCTTCAATATCATCTTCTTCCATTTGCTCGACAGCCAATTCTCCCTCATCAACCGCTGAAAGCACATCTTTCATTTTCTTGGCAGATTCACCACCCTGCGAACTGTGCGCCTCATCAACAATAACAGCGTAATTCCGCTTGGGAAGATCGCTAACCTTATCTAAAACAAAAGGAAACTTTTGAAGCGTAGTGATAATGATATTCGCTCCGGTGGTAAGCACCTGTGCCAATTGGGCGGAATCCTTGTCAATCTTTTCAACCACTCCCGACTTATGTTCAAATTGATAAATCGTATCCTGCAACTGCTTATCAAGAACAATGCGGTCAGTAATCACAATCACCGAGTCAAATATGCGCTTATCGTTTTTGTCGTGAAGACCGGCTAAATGATAGGCAAGCCATGCAATTGAGTTGCTTTTGCCGCTTCCAGCGCTGTGTTGAATCAAATAATTCTTTCCTGCTCCATTTGCAAGAGCATCAGAGGAAAGCTTCCGGACGCTATCAAGCTGATGATAGCGTGGGAATACCATTGTTTCAATCTTGAATTTTCTGCCATCAAACGTCTTTTCCTCGACTTCTAAAAGTAAAAATCTTCCCAAGATATCCATCCAGCTATCTCTTACCAAGACTGCTTCCCACAAATACGATGTCTTATGGCCGCTTGGATTCGGGGGATTCCCGGCACCTTTGTTATAGCCCTTATTAAAAGGCAGATACTTTGTCTTGCTCCCTTGAAGGCGCGTGGTCATGTAAATAACATCTGTATCCACAGCAAAGTGGACAAGAGCGCGCTTCTTAAACTGGAATAAAAGCTCACGTTCGTCGCGATCATATTTGTACTGCCTTTTGGCGTCATCCACATCCTGACCGGTAAATGGATTTTTTAACTCAATGGTAGCCACGGGAAGGCCGTTGATAGACAAAAGCATGTCGATCGAACTTTCATCTTTTGTGCTGTAATGAACCTGCCGGGTAACGGTGAGGATATTTCTATCGAATAGCTTTTGAGTTTCCGGGTTTAATTTGCTGACCGGTTTAAAATAGGCAAGTGTGAATTTCTTACCATAATCGGTGACTCCGTGGCGTAAACAATCAAGCATCCCGCGCGCGTCCAGCTCCTGATTAAGGCGGTATAAAAACTTTTTCTCGACCTCTGCGCCATGGACAGCCGCCAAGCTATCCCAAACATTCTTCTGGGTATCCTTGATAAACTGAAACAGAACAGTTTGATCAATCGCCAGATCCCGACTGAAATTATTCGGATCGCCCTTCACATAGCCGCCATGATCAATCAGGCTTTGTTCGATGCTTTCTTCAAAAGCTTTTTCGTTTGTAATTGAGCTCATGCGGCATACCCCCGGACATCAATTTTTCCAGTCACAACTTCAGAAATTAAAGAAACTCGGAATTCGCACAGATATCCGATTGATTTCTGCTCCCGCACAACCTGCGCATCAATCTGTCCAGTTTTGCGGTCGAGAAAATCCGCAATCTTGTCTTGTTCTCCCAGAGGTGGAATTAAAATCATTGAATTACTCAGTGCATAATTACCCAACCCATACCTTGTCACTCCTGATGCTTCAATCATATATTGGTAATTGATACTATTAGCAGACAACAACCAGAAAAGATATTTGCCACGCATTAATAGTTGATCTGGTCTAATCTGAGCCAAATGGTATCCACAGATTAAGTTCGGAATCCATGACACAACATAAGCCGGGATAGCGATGTCATTCCACTCCTCGGAATCCTTCGTAACAATTACATCCTCAACCTTCAATTGAAACTTTCTGATCTCTTCTGGTGAAGCAGTCGCTTCCATAAAATCTAATTCAGGAGTTATGAAATCGTTATAATAAACATCAACATAATTACAGAGGCGCACAGGAAGTTCGCCTTCTTCAGATTTTTTATTAACATTACTGAATTGAATAAGTGCATTGAATTTGAGTTTCTTAATCTCCCAATGCTTCGGCATCTTGCCTAGCCATTCAATGCCAGAATCTTTCATCTCGACTTTTGGGTCAAGGCCCTTGGTCACTGCCTGATTAATAATCGCCGTCCGCTCCTCTTTAAGTAGCTCGATCATTTTTTCTTTTTTAGCAATCAGATCGTCAATCTGCGCAGTTTTACGATCGAGATAAGTAGCGATGGCCTTTTGAACACTACTTTCGGGAACTGGCACTCTTTTATCATGCGCATCCTCTCGATTAAGCCCGGGGACACCTGTATCTTTAGAAAATTTATCCAGCTCCAAAAGCGGCAAAACATACTGAAGCCATTCCAAATTACATTTGACTGAGCGATCATCAATAAAATAAGTAGTATCGATTGGAAAGCACTCAGTTTGTGAAAAATTTACTTTACCGTATGAACCTTTTCGTCCGATGATAATGCATGGCTTATGTGTAATCGCCTTGTTATGATAACCAACAATTCCATTTGACCCATAAACTGGAATGTTCCCATCAATCCGATCTTCATTTGCCAAAGAATCCCCATAAGTAAAAACGCAGGCTGTTTTTAGGCGATTAACTTTCCAATCCTGCGGCACTTGCCCAATCCACTCAATCCCCGAATCTTTATATGCTGAATATGGCCTGTTCATTTATATAGCCTTGTTTCATAAGTTGTCCGCTTAACCGGACGTTCCTGATGAATCATTAAATTTCCCCTCTCAACCGGAATGTCGAACGTTTGTAATTCGACACGCCAATCCTGATATTCCTTTACAAGATCTTCAACGTAGGTATGTTCATTAAAAATAACCTTATCTTCTGCAGACTGCACTATCAGCCGATTAAGCATTTCCACGCCTTCAGGCTTTAATGACCCCAGACTATCGCCATCGCGCGGTTCTGTATCGCGTAAAGGATGGATCACTATTGCCAACCGAGGAGTTAGCGGGCAATACAAGTCACATCGACTGGCATTCCAATATTGCAAGCAAACCGGATTATCACTCGTCAAAAACTGCACAGGAGTCTCATTCTTAAATACAATCCATGGTGAAGTTGCAAAAACCATCTGAGCGCCGATCAAAGCGTTAATACCTAATGCCTTGGGGAATGCCTCTCTGATTAAGACCTTGGTTCCGCCATACTTACGGATTGTTTCTATAACCTCGCGATACTTCGTGTCAGGATTCGACAATTCTTTTTCTTCCAACTTGTCGTACAAATTCTTAACAATATGGGAAAGTCCTCCAGCCCCCAATCTTACGGCCGTCGGCGTGCAGGCTCTTAAATAAGCAAGATACCCAGACTGATTGGCGTCAACTATTATTTCTCTTCAGCGACAATTAAAATTCCCCTTTTT
>ERZ1292645.516-Hain-H14-02um-R2-516-length-13681-cov-5_pt2 | contig 11921 bp, 3 predicted proteins | sample MGYA00564401_ERZ1292645 | MGnify/ENA primary metagenome ERZ1292645 (study PRJEB36523, sample SAMEA6512644) | groundwater metagenome | collected 2019-01-09 | study: AquaDiva: Metagenomics assemblies of 32 groundwater samples | reverse complement strand
ATCGTTATTCTCTCCGCAATAAGCGCATCTTAAATTTTTGATGAAATAAGTATCGTTTTCCACACTCTCTCCCAAAATGTTCTTAGAGAGATTTCCAAACGGATTTCCAAAATTATCGGTTGTTGATGTCTTCTTTTGCATATCTTATTTTAGCATCGTGTCCTTAGGTGCGAGTCCAATTTGCAATTTGATACATTGCAAATTGGACATTGATTGAAAATTGCCTGCCCGCCGAAGCCTCGGCGCAGGCGGGCAAAATTGAAAATTGAAAATTATTCATATATTGAATTGCCAAGTGCTGAACATTTTTTTGAGGAACTCATCGTTCTCGGCGTACGTAGAAATCTGGTACAGATTTTCATTGAACACGAACCAGACCTCGCGCGACTTGCCGCCGCCCACCTCCGCACATGGCTCCGGCGTGGCACAGAAAGCGGGATTGTCGCTCATGAAGGCGAGGCCCTTCCGGCTCGGGCCGATCTCTACAGGTTGCGCATCGCTTATTTTCAATTCCGGAATATCGCGGGCTATCATCTCGGCAGTGATGTCTGCATCAGAGCCGTAGGGCGAAATGATTATCTGCACGCCGACTTTATTGTCGCTACTCTCTATTAACACAGTCTCGCCATTCCCATTCTCTGCAGGCGGCACAACGCTCACTGTAAAGTCATCGGGATACTTGAATGAGAAGCGGTAGGTAGAGTCGGAGTAGTCTTGTGTATATTCGTACGACTTGACGGCAGCAGCGGCGTCGGGAGTGGATGCCTGCCCCGTTAGAGGCTCCCTGCTCTCTAATGGGGTGGGAGTCTGATTGCCCGTTCCGCTCGGGGCGGAACGGGGTATAAAGTAGAAAGTAGAAAGTATTAAGGTGAGTAACAATAGCCCAATTTCCAATTTATAATTTTTAATTTATGATTTCCAAGACAGTGACAACGCGCGAAACACTCCCCGAGTTCCCTGCCGTATCAGTGACAGTGTATGTGAGCGTGTACAAACCCGGAGACTGGAAGCTGGAGACTGGAAGCTGGACTGATGGGACCGACGTCTCAATAATTTTTGCCGCCAAGTCGCCATCGGTATCGTCTGTAGCCGTCGCACCCGGGTCAGTGAAAGCGTCGCCGACATTTATCTGCATCGCCGCGTCGCCCACGAGCGTTACGACCGGCGGTTCGGCGTCGCTCACCGCAGGCGCAGTTGTGTCGGTGCCGGAGCTTGCAGTCTGTAGCTCGCTGCTTGCAGTATTGCTGCCACCTGAAAGCTGCGAGCTGTCAGCTGTCAGCTGACCAACTATCACTGCTCGTGTCGCGGTCACGCTGTTGCCCTTCTTGTCGGTCGCCGAGTAGGTGATTATATGTGTCGCCTGTGAAGATGTGTCTATCGCATCAACGCTTCCCTCTATGCCATCTACGAATGTGTCTACAGAAACTGCTCCATCCACGGCGTCAACCGCAGTTACACCAGCGTCAACATATGCGCCACCGAGAGAGAGATGCACCGGATTATCGCCAAGCAACGTGATGACTGGCGGAGTCGTGTCACTCTGGGAACTGGAGACTGGAAGCTGGACTGCTGGAGTTGAAGTCGCCATCTGCCCCTCGGTCTGGACGAGGAAGTAGTCAAACGAGGTGTCCGCACTCTGCGACTCGGACAAAACGACCTTGAAACTGCCAGCCCGTTTATCGCTGATATGCCAAGAACCAGTGGTAGAAGCTGTGAACGTAACGAATATCTTGGATGATGGCAGAACATAAGCATTCTCCACCTGCGCGACCGTGTTCCCCGCGAGAATCGTGACCGTACCAGCAGAAGAAGTGCCAGCCGAATTAGTTGCGGCGACAAATTGGTCGGCTACAAGACTGCCGAACTGCGCGATGCCCTTCTGTATCAATACGCCGAAGTCCGATAGGACGGAAGCTATACTTGAACTCGAAATGCTTAACGGTGTACCGCTCGCGGAAGAGACTGCTCCGCTCTCTAGCGCGTCAACGCGCGTTTCAAGCGCAGTCAGGCGCAAATCCTGTGCGTCAAGCCTCTCCGCAAGCGCGTTAATACTCGCGAGATTATAGGTCGCGAGCTTGTAGAGGTCAACGCCCTTCCCGTCGGCCGTGAGACTAGAGGCTGGAGGCTGGAGGCTGGAGGCTGGAGTGGAAGTCGCAACCAAGGTCTGACCTTGGTTGTCGATTCGTACGATGAACGCATTCGCTCCGACGTCGCCCGCGATATTTAGATTCCCCAAATCATCTATCGTTATGGCCGATGTGATTTTAGAATAGCCCGCGCTAAGGCCGGCGAAGTCCTCATTCAACTTCGCGAGCGCGCTGGTGTTGTCGTTTATGCCGACGGTCAAGAGGGCGCTCAACTTCCCCGTCTCGTCCTGCGCGATTTCTGTAATCTTCGGGTCCAAGTCCAAATTATCAACCGACTGCTTTATCATCAGCTGTACGCTGTCTTCTATCTTCATATTGGCGATGCGCTCCACGACTAGCGCCTCAACTTCTTCAACGGCCAACGATTTATTACGGCGGGAAATCAGCACTTTTATTTTGCCCATGCCCTCGGATAATGGCTCTAGCGCCACAGCCACGGTTGAGTCGCCGCCGTGAGCAAGCATTGCGTAACCGGGGGTGGACGATGCCGAGGTCAGGGAGTCGCCGACGGTAATCGGGCCGTTCTCTGCCGAGACATACGCCTCAACTTGGCCCATCATACCGATAGTGGCGTAGTGGGACGGATTGTCCTTGGCGGCTTGAATGTAGTTACCGATGACCGACGGCTTGGTGGAGACGATGCCCATGACATTATTATCGGCGCCCCGTTCGCACCGCTTCACGGCGTTATTTTCCAGAATATCAACGCAGACTGTTTCTCCGGATTTCAAGCCAGCGCTGTTGGTGTAGAAATATTCGGCGTAGTCGGCCCCCGTCCCGGTGTAAGCGCCGTCGGCAAACGTCCGGCCGTACGAATCAACTTTGAAAATCAGGCCGGAGGTGGATGTGGAGATGGCGAACACGTCGCGCAGGGACGTGCCGTTATCATCCACCAATGATAATTTAGCGTACGGACTCGTCGTCCCGATGCCGATGTTACCCGAAGTTGCCAAGAAAATGCTGGAGGTGGCGAGCAGAGTATTGGTGCCGTTGTAGTACGGGAACTGTCCCGCCGTGCCGGTGATGCCCGTGATTGCGCCCGTGCCGTTGCCTTGGAGGAGGCCAGTGAGAGTGGCGGCTCCCGTGCCGCCGCTCCCGACGAGAAGCGGCGTGATGAGCGTGAGAGCGCCCGCGCTGGAGAATGATGAGGTCGCTGTTGCGCCGAAGTAGGCATTGTTGTATATGGAGAGGATTGTTGAGGAAGCTCCGCCGGTGAATTGATGCAGGGCGGTCCATGTAGGAGCGATTGCCTGCGAGAGCGCCGGAGCTGCGTCGCTACGCATGAATGTCGTTGCAGATCCGTTGACGGCAGTTAGGCCGATAGTGCCTGTGGGATTAGCTCCTGTTGCGCTCGTTACTACACAGCTACCGTTCACGGAGAAGCATCCTGTTCTGATATTGAGCCCGCTTCCGAATGTTGAAGTCGCTGTTGCAGAAATGTTAATCGTGTTCGCGCCCGTGTCGCCGAGGGAGAGAAGCGAGCCGGGGGTCGTGGTCCCGATGCCGACATTCCCTCCCGAGAAGACGGCGGCGAAGTTATTAGTCGCTCCCGTGTTGGCGTTTACCGTGAGCCCGTATGAGTTGGTGGTGGATGCATTGAGTGCTGAAGCAGAAAGAAGAAGGGTGTGGGAGTTAGTGGAGGTGGCGAAGTTCCCCAGAAGCGGCGCGCCTGTGATGCCGACGGTGGCAAGGTCAGTGAAGAGTCCTGCGCCCATGCTGGTCATCGCTTCAGTGGGGGCATTCACGAGAAGGGAGCGCTCAAGGGCGATGTCGCCGTTTGCGTGGGTCTTGGTGCGGGCGAGGTTGAATTGAATGTCGGGAGCTTCCGTCTTCGCAGTAAGGCCTGTGTCGGAAGCACCTGTCAAAGTGAAGTACGGTGAGACTCCGGAGGTGCGGGCAATCGGGGTGAACGCCACCGTTCCGGTTGCCGTTAGCGTGCCCCCGAGAAAAGTGTTGCCCGCGACTTCAAGGCGGTTGGTGGGAGAGGTGGTTCCGATGCCGATGTTGAGACTGCTTTTTAAGATGGTAAAGGCGACGTTGCTTGAAAAGCCGGTTGAGGACGCGATGTTAAACGATTTGTCGGTAGAGTTGTACCCTATGTTCCAGGCGTTGGCGTCGGAAGCGAACTGGAAATTCGCGTCGCCGGTGCCGGAGCTGTCGCCAATAGTCGTTAGACCGGAGTTGTCAACGTTAAAGAGCGTTGTCGTTGCGGTCGCTGTTGATGAAGCAATTGAGAACAAGGTCGTGTTTGTTTCTCCGTTGTTGGCATGAATTGCTAGCTTGGCGTAGGGAGTGGTCGTCCCTATGCCGACGTTGCCCGAAGTTGCCAAGAAAATGCTGGAAGTGGCGAGCAGAGTGTTGGCGCCGTTGAAGTACGGGAACTGGCCGGCGGTGCCGGTGATGCCTGTGATTGCGGAGGTGCCGTTCCCTTGGAGGAGGCCGGTGAGTGTTGAAGCGCCGGTGCCGCCATTGGCCACAGTCAGGTCGTTGGTGAGATTAAGCGTGTCAATCCATGCTGTTGTGGAAGTGAAGAGGGTTGATGTGGCGTTTGCGAATGAGTTAAAGCCTGTCCATGTGTTGTTGTTGGAGAGAAGCGTTGAAGAAGCGGCGGTGATGGTGATGTCGGCGGAGCCGTTGAAGGAGACGCCGTTGATGTTGCGGGCGGTGGCGAGGATGGTGGCGGCTCCTGCGGTGAATGAGGCGCCTGTGCCCGTGATGCTTGTTCCGACAAGAGCAGAGGGAGTGCCGAGGGCGGGAGTGATGAGAGTCGGCGAGGTTGCTCTGACGACATCGCCGGTGCCCGTCCACGTGAAGAGCGAGGAGGTGGCGATATTTGTGGGGACGGCCGACGCGCCGGTATTGTTCGCCCAGAGCGAGTTGGCCGCTATTGCGGCGAAGCTGATGGAGGCGTTTGCTCCGCCGACCTGCGCTCCGAGGGTGCCGGAGTTGGTGAGACCGGTGCCGACTGCGAGAGAGGAGGTGGCGACCGACTGCACGGCGCCCGTGCCTGCGCCATACAGGAGCTGCGATGAAGCGAGGGTGTTCTGTCCCGTGCCGCCGCTTGCGACCAGAAGCGGAGTGATGAGAGTGAGCGCGCCTGCCGAGGAGAAGGAGGAGGTGGCGGTGGCGCCGAAGTATGCCTGATTTGCCGAGAAGAGAGTTGAGGAGGCGAAGGCGAGCGAGGAGAGGCCGGTGAAGGTTGGTGTAGCGATGGTTGGGCTTGTGGCAAGCACGACCGAGCCGGTACCCGTGACAGCTGTGATGCCAGTGCCGTTGATGCGCAGAACATTGCCTGTGCCGGCAGTGTCGTATGTTTTGTTGGTAAACGTATCGGTGGTGGCGCGGCCGACGTATGTGTCAGTGCCTTGGAACGTGAGCGTGGTTGCGTCTGTGCCTGCGAGGGTAAGCGAATTGTTTGCGGTCAATGTTTTGCCGTCTGCGATTGTGAGGGTTGCCGAAGTCGCGGGAGTGGTGATGGTTAATTTGTTGATGCTTGTTGCAGATGCAACGCCGAGGGTAGGCGTGACGAGAGTCGGCGAGGTTGCTCTGACGACATCGCCGGTGCCCGTCCACGTGAAGAGCGAGGAGGTGGCGATATTTGTGGGGACGGCCGACGCGCCGGTATTGTTCGCCCAGAGCGAGTTGGCCGCTATTGCGGCGAAGCTGATGGAGGCGTTTGCTCCGCCGACCTGCGCTCCGAGGGTGCCGGAGTTGGTGAGACCGGTGCCGACTGCGAGAGAGGAGGTGGCGACCGATTGCACGGTGCCCGTGCCTGCGCCATACAGGAGCTGTGATGAAGCGAGGGTGTTCTGCCCCGTGCCGCCGCTTGCGACCAGAAGAGGCGTGATGAGCGTGAGAGCGCCGGTTGAATCAAAGGTGGAGGTGGCAGTGGCGCCGAAGTACGCTTTCTGGAATATCGAGAATTGTGAGGTGGAGGCGTTGGTGAATGAAAGCAGACTCGGGAGCGAGAATGTCGGGTTCCCTGCCGTGCCGTCGCCGTTGGTTATGGTGATTTGGTTGGCGGTGCCTGTTAATGTGCGCGCGGAGACGCCTGACGTGCCATTTGAAGAGAGGATGCCGGTGAAGTTGGAGAAAATGAGCGACGAGGTGGCGGTGAGTGTGCCGCCGAAGAAGCTCGTACCGGAGACGTAGCTGTTTCCATGCACGGAGAGGAGATTGCTTGGGGTGGTGGTGCCGATTCCGAGATTGCCGCCGGCGGAGAAGTTCAAAAGATTCGCGCCGGAAGAAGAGGCGATGCGGAAGAGGTCGGCGGTCTGGCCCTCCACAGCCTTGATGTCCAGCGTGGTCGTAGCGAGGCCGCCCGAAGCGTTTTCAATGTAGAGCGGCTGGTTGAACTCAAATCGCCTGCTACTCACATTCCAGGTCAGAAGCGCGTTCGGTGACACACTGCCTCGTTCAAACGCCAGATACGAATTTTCCGCATCCGCGGTGGCGTTGTCCGAATTGATGCTGAATGTCTCCGCGGTCAGGTTGCCGCCGGTCAAGGTGCCGACGAGCGTGGTGGCGTTGACCTCATTTGCATAAATTTTGTCAAAGCGCGTGGCGGACGTGCCGATGTCCACTGTGTCATCCAGCGCCCCTACGTTCCCGATAATGGTGTTGCTTCCGATGCGGAGCGTCCCGCCAGAGGCGGCGATGTCGTGGTTGCCGGTGCCGATGAAGGTGATGCCGGCGCCCGCTCCGGAGAGGGTGATGCCGGTCGTGCCGGAGAGGAGCGCGTTGCCCGAGACGGAGAGCGCCGCGGAGGGCGAGGTGGTGGCTATGCCGACGTTGCCGTTCGCCAGGACAGTCATAAGCGTGGAAGTGGAAGTGCCGCCGGTTGTGCTCGCGATTGTGAAAAGCGGCGTGTTCGCGGCGGTGGATGCGGAGTTGGAAATTGAAAGCAAAGAATACGGCGATGTCGTCCCGATGCCGACGAGGCCTGATGGAGTTAACGTCATCCTCTGCGTGCCGAAAGTGAAGAAGCGAAGCGTATCTTCGTCCGCATTGTTGGTGTCGGCGGTGACGTAGGTGTCCTGGTCTGCGTCAATCACTCCGCCCAAGCCCTGCCATACGGAGTTGTCGCCGTAACCTTCAAACTGGTGAGTGGTCATGTTGAAGCGGATATAGCCGACATCGCCAGTGCCGGGCCTCTGCGCGCTTGTGCCTACTGGGATTCGAATTGCGCTCGTTGAATAAATATCAAACGCCACGGACGGAGAGGATGTTCCCACGCCTATGCGGCCGCTGTTGCTGGAGATATATAAGAGCGGCGTAGTAGTGCCGGCGGTAAAGAGACCGTCGCCCCACGGCGTCGTTGTGCCGATGGCGAGACGGCCTGCGAATGTAGAAGTCGCGGTCGTTGAAGTTGCGACAAAGTATGGCGCCTTTATATAATCTGACGCCGATACGATGCCCGACGTGAGCGTGCCGGAGACGGAGAGGTCGCCGGTGATAGTGGTGCCGGCGAGAGACGTCGCGCCGCCGTTAAGATTTGTGAATGTTCCTGTCTTCGCAGAAATTCTTTCGCCGTTGTCAAAAACTCCTCCGCGGAAGTCGCCGTTCCTGACGATGAGATTGGAGAGGTCTTCTATCTTGTTTACCATCTGCGTCGTCGCGGCGTTCGTCACCGTCTGCGTGTAGACGGGACGAATCAGTCCTGCAGTCGTCGCCAGAATATCCGCGCGAAGCGACGCGATGGATTGATTCACGAAGTCCTGCGAGACGCCTTGCACAATCGTATTTGTGTTGTATGTCGGATATGAGTTGGTTGCTGGTTGCTGGTTGCTGGTTGCTGGTCGTGCTGTAGTTTTTGTGTGTTGGAAGTCGGGAGTCGGGAGCACGATAGATGGCGGCGGACCGAAGAGGACGGCGAGCGCTTGATTCGCGGAGTTAAATAATCCGCGAATTGTTTTGTATGTCGCGAACGCCACTTGTTCGCCCGCGTTCAGAGCCGGTTCAACTGCGGCAACAATTGGCGCGGAGGTGCTTTGTATAACAGACAGGACCGCCGCGACTTTCGGCGCTTTTGCAAAAGAATCCAAGGCAAGGGCGCTTTTGCCGAGCGCCGCCAAATATGCGTCCTTAATCGCAGGCGGCGCACTCTCTCCGATACCGCGCAGGGCGAGCGAACCGTCGCTGTAGAGGCGTCCCGCCGTCTTAACAGCGCCTAGATAAATGCCGGATACCGACTGTATGTCCTTAACGAATCGCGCAGATGCGCCATATTCTGCATTAAAGACAGAGCTGGCTATAGCCGGCCCCGCTTCGCTAAAGCTACGCAGGGCAAGAGCGATACGGATTGGTGTTTCCACCGTAGTTCGTACCGTAACGCCGGCGAGAGTGCCGCCGACTTCACCAATAAACGCGACCGCGGCGCGGGAGCTCTTGGGAGCCATTTCTGCGAGGCCGTATGCGAGCAGGGTGTCGGCGCGTATTGCCGAATGCGCAATTTTAATTATCGCGTTCCCGAATGCGAGATTGATGTCTGAAATTATCCGCGGAGCTGTAGCGATAGCGTCGCGTGCGGATACGGAGAGTGTGAGAGTTTTTATTCCGGAATTTTCTACGAGAAATTCGTATGAAGAAAATATTTCAGAAATCGCGTCGTATGAAATCGTTCCAATCTTGTTATGCGCGCCTGTGAGAAAATTTGTGATGCGCGAAGCCGATGTGAAAAATCCGTACGCGTTAAGCGCGGACATTTGCAAATTCTCAAATGTAATCGGCGCAGTTGAAAAAGAAATTATTTGTTTAGAAGATACGAAGCGAGGCTCGCGCCCGCCTTCGGTAACAGCCATTTGCAAAGAAGATAAATCTAAGTTCGCAAAAGGATTTGATATTGATGCGTTTGCAACTTTCAGAGCCGGCGAGACGGAGCGCATATCACTGCCAGCTTTTTCAATTCTCGCTGCGATGCGCGAAGGAATATTTCCGAATGTTTCGCCGAAACCGTAATGCGCTTCGTTGGCAACCTGCGCGACGAGCCCAGCACCAAATATGATTTGGTGCTGGGCGAGCGCTCCTGAGACGACTACCGCAAGCGACAGAGACACTGCGAGAGCGTGGGTACGAAAAGCGGTAACGGCGATGCCAAGTTTCTCCGGCATCGGTAGAGGCTTTGTCAAGGTGCCTGTAACCTTTTGGACAGGCGAGTTGAGCGCTCGATATTCTTCTTCACGCGCGCGCGCGAGCGCGCGCGCGTAATCAATCTTGCGATCCCCTTGTTTGTTTAAAAAATGCGTGAGAGATTCCACATCAACCAGCCACGTGTGTCCAACTCGGCAAGCAGAGATTTTCCCGGAGCGTGCGAGACGCGAGAGATAATCGGAAGTGTATCCGGATAATTCTGCGGCTTCTTTCGTCGGTATTAAATTTTTTTCAAAGTGTGGATACATGTCGTATAACGTGTTGATAGATGTCGGATATCCGAATTAGCTAAATAATAACTCACTATTTCGGCGGCTCCTATAAAAAATCTGTGGATAAGTTTCAAGCTGTTTTGAACCGATGCTCAACCATCAAAACTTGGACATCCGATGTCCAAGTTTTTAAAGTCAAGATTGAGCTAAAACGCCCATAAAATGCGATTTACAAGAAATTCAGCGGGATCGGACGGCATAAATGCGGACAAAGTATTCAAATCAGCTCTTCCAGTGCAGTGGCAAGCCTGAACGTAGGCTAAAATTAATACGATAAAATACGATAATCCGTATAGGCGAACTATATAGTAATAATATAGATATTTCGGACTATTTGAATGGACTAGTTAAACATATAATATATATGTATACTCATTTATTTATTTATAAATATGGAATGTAATCTATTTATCACAGGTAAAAATATAAATCTAATATTTAATCCGTTTAAATAAGATAACCTTATTATGCTCATCATTAGTAAAAACGTCTGTAATGGCCTTATATTGAGCCACAGAGCATCAAAAATGTTTATTACTTACTGTTTATTTTTATAATATCTCATCTTGTTTATCCAAGACGAGATAATAAGTAAATGGACTATTTATTATAGAGTCCTACTCCGGCCATTATTCTAACTTGGCTAATAGAGATTACATACTTATCTAAATATCCACTTCCAATTACTGCTAGTGATGCCACGATTATGGAGACCAGTACACTACATACCTGTATTGTCATAATTGATGTCCTGCTCCATATTTTATTCTCTTTTGGCTCTAGCTCGATTTCCTCCTCATTCTTGCTCCTGTGCGGCAGAAATTCTTCAGGTGGCTGTCTGTATACGGCGTGTACCGGAACATCAATCGGTTTTTCTTCTTCCATTTTCTCCTCTACCGCATCAACTATCTCTGTTGCGCCTAGTTCCTGAACCTCGTCGGTTTTTTTAATGACCGGCACAACGGTCTCCGTGTCCGCGATTCGGTCAAACCAAGTTTTCCAGGTATCTTGAAGTCGTTCTGAATCCGTGATTTCTTCGTTATTCTCATCTATCCCGTCTGTTCGCAAGCGGTTTACAGAGGGTAAAAGCTCGTCTGTGGAGAGTTCATAGCGAGGAGACTCCCATGTAGGAGAAATTGTCGGTTCCGGAGCCGTTTTAATGCTTTCTTCCGGTTGAATATCGCTCACGCCGAAACGATGGTCCTGTATGGCCGTTTCCAGCACATACCAACTGCGTCCGACTAGTCTTGCGGGTACTCTGCCCTCTCTGCAGAGCTGACCGATATAGTCCTTAGCATATCCGGTCATCTTCGCAGCTCGCTTTGACGATATATATTTCTTATCCTCTATAAGTAGTTCATCCATGCACGTATTATATGCATATCTCGGCTAGTATGGAAGAGCTCTGTGTATAACTCTAGATTAACTTCTCTATTATCAATTTACGTAAAGTCTCCGGATTGCCGGCTCCGCCGCATTCCCTCATAGCCTTCCCTACTAGAAATTGGAGCACTGCTTGCTTGCCGCTTTTGTATTCTAGAACCGCTTTTTCTTCTTTCGCTAAAACTGCGTCCACAGCCGCCGTTAACGCGCCTGTATCATGTATCTGTATAAGGCCCAGTTCTTTCGCGATACTCTCCGGGTCGCCTCCTTCAACCTTCATTGTTGCCAATACATCTTTGGCTCCGCGAGAAGAGAGTGTCTTGTCTACAAACATGCGCACGAGCTTGGCGAAGGATTCAGGCGAGGCGGAGCCCGGTTCGCTCGCAAGGTCGCTGACGAGAAAGTTAACTGCAATCCTAATCTGGTCTTGGTTTGTGAGCTCCTGTATGACTTTGTCAAAAAAAGATGCAACCTCAAAATTTTCCGTTATGATAATGCTGTCTGAAACTCTAATTTTCAGCTTTTTCTGATAGCGTTCTCGGCGCTCGGATGGCAGTTCCGGTAAAGATGCTTTAAGCGCATCTCGCGAGAATTCCGGAATTTCGGAAATAAAAAGTTTAGGAAGGTCAGGCTCCGGAAAGTAGCGGTAGTCTGCGCTACCCTCCTTGAAGCGCTGGTGGAAGGTCTCCTGCTTGGTCTCGTCCCATCCGCGCGTCTCTTGCACCACCTCGCCGCCACTTTCAATAAGAACCGTTTGGCGTTTTATTTCATATTCTATGGCGCGCTCGACAGAACGGAACGAGTTAAGATTCTTCACTTCTACCTTCGTACCCAAGATACAAGGTTCAACCTTGTAGGATTCTGATTTAAGGTTGAACCTTGTATCTTGCGAGACTGAGATATTTGCCTCTATTCGCATCTCTCCCTTTTCCAAATTCGCTTCGGATGCGCCAATGGTCCGCAGAAGAAG
>ERZ1292645.630-Hain-H14-02um-R2-630-length-11926-cov-5_pt1 | contig 11926 bp, 9 predicted proteins | sample MGYA00564401_ERZ1292645 | MGnify/ENA primary metagenome ERZ1292645 (study PRJEB36523, sample SAMEA6512644) | groundwater metagenome | collected 2019-01-09 | study: AquaDiva: Metagenomics assemblies of 32 groundwater samples | reverse complement strand
ATATTCCCAATATCACAGAAGATGGAGAGCTTATTTTTCTTTATTTAATCCTTGGACGGTAAAAAAGACAGGGAAAATAATCGATGATATCAAACCAGACATAGTTTATGCGCATAATATCCACCACCACCTGTCTTATTATTGTTTAAAAATCGCAAAACTTTCCGGAGCATCAGTGTTTTTAACGGCCCACGATGCGATGCTTTTTAATTATGGGAAAATAAAAGTTCCCGCGCAGGCGACTTGTGAAAATTATCTTGATTATTGCGTGCCGTCAGCTTGGAGCCAGATCAAAGAATTTAAAAAAAGATATAATCCCGCGAGAAATATTATAATCAGGCGGTATATTAAAAAATATGTGGATAAAGTAATTGCGGTATCAGATGCGTTAAAAACGGTTCTCATGTTAAATGATATAATTAATGTAGAGGTAATTCATAATGGAATTGATTTTGGAGCGTATGAAGTTAACCGGGCGGCAGTATCAATTTTCAAACAAAATAACGGCATAGAAAATAAGAAGATTATTTTATTTGGCGGTCGGATAAGCGAAGATAAGGGGATTAACCAAGTCCTGGGATCCCTGGGCTTGATTTTAAAAGAAGTTCCGGATGTATTATTGTTGATAGCCGGTTCGGCTGATTGGGGAGTTAATGAAATTGCTTTGCCGATAAAATTTATGGGCTGGTTAAGTCAGGAAGATATGAAAATAGCTATGACTGCAAGCGATTTGATTATTTTCCCTTCAATTTGTTTTGAAACTTTTGGGTTGGTTGTCCTGGAGGCAATGACAGCCGGAAAACCGGTCATAGGAACATGTTTTGGAGGCGCTTCGGAGGTTATCATAGATGGCGAGACGGGTTACATTGTAAATCCTTACAATGTAAGAATAATGGCAGACAGAGCCATTGATTTATTAAAAAATACTGAAAAATCCCTGGAATTCGGCCAAAAAGGATATGAACGGGCAAAAAACATTTTTGGCCTTAAACGGCAGGCTCAAAAATATCTTGATCTTTATAAAAGCTAACATACATGTTCAATTTGATTAAAGAAAAAATAGAATATTTTTATGGACACTGGTTTGTCAAAAATCTTATTTTTTTCCAGGCAGGAAATTTTGCCGCCAACTTTGCTCAAGCGCTTGTAGGTGTTTTCATAGTTAGACTTTTACAGCCGGAGAATTACGGCATTTATGCTTTGGCTTTTAGCTTATACGGTTTTATCGCCGTCTTTTTGGGTTTGGGCGCTCAAAGCGCTTCAACCACTCTTTTGAGCGAGGCCTATGCCAAAGAAGACAAAGAAAAAATCAAAGAAATCCTCGCCTTTCTGTCAAAAATAACATTGATTCTAATGATTCCCACTTTGTTTGGCGCCTTGGTTGCTCCATGGCTTGCCTTGATTTTTTATAATAACTACAAAATAGGAATTTATGCCGCCATTCTTTTAATTGCTTCTGCCGTTAGCAGCACTTTTTTACCTTTTTCTACGATGGTTCTCCAGATTACAAGAAAAATAAAGATCATGACGATTTTGTCTTTTTCAAGTCAATTTTCAAGAAATGTATTGTCGCTTTTGCTGATTGCGGGAGGATTCGGGGTTCTGGGCGCCATAACAGGCCACCTTATAAGCGCAATTATTACATTGTTTGCTTCGGTTATTTTATGGCAGCGAATAAGCAGGCAATATCCGATATTCCCTTCGGCTCTAAAATTGATCGGCAATATAAAAAGGGCTCCCATTAAAAAATATCTCGGATTCAGTTTTTGGATCACCGCTGACAGTAATTTGGCTAATTTATACAATATTTTACCTATAATGCTGACTGGTATTTTTGTCGCGACTTCGGAAGTAACTTTTTTTAAACTTGCTTTCGGCTATGTTAATTTAGCCCTTACCTTCTTAAGTCCGATCTCCGCGCTTTTAAATGTTGAGTTTCCAAAGATGAAAGTTGCGGAAGACGGCAAAGATAAATTACTGAAAAACTTTGTAAGGACTTCCATGTATTCGTTTCTTTTGTCTGTTATTTTAACGGTTGGCGCTATCGTTACCGCGCCGTTTATTTTTCACATATTGTATGGAGCCAATTTTAATCCCAGTATCAAATATGTTGCCGGTCTTTTCTTCTATGGAGCCACAATGGGCATGGGTGTCGGGTTTGGTCCCATGTGGAGAGCTATAAATGGCGTTAAGACATCAATTATAATTAACGCGATCACTCTTTCTGTAGGTGTTCCGGTGGGTCTTTTGCTTATAAAAAGTTTTGGTTTGTGGGGAACGGTTATCTGGGTCAGCATTATTTTCAACGTTTCCCATATCGCAAGTTTCATTTTAATTTTGAAAGAACTTAAAAAGACGAGATGAAAATTGAAAATAAAATTTCATGCGTGGTTATTGCCGTCATTATTTTTATGACTTTTTACTTTGTTACCGGCCGTATGCAGATGAATGATGACGGTTTTCAGTATGAAGGTTTTGCGGAATCGTTAGCCGGTGGCCATCTGGACTTCAAGTCCTTTTACGGATTTCAAGGACTTTCATTTTTCGCGGTTCCCGTATTTTGGTTAACTCGTTCTCATAATTCCATCATAATAACCTCGATTATTTTTTCCTTGCTGTCCATACCGTTGGCATATATGGTCGGCAGAGATTTTTACTCCGGCAGACGGGCGGGGATCTATTTTTTGATCTTGTTCCTGCTTACGCCTTATCCTTACACAACTATGTTCAGGGGTTTTCAGGAGGCGGCGCTGTTGTTCTTCATACTGCTTATAATTTACGCAAGCATTAACAAAAAAATATTTGCGCCGCTTGCCTGGGCGATTGGCGGGATAGTTAAGCCATTCTCTCTGACCTTGTTTCCGTTATTTGTAAAGGACGCATTTACTCGTAAAGGATTTATTTCTCTTGTAACAGGTTTAATTATCGGTACTCTGTATCTAGGCGCGAGTTACTACCAAACCGGCCATTTGATAAACAACGCCGCCATCAATTCTTATTCCGGCAACTTTAATACCGGCAATCCTCCGCCGTTGGTTGAGAGTTTCGCGCTGGGAGTCAAGGGATATTTGAGAGTTGGCGCAAATCTTCTTTTGTATTTCCGAAAAATAATGATTTCGCCTTTGGTAATAATATTGGGCGCTCTTGCCTTGTGGTTCAATAAAGGCCTTCGTTTAAGAAAAGAAATTGCGGCGGCGATAATTTTGAACTTTTTACTTGTCGGCAGTTTGACATTTTCTTTTTCAAAATACCTTTTACCGATGACGACCTTGTTTGCTTTGGCTTCGGTTGGTTATCTGCTGAAATACCGCTGGCTTATGTGGCTGGTTCTCCTTGATTCTTTCTTTGTTTTCTTTTTCATTTGGGATTACTTTGGTTCTGATTATTGGTCTAATATTTATGTCTATCTTTTGCCGTTCTGGGTCGCGATAGCCGTTCTATTATTCTCCAGAACTGAAAAATTAAATTGAAAGAACTGAAAAATAAAATTTTATGGCTGAAACGGCACTGGTTCATACGCAATGTCGCCGCTCTCCAGGCAGGAAGTTTTAGCGGAACCATAATTCAGTCCGTTATAGGGATTTTTATAGCCCGTTTGCTTCAGCCGGAGCTTTTCGGTATTTACTCTTTGGCGATTGGGATGGCTGGCATGACCAGTTTGATATTGGGAATGGGAATTCAGGAAGCGGTGTCAAGCTTATTGGGAAGGGCTTATGTCAGAAGAGATCGGATTGAAGTTGAAAAAATTTTGGGTTTTATGCTCAAAATAACCTTTCTGGCCGCTTTGGCTGTTATCCTGGTTTCTGCTTTCCTGCCGGGCATCGCGGACAGATTGTACGGTAATTCTCTTATCGGAGTCTATGCCGCTGTCGTCGTCGTCGCGTCTATTTTTTCCTCATTTTTGTTTGTCCTTGTCTATTCGTCTTTTCAGGTTACCGGAAGAGTTAAACTTTTGGGCTTGCTTATTTTATCCGACCAATCGCTTAGATATGTTCTATCTCTTATTTTTATTTTAGTTGGTTTTGGAGTTCCGGGAGCGGTTAGCGGACAACTGGCCGGAGCGATAATTATTTTTATAGTATCCGCTTTCTTGTTTAATAATCTCATTAAAAAAGAGTTGATTTTCCCGGGCTTATTTCGCTTGATTGCCGTTGCCAGAGAAATAAATTTAAAGAATTATTTTGGTTTTACTTTTTGGGTTGCTTTAGACAGGAATATGGGCAATGTTTTTATGGCTCTGCCGGTAATTCTTACCGGTATTTATGTTTCCGCGTCCGATGTCTCATTTTTTAAACTTGCTTTTGGCTATATGAACATAATATTAAGTCTGCTGGGACCGATATCAGTGCTCTTGAATGTTGAGTTTCCCAAAATGCAAATTGAAAATAAGGGGTATCTGTATAAGAGCTTCAAAAGAATCTCTCTGTATTCGCTGGCTCTTTCAACGATGTTAAGCATCGGCGCGGTAATTGTTTCTTCTTTGGTTTTTAAGATCCTTTACGGCGAGAGTTATCTTCCCAGCATCAAATATGTTTTCGGATTAATTTTATACGGATCGCTATTCGGCATAGGGGTTGGTCTGGGACCGATGTGGCGGTCAATAGACAAGGTCAAAGTTTCTATTATTATTAATTCACTGATATTAGCCGGAGGCATTCCGCTTGGATTGTGGCTTATCAAAAATTACGGCTTGTGGGGCAGTGTTATAACTGTTACGATATGGTTTTCCGCGAGCCACCTGGTTTCATTTGTGTATCTTGTCAGAAATTTAAAAACTAAAATCTAAAATTAACTTATGATCAATAAATCTATTATCTTAATCCCAACCCTTAACGAAAAAGAAAATCTGGACAAATTAATTCCTGCGATATTTAATTTAATGCCGGATGTTTCGGTTTTGATAGTTGACGACAACTCAAAAGACGGCACGCAGGAACTGGTTGAAGAACTTAAGAAAGATTACAGCCGGCTTTTTATTTTAAAACGAACTCACAATTTCGGCTACGGCCGCTCAAGCATAGACGGCTTCAAGTGGATACTTGAAAGACCCTATGTTAATGTTGCGACCATGGACGCGGATTTTTCTCATGATTTTAATACTGTGCCGGCGCTTATTGAGAAACTTAAAGATTATGATATTTCAGTGGGGTCACGCTATACAAAAGGCGGGGGAGTGCAAAATTGGAGTTTTTTAAGGAAAGTTTTAAGCAGGTTCGCCAATTTTTACGTAAAAGTGATTTTGACCCTGCCCATTGGAGACGCTACGACTGGTTTTAATGCCTATCGTTCCGACTGTATAAGAAAAATTGACCTTGAAAAAATAAAATCAGACGGCTACTCATTTTTAGTTGAATTAAAATACCGCCTTGTTAAGACTAACTGCACTGTTATTGAATATCCCATATTATTTAGTGAACGCAGGGAAGGCCAGTCAAAAATGTCTTCCAAAATAATATGGGAAGCGGTTAAATTACCATGGAAGTTGAGGTTAGGAAATGAATCCTCCTCGCGGTAAACCGCGAGGTATCAAGAGGAGGCTTCTCCTCTTGATACCGCCGCAAGCGGCGGAGTATTCACCCCTTTTAGCTTCGCTCGGACAAAATGGAAATTAATTTCCATTTTGCTCCTCGCTAGCAAAAATAAAAAATAAGGCCGGGCGGTTATCTCCCGGCTTGTTGGAGGGCAATGCGGACGGTTTTAAGAATTACGCCCAAATCAAGAAGAAGAGAGCGATTCTTTATGTAGTAAAGGTCGTATTTTAATTTTTCAGCGGCATCGGCGACAGACGAACTATAATGGAAATTTATCTGCGCCCATCCCGTAAGGCCCGGTTTAATGAGATACCTTTCTTCGTAAAAGGGCACATTTTTTTGTAATATCTCGTTGAATTCTGGTCTTTCGGCTCTCGGGCCGACGAAAGACATTTCTCCTTTCAAGATATTCCAAATCTGCGGGAGTTCGTCTAAACGGCTCCTTCTTAAAAAGCGTCCAATCTTTGTTATTCTCTTGTCGTTCTCCGCGGACCAGACGGCGCCGGTGTGCTTTTCGGCATCCTGACGCATTGTCCTGAATTTAATTATCTCAAAAACTTTGCCCGCCCTGCCCATTCTTTTTTGTTTGTAAAATATCGGACCGGGCGAGCTAATCTTAACCGCCAACGCCACAAGCGGATAAATTATAAGAGATATTATTCCCATAACGACGGCCAATATTATGTCAAAGAGTCTCTTTATCAGTTCATAACCTTTTTTCTTGCCCTCTGACAGGTTTTCAAGAAACCAGATCTGATTGATGGCTCCCAGGGGCACTTTGCCGGTAAGGCGTTCATAGAATGAAGCCAGGTTAAAGAAAGATATTTTCTGTTCAAGTGACTTATAGAAAATATTTATTGTTTCCGGTATCTGGTACGCGTCAGGGCTTATCACTACCGTGTTTATTCCATTTCTGATTGTTTTCTCCAGGTTGTTCAGTCCCCTGATAATGTTGAATTTTTTAAATTCTTTTTCTATTTCATCAGATTTATCAGGCCTTAGATCAACCATATATTTAAGTTCATAACCCAATTGGGGGTTTTCTTTTATGAATTCCGCCAGTTCCAGCGCCTGCTGATTTAATCCGACTATCAGCAGAGATTTTTTGAATTTTTTTTCAAATACTTTGTTAAAGCAGTATCTTGAACTGAATTCCAGCCCGGTGAAAATTGCAGTAAAAATTGCAAGATTCGTTTTTGGCGTGATGTTGAAAAGCGGGAACAGATAAAAGAAAATTACGGATATTACGGATGAGATGATTATCGTTCGGAGCAGGGAAGAATAGAAGTGAATGTTATTTCTTAACATTGCCGGCTCGTATAGATTTGCAATATAAAAAACTATCAGCCAGACGATAAATATCATAGAAAATGGAAGCAGGTGAAAATCTAATTGTCTGTAAATATCAGAGCCGTACCTTAAATAAAGGGTCAATAAAAAAGAACCGAATAATATGCAAATATCGGATATGAATAATAATGTTTTTTTCATTTTAGTTGAATATCATTATGTTACATCAAATAAGTATAATTTGCCAGTTTAGACAAATGATGGTACTATCAGCCGGATATTAAATAGAGAGGTAAGTTTAATGGCAGAAAAGGATAGAAACTTTAAAATTGGCATAATCGGGCTTGGAATGGTCGGCGAGCCCTTGTTAAGATGGTTTAAAGAAAGAGGTCATAAACTCGGGACGGACTTATTTTGTTATGACATTGACCCGATAAAAAGTTATACCGATGACTGCAACTTGGCCGATATTATTTTCATTGCCGTTCCCACTCCCTCTAATCCTGATGGGAGCTGTAATGTGTCTTTTGTTGAAAATATCGCAGAATCATTGGGGGGAGAGAAAATAATCGTTATCAAATCAACCGTGCCCCCGGGGACAACTGAACGTCTTCAGAAAAGATTTCCTCAACATAAGTTTTTGTTTAATCCTGAATTTCTCACGGAATCCCAGGCTTGGGAGGATTTTTTGAAACCGGTCAGGCAGATAGTCGGTTATACGGACAGAAGCAAAGATGCGGCTTTTGCGGTATTGAATATTTTACCGGTATCATACTACCAAAGCCCTTGGATATACTCCACTTATAAATTCAGAGGCCACACGGCAACGGAGGCGGAGATAATTAAGTATGCCTCTAATGTATTCGGCGCGATTAAGGTTAGTTTTGGGAATATGATTTTTGATGTGTGCGCCGGTGTCAGCGCTTCTGAAGGAGCGGAAGCGGATTATGAAAATATAAGAGACGCTCTGGGCGCCGATCCGCGGATAGGTCCGGCATGGCTGGATGTTAATCACGGCTCTTATCGCGGATTTGGCGGGTATTGTTTCCCGAAAGACCTGAAAGCATTTATTAAATTTGTTAGTGAATTAACTGAAAAAGAAACGCATTTATTCGAAATACTTTGTTTTCTTTCCGATGTTTGGGATTACAATGATACTCTTCTTAAACGGCAAAATCTGACTGTTGACGATGTTTCCAGACATAGTAGATAAGTTTTTAAGTAAATAGAATCAAATCCGATAACCTCGCTAACGCGGGGTTATTTATTAGACAGTAGGCCTATTTACAATTTGGAATTTTAAACAAAATTGTTATATTATGATGAAATGTTGAATGGCAAAAATATTCTGATTTTACTTGTTACGGCGCTTTTGGCGCCATTTTTTGTCTGTTCTGCCGCTCTGGCTGACATGCAGGGACAGAATGTCATATTTTCAGTAAATAAAAGTTTTGATAAGTCCGGCAGAGAATCAATGCCCGCGACCTTGCGTTATATGGGCGAGAACAGTTATTTTTATGTGGACGATGAATACTGGAACGCTCTTAATTCTTTGGAAAGGCGGGATTTCCTGACAAGTATAAGTCAATTATCATCTGAATTTGATGTTAATATTTATCCCAAGGAAACATCATTTTGGGGTCAGGAGGCGCGGCCGGGAGTGGATGGAGATAGCCGCATAACGATACTGCTTGAACAGCTCAAGACGGGAAACGGGGGATATTTCAGCTCCGTGAACGGTTACGCTAAAAAAACAGTCCTAGAATCAAATGAGAGAGAAATGATGGTTGTGAGCGCCGAGTCGGTCAACGGACAGTTAGCCAAAGTTTTTCTGGCTCATGAATTTGAACACTTGATATCTTTTAATCAGAAAGAAACATTAAGAAATATTTATGAAGAGGTCTGGCTCAATGAATTAAGGGCTGAATATTCCGTGACTCTTGCCGGATATAATGATATTTTTTCCGATTCTAATTTAAAACGAAGAGCCGATAAATTTTTCAACAGTCCGTCAGATAGCTTAACCGAGTGGCCCAATCTATCGCAGGATTATGATCTCGTCTCTCTTTTTGGAGAGTACATTTCGGAAGAATACGGCAACGGATTTCTAAAAAAATCATTACAATCGGAACTTTTGGGAATTCCTTCAATTGACGCGGCGCTGGCGTTTATGGGCAATTCCGACAGATTTTCAAACATATTCTCAAATTGGCTTATAGCCAGTTATATAAATGACGATTCGTCAGAACCAAAATTTGGTTATGCAAGGCCGGAGTTAGGAGGCCTTCAGGCGTCGCCTCAAAGGATAACCATATTATCGTCAGATTCTCATATTTTTGATTATACGCTTAAACCCTGGCAACCATACGGACATAAGTTTTATACAGCCGACCTTGAAAGCGGCAGAGTTATTAAACTATTTCCGTCTCCGACGACTGATTTTAAATTCGTTTATGCGGATAATCTTGGCCGGGCCGATATTCTGACTGGTAATTTTTTCGTTACAAATCCGGGCGGTTTGAAATATTTTTATATTTTCCCCGTCAATTCGTCCAAAACTGTCGGCTTTGGTTCGTCAGAGAACGAGTTCAACGCGCGTCTGACTCTTTCTTTTGATGATAAACTGCCGGGCGTTGAGTTTGGTTCGGCTTTCAAAAACGGAGCGCTTATCAAAAAAACCGGAGAGAAAGAGATTTATGTCATTGAGGGTAAATATAAGAGATATTTAAGGCCGGAAATAATCGCCCTCTACGGTCATTTGGATACCGGCAAAGTAATGGAAGTTGATGTTGCAACTTTTAATTTCTATTCAACCGCAAACTATGTCAGATATGTGAATGATAAGAGAGTTTATGCCGTATGGCCGGACGGCACGAAGCACTGGCTGAATATCACTCCTCAACAGTGGGATGACTCCGGCCGCGACTGGAACGCGATTTTTATAATCAACGACCTGGAACTCGCCGCTTACAAAACCGGAGCGGATATAACGAGATAATATTTATAAATAAAAACGGGACATGCTTAGCATGTCCCGAATGGAATTCTATGAACAAGTCCGAGAACCTTATCCATAGAAGCGTTGACCATGTCAAATCCAAAAAAATTTCGGAAAACTTTTCTTGCTATTTTTTTGACGGGCAAGAAAGAAGAAAGGTTAAGTCCATCTTCAATAAGACCTGATGCCCCGCAGATAGCGTAGGCGTTAGTCTCGTCTATCCATACTGATTTATGGTAGGTGGCATTTTCCAAAGCGGCATGAATATTATTACAATTCATGTCCGCCAACTCTTTCTCCACGATACTTTTGTATTCATGGTTTGTGTTAAACAGACCATGAATAATCTCATGTTTAAGAGTTGGCAGATCTATTTTGCCGGCCTGAACGCCGATTATGTAAAACGGTTTTGGCACACAGTTCCATATATCAAGAAACCTCCTCTCTTTTCTATTTAGAGGGTCGAAATCTCCTCTCAAAAACGGCTCCAAAATTCTTGATGGAATATTGAAACCGGTCCAATCTTCATAATATGAGAATTTCCCGAATTTATCAGCGTACCAGTCAGCGAACTCTTCAAGAGTAAATAATTTATCTCTAAAAAAGATATTCTCGGAAAATTCCGAAAATCTTAAAAATGTAGAGGCGAGCAGATATTGACTCGCCGCTTCAACCAGAAAGATACTGGACATCGCTTACCTCCTACCTTGTAGTTAAAGAACCTTATGTTAATTATATCAATTTATATGTATTTTGTCAATATTGCGCTCTATAAAATTTCTGCCAAGATTGGGTCGCTATGAGACCTCAAATCTATCTAATAGAATCTAGGACTCGTCAAGACCTGGCCGCAACATTTATGCGGTTTCAGGAGTATTATGAATCTCCGGAATTTAAGGGGAGAATCTTCAGTATTGAGGATTTTTCTTGCTGGTATGCTATTAAATTCGGGTCTTTTTCATATTCAAGGGATTGGTACGGCTTCAATATTCCGGGGACGGTTTTGACTCCCTTTAAAAACGGGGACTTTGATCCGTTAACGCCTAAGGAGCGGCGGCTTATTGATTTTTGTTCAGACATTGACGGGAACTCATACATAATCGGCGCAACTCCGTCGGCCGAATATTTTAAAGAAACCATTCAGCATGAATTTATCCATGGCGTTTTCCATACTAATTCTGAATACAAAAGAGAGGTGATAAATTGCGTTAATGATTTTAACATTCAGACGGTTAGCAAGGGGTTGTTGAAAATGGGTTATTGCGACGATGTGGTAATTGATGAAACAAACGCTTATGTTCTCGTTGAGCCGGACACAATTCAGCAATACTCGTCTGTCGGAAGCACCAAAAAACTGCGTGAGCAGTTGGATAAAATTTTTGCCAAGTTTTTTGGTTTTTCCGTTCTGAAAACAGAAATCTCCGCTTTAATGGCAAGAACGGAACGCGTACTTATCTGATTGATTACTTCTTCCAGTTTACCTGGTCAAGATAACCCCATGACCTTAAGCGGTCGCTGTCTTCGCTCCAGGATGCTCCTATGTCAGTCCGGTAAATCATGTTAACAAGCATTATGTTGTCTACGCGGGCATAGGCCTGTTTGCGCGCTTCATTCATCGTAGTGCCGTGTCCCGTTACTATCAATATATAAGCGCTTGAACCGGCGACTCGCCAAATTCCGTCAACAATTTTGACATCGCCCAAATGAATTCCGTCAAGGCTGGGTTTTTTAAACAAGATAGAGAGGTCTTTATAAATTTCAAATTCGCCGGGGTCTTCATATGGAAAAGGCGGGGTAACGATAACAACGCCTATTTGGAAGCCTTTTTTTGTTTTAAGTTGAAAATCCTGACCATTGGCTATCGCGCGCATAAAATCTCCCCACTCTGACAGAACGCCTTCCATTTGAATATTGATGGTCGGGTAGCCAAAGCGCGTCGTGTATTCAAGAGGGTAAATACCGCGGCCGTTTACTATACAGTTGATGTCTATGTATCCGATATATTTGACTTTCCGCAGGTCTTCTTCCATTTTTCCAGTCGTATCCCGGAAGAGAGCGTTCGGCTCCGACCAGAACATTGAACTGCCCATCTCTCCGGTCATTGGGC
>ERZ1292645.629-Hain-H14-02um-R2-629-length-11926-cov-12_pt1 | contig 11926 bp, 14 predicted proteins | sample MGYA00564401_ERZ1292645 | MGnify/ENA primary metagenome ERZ1292645 (study PRJEB36523, sample SAMEA6512644) | groundwater metagenome | collected 2019-01-09 | study: AquaDiva: Metagenomics assemblies of 32 groundwater samples | reverse complement strand
AAAATTTATGAAAACTGTAAACTTTTAATTATGATGTGGCGAAGTCAAGTTCTAAGCCTTGAGCCTTGGCATTGCCTAAAGACCTATCGAGTTCTGCTTGGCTACTTCCCGATACATTAGTTCTGAATGCCCATCCTTCAACAGCTAAATCTACCTCGCTTTCGCCAAATTTTCTGTTTACAACCATTAAAGAATCTAATCCTAATTTGCTGTAATCCGGCACTCTATACTTCCCACTTAAAGGATAATCGCCTTGTACCATTTTATGACAAGGTAATGGAAAATGAACATATATTTAAATCTTTCTGTTATAGTTACACTAAAGTAGTGAAATTAGTGATGGGAACTGCAGGATTGAGGAAATATTTCTTGTATTCGTTAATGGCAAAAGCGCAATTCAATGAAAAAAACATAAATTTGATGATTTAATCCAACAAAACAAAAAACCATATAAAATACTTGTCTTTTCTGCCCTATTCTAATATGTTACTCCAAATACAAACCAAAAGAAGGCATCCTGATTGGCTTAAAGTGAAGCTGCCTTCAGGAGAAAGCTATGCAACAGTAAGAGAGCTAGTAAAAACAAATAGACTGCATACAATTTGTGAAGAAGCAAAATGCCCCAACCTTGCAGAATGCTGGAGCCACGGCACTGCTACCTTTCTCATTCTTGGCGATACATGCACAAGATGGTGCGGATATTGCAATGTAAAGACTGGAAAGCCAGCAGAACTGGATTTGGAAGAGCCAAGAAAAGTTGCTGAATCCGTGAAAAAGCTGAACCTAAAATATGTTGTGATAACTTCAGTAACAAGAGATGACTTAATTGATGGAGGAGCCTCTATTTTTGCTGAAACTGTCAGGGAAATAAAAAATGAGATGCCAGACTGCTCTGTGGAATTGCTAATTCCCGATTTTAAAATAAGAACAGGTGAAATCTTGCGAGAGGGCGAATTAAACATTGACGCTTTAAATACAGTGATTAATAACGGACCTGATGTTTTGGCTCATAATATCGAAGCTGTCAGAAGAGTCTTTGCTAGAGTAAGACCTGGAGGCAACTACGATGTCTCTCTCAATTTATTAAGAAAAATAAAGGAGATTGACCCCGAAATGCCGACAAAATCGAGCATTATCCTGGGATTTGATGAAACTTTTGATGAGATTAAACAAACAATGCTCGACTTGCTCCGCAATAATGTAGATTTTCTGACTTTAGGGCAGTACCTACAGCCATCAATAAAGCACGTTAAAATTGAAAAATATTACACGCCAGAGGAGTTTAAGGAGCTTGAAAAAATTGGCTATGAGCTTGGATTTAAGCATGTTGAAGCAGGACCTTTGGTAAGAAGCTCTTACAGGGCAGATAAATTGAATAATATTATAAGATGAGTCTAATTAAAGTACAATACAAAATGTTTCTAAGAAAATGACAAAATGTTCAGAGTGTAAAGAAAACAAAGAAGATATAAAGTTTTATTCCAATCTTAATGCATTCAAAGACTTAGTATTTTTTAAACCAGTTTGTGTTAGTTGCTCAAAACAAATTGTAAAAGAATCAGGAGGGCAATTTAATGTAACACAATTCATGAATAAAGTAGACTATAAGCGAAAAATCACGCTCTATGTAATAACAAGTTTCATTATTTTATTTTTTGGTTTTTACCAATTATCACGAGTAGGAGAATGGCATATTATAATTTGGGTATGGCTTTTTTTATTAATGATTGTTTTTCCATTAATTTTTTTAATTTTAATAGGAAGGACTATCAAAAAGTATGGTTTTTAATGAATTTATTTATTATTTGAGTTAAAATGCAATGCAGGTTTATTGACACAGGAAGCAACGATGCTTTTACAAACATGGCTATAGATGAAGCAATCCTGACTTATTGTGAGCAACCTGTATTGAGAGTTTACAAATGGTCTTCTCCTTCAATATCTGTGGGATACAATCAAAGCGCGGCAAACGAAATAAATTTGGATAAATGTAAGGAACATTCTGTGAAAATCGTGAGAAGGATTACCGGCGGAAAGGCAGTCCTTCATGACAAAGAAGTCACATATAGCTTTATCTTGCCAGAAAATACTGCAATGCTTCCAAGAAATATCACAGAATCTTACAGGGCAATAGCGCAGGGACTTGTCATTGCCCTTAAAAAAATTAGATTAAATGCGGAAATAAAAAAACAGCCAGAAAGATTAGCAACTCCAATATGCTTTAACAGCTCCAATTGGTATGAATTAAGCGTGAATAACAAGAAAATATCCGGCTCTGCTCAAAGAAGGCTGAATGGCAAGATTTTGCAGCATGGTCCAATACTTATGGATTTTGATTATGGAATGAATGCTCTGCTGTTTAAATCCAACGGGGCTATGGGCTCTTTAAAAGGCTTAAGAAACAGGATTACATCGGTTAAAAACGAATTAAACAGTGAGATAAGCTACGATGAATTATCAAATGCCATAAAATATGGCTTTAAAAGAAACTTTAACTTTGACTTTATTGACAGCAAGCTGACAAATAATGAAATACGGCTTTCAGTGGCATTGCGTAATGAGAAATATTCCAAAGAGAAATGGAATTTTAAAAAATAAAAGGTGACAATGATGTATGATGCAATCGTGATTGGTTCAGGGCCTGCCGGCTATGAGTGCGCAAGGAAAATAGCAGAGCTTGGAGGAAAAGTGGCGATTGTGGAGAAAAACAATATTGGAGGCACTTGCACAAATTATGGATGCATTCCAACAAAAGCATTGCATGCTTCCGCTTCACTTTTTTCCGATGTGGCAAAGGCATCCGCATTCGGATTCACAACCCCTTCGCATTCGGCTTATTTTAAAGCCGTCATGGAAAGAAAGGATAGAGTTGTTAAAATAATGTCGCAAGGAGTGAAAAATATATTAGACGAACACGATGTCAAGATAATTAGTGGCGAGGCAAAAATAAAAGATAAGCACGCAGTTGTCGTGGCAGAGAATGAGTTCAAAGCAAAAAATATTGTTATAGCGGCAGGGGCAAAGCCGAGAATGTTGCCTGATATTTCCATCGGCGGCACAATACTCACAAGTAAAGAGATGCTGGAACTAACTGAGCTGCCATCGTCTTTGCTTATAATAGGGGGAGGCTATATAGGATGCGAATTTGCCTCAATATTCTCCAGCCTGGGAGTAAAAGTTAAAATAATCGAGATGATGACGAGAATAGCTGCGGGTGAAGATGCCGATATTTCAAAAGAATTGGCAAGGCTTATGGAAAGGCAGGGCATCGAGATTTTTACCAGTGCGTCAATTTCTAAAATTGATAAAAATAAGGTTATGTTTATGCATGACAATCAGGAAAAAACAGCAGAAGGGGATAAAATCTTGATAGCAATTGGAATGGATCCCTGTTTCAATAGAGAGGAAATTGAAAATGTAGGAATCCGGAGCGGCAATGGCATTAGGGTTAACAACAAAATGCAGACATCAATTGAAAATATTTACGCTGTTGGCGATGTAACTAACAGGATAAAGCTGGCGCATTACGCATATGCCCAGGCAGAGGTTGCTGCCAAGAATATTATGGGATATACAGCAGAATTTGATGAGAACATTGTGCCCAGCGCCATATTCACAATCCCTGAGATATCCTCAGTTGGAGTTCGAAATGAAAAGTTATGCTCTTCAATTTTTCGATTTGCAGCAAACGGCAAGGCAAGAGCGATGGGCGAAGCAGACGGGTTTGTAAAAATCTATTATGAAAACGGCTACTTAAAGGGATTTTGTGCAATTGGGCCTCATGCATCTGACTTAGTGGCAGAGGCAACTTTGGCAATTAAAAACAGAATCCCATTGGAAAAAATCAAGGAAACTATTCACATACACCCTACGCTGTCTGAAGCGTTTTTGGGAGCTGTAGAGATGGCATTAAAAAAAGGCTAAAAAGATCAATTCGAAAATTTATATTTTCCATTATGCATATCCAATCTTTTTTTGCCTCTTGTTATCCTCAACCAATTGCTTTTTTATTGAGTTTCCCAGGGATGTCACAAACTTAAATCCAAAAGTCACTTTATTGTCAACTATCATCATTTCCCTTTTCTTTCCATTGACAAAATAATCCATTAAAGCCCTGCCTCTTGTTGATTCAGGCAGGCTTAAATCATAGATGTATTCGTTTTCAAGAACTAGCTTTACAAATTTCCAATAGTCTTCAGCTCCGGACGATTTTTTATCGTAACTGAATATAGACATTTTTGACTTGGGAGCTTCCTTAAGCTTTGAGTTTGTTCTTATTGGTTCGCTAACTAATAATGGCGTGAAATCTTTTCTCATTTTAAATAGGATTTCATTGCAAACCTTGTTCCTTTTGTCAAACATTGTTGGCAAAATAGAGCTAACTAAAATATTATGGCTGTTAATCCTTTTGAACTCCACAATTCTTTTAACTGTTTTTTCTAAAGAGTTGTATCCTAATATATCTGTTGAAACGGGAATGATTACCTCATTTGCGTAGAATAACGCGCTTTTATTCAGCAGCCTCAAAGATGGCGGGCAGTCAAGTATTATGTAGTCATAATCAAGATTTGAAGTGAATTTTTTCCGGAGAAAATCAATGCCTTTCTGCTCTTTGGCAATCTGATGCTCGCAATCAGCCATCTTGTAGTCGCAATGGATAAGGTCAAGATTTCTGCCCAATCTACTTATGCATTCATTCAAGGAAGCCCCTTCCATCAAAAAGTGATAAAGATTGTATTGTGCATTTGTGCTGTGGCAGGAGCTAATATCTCCTTGTGGGTCTATGTCAATTAAAAGCACTCTTTTGCTATTTCGGGACAATCCAGCAGCTAAGTTAACGGCAGTTGTGGTTTTTCCAACACCGCCTTTTTGGTTGAATATAGCTATTTTTCTCATAAAATTCACCTCTTTTGTTCTTTCATTAGCAAATAAGCCATCGCTTAATATGTTTGAGAGAGGTTATATTTAAATATTACGTTTTTATATATTAATATAGATAAAAATATACTAGTATAACTAATTTTGGGAGAATTGAGGTGTCCTCGATAGAGAAATAAAAATCACTTTAAACAATCTGGAAGTTATCAATATATTAATATATTACCTAATTCAATACAATTAGTATGAAGAAAAAGTCTATTATGTTTCAGTTTATTGTAGTATTCTTAACTATAAGTATCCTGCTGTATGGTTGTGAACAACAACCAAAAGAACCTACTACACCACCAACTACACCAGAGGGCGTAAATAGTGTTGTAAATGCAAATAATCAATTTTCTTTGGAATTTTACTCAAACCTTAAAGATAAGGAAGGTAATATTTTTTTCTCTCCTTATAGTATTTCAACGGCTTTAGCAATGGCTTATGAAGGCGCTCGTGAACACACAGCAAAAGAAATACAATCCGTTTTCCACTTTCCAGAAGATAACAATTTGAGAAGAGCATCTTTTGCAGCAGTTTATAACCAATTAAACCAAAAAGATGCTAAGTATAAACTCAGTACAGCAAATGCCTTATGGGTACAACAAGATTTCAAATTATTAGATGGTTACACAAATACAATTCAAGAATATTATAGTGGGAAGGCAACGAATGTAGACTTTGTCGGAGCTGCTGAAAAAACCCGTCAAACAATAAATAGTTGGGTAGAAGATAAAACAAACAATAAAATCAAAAATTTATTTCCACCAGGTTCATTAACCCCATTATCTCGCCTTGTTTTAACCAATGCAATTTACTTTAAAGGAACTTGGGTTAAACAATTTGATAAAAGTGATACAAAAGATGAGGATTTTAGAGTTAGCTCTGACAAAACTGTTAAAGTTCCTATGATGAGAAAAACAGGCAAAGACGCTAAATTCAGTTATACCGAAACAGACGATTTACAAATTCTTGAGATGATTTATGAAGGTCATGAATTATCAATGCTCGTTCTTCTACCAAAAAATGAGGATTTAACATCAATTGAGGAATCTCTTACAGTTGAAAAACTAGACGGTTGGAAAAATGAATTAAGAGAACAACGTGTTGATTTATTTATGCCTAAATTCACTTTTACTACAAAATATACTCTTAATAATAATCTTAAAGAAATGGGAATGCCATCGGCTTTTTCTACAGCGGCAGATTTCTCAGGTATTGATGGGACAAAAAATCTTTTCATTCAGATTGTTGTTCATCAAGCTTTCGTAGATGTAAATGAGGAAGGTACAGAAGCGGCAGCAGCAACTGGTGTTGGTGTAGGTATCACATCTCTTCCACCACCAGTCCCAATATTCCGTGCTGACCACCCTTTCATATTCATAATTCAAGAGAAGAAAAGTGGAATCATCTTATTCTTTGGAAGAGTTATTGATCCAACTAAATAAAACGTTCACCTGTTCCTTTATTTTTAATTGAGTCCAGATAACTCTTCGGCCGGGATTTGTTAGAACTACATAACTAGCAAAAAATACAACAAGCAATCACTCATACAATCTCCAGCATATAATCTTATTATTAGAACTCACACTTTTCCAATTTATCAATAACATTGAGCATAAATCTCGCAGCCTGTCCTCCGTCTACAACTCTGTGGTCATATGTTAAAGATAATGGCAGTACTTTTCTTACTTCAATTTTGCCGTTTTTAACAACAGGCTTTTCAAGTAATCTGCCTACTCCCAGAATTGCGCTTTCAGGATAGTTGATGATTGGAGTGAAAAACTCAACACCAATAGAGCCGAGATTGCTGACTGTAAAAGAGCCGCCTTTCAAATCCATCAAATTAATCCTTCTGCTTCTCGCATCATTAGCCAATTTTTCAATATCTTTTGCAAGACTTTTTATGTCTTTGGACTGTGCGCCTTTAACAACAGGCACCATTAACCCTTCTTCTGTGTCAACTGCAACTCCCACATTATAATATTTTTTCAAAACTATTTCTTCGCCTTCAAGAGAAGCATTAAGATAAGGGTGGTTTTGCAGGCACAAAGCAACTGCTTTAACAATGTACGGCATAAGAGTAAGCTTAATTCCTTCTTTCTCGTATGATGCCTTTTCTTTTTCCCTTAACGAAGCTAATTCTGTTGCATCAACCTCATACATATTTGTCAGCTGCACAGCCGTAAAAATTGATTCGGTCATCTTTGCTGATACCGCTTTTTTAACGCCATGCAGCGGAATTCTTTCAATATATCCAAAGAAGTCATATTTTTTTGTTACTTTAATGCCAGAAAACTCTTCTTTTTTGCCAGAAGCAGCTTTCTGCACATCTTCAATTGTGATTCTTCCATCTGCTCCAGCTCCTTTTATTGCCAATAAATCAACATTAAGCTGCTTCGCAAGATTCCTCACAGCAGGGGTTGCAAGTATGGCAGGTTCTTGAGTTGTTCCTTTTGCTTCCTTTGTTATTGTTTGCACTGGCTGTACATCTTTAGCTTCTTGTAGAAACCCTACAACAGAGCCTGTATAAGGGACATCGCCTTTTGGTTTTGTTTCTATTTTTGATTCAGTCTGCTTTTTTGCATCGCCAATGCTTTCCCCTTCTTCAAGAATAGTAACCATTGTTTCCCCGACATGAATAATGCCGCCAGCAGGGACATGAAGCTTTATAATGGTTCCTGACTTAGGAGACGGCATCTCAACAATAGCTTTGTCAGTCTCAATCTCTCCTAACGGCTGGTCAGCCTTCACTTTATCGCCTTCTTTAACTAGCCATTTGACTATTTCTCCCTCATGGATTCCTTCTCCAACATCCGGAAATTTGAATTCGTAAGGCATTTTGATGGTTAATTTATTTTTTATCTTTTTCTAATAACTTATTTTTCGTTATCTTCAATCCGCCTTCGGCAAAATTTAGCGCTCGTCGTTGCTCTTCTGCCATTGAGCAACTCCTCGCCTGTTTATGCATTAAATAAATTTCGAGGCAAAAATCAATGGCAGCAAGATTTTTGCCGAGTGTAACTATTGTCGCCTCAAAGGCGACGTTTTGAATTCAAATTCTGATATATTAAATTTCCTAAATCAAAAACTCATAACCTTTTCAATTCCCTTTAATATCCTGTTAACATCCGGCAAAAAGTAATTCTCCAATTTTGCCAAAGGGTATGGAACGTCAGGTGCTGTTACTCTCACAACAGGAGCTTCCAAACTTAGCAGGGCTTTTTCATTTATTGCTGCAATTAACTCTGCAGCAAATCCACAGGTTCTAATTGCTTCATGCACGATAATACATCTTCCTGTTTTTTTGACAGAATTAATAACCATATCTGCATCATATGGGTTAATAGTTCTCATGTCGATTAGCTCAACACCATATTTATTATTTAATTTTTCAACTGCGTCTTGGCATGTCTTAAGCATTGCACCCCAAGCAATAAGGGTTAAATCATCACCTTCTTGAACAATATTAGCTTTGCCTAATGGCACTGTATATTCATTTTCCGGAATATCCTGCTTTATAGCCCTGTATACTCTCATTGGCTCATAGAATATGACTGGGTCAGGATCTCTAATGGCAGATGCAAGCAATCCTTTTGTGTCATAGGGATTTGATGGAATTACCATCTTTATGCCAGGTATGTGTGAGAATAAGGATTCGCCTGATTCGCAATGCAGCTCTAATGCCCTTATGCCGCCGCCATAAGGAGTTCTAACAACCATCGGGCATGTAAATCTGCCTCTGCTTCTCATTCTGATTCTTCCTGCATGGCTTAGTAATTGGTCAAAGGCCGCATACATAAATCCGCTGAATTGAATTTCTGCAACTGGCTTCAGTCCATTGACAGCCATCCCAATTGAAGCTCCGACAATCCCAAGCTCTGCAAGCGGAGTGTCTATAACCCTGTCAGGACCAAATTCTTTTTGCAGGCCATCTGTCGCTCTGAAAACCCCTCCATTAACGCCAACATCTTCGCCAAGAACAATAACCTTCTTGTCTCTAGCCAATTCCTGCTTTAATCCCATGTTCACTGCCTGCACAATATTTGCGATGACCATATTTTACACAAATTTTTTATTTTTTGTTATTTTTGATTGACTTTTTGATAATATTAAATCGTTAATGTGTTTAAATCAAATAATATCAAAACACTATCCAAACAAATCCTGCATCTGCTCCTTTTGCTCAGGAGTTAATTCTGCAAAGACATAATTGAAGATATCTTTTGGCTCTGGTGCTGGCAACTTTTCAAATTCAGTGACAGCTCTCTCAACAATATCTTGTGAGTCTGCAAGCACTTTTGCCTTGTAAGTGTCATCCAGCAATCCTTTTTTGCGCATGTATTTTTCAAGCCTTTCAATTGGATCCTTTTTTATCCACATTTCAACCTCTTCTTTTGACCTGTATCTTGATGCGTCATCTGAGGTTGAATGGTCGCCCATTCTATAGGTAAAGCATTCAATCAATGTCGGCCCATTGCCCGCTCTTGCTTTTTCCACGGCATCTTTCATTGCCTTATACACCGCAAAAATATCCATCCCATCAACTTGAAGCCCCTCTATTCCGTAGGCAATTGCCTTCTGGGCGATTGTATCTGATTTGGTTTGTTTGGCTCTAGGAACTGAAATGGCAAACTGGTTGTTCTCGCATATAAAAATGGCTGGCAAATTGAACACGCCTGCAAAATTTAGTGCCTCATGAAAGTCTCCTTTAGAGGTTGCCCCTTCCCCAAACCAAGCGCACGCAACCTGATTAGTCCCCCTTAATTTGGCAGCCCATGCTGCTCCAGACGCATGTATAGACTGAGTTCCTACAGGAATAGATATTGGAAAATTGTTGATGCCTTCAGGAGCCTTTTGCCCTCTTTCATCACCGCCCCAATACTGCAATATCTGTACAATTGGCTGGTTCCTGACAATTAATAATCCAGAATTTCTGTACATTGGGAATATAAAATCATCATCCTTTAGCGGCAATGCAGTTCCAACCTGGCATGCTTCCTGGCCTTTAAACTGGATATAAGTTCCAAGCCTGCCTTGCCTTTGCATGTTGAATGCTTTCTGATCGAAAACCCTTATTAGAACGAGCTTTTCATAAATCCTTTTGATTTCGTCATTAGACAGCTTGGGCATCAATGATTCATCGCAGCTTCCGTCTTCACCCAATATTTGCAAAGACTCTATCTTAAATTCCTTTAAAACTTTTTTCGGCATATTACCTTCTAAAGACAATATTTTTGGCCTGTTTATAAATCTTGTTTAATCTTTTCAATTGCCCAAAGCCCACGCCTTCAGCTTTTCGTATTTCTGGTTGCCACAAAGCTTCTTGCCCGTCCCCTCATTGTAGAATAATGGAATACCGCCGCAAAAAGGGCTTCCATCTGGATTTTTATCAATGCTTTCAAGGAATGCTGCGTTATCAGCATTATGCCAAACCTCAAGCCGCACAATCTCTATGCTTAATTCTTTTTCCAACTGCTCAACCAGCGGATGCATTTCTTTGCAGTGGGTGCATTCCTCACCTGTAAACATAATCAAACGCTCAGCCATTGTATGCCATATTCCACAATAATTAGTGATTTATTTAAAATTTTCGATTAAGAAAAATCTGATTTATCTGTTTTCCAACCACACAATATCTTCCTGCACAAATTGAGGCGTTGAAAACAATATTATTTCAACTGGAGTGTCACCAATCCTCTCCAAGCTGTGAGGCATACCTGCAGGAATCGCAATTAACTGCCCAGGGCCAGCTTCAGCTATGACCTCTCCAACAGTTCCCTTTGCCCTTCCCTTAAAAATATATACAAAATGGTTTTCTTTTGGATGCATATGCATTGGAATCTTGTCATCCACTCTCAGCAACTCCACACTGCCTGTCTCGGTCTCAGCGAGAACTGCGTATTTAAAATAATCAGCATCAATATCAAGCTGGCCTAATTTCTTGGGAACATCAAAGACATTTGCCTGCAATGGCTTTTTTGCCAAGGACCTTACATTGCCGGGCAGAAGATAACCAACAACAATGCCCACACTAAACAGGAATACAAACAATATCCGCATAGTCTTTTTTTTCATAATGCTTCCTTTTAATATAAGCAGTTATATAAATACTTTTTGGTAGTAATTAAGAAATGTTACTACTTAAAAGAACAACTTAAAAAGTATTATGTTACTTTTAGAGACTTTTTCCTTTCTAGCTGGATAGGTGGTATTTTATAATACCTAAAACTTCTTTTGTTCTTTATGGCTCGCAATAATTAAGCGGGCACTACTCTAAATCCATTACCCTCAACTTTTATTAGGACATTTTCCCCTTTCTCTAAATTGAAAGCATGTTCTAAATCCTTTGGCAATCTCAAAATTAGATTGCTCCTAATCTTACCAAGTTTTGCTTTCAACACTTCTTTCTTCAATTTATTCAGAAGCAATACTTTCTGCGCCTGCTCGGGGTCGTAATAAATTTCACCGCAAGAACATTTCCATCCAGCTATTGAATATTCATTAAACTTCATTCCATCAAGGAATTTCATTACCTTACCACATTTATTGCATTTCATTTTTATTACCTCCTACTAAATTTTCCAAAATGAATCAAAACCCAACAATCTTCTTTTAAGATTTCATGGTAATCTTTTACAATTACAGCATTATAAATTTTCCTTCCTTTATCAAGCCACTTTTCTATTGTACCTTTCTATTGTACCTTCTTTTCTTTTTCTTGGTGCATCATACCCATCTTCCAAGATTTCAACAACATCATAAATTGTTTTACCTTCTTGCAGTAATTCTTGCATAGCTGAATGGCTTATAACAACTCTGGGACCTTTGTATTTCTCATTAAACATACTTATCTAACATATGTTAGGGGCATATGTTTATAAATATTTCGCTCTTTAAAAGAAAATTTGCATCATTCATTGGGAGTAGTCCTTAATTTCTCATATTTCTTGAGCATGTCTCACAATCATTTATATAATCTAACAATAAATTAAAAAATAAAATC
>ERZ1292645.627-Hain-H14-02um-R2-627-length-11942-cov-12_pt1 | contig 11942 bp, 15 predicted proteins | sample MGYA00564401_ERZ1292645 | MGnify/ENA primary metagenome ERZ1292645 (study PRJEB36523, sample SAMEA6512644) | groundwater metagenome | collected 2019-01-09 | study: AquaDiva: Metagenomics assemblies of 32 groundwater samples | reverse complement strand
AAATTTAATTTCTGGGATAAAAATCACTGAAAATATGAATATCCACGCAACGCCAATTAAACAGAAAACTATTTAAACAAAATATCGTTAGTTGATAATTAATTTAATAGGGTGATTTGATGAAGTTAAACAAGTTAATGACAAAGAAAGGTATTTTATTCTTGTTGATATTCGCTGTTTTGGTTTTTGTTGGGGAAAGGATTAATCTTCCTAAACTGGTTTGGCCGCTTCTAACTTATTTTGGAATAGAGAACTTTCCACTGTTTAAGCTTGTTGGAGCAAATAACCAGTTCTTTACTTTATTCCAGTTTTTTGGACCTGTTGCAGGTGCTTTTCTGGGACCTACAGTTGGAGTTTTATCAGTTTTAATCGCTGAGGTTTCAAGCTATTTGACGTTGGGAAAGGCATTTACATTAATTAATATCTTAAGGTTATTACCTATGCTTTTTGCAGCATGGTACTTCGGAACGAAGAAAGACAAGCTAAGCTTTTTAATTCCAGTTATAGCTATTGTATTATTCATAGCGCATCCAGTTGGAAGGCAAGTATGGTACTTTTCATTATTTTGGACAATTCCAATAATTATAAAAATTCTTCCAAAGAAGTATGCTGAAAAAGCTTTTCCAAGAAGCTTGGGAGCAACCTTCACAGCACACGCTGTTGGTGGAGCAATGTGGAATTATATTGTGCCTATGACTCCTGCACTATGGATTGCCCTAATCCCAGTTGTGATAGTTGAGAGATTGCTATTTGCGTTTGGAATTACGGGTTCTTTTATCTGCATAAACACTGCTATTGATAAACTCGATGAGAAAACAAAATCAGAATACTTGCATGTTGAAAAGGAATATGTTTTGTTTAAGCATGCTAATTAGTTTATGATAACAGATTCAGGCGATTTAAATGGATAAACTGGATTTTAGCATAATTGAAATTCTGTCAAAAAACTCCAGGACGCCTTTTATGGAGATATCAAGAAAGACTAAGGTGTCAGAATCTACCATTAGGAAAAGAGTCTCGCATCTTGAAAAAAAAGGAATTATAAAAAAATACTCATTAGTTGTAGACAAAAGCAAAATTGGCATTGAAAATGTTGCTTTAATAGGGGTTGATGTAATTCCTGAGAAATTCCTGGATATTTCAAAAAAGCTGACAGTTTTTGACGAAGTAAAATTTGTTGCATCGTCAACGGGAGACCACATGTTCATGCTTGAAGTCTGGACAAGGAATGGAGATGAGTTGAGGGCTTTATCTGATAAAATAAAGGAGATTGATGGCGTTACAAGAATATGCCCTGCTATTATTAAGGATACTTTGAAGGGGAATTTGTAGATGTCAAAAGAAAATTTCTGTAAAACCAATATGTAAAAATTATGTTTCGAGAGCAAAAATAGGCACGCAACATTACTATATTCTAGCTCCAAAGAAATTGGTGATTGGTAAAGATAATTTATGGATGTATTGAAATGGTGAAAAAGACATAATTTGTTTCGCTTTAAAACTCAAGAGCGATACTGTTTATTTATAGGCATATTCGCGGTTTTTGCATAATTTTTATGTCATTTAAAATTTGATTACGTCAATAAAATCAATGGAAAAATGTGATTAATATTAAAAAAAGCGATATATGCCGAAGATTGAAAAGAACCCTCAAGAGCAAAGTTTTATATATAACCAATTTCATAGTCAAAAATATCATGTTTGAGGAGTATAGAGATAAAAGATTAGTCGAGAAAGAGTTAAAAGAAATTCTAGGTCGTGAACCAACAGATTATGAGAGAAAAACTTTTTTGGCTATGTTTTTAGATACTTATAGGAATACGCGTTATATGTATACTGAAAAATATCATGGCAATAATGTGGATAATCTCATTAGAAATTTAATATTTGGTGCTGGTATGGCATCTTCGACTGCTCTTCATGCACGAATTACTAAATGGCGGCCTGAAGACCAGACAGAAAAGGTTGTACAACGAGTTTATCATGTACAACGAGTTTATCAATTAGGACAGGCATTTGGCTACATATTAGCGGTTGTGGAATATGGGTTGACTTCCAAAATATTAATAGGAAATGAGGAAAAATTAGACAGAGTAAAGAGAGAGATACTTAATTGTTGTGCAGAGATGGTGAACGCTATTAAACGAATGAATAGCTCTGTTGAATTAAAATTCATTAGAAACAGAATACTTGGTATTGCTGTGAAACTCAGGATAAAAGGTGTAAGTAAACACCAGGAAGATTTAATTTTTGGTATAGCTCATATATTCCAATAATTAAAAATATAAATATTTAAGTTCATCTAAACATCCTAAATTTTTTCCGCCCCCACGATTAAACTTCTCCGAAATAAGTTATAATGCTAAACGAATTTCGCATCATCTATAACGTATATAGGAAATACCTCAGAAAGCTTTAAATACCTGCAATTGAACCTAGTTAACAATTGTTAATTTGGTGGTGTTTATGGTTGATAAAGACGATTTGGGAACAATTGTAGGTGTAATTGCTGGTGGTGCTTTGGCTGCTGCGGGCGGATTAAATACAAATAAAGAGGCATTAAATGCTTGAATCATTTTTAATCACATCAAGAGAAACTTTGGAAGCAAGCTTAGTTGTCGGCATTGTTCTTGCTTACTTGAACAAGACGAATAACCAAAATTACAAGAAAACAGTTTATTACGGCATTATTTTTGGAGTTCTTGCAAGTATACTTGCTGCCTTTATCTTTACCTTATTTGCAGGAGGCTTTGAAGGCAGGGCAGAAGAAATATTTGAAGGCGTAACAATGCTTATTGGGGCTTTCTTGTTGACAACCATGATCCTATGGATGATGCAGCAAAGGCACATTTCTAAAGAAATCGAAGGCAAGGTTGAGAGTCACTTAATGAATACTCAGCCATTATTTTCCCATGTTGGAATTTTTATGCTCATATTTATAGCTGTTATAAGAGAGGGAGTTGAAACAGTTATTTTCCTAAATGCCATTAATTATGCAAGCGGCATCAATTTTATTGGAGGAACTCTTGGAATCCTCGCAGCGATCATAGCTGGCTATCTGTTTTTTGTAAGCACCAAAAAAATAAACCTAAAAAGATTATTTAGTATTAGCAGCATTATGTTGATATTGTTTGCTGCTGGTTTAGTAGCCCACGGAATTCATGAGTTTGAAGAAGCAAAATTGGTAAGCGGAATTATAACCCCATTGTTTGACATAAACAACATATTGAACGAAAAAGGGATTATTGGAAGCTTTTTGAAGGGATTGTTTGGCTACAATGGAAATCCAAGCCTGTTGGAAGTGATTGCATGGACATTTTATTTGGGAGTTATTTTTTATTTGTACAAAAGGATAGAGAGTTCTAGAGTTCAGGTAAGTGCCTAGATAGGAAATTTTTTATAGGTTGGGGTAGTTTTCAATTCTTATTATGGTCACTAAAGAACAAGCCAAAATAGCACTGAATGGATTAATAAGAAAATACAATGAACTCAAAAATAATAAAGAATTTGCAAGCAATGAAAGCCAAGTTTCTGAAAGCTTGATCAAGCCTTTTGTCAAACTTGTTTTGGGCTGGGACACTTCAGATTTCTCTGAATTTAAGGTAGAAAGCAGAGTCAGAGGCAAAAGAAGTGACATGCTTGTCTGTTTGGATGGAGTTACCCAGTTTATTATTGAAGCAAAATCTCTTGCTCAAGAAATAGAGGGAAGTACTGAATTCATCAAACAGGCTATTAATTATGCAAACTCAAAAGACAAGCCATTTGCCATCTTAACGAATTTTAAGCATTTTATAGTAATAAGGTGTGATATTAAAGTTGACAACCCATTAAAGGCTGTTGTCAAGTCTATTGGTATAGAATCATTAAGCGAGCCAGAATTTGATTTGTTGTGTAATTTCAACAAAGAGATTTGGGTTTTAAAAGGGCAAGAAAATCCTCTGTTTAAGTTATATGGAGATTATAAGAAAAGGACAAAAGTTGACGTTAGGCTATTAGAAAACCTCAAGCAATGGAGGCAAGATGTTATCAATGATATAAAGAAACATCCAAGACACAACAAGTTTGACTTTTCTGACGAAAAAACAAGGCAGCATGTTGAGCAGGAAATCCAAAGATTCTTGGACAGGCTGATATTTATCTGCTATACAGAAGACAAGGAATTTGTTGATGCTGAGCTGAAGCCTCTATTAGAAGAGAAAAAAGACAAGCACTATGAAAGCCCTTCATGGCTTTTGGGCAAAATAAGGGGATTGTTTTCCGGATATTGGCGAAACTATAACAGCGACTTATTCAAGCCCGGCGACTGTGACAATTTCTTCATTGAAGACGGCATTTTGGTTGATATTTTAAGGGATTTGAGGGCGCCTAGGGAAGAGTTGCCTTATGACTTTGCGTCTATTGAAGCAGACATTCTTGGAAAAACTTATGAAAACTTTATCGGGCATGTTATTTCTGGCGAGAAGAGGTTTAAGGAAAAAGAAAGCAAAGGCAAAAGAAAAAGCGAAGGGATTTATTATACTCCGACTTATATTGTCGATTATATTGTAGGAAACACAGTTTCAGAATATATAAAAGGAAAATCAATTGCTTCTATCAATAAAGTCAAGATTTTGGACCTTGCGTGCGGTTCGGGAAGTTTTCTAATAAAAGCTTTTGATGCCTTAGTTGGAGAATGCGAAAAAATCAGGAAGTTAAATTACGAAGAAAAGAAAAGTTTGATGCTGAACTGCATTTTTGGTGTTGATAAAGATGAGAGGGCAGTTGACATCTGCAAATTGAATTTATCTTTGAAATTGGCAGAAAGAGGGCAAAAACTGCCTGAGCTTCATAATAATATAAAATGCGGCGATTCCTTGATTGATGACAAAGAAATTGCTGGATATAAGGCATTTAATTGGAATGAAGAATTTAAATCTATCATGGATAATGGTGGGTTTGATGTTGTGATTGGGAATCCGCCTTATGGTGCTTATTATTCAGAAAATGAAAGGGTGTATTTAACTAAACATTATTCAGATATTTCTAAAGGTGAAATAGAAACATTTGCATTATTTTATAATAAAGCAATTGAACTATTAAGGAAAGGGTATTTAGGTTTTATAACACCCGATAGTTGGTTCACAAATTTACAATTCTCCCTGCTTAGAAAAAAAATATTGCAAAAGGGAAATATAATAAAAATATTAGATACTTATAAACCTTTTAATGATGCCAAAGATACGAGATGTCATATAATAATTTTTGAAAAAAACATTATTAACAAAATAAATACTTCGGTTGAGGTTGTTGATCCAAGAACATGCAGAAAAGATACTTTAAAAATAATTAAAATATTTGTTGTTAATAGATCTTTATTTGATAATTGGTTAGAAAAAGAATGGCAAGTATACCAAAGTGAAGAAGAACGTAAGTTAATACGTAAAATAAAGTCAAATTCCAAAGATCTCGAAGAATTAGCATTGATTAAATATGGTATCCGAACAGGAGACAACAAGAAGTTTATTTCTGGGGTTATAAAAAGTAAAAATGATATTAAAATGGTGGCGGGCTCTGATATAGGAAGATACAAGTTTGCTTGGATACCAAAATATTTAATATCCAGAAAAGGGATTTCAGAAAATTATTTTTCTGATAAATTTTTTGTTGAGAAAATTGTAGTCCAATATGTAAGAACCAATAGTTTGGAGCAAACTGCGAGATGGCTTGAGGCAACAATAATTGATAAAGATTTTTTGGGTCTAAATTCCACTACTATAATCTTTGAAATAAATAGAGATGTATCATTAAAATTTTTATTGGGAATATTGAATTCAAAATTAATGAATAGGTATTATAGACTAAACTATACAGATGTTAATGTAAAACCCACGTATCTAGCAAATCTACCAATAAAAGAACCCACAAGTAAAATAGGAGACAAGATAATAAACCTTGCCGACAAAATGCTCTCCCTAAACAAAAAGCTCCGAGAAATAAGTAACAAAAACACTTTGGAAGAACAAAAGATAGAGCAAGAAATCAAGAAGACAGACAATGAAATTGATGAATTAGTTTATCAGTTGTATGAAATAACAGAAGAGGAAAGGAAGATTATTGAAGAGAGCTTGAGATAAAGCTAAAAACCAAGAGATTTTAAATTATATCTTTTAAATTTGTTATTCCTAAATACCAAAACCATGCAATAAAAACTATATGCAATGTAAGGATAACACCAATATTAAATTGTTTTATATAATAATAAGGGCTTCTGATTGAAAAGCGAAGAACCCAATTTATAGGACTATATCTAATTGGAAAAAACACAAGGCAAAATACCCCTTTTATAAGAAAGAAAGATGCCCAGCCACATTCTGTTATAACAAATTTCATTACAGGATTTTCTTCATAAGTGTATAGTTGCTGTAAAGCAAAATAGGTAGTAGCCATATCTAGTAAGTTGCCAATAATAACGATAGTTCCAAGAAAAAACACTAAGTCAAACAGGAACATATCTGCTTTGCCGAGTTCTTTCACTGGCATTACAATAACTTTTTTTTGCATAAAGGATTTTAACTAGTGGAATAATTGTGATACTTTAAACTTTTTATTTTCTATATTGTAAATAACTATTTAAAGGGACTTGTAAAATGAATAGTTTTTGTAGGCTTGATTGCAAGTTAACTAGTAAAAGTCGATAAAAAGGGCAAAATTATGCAAATTGCCTTATCGACGTTAATACTAGCGTCGGGACCTATCTTGGATTATTCTTGACGATTTTATATAGGAACTTGCAATCGAGCCGTTTTGTACAAAATTTTAAATATAAGAACACATTTTACTTATTTGGCGGGTAAAACCTGCAGATTAAGTGTACCTTGAGGTACACGTTCAACAATATCTGTGGGTGCTGCCTTTTTTCTTATCCCCATAAAAAGTAAATGTTTATTTTCTTTTCAATTAATTTGTGGTAATAATCGTTATTATATTCAAATTTTTGAAATAGTGCCCAAGATACAAAATCGACAATTTGCAGTCCTGCCCAAGAATGCGACCAGCTATGGTAGACTTCCACTCCTCTAGTTGAGTTATCTACTATGCATTTTCTTTTAATGTAATCATCAAAATCATCTCGCAAAGCTTGTTTGCCTTTTGAGCGGTCTATGCGAATAACAAGATGCTTTGACTCAAAAGTCATAGTGGATGCTAATATTCCGCAGACATAGTTGTAGAGTTTATGTTTGTCATCTTTCAAATATTTGCTAAAAACCTTCTTCTTTTCAAGAATAATGGCGTGTCCCTTAAAGTCTTCTATCTCGTTAAATTTCTTTAAGATATACTCTCTTAACTTATTGCTAGAGCTATTGGCTTTAATCTCGCTCACTTTTTTAAGGATTTTTCTGAATTTATGACGCCTTATATTCTTTATTAACCTGTCAAAAATCTCTAGCTTTTCTGTCCAAATTGCAGTTATGATAAGATATTTTGAACCCGCTTCTCCCAAATCACCACTTTCATCAATAAAAATATAAATCTCCTTTGTCATTTTCCAATTTTTGTTGCTAAAACTTTATAAACTTTGTTTATTCAGGTAACAAACTTCTCTCCCTCAACAAAAAAATTGACACAAAAATTATAAAAACTGCAATAAAAACAATTGCTTAATGAAAAACCTATTATGGTATTTAATAGCTGGAACAAAAGGAGGTGAAACAAGAGCCAGGATTATTAATTTATTAAAGAAAAAACCTTCTAATGCCAATAAAATTGCGGAAATTCTAAAACTTGACTATAAGACAGTTAGACATCATTTGGAGGTCCTAGAAAAAAACAATATCTTAATTGCAATAAACAAGGGAAAATATGGCGCAGTTTATTTCTTGTCAGAATTAATGGAATCTAATATAAAACTTTTTGGTGAGATTTGGGACAAATTTGGGAAAAAATAGTTAAATAACAAAAAGTTTCAGTTACCGGCTGAAACTTTTTGCATACAAAAATGGCAATGCTGATGAATTTTACAACAATTTTGACTTTAATATCTGCATTGCTATTAATTGGACTCTTATACATTTATTCTAAAAATTTAAAAAAAATAAAATCCAGATTTACGATTGGTTTATTCATTTTTGCAGTATTATTTTTATTGCAGAGCCTTGTGTCATTGTATTTCTATTTAACAATGATGGACTACTATTCTCCTGAAGTTGGAGTTCATGTTTTTGTTCTCACATTATTGCAAACGTTTGCATTTTTCATATTGCTGAAAATAACATGGGAATAGGTGAGAAAATGAGAACAAGCTATTTGTTTGGTTTATTGATATTTCTTGGTTTTGTTGTATTTGCGTGTGCGCAGACAATAAAGATAGACGGAATGGAAAAGAAGGATGCTATGACGGACAAAACAGGCAAATCAATGCAGAATGATACAATCCAAAAGACTGAAGAATCGATAAGTAACGATGAAGCCATGATGGAAAAGCCAACTTATGCAGGAAAAGCGCTTGCAGGCACAGAAACAACAAAATACCTTGAATTTAATACAGATGACTATGAAAAAGCGTTAAAGGAAAAAAAGAAAATTTTATTGTATTTCTATGCAAATTGGTGCCCGATCTGCAAAAAAGAGCAGTCTGAGACGTTTGAAGCCTTTAGCAAATTAAATGATCCGGATTTAATTGGCTTCAGGGTTAACTATCGCGACTCAGATACGGATGAGGATGAAGAGGCGCTGGCTAAAGAATTTGGAGTTAGTTACCAGCACACAAAAGTGGTCATAAAGGACGGAAAAAGAGCCCTAAAATCACCAGAGTCGTGGGATAAGCAAAGATATCTGGATGAGTTAAGTAACGTTTGATTTTCGATTATTAAAAAAGATTAAAACTGAATCAAATAAAATGGTAGAGCCCACAATAATAGTAGCTTTTATCGCCGGAGTTGCATCCTTCATAAGCCCATGCGTTCTTCCCATTATCCCCGGATTTTTGGCTTATTTGTCAGGAACATCTGTAGGACAGCACGGCGCAAGGCTCAAGATATTTTTGAATAGTGTTGCATTTGTTCTTGGCTTTTCAGTTATATTCGCATTATTGGGCGTATTGCTTAGTACAATTTTAGAAAGTGTTTCTTACAATGTGCAGACCTGGCTCTCAAGAATTGGAGGAGTGATAATAATTTTGTTCGCCTTGTATATTTTGGGATTGATAAAAATAGGCTTTCTTGAAAGAGAACACAAAATTGCAGTTAAGAAGAGGTTTAGCATAACCTACATAACTTCTTTTGTTTTTGGTTCCGCTTTTGCAGTCGGGTGGACACCCTGTGTTGGTTCGGTTCTTGGCAGTGTATTTGCCTTAGCCGTTGCAAAACCTAGCTTGGGCTTCATTCTATTAATGTCGTATGCCCTTGGCTTGGGTGTTCCATTTTTATTAGTCGGCTTGTTTACAACACAAGCTGTTAGCCTAATAAATAAATCAGCAACCGTATTAAAATACTTTAATATAGTTGTAGGAATCTTGTTGTTGATTTTAGGCATACTGGTTTTCACAAATAAACTGAATGTTGTGGCAAACTGGTTTTTTGCTTATTCGCTTCTATCATGAAAAAATACAATTCAATCCAAAAGCCATTTTTGACATTTGCAGTTGTAATTTTTGTAGTTGTTACCATATTTTACATTGAATCCCAAAAACCAAAATTTAATGCAAACAACAGAAGCGGCAGCGAGGACAGCAGTCAAAAATCAGAATATCCAAGAGCGCCTGATTTTGTCGGCATCGAAAGATGGATTAATTCTGAGCCATTGAAAATAGAGCAGCTGAGGGGCAAAGTTGTATTGGTTGATTTCTGGACATATACTTGTATTAATTGCATAAGAACTTTGCCTTACCTAAAAGATTGGGATAAGAAATACAGAGATAAAGGACTGGCTATTGTTGGAGTGCATACCCCAGAATTTGAGTTTGAGAAAAAATATGAAAATGTGCTAAAAGCAGTTAATGACTATCAATTAAAGTATGCTGTTGCTCAGGACAATAACTATGCAACTTGGAGTGCTTATCAAAACAGGTATTGGCCACATAAATTTCTGATTGATATTGATGGCTATATTAGATACGATCATATTGGTGAAGGCGCTTATGATGAAACTGAGAGGATAATACATCTACTTCTAAAAGAGAGAATGGAAAAACTAAATCAAAAGAATGGTGTTGAAGCGAATATGAGCAAACCAATAGAAGCAGTTGGTGTTGATTTTTTAAAGGTGAAAACTCCAGAAATCTATTTTGGTTATCAATTTTCAAGAGGTAATTTCGGCAATCCGGAAGGTCTGAAAGCTGATGAAGTTGTTGATTATAGACTTCCATTGTCAATAGTACCTGATAATGTATATCTTGAAGGGAAATGGAAAAATAATGCAGATAACATGGAGCTTGTGAGTGATGAAGGCTCTATTTTATTGATATTCCAAGCAAAAGTTATAAATGCTGTTGCAGGCTCTGAAAATGGCTCAACTGCTTTTGTATTTTTAGACAGTGAATTTGAAAATAAAAAAAATAAAGGAGCCGATGTTGTTATTGCAGAAAATGAAAGTATAGCAGAAGTAAAAGAATTCAAGCTTTATAATCTCGCTTCAGCTGAAAATTATGATACTCATTCTATAAATATAAACATTGAAGGGAAAGGGTTTAAGATTTATACGTTTACTTTTGGATAAGATTTTTAAATTTTGGAATAAATATTTTGCATCAAAAGTGCATCTCCCTCAATATTTGGGCTTTCACTAATTGCAACTCCCTTAGCTTTGAAGTCCTTTAACACCTTGATTAGTTCCTCATATTTTAAATCGCTTTCCTTCAAGGTCAAATGATTTTTTTCACCTTTTGGCCCATAAGCAATTCCCGTTATATGCATGTGCATATTCTCCAATCCTTTTTTTCCAAGCTTTTTTTCAATTGCTTCCAGAATGCTTGCAAACTCCTTGTAAGTATTGTATTTCCCATTTGTCCTTGCGTGAAAATGGGCAAAATCAACGCACGGCATCACATTATCTAGCTCCTGGCTTAATTGCAGAATCTCATCGACATTTCCAAATTGAGTCTCTTTGCCGGTTGTCTCGGGCCTTATCCAAATATCATTATTTTCTTTTTTTAAAGTCAAAATAATTTCTTTCAGATTGTGCTTTATAGTGTCATAAACCTTTTTAGGCTCTTGCCCCATGTAAAATCCTGAGTGAAAGCATACACTCCAGCCACCGCACAAATTTGCTATTCTTGCGGAATTTAATATCCTCTCAATGCTCGCATTAATTTTTGCTTTTTCAAGAGAATTGAGATTTATAAAATACGGAGCATGGCATGTTAAAACAACATTGCTTTGTTCTGCAGTTTCTCTAACTTCGGGGGCTTTTTCCTTCGTAATATTGATATTCCTAACAAACTCGAGCTCCATTGCGCCCAAGCCAAGCTTTCGGACATGCTTAATGCCATCAGCAGTTGTGCGAGGATTTGCGCTTAGAGGGATTCCGGCTGTGCCAAATACTAGTTTGTCCATCTTGCATATTTTTGGAAGTCAAATTAAAAAATAAAATTATTCATCCTTAAGCATAGATTTGATTTCTTGCCGAAGTTCCTTAGTGTCTTTGAGGCCATGCTTTTTGACTGCATGCCAAATGGCAACTTCCATTACCTCTTTTTCTGTGCCGGCAACTGTTAATGTACACTGCGGTTTGCTTGGAAAATCCCTGCAATCTGCTACCTTTCTAGCTGTCATTTTATCACCTGTTTAAATTAACGCTCTGGGTCATGCGTACTTGCCATATATTTAATATTTTCGTTTAACAATTAAAGATTCCATTGAAGAATAAAAGTTATCTGCAAGATGCGTCCTTTATAGCTTGGCTTTCGCCAACAGACATTGTCATCTCTTCGGGGTATAATATCTGGCGACAACCTTGATTAATTTTAA
>ERZ1292645.626-Hain-H14-02um-R2-626-length-11971-cov-4_pt1 | contig 11971 bp, 16 predicted proteins | sample MGYA00564401_ERZ1292645 | MGnify/ENA primary metagenome ERZ1292645 (study PRJEB36523, sample SAMEA6512644) | groundwater metagenome | collected 2019-01-09 | study: AquaDiva: Metagenomics assemblies of 32 groundwater samples | reverse complement strand
ATGGCATTTCGCACATAATGTCCACCAGTCTTCTTTATTGAGAATGTAGGTATGGGATTTATTTGATAACTGTAATTTTTCTGCGGTTCCGCATAATTCACATGTATTAGATTTTCCGAATAATCTTTTTACTTGGCTGTGTAGTGCGTAGTACGTTTGTCCAGTTTCTTTCCATAGTGGGTTTTCTCTGCCTTTCTTTGTTGGATATAAACGGTTTCTTTCTGATAAATCTGGACGTTTCAATCCTTTGTTTCTACTTACTCCTTTACCTGCTTTACCACCAATTTTACCAGCAAATATACTACGGCATCTACTTGAACAGAATTTACTTCTGTGAATGCGATACGGTTGAACTAAATAATTATTACTACATACTTGGCATATTAGTGTAATCATATACATGCATATTACCATAATAACCAGTAGATTGTAAATTATTATGGGCATCCGCCTCCGATAGGGTTTGTTAGACCTTTCACTATCGGTGTTCATAAAGTCCTCTAACCTGATTGTGCTTTTCTGCATATGGCATAATTGGGGTTGGGGGCGGATGAATTATCAACTAAAAAATTGCTATGGATGTAAAAAATAGCGATGAGGAATTCAAACCGATTCCGGCTGGAACAATTCCAACAGGAACACCGGACGATCTTCCGATAGAGGAACCAAAGGAAGAATCAACGGAATCAGAAGACGTTGAGGAATCAACTGATTCTGCTGATAAAGTAGAATAATTAGTTTACCCCAAAGGGGCCCCCTAGGGGCTGGGCTGTCCGTAGATTTTGTGCGAGGGGGTAACAAAATCTATATAGCCCTTGATTCTCTACAAATCTACGGCAGTCTGGTCCCGAAGGGACGCCTTCCCCAAAGGGGAGCCTTAGGCTCGGTGTTACTAAAATTTATGAACAGAGAAGAATTAGATAAAATTTGGAAGTTGTATGCGGAATTTTGTATAACTGCGCATCAAACACAGACAAGAAATTCAGAAAGTGCTCCTGACTTTTTAGGATGGCTGGAACGTAAATTAGAAGAAAATGTACAACACGATTGAAGGAACAATGAAGTTAGACCCCGAAGAAATACGGGAAGACGAGATTACCAAGAAACATTTTAAGGATGTGCTTAATTTTAGGGTTGCGGAAGCGTTAGAAGAACTGGAACCTAAAATAATGAAACGATTGAACATGGAAAGAAAATATCGCCTGTTTTATTTAGCGTTTAATAGTTTTTGTTTAGGCGTTGTAGCGTTCGCAGGAATAGTATTTATAAAAGTATTCAAATGATAAATAAATGGCAATTATAAATGCAAAAAATTTCATATTACGCAGTGAACTGGAAGATTATATACATGCTGAATTAATGGGAACAGACCACACGATTGAGGGAACTCGAGATGAATTAAAGAATCTTCAGTTGTCGGATAAGAGAAATGTATTTGGTATTAAATGCGTATGTACGGAAAACAAACATAAAACAAAGGTAAAATTAGAGGAAAAGTTAAAAGTCCATAAGAAATGAGTTCTGAAGAATACATAAAATTAAATCTTTCTTTTGTTAAAGGTTTTAATTCACCACTGGAAGAGAAAATGAAATTCTGTAAATTAGCTCTCCAATTTCGTGAAGGAAAGTGGTATGGATATTGGTCTTACTGGAAACATAAAAATTTTATTAAAAATATAGTTTCATAACATGGAGAAATCACGTTTAATCGTTTCTGGAAGCGAGGCACATAAAAGACTTCGTAAAGGAGTTGAAAAAGTTGTGGAAATAGTAGGAAGCACACTTGGCCCTTCGGGGCAGAATGTTCTTATTGATCGTGGATATAGATTTCCTATTATAACAAATGATGGAGTATCAATAGCAAAAGAAATAATACTTGAAGATGAGGTAGAACAAATGGGTGCGATGACGCTTATTGAAGCGGCTAAACGAACGAATCAAGACGCCGGAGACGGAACTACCACAGCTATAGTCATAGCCGCTAAGATTCTTGAGAAAGGTTTTAACAAGTTGGAAGAAGATGAGCTTGCGGTGGGAGGTATCCGAAGCGTTATGAAATTAAAAAAGGAAATAGACGACGCGAAGGTTTTGGTTGTAGAAGAAATCAAGAAGCGCGCCATTCCTGTAGCTGGGCAAGAAGATCTTAACAACGTTGCAATCTCCGCTATGGAACACGAAGAACTGGGCTTGCAGATTGCTGATATTGTACAAAAGGTAGGCAAGGATGGGTGTGTAACGGTAGAGGAATCACTGGGAGATAAGCTGGAAATTGACGTAGTACAAGGCATGAAGAAGATGGGAACGTATGCTCATCCAGGATTTCAAACAAATGACAGACGGGAAGCAATCTTTGAGGAAGTGCCTATTTTAGTTGCCACCGGAACCGTAGATGTCATGTCCGAGGTAAAACGAATCGCAGATGACCTTTTGAAGAAAGAAGGTGTAAATAAACTTGTTATCATCGCGGAGAAATTTTCTAAAGATGTAATCAACTTCGCTCTTGTAAATAAACAGCAGAAAGTATTTGTGTTCCTTCTTGCGAAGACCCCCGCATTGATGCCGGAAGAGATTGAAGACATCGCGATTTACACAGGAGCTAAACTCTTGGATCAGAACAAAGGAAAACAATGGAAGAACTACGATTACCGAGACCTCGGAAAAGCCCAGAAGATAATTGTAAACATGGATGATATTACTATCATGGGAGGAAATGGCGCAAAGATAGCCATTGAAGACCGGATGAATACTTTACGAACCCAGATGGAAATAGAGGTAATTGAACCGGTAAAGAACCGCCTGCAACGCCAATTAGGAGCCATGGCAAGTGGAGTGGGAATCATAAAAGTTGGTTCCAAAGCATACACCGAGGCATCATATCTCCGCTTAAAGATTGAAGACGCGGTTCACGCGGTAAAATGCGCCATGGAAGAAGGTGTTGTGAAAGGCGGCGGGTTGTGCCTCAAGGAAATCGCTGAATCCCTCCCAGAGAATATCTTAACGGATGCCTTAAAAGCCCCGTATGAGAAGATTCAAGAGAACGCTGGGGAACAATTTGAAATACCGGATACTGTTATTGATCCGGCCAAGGTCGTTAGATGCGCGGTAGAAAACGCCTGTGCGGTTGCTGGGACGCTGTTGACCACAAACACGGTGATAGCCCAGCAATCGGAAGATACTATGCCTTTGCATAAAAAATTCTATACACTTTTATCAGAAGCATGGACAGCGATAAAAGAAAAATATCTATGAATGGAGAACTAAGATAAAAAGCCGACCAAAGAAATGAAGAAAAAGGCGATAAAAAAACACAAAAAAGCAAAGAAATAACGCCAATGAAAGTAAGGCACCTGGAAGCAGTGGGACAGGGTTTTGGTATGGCGTTTATCGTTATAGTACCCCTACTTGCTATTGTTATATTTTTGATAGGTTTTCCAATGTACTTATTACTGTATTTTGCAAGGTTTATTTACAAGCTATTTATTCCCTGTAGCTGCTCATGTCATACCTATGGATATCGTAATTGCTCATGGTGTATCAAAAATGGCTCGACCAAAAAAGACAACTGAAGATTTGCCGAAGAACTGGAAAGAGATTGTGTTAACTCTCTCAGCGGAAGGATCATGAAGTTGGTGTGATGCCGGTTATTCGGCTTATTGAAAAAGATTATGGCGTTATCAACAAGTGATTATCCCGCATTGACGCGGGGGAAGAATAAGAAACAAAAGCGTGCAAATAACAGAAAGAAAAATAAGCGATCTAAAGCCGTACGATAAGAACGCACGGAGACATCCGCAAAAACAGATAGACTTACTCGCTAAAAGCATTGAAAAAGCATACGAAAGAAAATAATCTAGTATTAGATTTGTTTGGTGGAAGCGGAAGCACTTTGTTGTCATGCGAGCAATTAGGAAGAAAAGCATACTTAATGGAATTAGACCCAAAATATTGTGATGTTATAATAAAAAGGTATGAAGAATACACAGGAAAAAAAGCAGAAAGAATCCCGAATTAACGGTGGAAAAACGGAATTGTATCAAGAGAAACCTGGCGGTGTATTCAAAGAAGGTAATCCAGGCAGACCACCCGGCACACGTAACTTTGCTACTGACTTTGACGAAGTTGTAGAAGAAATAGCTAAAGTAAACAATATAACCGCAAGTGAAGCGAGAAAGATTTTATTAAGAGCGGCATATTCAGAGGCAAAAAACAAAAACTTCCCTTTTTACAAAGACATTATGGACAGGTATTATGGGAAAGCACAGGATTTTCTTGATGTAACAACGGGTGGGGAACAAATGAATCATTTAACGGATGAACAACTTACAACAATCGCAGAACGAGCACTTGCTCGCGTATCACGAAGCAAAAAGGTTTCTCGTTGACTTTGAAATTGCGACAAACCAGAAATATAATCCCAACTGGCATCATGAGATTATCGGTAAAGAACTAGAACACATAGAAGCCACCGGAGATAGAGATTACAAGATATTGATTGTTACTGTTCCTCCGCGTCATGGAAAGAGCCAGCAATGTTCTATTGATTTTCCTGCCTGGTATCTTGGTAGAAACCCCGATAAAGAGATAATCACAGCGAGCTATACTGGTGAGCTTGCGCAGGAGTTCGGCGGAAAGACGCGTGAAAAAGTATATTCACAGGAATATAAATATATCTTCCCCGAAGTCAGATTGCGAGAAGATGAGCGAGCACGCGGCCGTTGGAGAACACAGCAAGGCGGCGGGTACACATCAGTTGGTGCAGGCGGATCTATTACTGGCAGGGGCGCAAATATTCTTCTCATAGATGACCCCATTAAAAACAGGGAAGAAGCAGAATCAGAAATCTACAGAGAAAAAACGTGGGATTGGTTTACATCAACCGCTTTCACTCGTTTGGAACCAAACGGTGTCGCTATAATAATCCTTACGCGGTGGCACATGGACGACTTGGCCGGTAGAATCTTGGCCCATACAGAACTTGCCAAGCGCACAAAAGTAATCCGATTTCCTGCTATCGCTGAATTTGATGAGCAATATAGGTTTCGCGGAGACGCATTATGGTGGCAACGATACACACTTTCTGCCTTAGAGGAGATAAAGAGCGCTCTTGGCCCGTATGATTGGAGCGCTCTTTATCAAGGCATGCCTATACTTACAGAGAATCAGGAGTTTAAGCCCCAATGGGTACGAAAGATTACCGAGCGTGAAGTATCACTCATGAATACAAACAGGTATCTAACGGTTGATACTGCGTTGAGCAAAAAGGCTCAAGCGGATTACACGGGGTTCTGTGATAATCGGGTAAATAAAGAAAACTTTTGGCATTTGACTGCTTGGCGTATGAAAATAAACGCGGAAGAACTTGTGGATAACTTATTTACACTCCATGAGAAAAATAAATATATCCGCATCGGCATTGAAAAGACGGCATATTACGAAGGATTGAAGCCATTCCTAGATTCAGAACAGCGTAAGCGTAATAAGTTCTTGCCCATTGTAGAAGTTGAACACAAGCAGATAAACAAGGAAATTCGTATTCGTGGCTTAATTCCACGTTATTCCAGCGGTTCCATATTCCACATAGACGATACTTGTAAAGCGTTGGAAGAAGAACAGAGCCAATTTCCCGTAGGAATCCATGACGATGTATTGGATGGAACGGCGTATCAAATACAAATAATCAACAATTTTCGACAAGGTAGCAGACAATTCACCCCATCATTGCGAGAATTTGGTGTTGCAAAACAAAATGTGATATATTAAATGTATAATTTAACTTCATGTGGTAGCATGACATTCTTAATTGATTGGGATACTCCCAACAAATTCAAAAGGCGAAGTAATCGCCCAGCCCTCGCTGTATAACCCGCCGCAAGACGTGGTCGCTTTGACTGCGAAAATTAGGCGTGATTATGGAATTGGAGATGATATACAACACCGCGCGTTCGTTGAGTTCAATGATTTATCGGTACTAGGTGTCATGGAACAAGACCAGCGGTCGTTTAACAACTACGTCTTTCCGAAGTCTACAAACCCCGATGAAGCATGGCGGTTCAATGGAATCCGGCCTTTAACGAGAAATAAACTCATAGGCATAGCCGCCCACACAACGGCTGTTTTGCTTTATCCGAATGTATTTGCCCAGAATGATGCGGACGAAGAAGATAGGGAAGCTGCTCAAGTGATGAGAGACCTTGTAGAATACGACATCAGAAACTCGGAGTATGAGCTTGAATTCCTTTTCGCTGTAGTTTCAGCATTGGTAAACCCCTGTGTCTATCTTCAAGCCAGCTTTGATGAGGTCATGCAGACGATTAAAGAGAAAGACGAGAAAGGACAGATTAGCAAGAAAGAGGTGATGGACGAGGTTCTCTCGGGATTTCATACCAACGTAATCCCCGTGGATGAGATGCTGATAGCGAACCCGTATGAGTTTGAACATCAGCGACAACGATTCGTAATCAGAAAACGACTTATTGATTATGACGAGGCGGAAGCTTTGTATGGAAAACACGCAAACTTTACACATGTGCGGCCCGGAGTAAAGATTCTTTATTCTGAAAGTGGGGCTTTCTTTGATGTAAACGATGACCAGCTTACTACTTTGGTGGAAGAAGTAACCTATCGTAATCGGAGAGAGGACATGGAGATTCAGTTTGTAAACGGGATATTTATGTCTGACGGGAATATAGAAGTCAACCGCATTCGTCATCGGGATACGTCAGGAGCGCCCAAGTACGCGGAAGCTAAAAGCGGATATGAACCGATAGACGATGGACGATTTTATTATTTCAAGTCGGCTGCTAATAAGTTCGCCCACGAGCAGAAGCTCGCCGATCGTATGTATCAGTTGGCGATGGACGGGGCATTCTTGGATACCATGCCGCCTATGGGTGTGTTTGGAGATGAGGTCATAAGCGCGAGTGTGAGCGTACCTGGGAGAGTAACCGTGTTCAATCGGGATACAACCACTAATCCGTTGTTCCAAGGACGGAATACTAACATGGCATTTCAAGCTTTGGAGAAAATAGAAAATTCAGTAACAGAATCTAGTCAGGATAATCTACGAGCTGGAGTTCCAGGGCCAGGAGGACGCACCGCGTTTGAAATATCCCAACAAGAACAGAATGCCCGAATCCAATTAGGACTTTTCGGTAAGATGATTGCGCGTTTAATCCGAGATTTTGGAAACTTGACTATAGACATTATAGTAAACCACCAGACCGTAGGAGAGGCGATAGAGAAGATGGGCGAAGAAACCGCGATGAAATTCTCCACGTTTCTATTACCGGAACAGACAGACAAAGGAAAACCAGTAACCAAGAAGATTCAATTTACCGATGAATTAGCCGGAAAGCGATTCACGGAGAAAGAAAAGATGGAAGAATCATTCAAAATGATGGAAGAAGAAGGGGGATATGATTCGGAGAAACGGATTATCAAAGTGAACCCCAGTCTGTTTCGTAAGTTAAAGTTCAAGATTATGGTGGTAGCTTCTAATTTGCTCCCAAAGAATGAGATGTTGCAAAAGGCCATGAATCTTGAATTTTATGATAGAGCCATGCTTGATCCTTTTAGCAACAAAGAGCAGGTGGCGAGAGACTTCCTGTATGAGACGTTTGCGAAGGGTGAATCAGCAAAGTACATGCAAAAAGCCCAACAAATGCTTGGAACCCCGATGGAACAACCAAATGGGGTAAAAAAGAAAACATCTACGCCACTGGTGCAACAGCTCCAGGGCGGGTCGAGTTTAGGAACATTATTAGCACAATAAATATATGATACATTATAAAAATGCAGATAAAGAAGCCCGTGCCCGTATTGGCGCGAATGGAAAAGGCCAGCCGGAATCCGTAGAAGCAAAGGCGACACAGCTTTGCGCGGATAAGACAGGTGAAGCGAAAGTGCTTTGCATTTACGAAAAGCTCGGTGGTGCGTATGAGGGCTCGTTAGAGGAAATAGGAGAAGATGATGAAAAAACAACCGAGGAAGAACCAAAAAAGCGAGGACCGAAACCAAAAGTTAAATGAGCTGGTTCATGGCTTATTCAACGGAATTACCGAGGATGATGTAATGCGGCCAAAGGCGAATGGAAAGATTATGATGCGGAGCCGTGAGATAACGGATGAGGAAATTGAGATACTGCGGCGAGACGCGGAAGTATTTAAAGACTCGGTTATATGGAACATGTTAAAACGAGAACTTCAGTTAGCGGCAAATGAGAGAATGTTTGATAATGCGAAAGAGATTGACGATATGATCTTTGGAAAGGCAATGCTTTACAACTTGGATTTAATTGATAAGAAACTTAAAAATTTGGTTACATTGGGAATTAACCGCATATGCGGCTGATTGGGGAAGCAAACCTACCAGTTTGCCCCCGTAATGAGCCGCATAGCGGCGCAACGCTGGCGATACAGCGGTAACAACTAACGGGTAACTTGCACCATAAGCAAGGGAATTTATGGCAAACGAAGAAAAGAAAGCTTCAGCTTCGGAAGCAGGAGAAGAAAAGAAAGAAGTAAAACTGGAGGCGCAGGAGAAACCAGTCGAAGGTGAATCCGGCGAATCCGAAGAGCACATTGACTACAAATCGGAGTTAGAAAAAGAACGGGAACGCAACGAACGCTTATCGAAAGAACTCACTAAAAAGAATGAGAAACTCTCAAAAGCGTACGAACGCAATCCCGAACAAGACGAGGAGGCAGAACGCGACCGCGAAGAAGAGCTTGCTCGCCGCATTGAAGAACGGCTGGAACAGCGCATACAAGGCGCTACCAAAGCAATGAGCGAGAATTATGCTCGTGATCTGGCTAGCCAAATGGCGGGTGGTAACTCAGAACTTGCGGAGCTTACATATCTGAAGTATAAGAACCGCATCGTCCCTTCAGAGAACATGCGTGAAGATATGGAAGAAGCGTTTTTCCTTGCTACGGGCAAGAAGTTTCAATATGAGGCAGCCGAAGCCCGCAAATCTGCAATCTCTAAAGGAGAACGCGGCAGTGGGACTGGAGCTGGGCAGAAATCAAAACAGGAGGCGCAAATGGAAGTTACTCCCGAGGAAATAAAACTTGCGCAAAAGTTCGGGCTGACCGTTGAAGAAATACGGAAAGCAAAACTCCAAGGGTAGTCATGTGCGATTATTAACGTAATCGCAAAACAATGGCGAAAAATGATATACGAATTTACGATGTAGGCGGACTGTCTTGTGCGCCTGTTTTTCCTGCGAAAGGATGGCAGGTGGCGGCGGCAACTCCTCCGACCGTAGAAGCTGGAGAGCCGACAAAAGGATCGGGCACTTCTCAAGAAGATGTGATCCTTTTAGTAGATGCTGATTTGACAATCGGCACAGACCAGACATTCAATGGTGTCGCAGCAAAAGATTCAGAAGAAACATCGGGTGCGGCAGGATATGTAGACCTCTACATGCCGCTTCCGAACATAATCTATGAAATCCGAGCGTTGACTACTACTCTTGTAGATGTACGGTCAGAAATTGACGCTTTGGTAGGTGAGTATCATGTGATGGATCTCACTACTGACTTATTCACTTTGGATACCGCAGCAGGTGATGGCGCTAACAACGCTTTCTTAATAGTCGGTGGTAACCCAACTATGAGCACGCTCTACTTTATGGTGCGTTCAGACGCTACCGTATTCGGACGTGCGCGTGTATAAACTAACTTGTAATATATGGCAGGTGTAAATGTTGGTGTCGCACAAGCTGCGGCACGTAGAGCTTTAGACAAAGTATTTTATTTAGAATTCGACTACCCATCTATTCCGGGACTTGCGCAGGTGGATAACGCGGGGGTGTTTCGTCAGGAAACGCACGATAGAAATGTGGTGGTAACCGAGCAGTATATGGGCCCTGGGTACTTCCAAGAACGCGCGGAACAGCAAGATGTTCCGTCTGCTCCTATTGAAGTTGGAAACCGGCAGACAATCAGCATACTTAACTATGCAAACTCTGTAGACATTTCAAAGAATTTCTTTGATGATGATCAGCATGCGGTAGTGCGAAATGTTATTGCTGATATGGGTCGTAAAGCGAAACTCACGCGGGACAAAGACGGATTCAATCTTTATAATCTTTCCTTCACGACTGCTCTATCCAATGATGCGGTTTCTATCTTCAATAACTCCCATGTAACCCTTAAAGGTGGCACGGTAGATAACTTGGAAACAGGCACTCTGACCCCCGCGAACTTTGAGACAATGTATGTGAGTTTGGTTCAGCAAAAGACTCAAGATGAAACATTGGGTGGACATAATCCCGCGACTTTACTCGTTCCTCCGACTCTCTTCCCCGATGCGCAAGAAATTACCAAATCAGAACTTCAGCCTGGAACGGGAAACAACAACGCTAACTGGGTATCTCTTATTTACCCGGGGTTGCGGGTTATGCAAACGCCTTTTGTTTCTTCGGCATTTAGTGGTTCCAACACGGCATGGTTTGTTCTTTCTAGAAACCATGGCTTTACCCGTTGGGTACGGCAGGGAATTGAAACCCGTTTAATTCCATGGGAAAACCAGAGAAATAACAACTACATCTATAAAGCAGAATATAGAGAAGCTTATGCGGCTCCTACATGGGAAGGTTCAGCTGGAAGCACAGGTGCGGTGTAGAGTTCTTTATCAACTAACTTTTACGATTATGGAAACGATAAAGAATGAATTAAAAAAAATCTGGACTCTGCAAAAACATGTAGTTATTGCATTTGCTGTTCTTGGATTGGTTCTCTCTGGTTCTGTGTTTGCGGAGTCAGGCGGTACGTTGGAAACTATAAAGGATGCGGTGATTGCGTTGACTGTGAAGGTTCTGAATCTTGAAACCCGTGTAGTTGCTTTAGAGGAAAACGCGAACGTGGAAGAAGGTACTGGAGGCGTAACAAACTTTGACCAAGTGGATGTGGCATGGATTAACACGGGAGATGTTGCTTCCACAACCGTAGCGCAAGGTATTTGGAAAGCGCAGATACGGCTTAGGCTCGCTTCGGGGGACGCGGATGCGTATTGGAAGAACGATACGGGCGGCAACGTATATGCAGTGGCGCGTTATGTTTCTCTTATTGGGACAGCATCCTCATCAATGACGGCGCATATTGCAACAACGACTGCTCTTACGCTTACTGATTACACCTATGATGGCGGTATAGGCCTATCAGCAAAAAACAGAATGGGAGATATGATGCACTGGGCATTTGCAACGTCTACGGATAGCGCTGTGGTAGGAGGAGGATATGCTTCTTCTTCACCATCTTTCATCAAACCTTCTGAAGTTGTAGTTTTTGAGCTTCAAAACAAATACCCGCTTTGCGTAGGTGGTTCTGACACGGCTGTTCTTACTGATGGAAGTAACAACTGTGAAGCGGCGACATCTTCAACACGTGGGTTCCTCATGGAAGCGGTGATTGATGTGTTTGCTACTTCAACGCCAAAAGGTCAGTTCTAACCGTTCTCTTTTCGGTAGCTTACTTGTGATGGGCTACCGGATAAGGGAACGGAATTATAAAATAATCTTTAATTATGACAAAAGGAATTTTAATAGGAGTTTTGATTACCATGGTGGCAACAGGAGCCGGTATATTTTACCAGAAGTATAATTTTCCCGGTACCGGTGGCTCATTCTATTCAACAGAAACGTGCTCAATTTCTACCAGTACATCGGCTCAAGTCGGGCCGAGTGGAAGAAAACAGCTTATTGCGACCACTTCTCGGCGCGCGTGGCTTACTATTACATCTACTACAACGCCGATATCTTTAGGACTTAATGATGTAAAAGGTAGAGAATTGCATGGGCTTATTATAGTAAATGAGAATGGAACAGTGGCAACTTCTACATACACGTTTGACTCCCAACAGATGTATACGGGGGCGTTGCGTGGATTTGCCAACGCGACTACTACAGTTTCATTGGTGGAATGTTCTTATTGATTAGCTATTTATAAATGACATTGACGATAAAATAATC
>ERZ1292645.625-Hain-H14-02um-R2-625-length-11972-cov-5_pt1 | contig 11972 bp, 18 predicted proteins | sample MGYA00564401_ERZ1292645 | MGnify/ENA primary metagenome ERZ1292645 (study PRJEB36523, sample SAMEA6512644) | groundwater metagenome | collected 2019-01-09 | study: AquaDiva: Metagenomics assemblies of 32 groundwater samples | reverse complement strand
AGAAGAATGGTTTAGTTTCGGCAAGTGGTAGTGCAAGATAGGTAATTCGCACTTATAATTTATGTCGTCCTTCATAAATTATGTGCTCATTAAAGAGGAGATGACAATGAGAGATGTTAATAATCTGAGAGGACTCCATCTATTGAGGACTATGCAAAGTACAAAGAGACGTTCCATACCAAGGATTCAGAGTTCTACCTATTTGGATTTGTATATGCTGGATAAAGAAAAAGAAAGGCTTTCCAAGGAAGGTGAGAGACTGATTTTGAGGGACACTGCCATTAAAAAGCGATTAGAGGAAATAGACATGGAGGTGAATAAACTACACAAAGATGATGTTGCTATTAAAGACAGTAAGAACGTCTGTTCTTCGGGCCATACCTTCCTCGAGAAAAATGGGTTCAAAAAAGAGTGGAAGAAGATGTCTTTAAATTATTGAAAAAAGAAGGAGTTGCAAAAGAGGAATAAAAATCTGAGGTATTAGAAATGTCTGAACAAATAGTTCATGCGATTAATACAACAAATCTTGCGGATATATTAGAAAGAGTCTTAGATAAAGGAATTGTTATTGCCGGAGATATTAAGATTCAACTTGCTGATGTTGACTTACTTAATATTAAAATCCGCCTTTTAGTTGCCTCTGTAGATAAGGCTATGGAGATGGGGATAAATTGGTGGCAGCAAGATTCTTATCTTTCTTCAAAAGCAAAAGAGAAAGAAATAGAGAAAGAAAATAAATCCTTAAAAAAGAGATTAGAGCAATTAGAGGCGAAGATAAAATAAAGAAAGACTTCCTTCAAGGGAATATGGGTATAATGGCTACAGAATTGGAGATTTTGAAGATTATAAAAGATAAAAATGATTTGATGTCTATGAAGGAATTAAGTACTAAGGCAGGGTTTGAAATTGGCTATATTTATATGTTATGTAAGTCGTTAGAAAAACATGGATGCCTTGGATTTTTTACCCCCACCTCTTGCAGGATAACTGCAAGGGGAAAGAGTCTGGCAAGATAATATAAAAGGAATGTTAAATTTGCGAAGCAAATTTAAGGAGAAAAAATGAGTTGGCGAACAATTGAATGGAATAGGCAAAGTATAGGACGCCGGGGTGAAATTTTAACCAAGGATGTTTATAGGTGCGGCTTTTGTGGTGGCACAGGTTTTCTCCCTTCTACAAAGGGGATAAAATGTCCTGTTTGTCTCGGTAATGGAAAAGCAAACGTCCAATCACCGGCAGTGATTTGTGCTTATTGTAATGGAACAGGAAAAAGACATCCACGGACTACTCTTACCTGTACCGTGTGTAGGGGGAAAGGTATCGTTACTGTGGGGACTTCGCAGATTGAAACTTGTCCTACGTGTAAAGGGATAGGTAGAGAACGAGGTAAAACACTTCCATGCTTAACATGCAAAGGCACAGGTGTTATTTCTAAAAAGAAAAAATAGATCCCTTACTTAAACACTTGAAAATTTCTTCGAAATTTTCTACGTAAGTTTCGGGATCAATTCGCGCAAATAACTTACATCGCACTTTGTGCTCCGTAAGTTAGGCGCTCATTGAGGAGGTAAAGTATGACGAAGGAGAAGACGAAAAGAGAAGAGGAAGGATTAGACATTGATTTTGGGCTCGGCAAATTGAGTCTGGGGGGTTTGTTTAAAGGCATTGAGAAATTAGTTGATTTGGCTAGTGAGTTAAAGGAGGCAGGAGGTGAAATCAAGAAAGAAGGCGAGATTGACCTAAGCCATCTTAAAAAAGGTATGAAAGGGGTATTTGGTTTTTCAGTAAAGACGATGGTTGATGGTAAGCCAATAGTTGAGGCATTTGGTAATATCAAGAAGACACCTAAGGGCCCTGTGGTTGAGGAAGAAAGAGAGCCTATTACAGATGTCTTTGATGAGAAAGAAGAACTCAGAGTCTATGCTGAGATGCCAGGGGTGAATCAAGAAGATATAAAGTTAGATTTAAAAGGAGACATCCTGGATATATCTGCCCAGAGTGGCGATAGGAAATACCATAAAGAAGTTTTACTTCCAGCAAAGGTAAAACCTGAAACGATGAGTTATTCTTATAAAAATGGTGTCTTAGAAGTCAGGATAAAAAAGTGAATGACATTAACCGGGCTAACTGAAACTTCTTTGAAGTTAATTTTATTTGGCGGAAAAGGTGGAGTAGGAAAGACGACCTGTGCCTCAAGCACAGGTCTTTATTTATCTAAAAATTTTAAGACTTTACTTTTTTCAACTGACCCAGCCCATTCTTTATCGGATAGTTTAGGGCAAAAAATCGGTGATGAAATAAAAGAAGTAAAAGGTATAAAAGACTTAATCGCCCTTGAAATAAGTGCGGAAAAGGCTCTTTCTAAATTTAAGATACGATATGAAAACCAGATAAGGAAAATATTAGATACCTCTACCTATTTAGACCAGGAAGACATTGACTCTATCTTCGCCCTGCCTGTTCCCGGTATAGATGAGGTAATGGGATTTAAGGCCATAGTTGACCTTATTGATGAAGCGAAGTTTGATAAATACATTGTAGATACAGCACCTACAGGCCATGCATTACGTCTTTTGACTCTGCCAGGGTTACTTGATGACTGGATTAAAGTAATGGCAAAGATGAGATGGAAATACAGGTATGTGGTAACCAGTTTCGCTGGCAAATATAATCCTGATGAAGGGGATGATTTTCTCATTGAAATGAAAAAGGCGGTGAAAAGAATTGAAGGGCTGCTTCGGGACAATAGGAGATGTGAGTTTATCGCGGTAACAATACCTGAGGATATGGCAATTTTAGAGACAGAGAGATTAGTGGAGACCTTAAGCAAGTATGGAATAAAGGTGAAGCAATTAGTGATAAATAATGTTTTAGACCCTTCCCTTATGTGGAATGGGGAAGGTCTATCCTTTTTAGGATTAGAATCAAATAATTGCCAGTTTTGCAGAGAAAGGCGAGAAGGACAAGAAAGATACATAAAACAGATAAAGAAGAAATTCGGTGATTTAAGAGTAACGATTATACCCTTGCAACCAAGGGAAGTTAAAGGGACAGATGCTCTGGAGAATTTTGAGAAATTGTTATTTAAATGATTCCAGGTATAAGAAAGGGAAGACAATGAAAAAAGAAAAAGAGGGGAATGGGGTCATAATACTAAGAGTTAAAGAGACTTTACCAAAGGATGTAGGCAGGGCAATTGCCAGGATTGACCCAGAGGATATGAAGGATTTAGGCGTAGAAGTAGGTGAGATTATAGAGATTGAAGGTAAAAGGAAAACCCCTGGCAAGGTGATGCCTTGTTATGCTGAAGAAAGAGGGAAAAAGATTATTCAAATGGATGGGATAACGAGGGAAAATTCACAGATTGGATTAGATGAAAAGGTAAAGATTCGCAAAATTGACTACCAACCTGCCAATAAAATAGTACTCTCTCCATTAACTGTATCAAACCTGCTTCAAAGAGATAAAGATACCAAATATATCGGCTCACTCATAGATGGGTTACCTGTTACTGCCGGTGATAGGGTCAGGGCTGTGCTTTTTGGCTCAAGGTCATGTGACTTTAAGGTGTTGGATACTATTCCTGATGGTGTAGTTCTGGTAAAGCCAACTACTTCAATAAGAATGGATACAAAAGAGTCTGGAGAAAAGAGGCCAGCCAAAATTTCATATGAAGATATTGGTGGGCTTGATACACAGATTCAAAGAATTAGAGAAATGATAGAACTCCCCTTAAAGTATCCCCAGATATTTGAGAGATTAGGAATAGATGCACCAAAAGGGGTATTTCTCCATGGTCCCCCTGGCACAGGAAAGACATTAATCGCCCGTGCAGTGGCTAATGAAACAGACGCATATTTTACCAGTATCAGCGGGCCTGAGATAATGGGGAAATTTTATGGAGAAAGTGAAGCGCGCCTGCGTTCAATATTTGAAGAGGCGCAGGCACATGCACCTGCCATAATATTTTTGGATGAGATTGAATCTATCGCCCCAAAAAGGGAAGAGATGGGTGCAGAAAAACAGGTTGAACGCAGGGTAGTAGCCCAACTTCTGGCATTGATGGATGGATTGGAATCCAGGGGACACTTAATAGTCATTTCTGCAACAAACCTGCCCTATACAATAGTCCCAGCCCTGAGGAGGCCAGGCAGATTTGACAGGGAGATAACAATCCCTATTCCGAATAAAAATGGAATGTTAGAAATTTTACAGATTCACACGAGAGGGATGCCATTGACAGAAGACGTGAATTTAGAAAAACTGGCTGAGATTACCCATGGATTTGTAGGTGCGGATTTAGAGGCATTGGCGAGGGAGGCAGCCATGTCTGCCTTAAGAAAGATTTTACCAAAAATAGATTTTGAACTGGCTGATATCCCTTATGAGACCCTGATGAAGTTGGAAGTAACGATGGATAATTTCTTAGATGCTATGAAGGAGGTAGAGCCTTCTGCTATACGGGAAGTATTCGTGGAAGTGCCAGATGTCCGATGGGAGGATGTAGGTGGATTAGAGGATATAAAAGAAGAACTGAAAGAGGCAGTAGAGTGGCCTATTAAGTATCCGGATATTTTTAAGAAGGTAAATACAAATCCGTCCAAGGGGATACTCCTCTATGGTGCCCCTGGGACAGGAAAGACACTTTTAGCCAAAGCAGTGGCTAATGAAGGTGGAGTTAATTTTATCTCTGTAAAAGGACCCTCTCTTATATCCAAGTATGTTGGAGAAAGTGAGCGGGGGATACGTGAGGTTTTTAAGATAGCAAAACAGGCATCGCCCACCATCTTATTTTTTGATGAAATAGAATCCCTGGTTCCTGTTAGAGGTGCAGGTGGTGGAAATTCTACGCATGTCACTGAACGGGTTGTCAGCCAATTTCTGGCTGAGATGGATGGGATTGAAGAACTTAAGGGGGTAGTAGTTTTGGCAGCGACTAATAGATTGGATATGGTTGACCCTGCCCTTTTAAGAAGCGGGAGATTTGATATCTTGTTTGAGTTGCCTGAGCCAGATGAATCAACAAGGGAAGATATATTCAAGATACATACAAAAAACAAACCACTTACTAAGGACGTTGATTTGAAAAAGTTAGCAAAGGAGACTGAAGGTAAGGTGGGTTCTGACATTGAACTTATATGCAGGAAGGCTTCTATGCTTGCAATAAGGGAATATATAGAGTCTAAAGAATCTAGCGAAGCATGCAAAGCTAAAGTCCAGAGTCCAAAGAGTCAAGAATCAAAGGACAAGAATCAAAATCCAGAGTTAAAAATATCAAAGAAGCATTTTGAAAAGGCTATTGAATTAATTTGCAACCAAAAGGGGGTTTAAAAATGGTTAGAATTTTAGAGAAAATAGAAAATTCCTTTAGCAGTAAACAGGATTTTATAATAGAAAGAGGGAAATATATTTATGGGGTTATGAATTCTAATACAGCCTTTCACCTTTTTATTCCGAAGAATTCCTCAGAAGAAGGAGAAAATGGAACTAAAAGGGCATATACGATACCTTTTCAAGATATATCGGCTGTAGTGTGCGATGCTGAGATGGTTGATTATACCCATTTGCTTAAAGAAGATTCAGCAAGACTATTAGTTGGCCATCAAAGTGTAATAGAAAGGATAATGAATCTGGGGGATACGATTATTCCTGTGAGATTTGGGACATTCGCTCAGGATGAAGACGAAGTTAAGGATATCTTACATAAAGGATATTGCCTCATAAAGGATTTGATAGAGAGGACAAATGGCAAGATAGAGATTGATGTAGTTGCAACCTGGGAGGATTTTAATTCCATTCTCAAAGGGGTTGGTGAGGAGGGAGAAATCAAGGAATTTAAAGAAAGTCTTTTGTCCAATCCTAAAGGGATAACTGTAGACGACCAGATTAAATTAGGGGTTATGGTTAAAAGTTGTCTGGACAGAAAAAGAGAAAGATGCGTTCAAGAGATACAAAATGTCCTGAAGGGTGTTAGTCAAGACGTCAAAATCCATGAACTTATGGATGACAAGATGGTTATTAATATAGCCTTTTTACTGAATAAAGCCAGGCAAGGAGATTTCTATAAAAGGATAGATGAGATAAATACTAAATTTCACGATGAGTTAAATTTTAGATGCGTTGGCCCGCTTCCCCCATATAGTTTTTACACACTTGAGATAAAAAAGATACAATTCAGAGATTTGGATTGGGCAAGAAAGAAGTTAGGGCTTTTGAATGATTTCGCAAGTAGAGATGGGATTAAGAGAGCATATAAAGCGGCAGCCTTTTCTTCTCATCCTGATAAAAATCCTGATACAGAAGGTATAGAAAAAGAATTTGATGAGGTAAATAAAGCCTATAAGATTTTATGGGAGTATTGTCAGGGAGATAGTTGCTATTTTAATGAGGAAGAATTTAAAAAGAATGCGATATTTGTCAAGATAAGAGAGTGATATGGAAAAGGAAGGAAAGTATATCTATTGTATTATTGCGACATCGCAGGAAAGAAATTTCGGACCTATAGGGATAGTCGGCAGAGGTGATGAAGTCCTAACTATTGGTTATGATGCTTTAAGTATGGTTACAAGTAGCCATCCTCAGACCAAATTTGTGGTTAGCCGAGAGAATATGATAGCGCATAAGATGGTAATTGAAGAAGTGATGAAGGAATTTGATAGTGTGCTTCCGGTCAGGTTTGGCACCATCGCATCTAATGTTGATGAGATAAGGAATCTCTTAGACAGGAGATACAGGGAATTTAAGAATCTTTTGAGAGATATGGACCACAAGATTGAATTGGGTGTTAAAGGGATATGGAAGGATATGGGAATCATTTTTAAAGAGGTTGTAGAGGAGAACAAAGAGATTAAGAAGACAAAAGAGAAAATTCAAAATGAGATAGGCAAAAAGAACATCCAATCAAAAATGGAAGTAGGGAAGATGGTTGAGCATGCCTTAGCAAAGAAAAAAGAGAAAGAGGCAGAAAAGATAGTAGATATATTAAGAAGTACAGCGGTGGATTATAAACTTAACAAGACCATTGGTGTTGAGATGTTTATGAATGCCTCTTTTTTAGTGGATAAAGGACGGGAAAAAGAATTTGATAACGTAATGGATGATTTGGGTGAAAAATATAAGGGCAGAATAAGGTTTATGTATGCCGGCCCTCTACCTGTGTTCAATTTTGTTAACATTGTTATTTATCCCGAGGAGTGGGAAAAGTAATATGGCTTTATCTGGGGATGTAGCCGTAAAGGAAGGGAAATACATATACTGTATTATTGGGTTAAATCAGCCTAAGGTATTTGGTCCATTAGGAGTTGGCTCAAGAGGCGATGAGTTATATACTATCTGTTTTAATGATATAGCCGCAGTGGTGAGTAACTCTCCCATAATAAAATATCCAGTATCAAGGGAAAATACAATTGCCCATGAAAAGGCAATTGAGGAGGCAATGAAGGAATATACGGTTTTACCTGTAAGGTTTGCTACCATTGCGGAAGATGAAGAGAAAGTAAAAAAGATATTGGAAAGAGAGCACGATAGCTTCCTGGATTTATTAAAGGATATGGAGGGTAAAAAAGAATTAGGATTAAAAGCAATTTTTATAGAGGATGTTACATATAAAGAAATATTAGAAAAACATCAAGATATAAGAGTATTAAAAGAAAAAATCGCAAGTATTTCACCTGAAAAAACATATTTTCAACGTATGGAAATAGGAAGGTTGGTGGAGCAGGCTTTACGAGAAGAAAAGGAGATTTGTAAGAAAGATATATTAGATACCTTATCTCCTTTGGCAGAAGAGGTAAAAATAAACAATACCTATGGAGAGTTGATGATTATAAATGCTGCATTTCTGGTAGAGAAGGATAGAGAATCAGAGTTTGACCAGAAGGTTGGGGAACTTGGAGAAAAATACAAAGACAAGATAAAATTTAAGTATGTAGGAACACTGCCGCCGTTTAATTTTTTAAATCTTGTCATTGAAACAGGAAAATATTAGAGATGTTTTTAATTGACGATATATTGCTTGCGCCATTAAAAGGTGTGATTTGGTTAGGTAAAAAGGTTGACGAGATAGTAGAAAAGGAGGTTTCTGATGAAGGTCGCATAAAAGAAAAACTTATGGAATTGCAGCTTAAATTTGAATTGGACCAAATAACTGAGGAGGAATACAATAGGCAGGAGAAGGAACTTTTAGCGCGATTAGACGCTATTAAAAAGGCAAAGGAGGAGGTGGTGGGAAATGGCTAATATGGAAGAAGTCAGGAAAATGGCCAGTGAATTTTTAAAGAGAACCATTAATGCAAAAGGCGAAAAAGTTATCAAGGTAGCAAAGGTTGACGGTGGCTGGGAGGCTGAGGTTGAGGTCTATGAAGAAAGTTCTTTCATAAAGTCTCTTGGACTTCCAACCAGGGTGCAGGATAGGAATATCTATGGGGTTAAATTAAACGATAGTTTAGAGGTTGAATCCTATGAGAGGAAGGGACAGCTTAGCCCGAGGGAATAGGTTAAGAGTCTAAAGAGTCTGAAGAAAGGTACATAAATATGAAACCGGGTGAGGAAGACCTTGTATATCTGTATTGTGTTACAGAAAAAGCCCCAGAATTAAAATGGGTGGAAGAATTAGTTAATAGACTTCACTTTGTTTATCACAGGGACCTTTATGCTGTGGTGAGTATTGCCTCTTATGATGAGTTTAGTGAGGAGAACCTGAAGAGGAATTTAAGTGATATGGGGTGGATAAAGATCAAGGTTGATATACATGAGAGAATAATAGAAAGGATTATGGAGGGAGCATGTGTAGTTCCTTTTAAGTTCGCAACCCTGTTTAACAGTGAAGATAGTCTAAAGATGAATTTAGAGGAACACGCAGAGGAATTCAAAGAGAATTTAAGAAGATTAGGAGACAAAGAGGAATGGGGGGTCAAGGTTTATTGCGATACGGGAAGATTGAGGAATTCTATTGTTAGAGAGGATGGGGAGATTTTTAAAATAGATAGAGAGATTGATTCTACTTCTTCACAAGGTAAGGCGTTCTTTTTAAAAAAGAAAAAGGAAGAGTTAATGAATATGGTGGTAAATAAAAAGCTCAATGAATATGGGCAGGACATCTTTAACAGGTTAAGAGAAGAGGGCATAGAGGTACGTATCAATAAATTATTGCCCAAAGAAGTAACTGAAAGAAAAGATGAGATGATTTTAAACTCTGCATTCTTAGTGGGAAAAGGTAGAGTTATCGCCTTTATTAGTATAGTAGATATTCTTAAGGCACAGTATAATACCTTGGGGCTTTTCCTTGATTGTACAGGACCATGGCCGCCTTATAATTTCTGCCAGATGAAGCCCGCCAACGGCGGGGCTCATTAGAAAGGTACAAAGTGGATAAGATTAAAACCCTGAAAGACAGAGATATCTACTTAGATCTTCAAAGGGAAAGAAAAGTTACCCTTTTAGAAGTCTTAGATAGGGTATTGGATAAAGGTGTTGTTGTATCAGGAGATATTGTCATCTCCGTAGCAGATGTGGACCTGATATATTTAGGATTAAAGGTGTTAGTCAGTTCTGTAGAGACTATGGAGCATCTAAGAGGCGTTCCAATTCAAGGGCCAATGCAGGAGCCGACATAAATGGATAAACCATCCGTAGTAATAACCGTTAAGGAATTAGAGGAAGTAAAGGATACCAATCCTGATAGGATTAATATTGACCCCAAGAATGTAGAGAAGGGATTGGCAAAGTTAGTCCTTACGCTTGTAGAATTGCTCAGGAAGTTAATGGAAAAACAGGCTATGAGGAGAATAGAGGCAGGCTCTCTCTCTGATGAAGAGATAGAAAGGATTGGAGAGACATTTATGAAGTTAGAGATTAAGATGAAGGAATTAAAAGGGGTATTTGACCTTAAGGATGAAGACCTTAATCTGGATTTAGGCCCTTTAGGGAATTTAATGTAATTCATGGTCAGGTCTATTCCGCCGAGGACTATGACGGGTGTATGGAGGCAAAGGAGCAGTTCCAGTGCCATAACCAGGTTGCCTTCTATAAAATTAGGCTTCGGAAAGATAGGCGCAAATAGCCAGCCTGCCACAAAAGAGGACTTCAAACCTTCCATATTTAAGAAGCCGAGGGAATGGAGGTATGAGACAAAGCCTATTTTTAAGAAATTGACTGAGCCCATGATTGACGTTTTTAAAGAGGCAAAAGAGGTGCAGATTATAATAGACATGGGTGGTTTTAAAAGGGGTGATATAGACCTTTGTATAAAATCTGATAAATATGTCATCCATGCTGAATACAAAGAGCAAGAATTCCATAAGGAGATTGAATTACCACCTGATGTGGATATTGAGAAGACAGAAGAGATTTTTAGAAATGGGATTTTGCAGATAATCCTTCCACGGAAAAAGAAAAAGGAGAAGTAAGATGGGAAAACCGACAATTCTGATTATTGACGATGAAGAAACGATATGCGAGATATTTAGTAAGATACTACAGGAAGAAGGTTACACAGTGTATACTGCTGTAGATGGGAGAAAAGGGCTAAAGATTGCAAGAGAAAGGACAATAGATATAGTACTTCTTGATATAAAGATGCCCAAATTGGATGGGATTGAGATTCTGAAAAGGATTAAAGGAAGCGATGGAGATACCGTTGTAATTGTTATAACAGGTTATGGGACCATCACGTTAGCCAAGGAAGCGATGAAACTCGGGGCATTTGATTTTGTAACCAAGCCGTTTGATTTGAATTATGTTAAGTCTCTAATTAAAGAAGGGCTTCAGTTACGGGCTCCAGAGATACATAAGGCGGGGGGTCCCGTCTTTCAATAAGCCCCCAATATCTATGTTGATGGCAGCATTAGCCGCAATAAGCCTGTTTGAAGCAATCCTGAATAAATCGCTAATCGTAAAAGGTCTCTCATATCTTATGACCTTTGCCTTTTCTATATTAGCTAATTTTTTGACGGTTTCAATGGCATCATCTATATATCCTATCTCATCCACGAGGCCGTTGAGTTTTGCCTGATTGCCGGTATATATACTTCCGTCTGCCAGCTTTTTGACCTCTTCAATACTTAAGTTTTCCCTGCCTTCATCCACTATTTCTGTGAATCTCGCGTGCATCTCGTCTATTATCCCTTGCAATAACATCCTTTCTTCTTCTGTCATGGGTCGGGATGCTGAACCTATATCCTTTTTTTCTGCAGATTTTATAGTTACGCTCTTAAACCCTATCTTTTCGTATAGCCCTTCTATGTTTGCCAACTGCATAATAACGCCGATACTGCCTGTTACAGTAGTCGGATGAGCGATTATTTTGTCGGCAGGTGCGGCTATGTAATATCCTCCGGAGGCTGCTACGTCTTCCATGCACGCTACTATCTTCTTCCCGCTTTTCTTGAATTCCAATAACTCCCTGTGTATAATGTCACATGCAGTGATGCTGCCGCCCGGTGAGTCTATGTCAAGAAGTACCGCCTTTACATCCTCGTCTTCTTTAGCCTGTTTCAGCATCTGGGTTATCGTTTCTGCCATTCCTTCCTGCCTTAACCCCCAGATATTGGTATGAGTCCCGCTCAATATTATGCCATTAACTGGCAGCATGACTATCTTGTCTTTACCTGTCCCGGAGACAAACCCTTCATAATATTGGAATTCTTTTGAAGGCGTTACAGATTCCGTAGAGAATTTCATAACAAGCCCCATGAAGAGTATTAAGTTTATAAAAACACTCCCCACCAGTAATATCCCTAAGATTACAGCCGCCCAGAAACTTGCTTTCTTCTTGTGGATATGGTCAGTTGGAAAATGCCCCGTTTCCATATTGCCCCCCCCTTTCAACATCCTTTACACCTGGCAGTTTAACACATAAGCACAGGAATGTCAAACTAAATTTAAGAAGTTGTCAAGCCGATTTAGAAATGTCCTATTCTTACCTAAATAGAAATGTCCTATTTTGAAGTTTTTGTTAGGACCAATTCTACTCC
>ERZ1292645.464-Hain-H14-02um-R2-464-length-14897-cov-8_pt1 | contig 11975 bp, 17 predicted proteins | sample MGYA00564401_ERZ1292645 | MGnify/ENA primary metagenome ERZ1292645 (study PRJEB36523, sample SAMEA6512644) | groundwater metagenome | collected 2019-01-09 | study: AquaDiva: Metagenomics assemblies of 32 groundwater samples | reverse complement strand
CCATGCTCAGCCCTTGACCCCATTGCAACGGCAAAGATAGAGGATTTGATAACAGAATTGAAAAACGAATATGCAGTTATCATAGTCACCCACAACATGCAGCAGGCCGCAAGGGTGTCGGATTATACAGGTTTTTTCATGATGGGCAAACTCCATGAGTTTGATATTACAAAGAAGATATTTACAGCGCCGTCAAATAAGATGACGGAGGATTATATAACAGGAAGGTTTGGATAAAAAGGGAGGAACTATGACTCGCGTGGCATATCATAAGGCATTAGAAGAACTTGAGAATGAACTCATGGTAATGGGTGAGATGGTGGCAAAGGCAATTAAAGACTCCATAGAGGCATTGAAAAAAAGGGACTTTGAGATGTCAAAGGAGATTATAAAGAATGACCTTTTGATAAACAAAAAAAGATTTGAGATAGAGGAAAGATGCCTTCAGATGATTGCAACCCAGCAGCCAATGGCAATTGACTTAAGGACAATCGCCGCCATATTGAGCATCATTACAGACCTTGAGAGAATAGGCGACCACGCGGAGGGGAATGCAAAGATAAATTTATTGATAGGAAGCGAACCACTCGTAAAACAGCTCATAGATGTCCCACGGATGTCCGAGAAGGGCTTGTCCATGCTGGACAGGGTCCTTAAGGCATTTATAAACCGCGACGCAAAGACAGCCAGGGCTATATGCGATGAGGATGATGAGGTTGACGCCCTTTATGACCAGATATACAGAGAACTCCTACTTCTTATGATAGAGAATCCAAAGAAGATTGAAGGCGCAACATATCTCATCTGGCTTGCCCACAACCTTGAAAGGATTGCAGACAGGGTAACAAACATTGCGGAGAGGGTAGTGTTTATGGTTACAGGGAAGATGGAAGAGGTGAATGTGTCTAAGTATTAAATTCAGGGTTTTCAATTTAAACTTTTTAGGGGGATTTTATATTTGTTGATATTATAAAGGCATGTGTCCTTGGCATCGTTGAGGGTGTTACAGAATTTTTGCCAGTCTCATCCACAGGTCATCTCATACTGGCAGGCAATCTCCTTTCATTCACAGGAGAGAAGGCAAATACCTTTGAGATATTTATCCAACTCGGCGCCATCATAGCAGTGGTCTGGTTTTACAGGGGAAGGCTTTTCTCTATAGTTAGGGATTTGGGTAACGGGAAATCCGGAAGGTTCGCAGCCAACATCATCATTGCGTTTCTACCCGCGGCAATCATCGGCCTTTTAACACATTCATGGATAAAACTGTATCTTTTCAATACCCGCACAGTTGCCGCTGCGCTTATCGCCGGCGGTCTTATAATATTGATTATTGAAAGGGCTGCAAAGACTCCAGGGGTTTTGGAGATTGAAAATATATCTTTGCGCACAGCATTGGGTATTGGTTTCGCTCAGGTATTTTCCCTGTTCCCGGGCATTTCAAGGTCAGGGGCAACAATCATGGGCGGGCTGGTTGCCGGTCTTGACAGAAAAACAGCAACGGAGTTTTCGTTCTTTCTTGCAATACCCACAATGTTTGCAGCCACATCGTATGACCTGCTTAAAAACCTGAAATACCTTTCAGCAGGAGACGTCCCTGTCTTTGCAACAGGCTTTATTGTGGCCTTTATATCGGCCCTGATAGTAATCAAGGCCTTTATCGGGTTTGTGCAAAAGCACACCTTTGCTGCATTTGCATATTACCGCATTATATTCGGCATCCTCATCCTGCTGATACTGGGATAGGCATATTGTTATGTCAATTATCAGAGTTACAGACCTTGTAAAAAGATATAACGGCCTTGCCGCGGTGGATAGCATCTCATTTACTGTAAATGAGGGCGAATCCTTTGGATTTCTCGGGCCTAATGGCGCGGGGAAGACTACAACCATAAATATCCTCTGCACACTTCTGTCCCAAACATCGGGAAAGGCTGAGGTCAATGGTTTTGACTGCCTGAAACAGCCGCCCCAAGTCCGCTCATCCATTGGGTTGGTTTTTCAGGACATCACACTTGATAATGAGTTGACCGCATATGAAAATCTCAAGTTTCACTGTTATCTTTACAATATGGAGAAGGCAAAGGCAGAAGAGAGGATAGAGGCTATACTCCATGTTGTGGGTCTTTATGACAGGAAGGACGACCTTGTAAGGAAATTTTCCGGAGGCATGAAGAGGCGCCTTGAGATAGCGAGGGGGCTTCTGCATCATCCAAAGGTTTTATTCCTTGATGAGCCGACCCTCGGCCTTGACCCTCAGACAAGGGCGCATGTCTGGGAATTTATAAATAACTGGCGCAAAAAAGAGGGTATAACAGTATTTCTTACAACGCATTATATGGACGAGGCAGAGGTTTGCGACAGGATAGCCATTATAGACCACGGGAAGATAATTACCTGCGGCACGCCTGAAGAACTTAAAAAGATGATAAAGGGCGACACCATTTATCTGAAAACAGAGGATGATAAAGCTGCCGGCACAGAAATAGAAAAAAACTTTGGCATAAAGACCATCAAACTCCACGATAGCATCTGTTTTAATGTGGAGGCAGGCGACAAATTTATCCCGAAGATTTTTGATGGCCTCAAAACGGCTGTCTTTTCCGTGAATCTGAAAAAACCTACACTTGATGATGTCTTCATGCACCTTACAGGCAGGGAGATAAGGGAAGATAATAACAGCAGCAGGGGCGGAGAGACCTTAAGGCTGAGAAGGAAAAAGGGCTAACCATGTTTTCTTATAAAGCAATATATGTAATTGTAAGCAGGGAGTTTAAGCGGTTTTTTCGCCAGCGCGGGAGACTGATTGTTACCTTCGCCCGTCCTATCCTATGGCTGTTTGTAGTGGGGGCAGGCTTTACCCGGCTTGTCAATATTCCCGCAGGTATGAACTATAAGCAATTTTTGCTGCCGGGCATTATCGGCATGACAATACTTTTTAGCTCTATATTTTCCAGCATATCTGTAGTGTGGGACAGGGAGTTTGGATTTTTAAGGGAGATGCTTGTTGCGCCCATATCGCGGACTACGATTGTAATGGGCAAGCTTTTAAGCGGTGCTGCCCTTTCCGTGCTTCAGGGCGCTGCCCTGCTTATTTTTTCGCCGCTTTTAGGCCTGAAGATGAATCTTGTGGAATTTCTGGCAATGTTGTTTTTCATGACCCTTTTGAGCGTTGCCATAACCGCCCTGGGGCTTTTTATAGCTGCATTCCTCACATCCCTTGAAGGTTTTAATGTGATTATGAATTTTATAGTCCTGCCCATGTTTTTTTTAAGCGGCGCGCTTTATCCCATGAACGTACTCCCTCCTGCCCTTCATTATTTTACGCTTATAAACCCGCTCTCCTACGGCATTGATGCCTTTAAGCATGTATTATTCAAAAACAACACTGCATTTGGCGCTGAATTTCCCCTCTTCCTTGACATAGGTTTGCTGGCGCTGTTCTCAGTTGGAATGACAATCCTTGCAGCGCGCTTTTTTGAGAGAAAAGGATAATTTTTTACTTGGGTTACAGAAATTAACCTGATAAACTCGTTTTATGCAAGGATAACAGATGGCTGAAAAGAGGGTTATTAATAGACATTTAAAGAGAATGAATGTGCTGTTTGGAACTGATAAGCCGGTATTTCACGGCTTTACAGTGGACATTTCCGATACAGGGATATTTTTAAAGAGCATTAAGGTATATCCGCCGGGTTCTGTTATTATCGTAGAGATTCATATACCCGACTGCGGTGTTATAGAGTTTCAGGGCAGGATTATGTGGGCAAAGACTGTCCCATCCAATATGATCAATATTGTTAAGAAGGCCGGGATGGGGGTAAAGATAATAAATTTTTTGAAAGGCGGGGATGAATATCAGAAATTGTTAAAGGCATTCCATCATTAGCGGATAGCGTTTAAAAGAAACACATAGCGTATAGTTTTTTTATCCGCTTTATGCTAAACACTCTACGCTCTCTCTTTTATGAAAACCCTTTTTATAGTTGCCACACCAATAGGAAACCTTGAAGATATAACATTGAGGGCGCTCAGGGTCTTGAAAGAGGTGGATATAATAGCCGCTGAAGACACGAGGCATACGAAAAAGCTTCTCAACCATTACGGCATAGCCAAACCGCTTACAAGCTATTTCGAGCATAATGAGATTAAAAAGGCAGAGCAACTCATATCACAGCTTAAAGAGGGAAAGGATGTAGCCCTTGTATCTGACGCAGGAACGCCCGGGGTGTCTGACCCCGGTTACAGGCTTGTAAAACTGGCAATTGAAAATTCCATCCCCGTTGTTTCAATACCAGGCCCATCTGCAATTATAGCCGCATTAAGCGCTGCCGGTCTGCCTACGGATAGTTTTTGCTTTGAGGGCTTTATCCCGTCAAAGTCTGGGGAAAGGCGAAGATTTCTTGCAAGCCTTAAAGGGATGAAAAAAACCATTGCGCTTTATGAGTCGCCGAAAAGGCTTTTGGAGTCATTGGCTGATATAAATAATATATTGGGCAATATTAGTGTGGTAGTTGCAAGGGAGATGACTAAACTCCATGAAGAGATTATAAGGGGAAAGGTGATTTCTGTATTGGAAGGATTAAGAGGCAGAGGGATGAAAGGGGAAATCACCCTTCTCCTTAATCTTAAAGAGTTTAAGGCCGAACAAGAACTTTCCCTGATTGACGAGATTAAAATCCTGCAAAAAGAACTGGGGTTGCCCCTTAAAGAAATAGCTAAAATAATAGCGGAACAAAGGGGAATCCCCAAAAGAGAGGTTTATAAAGAAACGTTGAAATTGAAGGAGGAGAAAGAATGATAAAAAAGGCAATGCAAATAACCCTCGGCATATTTATCGGCGTCGTATTATTATATCTGTTTATCTACTTTGGCGGCGCGGACTACCTCAAGGCCTTTGGCAAAAAAACAGAGCAGGCCGGCGAGGGGCTTAAACAGTATGAAAAGGGCGTTAAGGATGTTGGCGATAAGGTCTTGGAAAAGGCCAAAGAAAAGGTGAAGGAAAGGATGCCGTAAATAAATTTGTCATTTGGATGCTTCCTTGGATTCCTCTGTAATTTTAAACCCAAACGATACTGCTATTGTTGATGTGCCTATATAAATCTCTTTCATGGTTATTGCTGCCTCGCTGGTGTCCTCCTCAATACCGGAAAATATCAAAAGACGCGATATCCGCTGTCCTTGACTAAGGGTGACAGTAAGGTCATAGATTATATCCTTTATGACGTTAATCGTAGTCTCGGGATTAGGTAAATTTCCAAGAAGGGAATACAGGTCTGTATAATCTAAAGGTTTATGCAGCCCCATATTGTTGTCAAATAATGTTGTGAGCGACGGGTTATACATTACCTTTGTCTTTGAAGAGTTTTCTATGTCCAATAAAAATACAAGATATCCCGGTTGGGTCAAAATTTCTACCAAAGGATTGTTTGTATCTTTAGCTGCGAGTATCTTTTTTGCTTCTGATGAATTAAGCGGAGAGATGCCGACCTTTACATCATTATTGCTGAATACGATATTTTGTTCTGTAATATTGTATCCTGGCAATGCGGTTGGCAGCGGCGTGAGAAATGGATGGCCTTTTGGAGACGCGCAGCCTGTAAGGGCAGTGCATAGTAAAAATACCGTCACCAGACACCAGACACCGGACCTGTTACTTGTGACTTGTGACCTGTGGCCTGTAACTTCCGACTTCTGACTCCTGACTTCTGTATTTATCATCTACAACCCATGCATCACTGTAAAATTTTTAAATTCACCTTTATATGATTCCCAATCTATCTTTACATTTTCAACCACTGCCTCAGGGGGGCCGTTATGACACCACTCAATAAGTTTCTTTACAGGTTCTTCATCTCCCTCAAAAACAGCTTCTACTGCGCTGTCAGGCCTGTTTCTGACCCAGCCGTGTATAGAATTTCTGTCTGCCTGTTCCTTTGTGTGCGCCCTGAAGAAGACGCCCTGCACAATGCCTTCTATGATGAGATGCGCCCTAACCTTTGCCATGTATTTCTCTGTCTCAAAGTTAGCACAACTTTTGAAGAACAGCAAGTCCTGTTAATAAAATAATATTAAGAAAATAATCCCTTGCAACTTTAGGCAATATTTGGTAGCAATAGGTTATGGATAAGAGGAAAGAGGTGCTGGTTAGGTCTTTAAAAGACCCTGATGAGGCTATAAGAAAGCTGGCAGCAGAGGCCCTGGAAAAGGTTGAGACCAGAGATCGGATGGAGACTATTGAAAAATTTATAAACCAGGGCGAAAAAATGGAAAAGCTTCGCGCTGTCTATGCGCTCGGAAGGCTTAAGGGCCAAAAGGTAATCCAACTGCTCCTCAAGGCCGTTAAAGACCCAATTGAAGATGTGAGGGCTGCCGCAATAAGGGTTCTTGGCAAGATGGGGGATGCCAGGTTAATTTCTCCCTTAGTAGAGTGCCTTTCGGATAACAGTCCTGTCATAAAAAGGGCTGCGGTAGAGGCCCTTGGAGGTTTCAGGGACCCCAGATTGACAGATTCCATTATGTTGATGCTTAAGAACGATGACAGCGGGGTTGTGGAAAGGGCAATAGATGCGCTTGGGAAAATCGGCGACAAAAAGGCAGAAGATGCCCTGATATATTTTGCTGTAAAAGGCTCTGGCAACATCAAGGCCAATGCTATAAAGGCCCTTGGGGAAATAGAATCTTAATCTTTAATAAAGGCTTGCTATTGTAAAAATATCTGCTATAACTTATAACATCAAGGTTTTTAACAGAAGAGATTATATCAGGCAAAAACAAAAAAAGGGGGTAAAATCATGAAAATCTTAATTGTTTACTATTCCATGTATGGGCATATCTATCGTATGGCAGAGGCTGTTGCAGAGGGGGCTAAGGAAGTCAAGGGCGCAAAGGTAGAGATGCGCCGCGTGTCGGAAACACTGCCGGAAGAGGCGCTTAAAAACATGGGGGCAATTGAGGCCCAAAAAACCTTTGCGCATGTTCCGGTATGTACTGTAGATGAACTATCTTCCGCTGATGCTATCATCTTTGGCACCCCAACACGGTTTGGAAATATGTGCGGACAGATGCGCCAGTTTCTTGACGCTACAGGCCAGCTTTGGCTAAATGGCTCGCTTGTTGGCAAAGTCGGAAGTGTATTTACAAGTTCCGCTACACAGCACGGCGGCCAGGAGTCTACCATCCTCAGTTTCCATACTACACTCCTCCATCAAGGGATGGTTATTGTGGGTTTGCCATATGCCTTTCAGGGCCAGATGCGCATAGATGAGATTACCGGCGGTTCTCCCTACGGCGCCTCTACGATTGCCGGGGGGAAGGGGGAGCGGATGCCAAGCGAGAATGAACTGGCAGGAGCTCGGTTTCAGGGAAAACATGTTGCAACAATAGCCTCCAAACTTGCTAAATAGCTTAAGTATCTTTGGCTTTATCATGTTACCTCTGCAATATTTACCTTTTTTCTTGACAATTGGATGTCAGATGTTTTATGGTTTGCAACGCTATTTTATTTATCATTAATAAGCTGATGCGGAGGTAACCGGTAATGCTCTTATCTTATCTTCCTGTCCTGGTAATTGTTGGTTTTGTTGTTTTTCTTGCCTCTGCTATTCTATTTATAAATCACCTTCTAAGTCCAAAAAATCCTTATAAAGATAAACTATCGCCGTGGGAATGCGGCGTAGAGCCTATTGGCAATGACGCCAACGCAGGCCATTTTAAGGTTCACTTTTTTATTATAGCAATCCTGTTTATAGTCTTTGATGCAGAGACCCTGTATTTATTTTCGTGGGCGGTTGTTCTTAAAGAACTTGGGGTGGTCGCATTCGTGGAGATGTTTATATTTATAGCCATCTTGCTTGTCGGCCTCATATACGCATGGGCAAAGGGGGCGCTGGAATGGGTATAATAAAAAGTCCATTAGAAGGGGTTGTGCAGTTTACAACCCTTGATGATATTGTAGAGTTGACAGGCAGGACAGCCGCCGCTCTGGCAAAGACTACAGGGGTTGATGTTGTTGTTGACAGTGTTGTCAACTGGGGGAGAAGGTCTGCCCTCTGGCCCATGACATTCGGCCTTGCGTGTTGCGCAATAGAGATGATTGCGGCAGGCTGCTCCCGCTATGACACAGACAGGCTTGGCATAGTTTTCAGGCCTTCTCCAAGGCAGAGTGACGTCATTATCATTGCAGGCACCATGACAAAAAAAATTGCGCCTGCTGTTAAAAGGGTGTACGACCAGATGGCGGAGCCGAGGTGGGTTATTGCCCAGGGAGGCTGCGCATCAGCAGGCGGGCCTTATAATACATATTCGGTCGTTCAGGGCACAGACCTTGTTATACCTGTGGATGTTTATATCCCAGGTTGTCCGCCAAGGCCTGAGGCGCTTTTATACGGATTTTTACAGTTGCAGGAAAAGATAAAAAAAGAGATGCCGTCAGTATTTGCAAGATATGAGGTAAAGGCATAAATGACAATCGCTCCTGATTCAATCCTTATAAAAAATATAAAAGAAAGATTTGGCCCGTCTATCCTTGACACCATCATATTCAGGGATGAAGTAACCCACTTAATCAGGAAAGACAGCTTATTAGAGATATGCGGATTCCTGAAAATGGATTCTGAACTTCAATTCAATTTTCTTTCAGATATTGCAGCCGTTGATTATTTTCCCCAAAGGCCGAGATTTGAGGTTGTATATCACCTTTATTCAATCCCCAAAAAACACAGATTAGGGCTAAAGGTTAAGGTAGAAGACGGCGAGGTTGTCCCTTCTGTTACCTCTCTCTGGAATAGCGCGAATTGGGCAGAGCGGGAGGCATATGACATGTTCGGGATTATATTTGAAGGGCATCCGAATCTTAAGAGGATATATATGCCTGAGGACTGGGGGGGGTTTCCCCTGCGAAAGGACTATCCTTTAAAGGGATATAAAGACCAGTATAATCCGTATGGAGAAGAGAAGAAATAGACGGTAGCCGCAGGCTTTAGCCTGCGAAAGAGCGCAACCTAAAGGTTGCGGCTACCCATATTGCTATGCAAAACAACGAAGAAATAGAAACCAAAGAGATAACGCTCAGCATGGGGCCGCAGCACCCGTCTACCCACGGTGTCCTGCATCTGCTTCTGGATATGAAAGGCGAAAAGGTTATCAGGGCATATCCTGATATAGGCTACCTGCACAGGGGGACCGAGAAGATTGCGGAAAACCTTCTTTATCATCAATTTGTCCCTTATACCGACAGACTGGATTATATGTGCGGCATGAGCAATAACCTCGCCTATGTGCATGCTGTTGAAAAGCTTCTGGGTATAGAAATAACGGAGCGGGCAAAATATATAAGGGTAATTGCAGCAGAGCTTTCAAGGATTGCAGGCCATCTCCTTTGCATTGGCGCATGGGCCCTGGACCTTGGGGCAATGACGGTTCTTCTTTATGCATTCAGGGAAAGGGAGATGGTTCTGGATTTGTTTGAGATGATATGCGGGGCAAGGATGACCCATAATTATCTGCGGGTCGGCGGGGTGAGGTATGACATGCAGCCTGCATTCAGGGAAAAATGTCTTGAATTTGCGGATCTGTTGCCCCGGCGGGTTAACGACTATGAGCAGCTTTTAACAGAAAACAGGATATGGCTTAAAAGGAATAAAGGGGTTGGCGTAATATCAGCAGAGGATGCGATAAATCTTGGCATGAGCGGGCCGATACTGCGCAGCACAGGCGTTAAGTGGGATATAAGAAAAGACGCCCCGTATCTTGTCTATGACAGGTTTGACTTTGATATCCCTGTTGGTGAAAATGGAGACTGCTTTGACAGATATACTGTCCGTATGGAAGAAATGAGACAGGCAGCGAGGATAATAAAGCAGGCGCTGGCGCAGATGCCTGACGGCAAACCATGCGTTGATATGCCTGATGTAGTTCTGCCTCCAAGAATGGAGATAGAAACAAACATGGAGGCGCTTATCCATCATTTTAAGCTTGTCTCTCATGGCTTTAAAGCGCCAAAGGGCGAGGCATACTCCAGCATTGAATCGCCAAAGGGCGAGATTGGTTTTTATATAGTCAGCGATGGTTCTGAAAGGCCGTTCAGGCTTAAGATAAGGGCGCCGTCCTTTGTCAATCTTCAGGCAGTGGACACAATGTGCAGAGGCGGATATCTGGCTGATGTAGTAGCTGTGATTTCAAGCCTTGACCCTGTATTTGGCGAGGCGGATAAATAAGACGGGCAAGAGGCAATAGGTAAAACAAAAGGCAGAAAATATTTTCCTATAGCCCATCGCCTATCACCTAATTTTATGTTATCAACCAAGACAATAGAAAATATTAAAAAGGCAATAGACAAGTATCCGAGGAAGAGGTTTGCATCGATGGATGCCCTGATGATAGCGCAGGAGGAGTGCGGCTGCCTTACAGAAGAGGTTTTGAAGGAAGTTGCCTACATGCTGGATATTGCGCCGGTTCAACTCAATCAGGTTGCGGCATTTTATACGATGTATAATAAAAAGCCTGTGGGCAAATATCATATACAGGTCTGCACAAATGTTCCATGCTCCCTTCTTGGCGCAGAGCATATTGCTGAATTAATTTCAAAGAAATTGGGCATAAAAAAGGGAGAGACAACTCCAGATAAAAGATTTACCTTATCAGAGGTAGAGTGCCTCGGTTCATGCGGCACAGCGCCAATGATGCAGATAAACGACGACTATTATGAGAATCTTACAGAGGAAAATATTGAGGAGATTTTGAAGGGATTAAAATAGGAATATGTTTGAGCCAGTTCTTCTAAAAAACATAAATATACCTGATTCCCACAGTATAGAAGTGTATCTGAAAAACGGGGGTTATCAGGCGCTTCCATCCGCGCTTAAGATGCAGTCGGATGCGCTTATCCAGATGATAAAGGATTCGGGACTCAGGGGCCGCGGCGGCGCAGGTTTTTCCACAGGCCTCAAGTGGAGTTTTATTACAAAAGATCCCACCATACCGAAATATCTCTGTTGTAACGCTGACGAGGGCGAGCCGGGGACATTCAAGGACAGGGCTATTATTGAAAAAGACCCGCATGAACTTATTGAGGGGATGGCCATTGCGTGCTATGCCATTGGCGCCGCGGCGGCGTATATATATATCAGAGGCGAGTTTGCCCTTGGGGCAAAAAGACTTGAGCAGGCAATCTCTGAGGCATATAAAAAAGGTTATCTCGGCAAAAATATTTTAAATTCAAATTTTAACTGCGATATCTATGTGCATAAGGGCGCAGGCGCATATATATGCGGCGAAGAGACAGCGCTTATTGAATCAATAGAAGGGAAAAGGGGGCAGCCGAGGATTAAGCCGCCGTTTCCTGCGCAGGTCGGTCTTTTTGCAAAGCCTACTGTTATAAATAATGTGGAGACCCTTGCATGTATCCCGCATATTATAAACAAAGGGCCGAAGTGGTTTGCATCCATCGGGCCTGAGAAAAGCCCAGGCCCAAAGATATTTGGCGTAAGCGGCCATGTAAAAAAACCCGGTCTCTATGAACTGCCGATGGGAACTCCTTTAAGGGAGGTTATTTTTACACACGCAGGCGGCATCAGAGACGGCAGAAAGTTTAAGGCGGCAATACCCGGCGGGGTTTCCGCGCCAATGCTTACGGAAAAGGATCTGGACACGCCAATGGATTTTGACAGCATGGCTGCAAAAGGCACAATGCTTGGCTCAGCAGGCGTTATTGTAATGGATGATACAACCTGCATTGTAAAGGTTGCCATGAGGACTATGGGATTTTTCAGGCATGAATCCTGCGGAAAATGCACGCCGTGCAGGGAAGGCACAGACTGGACATACAAGGTTCTGCATAGGATTGAACATGGACAGGGTAAAGACGGCGATGTGGAACTTGTTGAAACCCTTTGCGGGAACATATTCGGCAGGACATTTTGTCCGCTTGGAGACGGCGCTGTAATGGCGCTCCGCGGGGCTTTGAAGAATTTCAG
>ERZ1292645.624-Hain-H14-02um-R2-624-length-11976-cov-6_pt1 | contig 11976 bp, 9 predicted proteins | sample MGYA00564401_ERZ1292645 | MGnify/ENA primary metagenome ERZ1292645 (study PRJEB36523, sample SAMEA6512644) | groundwater metagenome | collected 2019-01-09 | study: AquaDiva: Metagenomics assemblies of 32 groundwater samples | reverse complement strand
AGCCGTGCCAAGCTCATCCATGTCGTGAGAAAATTCGGTTTTAAATGCTTCCCAGTTTTCTTTTCCATCGGCTTGGTAGTCGGCCAATTTCTTTTTCATGTCGGTGTTTCTTTGTTCAAGCTCAGCAAAGTGAAAATGTAAAGTTTGTAGTTGGAACAGGTGGTAGGATAAAAAGTTTAGTAGTAGATGGAAATTATGCATATATAATGTCACAGGGTGGATTACTTATAGTTGATATAACTGATCCAACTAATCCACAAAAGATTAGTCTTTATCCTTCACAAACAGGAGGTTTTGATGTTGTAGTAAGTGGAAGTTATGCTTATATAGCAGATGCTGATTCTGGTTTACAAATAATAAATGTTAGTAATCCCTCTACACCTACAAAAATAGGACACTATAATAAACCAAATTCTTCATTTTACAAAGTTACAATAAACGAAAATTATATTTATACATTAGGTATAGATACAAATATTTCAAAAATCAACTTACAAATAATAGATGTTAGTAATCCTAGTACTCCTATACAAGTAGGATATTATGATACATTATATTATCCTATGTATATTGCAATGGATATTGCAGTGGATAAAAATTATGTCTATATAACAGAGGAAAGTTTTGGTTTAATAGTAATAGATATAAGTAATCCTTCTGTACCTACAGAAGTAGGACACTATAATACACCAGGTATGGCTAATGGTATTGTTATAAACGGAGATTATGCTTATATAGCATCAGGTGAAAGTGGTTTGAGAATAATAGATATAAGCAATCCTTTTACACCTATGGAAATAGGATACTATAATACGTCTGGTGAAGCTTATGATGTTGCAGTAAGTGGAAATCATGCCTATGTAGCTGATGTAAGTTCTGGTTTAAGGATAATAGATATAACTAATCCTACTATACCTATGGAGGTAGGATATTATTCTACACAAGATTGGACTTTAAATGTTGCAACAAGTGGGAATTATGTTTATGTGGTAGATTTAGAGTATGGTTTAAGGATAATAGATGTAAGTAATTCTTCTACACCTATGGAAATTGGATATTATTATTCACCAAACTTATTTCATAATATCTCAATAAATGGGAGTTATGCTTATTTAGTTGGTGGTGGAATTAATAATGGTTTATGGATAATAAACCTTGATAATCTTAACAATCCTATAGAAGTGGGGTATTATAATACATTAGATACACCAAATGATGTTGTAGTTAGAGAAGGTTATGCTTATGTGGCAAATGGAAATTCTGGTTTATTGATAATAGATATAAATAATCCTTCTTCTTTAGTAAAGACTGGATCATATAATACCTCAGGTAGATCTGTAGGTGTTGCAATAAATGATAATCATGCTTATGTAGTTGATGATGTAATAAATACAGGTGGGGGGTTAAGAATAATAGATATAAATGACCCCACTATCCCTGTAGAGATAGGAAGTTACTATATACCCAATGGAGCTATAGATGTTGCAATAAGTAGAAACTATGCTTATGTAGTAGGTATGGTAGACTGGGGATCTCGTTTAAGTATAATAGATATAAGTAACCCTACTACTCTAACAGAAGTGGGATATTATAATATACCAGGCACAATTGGTAGTATTGCAGTAAACCAAGACTATGCTTATGTTGTAGGAAAAAGTGATGGCATTTTGTGGATAATAGATATAAGTAATCCAACTATTCCAACAAATGTGGGTTATTATTACATACCAAACAATCAAGACAGAGAAGCTTATGGTGTTGCAGTAAGTGGTGATTATACCTATATAGCAGGTGGATACTCTGGTTTAAGAATAATAGATGTAAGTAATCCTGTTATTCCTAAAGAAATAGGATATTACAATACATCAACAGAAGCTATTAATGTTATTGTAGTTGGAGATTATATTTATTTGTTAGATTCAGAAAGTGGATTAATTATACTTGAATTTCCAAATCCCACAAATATAAAACAAAATGATAAAAATAAGTTAAACTTATCTTTACCAAAAACCTTTGCTCTTTTACAAAACTATCCAAATCCTTTTAATTTCCACACTACTATTAATTATAAATTACCTACAAACAATAGTATAACTTACTATGTCTCTTTATATATCTATAATTTGACAGGACAATTAGTACAAACACTTATTAAAAATGAAACTAAAACAGTTGGTCAATATAGTGTAATATGGAATGGTAGAAATGATAAAGGACAACTTGTAGGTAATGGAATTTATTTTTATCAACTAGAAGTTTTAAGTAGTAAAAATATAATTAGTCAAATTCCTGTCTTTACACAAACAAAAAGTATGATCTTGTTAAGGTAGAAAGGAGCAATAATATGAAAAAATTTTTTAACTTTGTTATAGGAATAGGTTCAAAGTTTGTTATAATTATTATCTTTACAACAATTATTGCTTTTATTGGTTTCAGAGTTTTTGCTCAATACAATAATGAAGATAATATTATTATTAAACATAAAATCACTAATGATGGTAGTTTTATTCCATTAAACTTTATAGGGCTATCAAAAGCTGAGATTAAAAAAGAAGTCGAACGTATTAATGAGGTTTATGCTGATTCTGATAGAATCATGTTAAGAATAACTGAGTTTAATGTAAAAAAAGAACTACCTAATTTTTCTAAATATGGTTTACATAAGAAACCTCCCTCTAAAGATCAAGTTGAGTATTATGAACCTGAATATTATATAGTTCAGTTTAAAGGATCTGTAAAAGATGAATGGAAAAATGAAATAACTTCTTTTGGAGCAGAAATAACAAACAGTTATATTCCCAATTATGCTTTTATAACTAAAATGAATGGACCTACTAAAGAAAAAGTAGAAGAATTATCTTTTGTTAATTGGGTAGGTATTTATCAACCTGCCTTTAAAATCCCTCCTGAACTTCTAAACCAAAGTCTTGTAAATAAAGATGAACCAACTCAATTGGCAATTAAAGTTTTTGATGAAGAAAATTGTAATATTATTGCTACAAAACTAGTTAGTGATTATGGTATTACTCTTATAGATATTGTTCAAGAAATAGGTTATGGTTATATTTATATTGAAGTCCAAAGTCCACAGGTCATTAAAGTAGTTAAGGTTATTGCTAATATAAGTTTTGTAGAATGGGTAGAAGAATATTACAAACCAATATTCTTTAATGATTGGAGTCGTTGGATTTCCCAATCCAACAACAAATTTGGAATGCGTCAAAGTTCCAATGATTGGCAACCATGGTCTACTGCTAATGGTAAAACTATAGATCCTGCTTATGTACCAATCTTTGCAAAAGGTATTGATGGTACTGGACAGATAGTTGGTGTAGCAGATACTGGGTTGGATTATGATAATTGCTATTTTAAAGACCCTAACAATACACCAATAAATTTTAATGCCTTTGTTACAGCTTTTACTGACAATAATGGGTATGGTGAAAAACATCGTAAAATCAAAGGATATCAATCTGTATACGCTAATAAAAGTGATGATTTTACAGGTCATGGGACCCATGTTTGTGGTACTATAGCTGGTGATCAAATACCTTCTTTTCAAAACAATACAACTATAGACCAAGGTGATGGAATAGCTCCTAAAGCTAAGTTGCTCATTCAAGACAAAGAACCACTTACAGTAGCTGGTATATCAGCAAGTACTTTACATAATATGCTTTTATGGGCTTATAGTGGTGGTGCTCGTATACACTCAAATAGTTGGGGTGGTACTCTTTCAGGATATGATTTTCTTTCTCAAGAATGCGACCGATTTATGTGGGAGTATAAAGACTTCTTGCTCCTGTTTGCTGTAGGTAACGATGGGCAAGCTAAATCAACAGCTACAGCAAAATCTGTAGTAACTGTTGGTGCCACCGAAAGTGGTGATGGTTATACTAATCTACAACCACCCTCTTCTGATTGCCCTCCCAATTGTACAACCATTCAAACCACTCAAGTTAACCAAATTACCCAAATTAATCAAGAAGAAGTTTGGAATAGTAGTGAAAGTTATAGTGATGATATAGATATTGTAGCTTATTTTAGTAGCAAAGGTCCTGGTGCTAATGGACTCCTTAAACCAAATGTTTGTGCTCCTGGTGGAGCTAATATATGGTCTGCTGATAGTGATGGAGATATTACTACAAATAATTGTGCAATTGATTACAAAGAAGGTACTTCTATGTCTACACCATTAGTAGCTGGTTTATCAGCTTTGATTCGTCAATACCTTGTCGAAGGTTGGTATGGTAATGGAACAAAAGGAAGTGCTTCTAGTATTATTCCAAGTGGTGCATTTATGAAAGCTATGTTGATTGCAAGTACAAGGAATATAGATGCAGCTTATACTAATTATGATTCTTCTAATCCACCTAATAGTACTAAACATAGTATTAATGTTCCTGATAATGAACAAGGTTGGGGAAGAATAGTATTGGATGATGTTTTGTATTTTAATGGTGATAGCAAGAAACTTCAATTCCGTAATAGCGATTATGTAGGATATGGACAAGGTAAAAGTTATAAAATCTTTGTTGGTACTGGACAATCCTTAAAAATTGTTCTAAGTTATAGTGACTATCCATCAACTCCAGAATCTAATGGAGCTTTGGTAAATGATCTTGATCTTACAGTTTCTGGACCCAGTGGTACTTTTAAGGGTAATATATTTAATAATGGTTTTTCAGTTCCTTTTTACGGTAGTTATGATCATATTAATCCTGATGAAGTTGTTTGGATAAAAACCCCAGAAGGTGGTTACTATACTATCACTGTAAAAGGAACTAAAGTGAATGTTGGTCCACAGTACTATTCTCTGGTAGTGGTTGGTAATATAAATACACTCACCACATACTAATCCATCACAAAATCTATTCTTACAAAATAAACTTTTACAATTCTCTACAACCCTATCAAATAAATTAGGCAGGGACAAAAACTTCACAAACCAAAACTGAGGCTGTACTATTCAAAAGATGGTACAGCTTTTTTATTTTCATCTTTCAGATTGTGTTTTTTACTTTCTTACTTGCTCACCTGCTTACCTGCCTATCTACTTGTTTCTTTGCCGATCGATGGGCTTCCTGCTCTTTTTGCTTGCTTCATCCACCCCTACAGCCTCCTTGCTTCAATTTTAGAATATAGAATTTAATATATCACGGTTCTTTAGCTTAATGACCATCAATGTTCTGCTGCTATCCACCTTCACAACCCCGCCTGATAGTCTGTGCCTCTGTTCACTAAATTAGAGTCTCTTCTGGTAGTTTACGTCAGGCGCCAATAAGGATTATCAGCATGGTCAAGAATGAATAGAACAGATCAACGATCATTTGCAAAAAAGCTCCGCCATTTTTTTGCTACTTTATTGTTTGCTCTATAGTTCAGCTCAAAAAGAATAAAAGACTAATGGCATGGTCTGGTTGTCCGAATAAGGCATTCTCAATTTATTATATCTCACCTCTTTTATCTTCAGGCAGGGCTACTTCGCAACTCCGCAAAACAAGTTAAGGCATTCCTAATTTATTATATCTCATCTCTTTTATTTTAATCCCTCCTTGTTTTGCTTCGTTGCTCACACGCCCTGCCCAGACATAGTGCTTCTTCATGCTTCATCTCTATAAACTATCTTCTATCTCAATTCCTTGTCTGTGCTGTCCTCCTGCATTCATAGTTGTTTTCTTGTCCCGCATATCCGCTCAGTCACAGAAAAATGCTTCTTACTTGAATTGCTTGAATGTATCAGCATTTTCTGTGCCTTCGCTCCAACTGTGCCTATTGCAGGTCTCGGCGTCAAGCGCCTACTTAATAATGTTCCGAATAAGGAATATAAAATAAGAACATCAATCATCTTTTGTTTTATCTGCTCCAACTGACAATAACTCTTTAGACCTATTCTCTTAGTTGTTGTCTTTTGCTTCTAACATCTTTATTGCCTGTCAGTCTCCGCAGGATTCTCGGCGTCAGGCGCCTACTTAGTAATGTCCTCATAAGGAATCTCAAAATTATCACGATCACAGTATTCTTATTTTAATAGCTGGGCTTCTTCGCAGAAGGAAAAAACAGCCTAACGGGTTTTCTCTTCTGCTCACACGCCCAGCTAATAGATGCTACCACATGCAAGCTCTTCAGCTGGCAGGCATTTATAACTTCTCTATCAAAAAAATAAAAAGAATAATGAAATCTCTCAATATTGTCTCGCTTCGCTCTATGCCTGCCATGAACAACCAGTAATTATTCAAGTTTTTTTATCTGTAAGCAGGAAAAATTGTTCTTCTGGGTTGTTTCTGGTAGGTCAGGTTTGGTGATTTCAGCTAGGAAGCTTCCAGCTGGTTGGTGGTTAAAGATTAAAATATCTCTTGACAATTCTTCAGAAATTTATTATATTATACTAAAACCTAAAGCCTAGCTGATGAGTTATGCTTTCAATTTTTACTCTTATTAAAAGGAGCTCGCTTTAATGCACTATAAGGTCATCATTGAACAAGATGAAGATGGTGTGTTTATTATAGAATGCCCTTCTCTGCCTGGTTGTATCTCACAGGGCAAGACTCGTAAAGAGGCTATCAAAAATATTCAAGATGCAATAAGAGGATATCTTGAGAGTCTTAAAAAACACAATGAACCTATTCCACCTTCAATCGAGGAAGAAATAGTAGAGGTAGCAATTTGAGTTACTTACCATTACTTTCAGGTAAACAGGTTTGTAAAGCGTTGGAAAAGATAGGTTATCTTAAGGACCACCAAACAGGCAGTCACATTATCCTTAGAAATAAAAAACCACCTTATCGTAGGTTGACTGTACCAAATCATAAAGAAGTTGCTAAAGGTACTTTGAGATCAATTCTAAGAAAGGCTGGGCTGACTGTAGATGAGTTTAAGGATTTATTAAAGTAAACCATTTGTTCAATCTGCAATCTACAACTCATAGAAGCCACAAAAAGCCACTTTCTTAACCTCACCCATATAAAACCTCCCCCAACATCATAGCCAGCCTGGTAGAAAGCGTAAAGAAGCTTCTAAGAGCTAGCAGAGTCCGAAAAAGCGGAACATTAGTTTCAGAGCATCAACTTTTGGTACAAAAAAAAGGTTGAAAGTTCCAGTAAGTAGGATTTCCGGTACTCATCTCCCCTCTCTCTGTCCCTTCCTGTTACTCTTTCTCACTTCTCTCCTCACTCCCCATCACTACAGTCTCAAAATTGATACTAAATGTTTGCTTTAACAAAGCCTGCACAGAGCCAGTCTGGACTATAGACAGAAGGAGTAAACAAGACAGGAAGTAAGAGGGAAGAATTGCAGACATAGGTGTGATGGGTAGGAAAGTAGTTTTTTAAGTCCGCAATTAGAGGTTTATGGACTTACAACCCTCACTCATATCCTACCATTCTGTCCCACTCCATTACAAAATCCCTGCCTTTGTACTCTTTTCTATCCACCCCCTCAATCTTTTTTCGCTTATTAACTCTTTAACCTGCTAACTCATTAACTTATTTCAATCTGTACTCTTTTCTGTACATTCTCCACTACTCACCTGTCCAACCTGTAATAAATAACCTCGTTGTTCTTTAGCCATATTATACTGGATGCCCAAGAAGAAAAAAGCAGTGAAACGGAACAGAAAAAGTTTTCCACAACTATTTACCATAATGGCACAAAATAACTATTCACTGTAATGGCACAAAGGTCTCCCCCCCTATATACCCCCACTTCCAAATGTCTGCTTCGGCATGATCTTTTTTTTAACCGCAAAATACATACACCAACCGTAATCTATGTCAAATGATTTGCGGGGTACAAAATGGAACACTTTATTGTACCAAATTAGCTCGCTTTTTAGCACGAGAATAAGTATCTTCTGAACCACCTGTCAACTCTACAAAATCATCATAAGAGATATTTGGATTAGCTACTACAACTGCAACTTCATAATCTTTAACATATCTACCATCAACTTTAATTATATCAGCTTCATTACAAACTGGCAATTTAATCAAAAGCTTTACAGACTTTGAAAACTCATCTGGCATATATAGATGGCTTACCTCTATTATCTGCTTCTTCACCAACAAATCACGAAATGCAATATATTCATTATAATCTCCTACTATTTCAACCCATATCCAATAAGGCATATAAATCCATTCATGTTGAAGTCTGGGTCTTAAATAATTAATCAACCTGAATAGTCTTGCTCTATTAATATAATGGTTGGAAGAAAGTCCTGCCACAGATCTTTTGAATATCTGTTCCTCCAGCTCCTTCACAAACAAGATATCCTGTTTATAACAATATCCCTCCTTATTGTAAACATAATCAGGATATTGATGCGTCTGCTCCATCATATCATATACATATTTCACTCGTCTGGATATATCCTTTGATAATTTAGGCCAATCCTCTAACTTCCATCCTTCACTTGTTCTGTACCAATGATCTACCCACATTTTTGTATATGCCCTTGCAACATCAGGATTTAGATTTGTTCTGGCATAATAACAAGCCACTGTAAAGACATCACTATCAAAACTTCCTGTAGGTCCATGTTCAATCAGTCCTTCTGCTTTTGACTTGAGGGACAATGGAATAGATTTATTCTTTTCTTTCGATATCAAAGGTGATTTTTTATATTGTGGTAATTTAGATAGTTCAAGTGGGGTTAGCTTTTTAATTAGTTCAAACTCCGTCTCCCATGTTGTATTTGTAATAGGGCGAAAGATTCCAGGTTCTGGATGGTAAAGTCTATATTGCATATTACCAAGTGGTAGTCTATTCTTTCGTCTTATTTGTGGATATAGTTCATAAGAACCTACATAGTTACCTACAATAGTCTGAATTAATTTAGCTGTTATTGGCTTCCCTTTATAAACAGGATGGCAAATAATGTGAAGATGGCAATGAGGTGAGGTAAAAAGTAAATATTGTGAAGGCTTTAGACCTAAATTTCCTATTACCAGTTCTATAGCTTCTTCGTAAGGTTTAGGGTGTTCAAATATATTTAACTCTACTCCATTAACAATTATATCAATATCAATTATAAAAATATAAGGGTACCAGGAAGCTCTTACAGCTACCCAAATAAACTTTCCAAGATGTCTAATAATTAGTATATCCGAAAGACTACCTTTATATGTTGTCCAAGTATCTTTAACATATTGCTGCAAGCTTTGAGTAGCATAAGTTCTGATACATCTTATAGTCTGTCCCTTCTTTTCAAGGATCTCATTTTGTTCAGTTTCGTTTGCTGTGAGCATCCCGCCCTTGCAAAAATATTCCCAGAACTCTTTAAACTCTGGATGAGTAAAAATATAAGTTTCAACATCTATATCAGGTTCGTTAAATTTTTTTCTTTTTTTAGAGGAGAGGTTAGAGGAAAGCTCAGATATGATATTTGATAATTGCTGTTTAGCAGGATTTATTTTATTTAGATTATTATTTTGGGAACTTTTTTTATTGCTTTTGTGTATTATAGTATGTATAAATGTTGAGGGGAACATATATAGATTTCCTTTTGGTTTAGTTTGATTGAGGGGAACATATATAGATTTCCTCTTATTAAAAAAAATTATTAAAAACTTATTTTTAAAGGCAAGAGAATGACTCTCTTGCCTTTTATTTTTTCACCCCTCACCTTTTTTACCCACATTCCTTATTTTTGTTCCTCTGAGCTGGATCCTTATTCTAGTGTTAGAGCTTTTTCTTTTTTCTTTTTTCTTTTCTCTTTCCTCTTTCTTCTTTTTTATCTGTGTTTATCTGTGTTTATCTGTGGTTACAATCTTCTCTTTTCTCTTTTCTCTTTCCTCTTTTCTGTTTACCCTTTCTCCCACTTATGAAGCTTTACAACATTTTCTTCTTCTTCCTCTTCTTTACTATCTCCTACCTTTGCTTGTGGTAAACTTAAATTAACAACAGGTGTAGATCGCCAATCATTAGATATCTTAGCCATAGTCTCTAATGCCTTCTTAGCAAGTTCCGCTGATAGCTCCTGTGTCTTTTCGTTTGTGTTCATATTCTTGGCTATTGTTGAAATTGTTGTTTTCATAGTAATATAATATATCCCAAAACTTACTCCTGCTCCTATTGCCAATAGTGAAATAACAAAAATTGCAATAAATAAAATCTTTACAGCTATAGCTACATCCGTTGAACTTATCCCTTGATAAATTTTGTACCCCAAAATCGAAGATGGAATAGCAAGACTTATCAAAGTACCTATTAAAAGTCCCCAACCAATAAATTGTTTTATATTCATATCTCTTATCTCCTTTCTTTAAAAGTCTCCTCTATCAAGAGGGAATTCAGGGCAATAAACCCCTCCTATTTTTAGGAGGGGTTTAAGGGGTGGTAAAATATCGTTGAATATCTATAACATTGGATTTTGAACTTAAATCCATGTCCACTTCTTCTTTACCTGGATTTTCCAAAATCCTACTTAAATCCAAGTTCAAATCCAGGTCCATCTTATCACTTAATCTACATTTACCTGTTTTACTCTCAGCTTGGATTATAATCTCTCTTTCAATTAAAAAAGCTATAATCCTTCGAGCCTGATCATTCTGACAACACAGAATCCTTCTAACATCTTTTCCTGATATAGATTTATTCTCCTTCAGAAAAGCTAATATCCTGTTCAACTCATCTCTTGTAAGACAACCATTTTCTTTTCCTTCTAACTCCCTGACTCCTGACTCCTGACTCCCTGACTCTTCAGAAATATATTTACAAATATCTTTCTGTGGTAGATAGAAAGCCTGACAATGTAAAGGTCCTCCATATTTAGCCAGGATATTTGGTGTCCTCACAAAACACTCCCCTCTTTTATAAAGCTTGTCAGCTTCTATATCTGTTGCTAAAACCGAATGTGTAGCTCTCACACTATCACCACACCTAAAAACTACGTGGTTATGCAAATTCTGCTTTATCAAAGATGATCCACCAAAACTCTGCAAAGTAGGAAACTGCGTCAGCATAAACAAACAATAGTTTGAATGCCTCCCTGTCTTTGCTATAGCCTCTATTGCTAATGTGTTGTCTCTATCTTCACAAACTATCGAACACTCATCAATGACAAGCACAGTGTAATCTGAATTGCTATCATATAGAGACTGCATCCGCTTCACCTCAAGGCTCAACTGTTTATTTATCTCCTCCACTCCAAACTCCTCAACTGAAGCAGGAAACAGCTTCTTTGAATTAATAGATAATGGATTAAGATAAATAAGCCTGATATCTTTTGACCTCATTCTAACACTGACAAAGATAACATTGACCAGAGAAGACTTCCCAAATCCTGTAATCCCAGCTACAAGTGTATGTGGACTCTCCTTAAGGTCAATGCAGACAGGATTGGCTGTCTTAAGGTTAATCCCCACTGGAACACAAAGCTCAGGCAGGGATAAAATCTCATCTGCTATTTTAGAAAAATTAATAACCATACAAAAATCTCCCTTTGTAATAAGAATTAACTTGATTTTTTGTTCATGTTTTATTATTATAATATAAACACAATTCACTTGTCAATAAAAATCTTATACAATTAGTCTAAATTAGACTTTTTATCTAGTTTGGAGTTTTAGGCTATGGAAATGGGAAAAAAGATAAGACTTCTTAGAGTAGAGAAAAATCTAAGCCAAGAAGATCTTGCTGAGATGGTTGGTGTTGAACAACGAACTATTAGTAAGGCAGAACTTGGTATACACAATAATATTCATGTAATTGCTCAAATAGCTAATGTATTGGGAGTTTCACTTGATTGGCTTGCAGATGGTGATCAAGACTATCCCCCACCTCGCCAACCTGTCACCACCAAACAAAGAAAAAGATAAAATAATGTAATCCCTGAACTCTTGTTGCATTCAAGCAATTCCGCCTATCCCTTCCCTTGAATACAAAAAGGTAATCAAGTCTATGATTAATTTAAACAAAAACTTATTATCCATTTCTCTTTTCTCTTTTCTCTTTTCTCTTTCTTCTTTTCCATTC
>ERZ1292645.623-Hain-H14-02um-R2-623-length-12003-cov-5_pt1 | contig 12003 bp, 12 predicted proteins | sample MGYA00564401_ERZ1292645 | MGnify/ENA primary metagenome ERZ1292645 (study PRJEB36523, sample SAMEA6512644) | groundwater metagenome | collected 2019-01-09 | study: AquaDiva: Metagenomics assemblies of 32 groundwater samples | reverse complement strand
TAACCCAGGAATCATTCGGAATACACGCACCTGTTCTTTATAAGTCAGACGAGTCAATGCCAGCATTTTTCAGCTCCTTCTTATCGGAACGGGGCTTGAAAGAGCGAAGTCCACGGCCTCATCAATTTCTTTTTTTATCCGAGCCTCAATCTCTTCGTTTTCGGACTCAAAAAGCTGGCCATAAATTTTTATCGGGTCTTTAGCCATCCATGCCTCGCCTTCTTCGCGGCTGCGATAGCCCAACTGCCAATCTTCATTAATGCCCCAATGTTCTTTGTAACGATAGGTGCGGACTTCAATAAAAACCGGACCTTTATTCGAGGCGACAAAAACGGCCTGAAGCGCGGCCTCTCTGACGGCTAAAACATCGTTTCCGTCAACTCTGTCTACCCTCAAACGATGCGGAAAAACGCGGTCCATTATTCTTTCTTCGGGCTGACGCTTTAATATCGGCGAATGCGTGGCATAAAGATTATTTTCGCAGACAAAAATCATGGGCAGGCGGTGGACTGAAGCAAAATTAATGCTTTCCCAGAAAATCCCCTCTTCAACCGAGCCGTCGCCAAAAAACGCGACAGCGATTTTATTTTCGCCTTTAATCTTTGAAGCAAGGGCAATTCCAACCGCAAAAGCAATGCTCGCGCCGACTATGGGCGCTGAAACAACAAATCCGGCTTCGTCATCAATCAAATGCATTGTTCCGCCGTATCCGCCGGCGCAACCGGTTGACCTGCCGCAAAGTTCGGCCAGCATCCTTTTTAAATTTCCACCCTTGGCCAAATAATGGCCGTGACAGCGATGAGTAGATACAACTTTATCCTGCGGCCGAAGAGCATTCATAACACCTACGGCCGCGGCTTCCTGACCTATTGAAAGATGTACCGGCGCAACGATATGGCCGGCTTTAAAAAGTTCCGAGATCTTCTCTTCAGCCCTTCTTATGCGCAGCATTTCAAAATACATTTTTCTTAACAAATCCTTTTCTTCCAAACCGGACATGTCAGACCCTCCGTGAGCCGCAAATTGTTTTTTTAACTTCGTCCAAAAGACGCGAGGTCCAGAGATTAAAGCTCGGTCCGTCGGAGTTGATTGCCCGCTTAATTTTTAGTAAATTTTCCAAGCTCCAGCACATGACTTCGGTATATTCTTGACCAAGCTGATGCCCACAACGAGAAGAAAGGTCGGATCTCTGAATCTCGACTATTCCGCCCCACGCGACGCCCTCTAAAATAGAGGGGAGATAGTGCTCGGCAAAAACCAGTTCAATTTTTTCGGGCTGCACTTCAATCCCCGCCTCTTCCTTCAGCTCGCGCGCCATTGTCAACCGAACCATTTGCTCCCGGGACAAAAAATTGCTTTCGTCTTTAAACTCCTGCCAATCAATAACGCCTCCGGGCGATTCAACCGTTACAGCTTTCGGCGCGACTCGCGCCTGATGCACTAAAACAACCATGATGCCGTCGTCATCCCAAAAATAAGGCAAAACATTCGCGCCATCGCTTACACGAATAACGCCTCGCGATATTTCCAAACGCTTGACGCCAACCTCTATTTCGGCTTTGCGGATAAAAAACTCTATTCCAGAACATCTAAAAATCGGTTCGTGGTCGCTTGACTTCAGAATCCTAATCATTTTTCGGCCTCCTATTTTGAACAAATTTTCAAACAAATCTTGTCTTAAAATACTAAAAAAAAACAGCCGTGTCAACGGCTGTTTGAATTAAAATTTATTTCTTTTTGTCGCTACAAAACTTGTGAAAAAGTCAGAAATTGATTCGGCAACATAGACAATCTGGTCTTCAGTCAGATACTGATGCACGGGCAGTGTCAAAATTTCTCGCGACTGGCGTTCGCAGTTAGGAAAATCGCCATGCCGATAGCCCAGATGACGCGCCGCTTCCTGCAGGTGAATGGGAATCGGGTAATGCACTTTAGTGTCAATACCCTTCTCTTCCAGAAGAAACTTTTGCAGATCGTCGCGCTTGCCGTCAAGAACCCTGATGACATAAGTGTGATAAACCTGCTTTTTATTCTTGGGCCTCGGAGGCAGGGCCACAAACCGAGACATGGGCAAAAGCAGTTTGTCATAAAGCGCGGCATTAGCAATTCTTTTTTCGGTAATGTCTTCGGCATGCCCCACAAGACAATTCAGCACAGCGGCCGCGGTTGAATGCATTCTCTCGTTATAAGAGAAAAATTCAACTTCGTCGCGGTTTTTCATGCCGTGATTGCGCCATTTAGCAATCTTGTCCGCAAGCCATTTGTGATTTGTAACAACGGCTCCAGCATCGCCCCAGCCGTTGAGATTTTTCAGCGGATGGAAGCTGAATTCTCCGGCAATGCCGAGATGGCCGACACGCTTACCGTCAACTTCCGCGCAAACCGCTTGAGCCGCATCCTCAACAACGTGAAGATTTCTCTTTTCAGCAATATCGTTGATCGCGGACATATCGGCCGGACAGCCAGTCAAGTGCACCGGCAAAATAGCTTTAGTGCGCCTTGTTATTGCGCCTTCAATCCGATTAACATCAATCTGATACTGGTCGTCAACATCCACAAAAACAACTTTCGCTCCGACCAAATCAACGGCCGCGGCAGTGGCGACGAAACTATTGGGAACGGTAATCACCTCATCTCCCGAGCCGATTTCAAGGGCCTCTAAAATGGCGACGAGCGCGGCCGTTCCCGAATTCATGCCAACGGCGTATTTTGCGCCGCATATTGCGGCGAATTTTTCTTCAAACTCGCCGACCGAACGGCCTAAAGTAAAATCGCCTTCTTCGGCAACATCTTCAATCGCGGCCAAAATCCTCTTTCTTTCTTCCGGGCCAAACTGCATCTTTAAATACGAATACGGAACCTTGAGTTTGCTCATGTTCTTCCCTCCTTGAGAAGATTTTGCATGACCCTGATATTATAGTATCTCGGGTCGTCGGGATTCGGTATTTTTCCATCAAAAAACGCCTGACATAAATCGCGAATGGCGTTTTCGACTCCAAATTTCGGACGCCAGCCGAGCTCGCGCCCGATTTTTTCGGAGGAAACGTGATATGAACGCATATCGTTTGTCGGCGTGGTCTCAATGGCAATCGGCCCAGCGCCGTAACCTTCAACGACTTCTTTAACCATTTCGGCAATCTGGCTAATCTTCAGATTGTCAACGCCGGCGTTAAAAATTTTTCCGCCGACTCTCTCGCTGGGCTCGCTAATCAGCTGGACATACAAATCAGCCATGTCTTCAATATGAATGTTGGGGCGTTTTTGCGCGCCGCCAAAAACCGTGATTTTCTTTTTAGTCAGGGCCGAGAGTGTCAGAATATTAACCGTGAGATCCAGACGAAGTCTGGGAGACCATCCGCAGACGGTCGCCGGCCGTAAAATGACCCACTCCATTTTATCTTGCCCGATCATACGCAATTCCATTTCGCAAAATGCCTTGAATTTGGAGTAATCGGTAATCGGTTCAAGCGATAATTCTTCGGTTACTTCAACGCCGGCGTTCTTAACACCGTAGACGCTAGAGCTTGAGGCGTAAATGAACCGCCTGACTTTCGCCGCTACTGCGGCATCAAGCACCCGCAAGAAAGCATCGTAGTTTATTGAACGGCCAATATTTCGGTCAAGTTCAAAACTGGGGTCGTTTGAGATGCAGGCGAGATGAATAATGGTATCAACATTTTCCATAATGGCTTTGAGATTGCAGCTTCTTGCGTCGTTTTTCCAAAAAGCAATTTGCGCCGACACTTGCCCGGCACGGCTTGCGCACAATTCAATCAGATCGCTACCAAACCAAAGGGTGTCTAAAACCCTGACCGGATACTGAAGATCTAAAATTTTGGGCACCAAAACACTGCCGACATATCCCGCGCCGCCTATCACCAGAACCTTTTTCATGCCGACTCCTGTTTTTGAATTTTCAGAGAACAAAACTCCAATTTAGGCTATCAGAATTAGACTTTTTGTCAATTATTGAAGTCTGAAGTTAATGTTTGAAGTCGGACTTCGAACATTACTTTTTCAGACGTTAAAAAACCGCGCCGATTAAATCGGAACGGTTTATTTAGTCATGGATTTATGAGTAAAATCAAGGAGCCAATTGCACACAAAAAGATGGAGGCTTTCAACATGTCTGTATGAATCTGACGGTACATAGAAATTTATGTCGCCAAGCTGACGTAAAGGATTATCCGAACCAAAGCCTGAAAGCGTGATGATTTTGAGCTCTTTTTCGCGCATCGCCGAAACCGCGCTAAGAATGTTCGGCGATTTTCCGGAACTGGAAATGGCAATAAGAACGTCTTGAGGATTGGCTAAAATCTTAAGCGGTTTCGAAAAAACATTTTCGAAACCCAGGTCATTGCCCATGCAGGTTAAAAGCGTGAAATCAAGAGGCGCGAAAGCGGGAATGTCGCAAGTGCGGATAAAATCGGTGGCTTGGTGACTGGCAATCGCAGCGCTTCCTCCATTGCCAATAAATATCAATTTCCCCGAATCATCTTTAAGAGCGCAAATCACCTCTATCGCGTCTTTAATGCCGGCGGCTAACTCAAGCGGATCGCCATTGCGGTCGGTAACTTTAATATTGTGCATTGCGCCAATAAAGTTGCCTTGGTAGGAATAAATTTCGCCGTCAGTCCAGCTCATTGCCAAACCTCCTTCAAACACCGCGTGAGTTCTTCGCGCTCAATCGTGCTCCTATTGCAAAGCGTTTGAACGTGAATGGAGCCGGCAATGCTCCCGATGAGTCCCACTAATTCCATCGACGCTCCCACTGCAACGCACGGCGCTGTCACCGAAAGATAGGCATCGCCCGTGCCGACCGAGTCAACAATGTTAGCCGGAAATGCCGGGACATCCATAACAACGCTTTTATCAAAGATGAGAGCGCCGTTCTTGCCCAAAGTTATGCTTACTCTGGAACAGGACATTCTGTCGGCAATAGCGCCGACGATGTCTTTTATTTCGCCGAAACGGCTACCCACCGCCAGACGCGCCTCAATTTCATCCAAACAGATATAATCCGCCCTAGGAAACTTATAAACCGGATTAAAGCCAAAGTTAGTGCTGTTGGTCTGGACGTTTAACGCCAAGAATCTGGATTTACCGGCTAAAAGCGCGATTATTTTTTCAGTAAAAAACCCGTGGCCATAGTCAACAACCAAAACCAAATCATGCTCGGGAATTTCGGCCTCTAAAAATTTTAATACATCCAACTCTAAATCTTGAGATAAAGGGCTGTGATCAAAATGATAAACGCCAAAAAGCCTATTATTCGTGCCGTTTACGGTAAAACGCGTATTGACTGTGGTCGTAGCGCCTTGCCGGTAAAAAAAGGTTGAGTTGACATTCGACAGTAAATTTTTATTAACAAATCCGGCCATAGTCCTTTTTTGACCAAGACAAGTCGCGAGGCGAACCTTGTCGCAAAAACCGGCAACATGGTTGGCGCAAGCCAGAATCCCTCCGGCAAAATATTCGCTTCCAATGTAGTGACTTGTAAGCAAAGCGCCCTTAGGCGACTTGCTCATTGGCTCAACATAAGCGTATTCGTCAACAATCGTCTCGCCTATTACCAAAACCGATTTTCCGACAACCTCTTGCAAAATATTTTCCACGACCTTAAAAGAATGACGATCTTTGATGTATTTACAGAACTCTGCCCATTCGGTGTTAGCCGAGGGCGGCTTGCTGTTCCTGGCCATCTCGGCTGCCTCCTGGAATAAGGTTTTCATATGCTATTTTCAGAGTGCGACTGCCAATAGTCTATGTAAAAAGTCAATCTATTTCAATCAAAAAAATATTAAAAAACATTTTTGTAAAAAAGAAAGGCCCCAGAAATTTTTCGGGGGCTTTAAATTTTATTTAAGAACCGTAGTTATGGCTTTAATTAAAGACGCCAGGGCGCCTCTTTTTTTAAGTTCCTGTAAAAAAACAGCCAGCTCTACTTCACTGAAAACCTTTTTTAATTCCGTAACGAGCTCGCGGAATTCCGAAGAATAAACGTTAAAATAAGTGTTAAGTAAATGGCTTGAGCTTAAAGTCGGCTCATCGGTGAAATGAATTCTTCCGCCAACCGATTCAACGGCCTCTTTTTCATCAATTATTTTTCCTGTTACATCGTTATCAGAAACCTTGTAATCCTGACCCTTGATGTAGACATCGGGCTTTAGTTTGCGAATGAGATTTGCCGCATTGTTTTCGTGGTTGATAACCACAAAGTCCACGCATTCCAAAGCGGCGATAAAACGCGCGCGTTGTTCGTGGGTATAAACCGGACGGCCCGGACCACGATTAACGAACTCGTCGGCTGTAGTGCTAACCACTAAAATATCGCCCTCGCGCTTCGCCGCCTCAAAGTGCAAAAAATGGCCGAAGTGTAAAAAGTCAAAAACGCCATGGCAATGCACGATCTTATTATTAATTCTTTTTAAGTTAGCAAGTATAGCGGAAAGCGCTTCAACGGATTTTATTTTTCGCCTAGTCCAGAACTGATTAGCCATTTTATCTTCCATTTCCAAGATGCCTAAACCATGCTTCGGTGGCTTTCTCAATTTTTTCCGGCGTCCAGACCGGAGCGTCTTTCCAATAATCAATATTTTTCAGAAGCTCGCTAACGCCATCTTCAAAAGAAACTTTTGGCAACCAGCCAAGTATTGATTGAATCTTTGAGATGTCGGCACAAGTTATATCCGGCTCGCCCGGCCTTTTAGGCAGGTTTACGACTTCCTTCGCGCCAAGCAAACGCACGATTTCGTTGACGCTGTGGGGCTTGCCTGAACCGATATTGAAAATTTCTCCGGAAATATCAGATTCAGCCGCGGCAAGAAAAGCGCGCGCTACATCCGAAACAAAAACAAAATCTCTTTTTTGCTCGCCATCGCCAACCACAGTAAAGGGTTTGTTGTGAATTAACTGCGCAAGAAATACTCCAAACACCGCGCCGTAAGCTCCCGAAGTTCTTGAACGAGGCCCAAAGACATTAAACAGGCGCAAAGAAATCGCCGGCAATCCGTAAATCTTATCCCAATGCATCACCAGTTCTTCGCCAAGATATTTTGTCAGAGCATACGGATATTGCGGTGAAATTTTTGCCGTCTCCGGTGTAGGATAAACATCCGGAATGCCGTAGCAAGAAGATGACGCGGCATAAACAAACCTTTTAACCCCTCCGCGTCTAGAAGCCTCAAGAACATTCAGAGTCCCCTCAACATTTGTCTGAAAATAATCGGCCGGCTTTTCAATTGAGGGCACAATGTCGGCAAGACCAGCTAAATGAAAAACCCAATCGGCGCCGGCAAAAACCGGATGAATCCGGCGATCGCAAATATCATCCCAAAAGACTATAAGATTTCTGGCTCTTTTTTTAGCGGGCAGCTCTAAAATATTTTCTTTGCGTCCGGTCGCCAGATTGTCTATAACAACGACTTTATGGCCCTCATTCAGTAAAAATTCAACCAAATGACTGCCTATGAAACCGGCTCCTCCTGTAACGACCGCGACTTTCTGCCTCGCCATATTCCGCTCCTTCCGGGGTTAAATTTTCAACCAGCAACTGCCATTATTATAAGGAGCGCGCGATAAATGTCAATAAATTTCTAAGTAAAAACCGAAGAAAAAATCTTCGGTTTTATCTGTTCATAACCCGTTTTAAATCAGCGTCAATCATCATGCGCACTAATTCTTTAAAATCTACCCGCGGACTCCAACCCAATGTTTCTCTTGCCTTAGACGAATCACCGATCAATAAATCAACTTCGGCTGGCCGCATAAAACGCTCGTCCTGTCTAATATACTTACGCCAATCTAATCCTGCGCAAAAAAAAGATTCTTCAACAAATTCTCCAACACTGTGGGCAACGCCAGTCGCTACGACATAATCATCCGCTTTTTCTTGCTGCATCGCGCGCCACATAGCTTGCACATAATCACCGGCGTATCCCCAATCGCGCTTCGCGTCTAAATTACCCAAAACCAGTTTGTCTTGCAAACCGGCTTTAATCCGCGCCACGGCATCGGTTATTTTTCGTGTCACAAATTCGAGGCCTCTGCGCGGCGATTCGTGATTAAAAAGTATACCCGAAACGCAAAACATGCCGTAAGACTCCCGATAATTCACGGCCGCCCAATGAGCGTAAAGTTTAGCAATGCCGTAAGGACTTCTAGGATAAAACGGGGTTGTTTCTTTTTGCGGAACTTCCTGAACTTTGCCAAACATTTCAGAAGAAGACGCTTGATAAAATTTAACTTTCGGATTAACAACCCTCATTGCTTCAAGCATCCTCATAGCCCCCAAACCGGTAACATCTCCGGTATAAATCGGCTGACGCCATGATTCGTGAACAAAAGACTGGGCGGCAAGATTATAAATTTCATCTGGTCCTGCCTCCCTCAACGCGGAAATTAATGAATTTTGGTCAAGCAAATCGCCGGAAACAAAAGTTATTCTATCACCAAGATGAGCTATGTTGCCACGATTCTTGGTGCTAACCCTGCGCTCCAAACCGTAGACAGTATAATTTTTAGACAGCAAAAACTCTGCTAAATAAGATCCGTCTTGACCGGTAATGCCGGTAATAAGAGCGGTTTTCATCTTTTTTGTCTCCCGCTAAACAAAAATTATCAATGACCCAACTGCCGCTATTATTCATTATTTAACAAAAAAAATCAACGACCCAGAAAAGCAAGCTCTTGCTTTTTTATTTTTTTCGTATATAATTTATACCAGTTTAAACGACGTTTTGACAATTGGCGGCGACAAGGAGGAGTTAGGGATGACCGAACAAATGACGATGCTTTTTACTTTGACCCTCAGCGGAGCAGCGATCTGGGGCTTGGTTAATGTCATTAAAAGTCATCTTCTGCGGAATAAGAATATACACGAGGATGTCGTTGTGGTCGGCACGATGCTTGGCGCATCTTTAGTGGCGTTTTTAATCCAATTTATTTGGGACGGCGTTCCGCACGGCCGCATCATGCCATCTTTCTGGCTGCCGTTCGCTGTAACCGCGCTGTTAAATATCGGCATTCAATATTTCAGTGTTAAAGCTCTTAAAATTGAAGATGCTTCCGTAGTAATCCCGCTCGCGGCAACAATGCCGATATTCGTTATTTTTATGTCCTGGTTTTTACTTGGGGAATGGCCGACCTTCTTAGGTCGCGTCGGCATAGGACTTATCGCAATTGGTTCTTATATTCTTTACCTTAAAGGCTCGCCGGTCGCCATGCCGAAGAGGCTTGAAAAAATAGTGCCCGAGAGACTGCGTGCGCCTGTTCTTTTTTACGGCGCTCCGTGGCTTCGCTTGTTTTCATCAAACGGCGCGCGGCTCGCGCTGCTAACCGCTTATCTTGGCGCGGTTGCCGTCAACTTTGACAAGCTGGCGGTTCTGGAGGCGACACCGATGCTTTTCTCCGGAAGCGTGTTTCTGGTGGTCGGCGTCTTTGTCTGGATTTGGTCGGCGACTAGCGGCCGGTGGCAAACCCTTGATAAAAGCAACTTTAAAATAATTTTCCTTGTCGGAATGCTTTTAGGAGTTGGCGCGGTGATTATGAATGGCGGCTATATCTACGGCATAGCGCCCTACGTCGGGACGCTTAAGCGCACGCAGATTTTCTGGACCCTCCTCTTTGCCGCCTTATTCCTCGCGGAAAAACACACCGCGATTCGGCTGGTCGGCGCAACAATAATGTTCTTTGGCGTAGCCCTCGTCGCATTTTAAGAATTGTTAATGATTTCTCTGAAATCCAAAACCCCAACATTACTGTTGGGGTTTTAAAACATTTTGGATTGAAAAAAATTAAGCTATCAAATCGTGGTCCAACCGCCATCTGAACTTATGTATTGATTATAATAATAAAATGTTTTAAAGTGTTTAAAGCGGACCTTAAAAAATTAAAAACCAACCGCGGTCGGAGGGAAAACAATGGACCAGCCCGGACTTATTCTTTTTATCACGCCTCCTTCGGCATTTACCGCTTATACCGGCACGAAAATCAACGCCGGAGTCCAACACTACCCGCTTCTCTCTTACATGTATCTTTCAAGCTACGTCAAAAAATTCGGCTTCCAGACAAGGGTTCTTGACCTGGGAATTGAAAAAAATCCGTGGCCGCTTCTGGCAAAAGTTTTAAGAAAAATGCGTCCGCGCGTAGTTGCTATGACCTGCACCACTCCACTTTTTTACGAAGTGCGCCTCATTGGCATGATTGCTAAAGCTATATTGGGCGATAGCGTCACTGTAGTGCAGGGCGGGATTCACGTATCGGCGCTCCCCGAAGAAAGTCTGACCGAAACAATGTGCGATGCGGTGATTTTTGACGAGGGTGAAATAACTTTTCATGAAATCTGCAATGGCTCTCCGTTTGAAAATATTCTGGGCATTGCTTATCGTAGCGACAAAAACCGGCGGGTTGTTCTTAGCGCCGACGAAATCATAAACGATATCGTAAACGGCAAACCGCTTTACGAAATTGAGGGCGTTCAAGATGATCCTCAAGGACGCGAAATACGCCGGAATCTGCCACGGCCTTTAATGAGCAATCAGGAACTTGACGCCCTACCCTTTGCCGATTTAGACCTTTACGACATTTACCGCTACAAAAATCCGAAACTCATCGCTCGCGGATATCCCATGATTCAGATGGAGACATCTCGCGGATGCCCGTTTCACTGCAACTTCTGTAGCGCGGATGACGCTTATCGCGTAATGAGTCCCGCCAGAATCGTGAAAGAAATGGAGGAATTCAAGCGCCGGGGCATTAAAGAAATCCGCATAATTGACGACCAGTTCGCAACCAACATGAAGAGAGCTAAAGCGATTTTTGAACTCATGCTTAAAAAGGGCTTGAAAATCCATATGAACCTTGCCAACGGCGTCCGAGCAGACCGCTTGAGCGCCGAACTTCTTAAGCTTGGGGAACGCGCCGGACTCTATCAGCTGGGCATCGGCTTTGAAAGCGGAGACCAGGTGGCTCTTGATTCAATGCAGAAAGGCCTTAAAGACGGCGTGACCACGGGTTTCAAATGTATGGAAATCATACGTAAGACCGGACTTGAAACCGTGGGATTTTTCATGTTTGGCGCGGCCGGAGATACCGAAGAATCAATCAACCGCACCATCGCCTATGCCAAAGCTTTACGCCCGGATTATGCCAAAGTAACGATTTCCACTCCTTTTCCGGATACGCGCCTATACGCCGACTTCAAACGGCAAGGACTCATCAAAAGCAAAAGGTGGGATCTTTACAACATCCACCGGGCCGAAGATGTTTACGAACATCCGAACGGCTTAAAACCCGAAATGCTGCGATTCTATTACAACCTGTTTTACAGCGAATATTACCTCTTTAATTGGCCGTACGTGTGGAGAAGGTTTTTAAAAAGCGTTAAAAAGGGCACCATTTTTTATGACTTATGGTACGGGCTTAAAACTTTCTGTCCACGGCTTATTCCTGGAGACCCCAGGTCTAGCATCCACTTAAAACCAATTTTCTTGTATCACGAGCTTAAAAGAAAAATTTTAGGCAAAAATCCAAGCGGCCAAGTTTCTTCTGATTACGTTAACAAATAAAAAAACAAAAAACCCCGAACTCTATCAGAGTGAGGGGTTTTCATTTTTTAGATTAATAGTCGTCAATGCTTTCTTTGCAAACCTCGCAGAAATCGCTCAATTCCGCGCATTCTTTACAAATAATCGCGCCGGGAATCTCGGTTCCCATTTCTCCGTAACAAATCTCGCATTTGATAGTGCGGGGTTCGCGCGGCAAATCAGCCAATTTCTTTTGGCATTCAGCGCAAAGAGCCATTTCTATTTTCCTCCTCTTTGTTCAAGAGCAGTGCCCTTTAAAATCGCGCCGCTAAAATCTATTTCTAGAAGTCCGTCTTCCTTCGCCTTGCTGAAATCGGCATCAGTCAGATCCGCTTGGGCGAATTTAGCGTTCCAAAAAATAGATGTTCCAAATTTAGCTCTGACGAATGCGGCCGAAGTCGCGTCCACTCCGTCGAAA
>ERZ1292645.622-Hain-H14-02um-R2-622-length-12014-cov-8_pt1 | contig 12014 bp, 4 predicted proteins | sample MGYA00564401_ERZ1292645 | MGnify/ENA primary metagenome ERZ1292645 (study PRJEB36523, sample SAMEA6512644) | groundwater metagenome | collected 2019-01-09 | study: AquaDiva: Metagenomics assemblies of 32 groundwater samples | reverse complement strand
TTCAGGTCTAATTCTTCAATGAGCCTCTTATGCACCCTGCGCTTAAGTTCAACCAGCTCATCTATCTTTTCTTCCCGCTCTACAAGCTGTTTATCCGTCAGATCATATCTTTGCCAGAAATCCTGCGAACCGGTGACTACTTGCTGCTTTTGTAATTGTATTTTATCCAGCTCAATCCGTTCCAAAAACAACCCTTGTTTTTTATCAATGAGATCTTGAGCCAATTTATTAATCGCCAGAGAGAAGCGGCTTTTGGGTGCGTCAATTATAACCGGCACCCGCCTATTTACGGCCAAACCCACAATCTTGCCCTCAGAGGGAATCCTGGCAATAATTTCTGCCGGAAGGTTTATCTTGACCTCCTCCCAGGCAACTCCTCCTAAGCTTTCTGAACGATTTAGAATAAATTTCACCATTTTAAGGGGAAAATTCAATGACTGCAGGACATCTAAAGCCCATTTGGTCTGGTATATGGACAGGATATCAGGCGTAGCTACAAGCAGGATAAGATTGGCAAAGTTCAAGGCATAAGTCAGGCCATCTGTAAATCCTTTACCGGCGTCAATAATAATGTAATCGTACTGAGCTTCTAAACGAGAAAAGAGCTCGTTAATAATCTTCGGCTGGACATCCGCAGATTGGCTGGGCTGGACGCAGCCTGCCAGAAATTCTACGCCCGATGAATGTTTAGTAAGAAATTCCTCCGGCTTCCAATCTTTTGGTTCCTTATCACGGCTGGAAATATCCGCTATTGATTTGGCGGATGAAATATCCAACATGCGCGCCATATCCATTGGCGCCTGCAGGTCAAAGTCAACTAAGCAAACCTTAGATGAAAATTCCTTCTGCAGGCTTACCGCGAGGTTTGTGCTGACTAAAGTTTTCCCCACTCCGCCTTTAGTGCTGAAGAAAACAATGAATTTCGCTTTCGGCATTTTTAAATTTTATCTGTAGACTATCGGGATATCTACTGAGAGCTCTCCGGCGTCAACGGAGCTGGGAAAGGATGCAAAAGGAGCGAGATTCTTGATCGTGTTAACAGCCGACTCATCTAATAATTCGCTTCCGGAAGAGCTAAACACATACGCGTCTTTGAGTTGTCCGTCAGATAAGATGCGCAGCCGGACCTTTACGGTGCCTTTTGCTCCAAGTTCGCCGGCTAAACCCGGATAATCTATTGAGGAGATAATCCGGCTTCTTAAGTTTTCTATATAGCCATCCGAACCGCTGCCTGTGGTGAGTGCAGCCGAACCACCTGTGCCTTGAGGCCTTAATTTATCCGGCATTTTGGCGGGCTGATAATTTTGCACTACCGTAGGGGTAAGCAAAATTACTAACTCGGTTTGGTTTTTTTGAAAATCGCGCGATCTCCAGAGCAAACCTAATATCGGGACATCGGCCAGAAAAGGAAATTTCTTAACCGTATTGGAATCCTTGTTTTTAATCAGGCCGGCAATAATTACGCTCTGTCCGTCCTTCAGGTATAATTCGCTTTTTGCGCTGCGGGTCGTAAACGCAGGAATCGTGCCTTGAGTTGTCTTCACGGCATTAGCTGAATCTAAATCGCTTACCTCCATAGAAAGGCTAAGAAAGATATTTGCGTTCTCTTTAACTACGGGATTAATCTTAAGGCTTATGCCGTAATCTTTGAATTGGGCGTTGGTAGTGGTTCCGGTTGATGAAACCGTTGAGGTAACTATGGGAACCTGGCCGCCGACGAGAAACTCTGCCTCCTTGCCGCTTAAACAGACTAACTTGGGCTGGGAAAGAACCCTGGCCTTGCTTTCTTTGACTAACATATTTATGGTAACGTCAAGCTTGCCCCGCGTCCAGAGTCTGGTTGCGAACATATCGGTTATATGATTCATTTTCTTATCTGCATCGTCAGTAAGCGAGACCGACGTCTGATACTCTATCCCCAGGTTTTTCAGATTATCGCGATTAATTTCCAATATCTGAACATCAGTCTGGACAAGCGTGCGCTCTTCTTTAATCGTAACCAAATCAAGAAACTTTTCCTTCAGGCTTGATAACGCGCTCAAAAGGCGCTCTTTATCATTCAGCTCATTAACCTCTCCCATCAGAAGAATTTTCCCTTCTTCCGCATTAATTTTTGTTGAAATTCCGGGTAAATTCAATTCCTGGATAATGCTATCAGCGTGCTTTTTGGCCCAGGCAAGGCCTTCATTTACAACCCTGAGTAGATAAGTATGCTCGCCGGCATCATCCCGGATAGAAAGAGTGGCCCGCCCGGCAACCCTCGGCTCTATAACCACTTCATCGCTGGCTACTGACTGCACTTCAACAATCTCAGGATTACTAACGCTAACCCGCTTAGGATTCACAGCCGGCAATGCCTTAAGCTGGCCCGCATACAACTCTATTTCTTCAGAAAAATTTTCTGTCTCCTCACTGGCAAAAATAGGGACAGACACCATTTTTCTTGACAAAAACGGTATCACTTGTATCATCAAAAATAGAAAAATGGCCGCTGTTCCTATTTTTAAAAACCTATCTCTCATTTTTTTGGGTAAGCGGCATCATCTCTTTCTTTAAACCGCGGATTACCTCTACTTGAGGTATTTCTTTCTTGAGTTCTTCCTTCTTAGCGCTAAAATCCATATTAGGATACAAATGCTTTAATAATGCCTCATAGCCCGCCGGCGGCAGGGCCTCGATTTTTGCATCTCCCGGAGAACGCAGGACTAAGCGGATTTTGCCCTGCTCCTGGACAAAAGCCAGAAGATTTGCTTCTTCAGGGCTAAGGGCCAGGGTAATTAAAGGTGCACTCTCTTTTACTGGCGCCTCTTCATCAGCAGTTTTTCTGCGGCCGGCTGCTGCGCCATCTACCCTGCCAATATTAGAGCCCACGGCCAAAACCAGGACATTCTGGAATAAAGATACGGTAGCCGGCTGTTGAGAAAGCTTACCTTCAATTTGAACCGGCAAGGCAACTAAGCCGACAATATCTACATAATCACCGGGCTTAATCATCCTAACTAAGGCAGAAATATTCTCCGCAGATATAGTTATGGCCCGCTTGCCGATAGGAGTTTTCATCGCTAAGGTGGTCTCCGTAGTAGTAGGCCAGACTACCATATTGCTTATAATGATAGAATCTTTTTTAATCGGCTGGGCAGCAATCCGCTCAATCACCCTTACCACTGACGGAGCCGCCTCAGGAGGCACAGAGTCTTTCTGGAGAAATTTTACATAAACCATATCTTCTGTGATCACCTTGCCATGGGGAATGTCTATCTTGGCAAGCACTGTCTCAACCGCGTTTGTCTGCAGGTGTTCAAACTGTTTCTTGGCAAAGTCTCCATATTTTTTCTGCTCCTGGCTCATCCAGTTTACAATTAAAATAGTGACAAAAAGGGCAAGGCCGAATGAAATCAGTATCCCCTTTTTTTCAGCAAGAAACGGTATCATTTTACCGCGCTTTCAAAAACTTCAATCCTGGCATCGGCGGATAACTTACTGATAAGTTCCTCTATTTTCTTCTGCTGTTTAAGAAACCTTAAGCCATTCTTGATGTCATCCCAGAGTTCAGACAGGCTCTTAGCTTTGCTTTCGCGCTTTGCCTCTAATTTCAAGATATAATACCCTTCGGGCCCCTTGAAATAATTGCTGGTCCTGCCCGCTTCAAGCGTAAGAGAAAAAGCCACTTCATCAAACTGGGGAGATTTTAAACCCTTCTTTATATATCCTAAATCTCCGCCGTTCTTTGCGCTGGCTGAAATTGACCTCATTTGAGCCAGGGCAGCAAAATCCGCGCCCTTTAACAGTTCAATCAGGACATCCCTGGCATCATTCTCTGCCACAACCACAATTTCCCGGATGCGCCTTTCCTCGGGCTCTTTGAGCTGTTCTTTATATTGGTTATAATAATCTTCTATCTCGGTTGAAGTTGCCTCTATATTTTCAGTTTCTGACTTGACTAATTCAGCCACTAAAAGATTCTGTTTTAAATTATTTAATGCCTTCTGCAGTTCTTCTTTCTTGTCTAAGCCCCTGTCCGCAGCTACCTGGGCAAGCAGTGACCTGCGAATCAACTCATTCTTCAAATAGGTGAGTTTTTTATCCCGGGTATCAATTTTTCCCTCGGGCCTGTCCGCAGGAACATATTTATTGTAGTTTTCTACTTCCTCATTCAGCCCTTCTAACGTAATTGGCTGATTATTTACCCTGGCAATAACTGTCCCTTTAACCTCTTGAACTTGGGATTCAACCTTAGGAACTTCTTTTACTGGCTTTTTGGGGAAAAATTTTCCACAACCTGCGAGTAAACCAACAACTGCTATTAAACATAATAACTTCTCTCTTTGCTTAGCCATTTTACTGCTCCTTTCTCAACTAATTAAAGCCTCTCTTTTTTTAAAAACTGCCAGATTTCTAACAATAAATCCGCCATTAAGGTAACCATATTAAAGAGAAGAAAAATACTGCCTGAGATAATAATCCAGACAAAACCCACAGCAACAGGAATACTCTTGTCTATGCGGGAAAGTATAGCTATTGCCTGGATTAGGCCGAATAATAAAAATGTCCAGGCCGAAATTTTAAGCAACCTGGAACTTATCATTAGAAACCCATAATTTTTCCCCATCATATTATTTTATTCTTAACACAGATTATCAGAAAATGCAAGAACTTTTTTAACTTTGAACTTTTCGTAAGCGCTCAGTACTGAGCGCTTACTTTTCTACGGATAATCCGTGTAATCCGTGGTCAAGAAAACGCTTTCCCAAAACCCCTCAAACAGCCTTGAAAACTATCTATCTATATATTATACTTTCTTAAAGAAGCTGGTAAACCCAAGTTCCAAAAATAACAAAGATGCCACGGCGATTGATAAGGACTATTTCTTTAATTCTCTGTTTTTGTTTTCTCTTTACCCAGTCTGGTATTACCCAGATCCTTCCGATTAATCCTGTCTTAGCTCAACCTTTGCCTTTACTGCGCTACTTAAGTGTTAACCAGGCCAATCCTGCTAATTACTTTAACTTCCTGATGAATAAAGAGGGCGTGCAAACCCCCTCACCCGCAAACCTAAGCGCTGAAGCCAAAAAGCTCATCCACTACTTCTTCTTAGGTATCAGCCTTCCTTCAGATGCCTTCTGGGTAAACCTGAAGCCGTCTGAGGCAGACAGAATCACCTCAGACGAACTCTCTAAGACTGACTTAGGGCACACCCTTTTAGAGCAGGACCTCCTGCTTAAGAAAGATGTAGCAAAGTATCTGCATCCCCATAACCCTCAAGGAAAAGTATACTGGGAAAAACTCTATCAAACTATCGGCAGGGAAAAAGCCAGGAAAGCCACCATCACCTCATCAAATAGAGTCTGGATTGTCCCTGATGAAGCAGTAGTCTTAGAAACCGAAGACGGGGCTTTAGTTGCCAAAGCTACATTTAAAGTCCTGTTAGAATCAGAATACCTCAGCCTGAAGGCAGCAACCAGTAACCAGAAACCAGTAACCAGGGAACAGAAGACAGAAGAAGAAAATATCAGAATCCTTTCTGAAAACCTGATGAAGGAGCTTATCCTTACGGCAATTACCCAGGACATCAATACCTCAAGCGCCTACGCCCCCCTAAGACAAATCTATCACTCTCTAATCTTAGCTGAATGGTTTAAGAGAAAAGCAGTCCACAGTCCCTATACCCCTTACATTGATTCCGGAATCACCCAGGGCCTTGAATCCGAGCTCCCCTGGGAAAAACAGAAGATCTGGCAGGAATACCTCAAATCCTACCAGGAAGGAGAATACAAACTCCAGGACAGCCTTTTTGGGCTAAAGAGGATGTATTGGTCAGGCGGAATTATGTTTGGAAACTTAGGAGGCCAGGGGCTACCTGCGGGGACTGTCCCTGATGGCCGAGGAGGCGCAGGAGGCGCAAATGTGACAGGCAGTTCTCCTTTAAGAATAATAGAAATAAAAGAATGGAAAGACAATCCTGATTTATTAAAAAACCTTGAAATAAGAGAAAAACTACCCAGCGGTCCTTACAGTATAGTGCTTACCACAGGTGGTTCTCTTTCACCGGAATTGACCACTTTCACTGCAGGACCCGAAAACAAACCAGAGGCGCCCTTACCTGCCCAAGATGAGAGTTTACCAGCTCTAGTCAAAAAGCAAGTCCCAACAGGGGGCGCCTCTGATAATAAACAAGAACTTTCTGGTCTCTCGTTACAAAGGGCCAGAAGCCGTAAAATAGCTTCTTCACCAATGGGAGAAGTTAAAGGAAAGAATTGGATTGAAGAAAATACGGTTAATATAGAGAGTTTAAAAACTAAGACAAAAATTTTAGAGGATAAGATAAATAAAGCCTCTCTTAGGCTAAAATATATAGCACAACTAGCGCATTCTCATGAGAACATAAATGGTCTTTCAGAAGAGGAATTAAAAAAATACAGCCGAAAGATAAGAAATAATTTAAATTATTTTGATAGTGCTAAAAGTATAATAGCGAACTTAGAAGAAGAAACAGAGAATATGCGTCAGGAAGTAGAGCAGTTAGAAAGCCCATATACTTTTAAACATTATTTCACCCCTTCCGGACTGCGAAATATAAACGTTATCAGAGAACAAAAATCCGACTTAAACAATATTCATTCTTTACTTTTCAATAAAAAAAGGGAGTTGGCGAAGTTAAAAACTACTATTTATCCATCTGAAAATGAGGATTGGCTTCAATATTTTTTAAAAAACAAACTCCGGAGTAGTCAAGGAAAATTATCTGGCCTAAGAATAGAGAAACAGAGGAAGAAATCTGGGGATAATTTTTTAAAAATATTGGAAAGGTTAAGTGAAGATACCCTTAGAGTAGACCAAGAGATACATAATGCTTTTATCTATCCAGCTAGTTTGCGGGATCCTTCCTTAGAAGACATCCAAAGGCTGATCCCGCATTTACAAGAACCTGCAAGGATATTAAATTTGCTTAAAAGTTTAGAGGGAAATATAAATACAATTAAAGAATCTCGTTTTAAAAAGGCGCCCTACAGTGAATTCAAATATGCGCATCAGGAGTTAAGGGAACATTCAGCGGCGCTATGGGAAAACCTTATAGGGGCCTGGCGAGATATTTTATCTAAAAGAATGATTGGAATTTATTTGAGAGAGGCTATATACGCTATGCCTTCCTTAGAGGAGAAATTAAATTTTATAAAAACATACTTAAATTTTGTTAAATTTATTGACAATAATTCGGATTTAAATATAGTCTTCCACAAAGAACTAAATTCTGCTAAGAAATATACGGGTATCGCATTTGCTTATTTGATAAGAAGCCAGGATATTGATATCAACAAACTTACAAAAGAAGAAACACAATACTGGGAGCCCATAATTACCCAAGCCTTGACTTCTACTTTTTCACATTCTGAGGAATCTGTGTATCTTGGCTATGCCTTATTAAAATTTAGATCTCCCGAAGCACTATTACTTAATATCTTAAATGCCTTTCGAGAGCCTGGCTTTAGCGGAGAGCATCCATTTAAATATCTTCTTGGTTCCGGTGAGAATACAGAATTGTATAAATTAATTATATCTTTGACTAAAGACGAAGAAGAAAAATTGAGAGATTTACGCATACCTCAATTAGGAGAACTGATTCAACTAATAAAAAACCATCCCTTAGCCCTGGTGCAAGACAAACCCGAAACTGAACAGATAGGCCAATATCTTGCTGATATCGCCCTTTATTTCTTACGTCAAGGCGATAGTAAAATGGAATTATTTGCTTTGGATTTAATAGGGAACCTGCATCCCCATCATAATCTATCCTTCGAATTTCAGCCGTTGCTTATACCCAAAATATTAGAATACTATAGAGAAAAGGAAGAAAATATGGGCGGGCGCCTTTTAGACGCACTGCTACAAACAAGTCCTTCGGAAAAAGAAATTATTAATTTGATATATCAATTTTACCAGCAAGATAAAGAAATTACAGGGGTAATTGCAGATGTAATAACAAAACGAATAGCAGAGAGCATTGCCTTATTTGAAAATGAAAGAACTACTAAGAAGGGTAAATATTCATTCTCAGAGTTTATTAAGTTGATTGATACGGGTAACAATGAAGAAAAACATATTGTGACTAAATTTATAACCAGGGGTCTAACCACGGGAAAAAATATTATACTAACAAAAGAAGAATTCATATCTGTTTTGAAAACAATAGAATTTGCCACTAACGATATGGAAAAATTCGATTTGGCTTGGGGAATAAAAAATGCTATGAACTATAATCCTAATTTATTTCCACTGCTTTTTGAAGGATTTATTTCCAAATACAAAGACATAAACTCATCAATTCCTGCTCTCGCTATCTTGGAATCTTTGCGCTCAAGAATAACCACTCTTAACAAAATTCAGTTTAATAGCCTTATAAATATTTTTACAGAATTAGTAAATAATTCTGCAATGCCTGAAACCGCTGGCTATACTGCCGATATCATTGGAGAGCAATCTTTATTTATGGATTATTCCCTGCCAACAGAATTAACCCAGGCCTTAACCTCGATTTCTTCAGGTAAAATGGATATAAATAATACCTTCCATTTATTAGCAAACTATATTTCTGTAACAAGAAATCTTCTCCAATCGCATGTGGGGCGCCAGATAGATTATAGAGGTTTTTACGAAATTATTAAGAAAGTAAAAAACGGGGAAGCTGCAATTAGAGACCCAGAAAGGGAAGAGCTATCAGAAGAACATAAACTCAATATCCGAGGCCTTGTCTACGAAGCCTTCGTTATGCGAGATAAAATTCTTGAAGCCAAGGAGAAAGCTAAGGCATTAGGAAAAAAGCTGGTAGTTATAGGTAACCTCTCTTACGGCGGTGTTGCCCTTGCGCCCATTAGCGAAGAACGCAATGGCGATACCTATATTGTGGGAACCGATATTCCGGTCTGGTATACCAAAGTTGGCTCAACAGAAAGCCATAATAATGAGCATGTTTTAATAAACAATTTATTTACTAATAATCAATTAGGATTCCTGGCAGAAGAACATCCCTTTGTTGTAGTTGTAGACGCTACTACCTCTGTAGCAGAACCTGCCCGGACTTCTGCTCATATTCCGGATGGTTTTAAGGGTTATCGGAATTTCTTTATGCTCTTGAATCAAGCCTTATACGGCACAGTAAACCCAGGTGAATTTTATGAAGACGAAGAGTTTAAGAAAGGTTTGCTTGAAAAACCATCGGCAAAAGAATTAATGGAAAGAATTCAGGGGATGTCCCTTAAGCCTCGTGCGCCTGATGCTTATAAATTCCGTTTCTGGTATGTACGTAATGCCAACCTTCAATCCGCTAAAGAAGAGTTTTTATACTTAAGAACCAACAAGAAGAAAGACGCGCCCGCACCAAAAGTTGATATCGCAAGCCTTGATTCACCTACCGTTATATTCATTCAAAGTGCAATTCATCCTCAAGATATAGATCCGCTTATACAGCAAGATTTTATTGCCGGAGAGCACACACCTGCCTATTTTGATGATAAAGAGCATTTTAAGGAATTTTACTTAGACTACGAAGAAGGCTATGGCGTAGTTCCTTCTAAACGCTATGTCTATCTGACACGCCAGACATTCAGAGATTTTATGAGAAACACAGGCAGAGCCTTAGCCATACGCACCGCCACAACTGGCAAAATGCGAGAGGTTGAAACAATCGTCCTTGATTTAGATGGCACACTGGCGCAAACAGATGCGCCGGTAGACAACGGCACAGCTAAACGAATCAATGAGTTATTGAAAGAAGGCAAAAGGATAGCCGTTATCACTGAAGACATAGAAGCGAATGTTAATCACAGGCTAAGAAGAATCAATAAAGTTCCTAATCTTTTTATCTTCTCTGATGGCGGAACAAAAGGCTATAGTTTTAATGCTCTTGGAGATATATTCTATTTTGATGATTATAATGCTGGGAGCAGGCTTGATGAAATTACAATAGAAAATATACTGGGAATAATTTCTGCTAATTTTTCTCAAGGTTCATACCAGATAGACGGGCGTCCCAGAAGAATCTCTCCCGGTTACCGCATCGACTTAAAGAATGTCTCGGGCAGGATAATCTTTGTTAATAAACTACAAACTTTGTTATCTCAGGCAGCCATCAAAGCTAAGGTTTATAAAACAGGGCACACCTCGGTGAAGGTCGTCCTACAGCATAAAGAAGATGCCTTAAGTTTCCTTTTAAAAGAAACAAACACTGAACAATCGAAAGTTCTTATTATTGCTGATTCGGCACACACCCATGGCATTGACCGGGGCCTTTTAACTAATTTTCCCGAAGCAATCAGTATCAATGTAGGGGGTTTCTCGCCTACTATCTCAGGCCAAAATCCCGGCATCGTTCAATATGATCGTGGCGCAATTAACGCAACTTTGAAACTTCTCTCAAATGTTGAGGTACACGGAGGTTTGCCTGAGAATCTTATCATTCCCAGCGCCAAGGGGCAGCCTTTTGATGCTGCAGACAACATCTATCAAGAGACGACTACCTCTTCGCCGCTCCAGGAAGAAACTCACAACCCAGAACTCACAACTCGACCCATAACTCCAGACTCACCACTCACAGCTCAAGACCCAGGACCCATGACTCAAGACTTAGGTAAGTGCCTTACCCCCGAGTCCCTTATTCAGTTAGCCGATGGCTCAACCAGGCCATTGATTGAACTAAAAGAAGGCGAGATGGTCTTGTCCTTGAATGAAAAGACTCAAAGCTTTGAGCCGCACCGGGTGAATGCCTTATTGGATATGGGGGTCAAGCCGGTGTATCAGATTACCACGGCTTCGGGAAAAACCTTAAAGACTACGCTTACGCATCCGTACTTAACTAAGAATGGCTGGAGGAAATTGAGCGAAATAAAGGTAGGCGAGGAAGTGGCGGCAGTTTCAGATAGTCTCCGTAGGAATTCCTGGACGGATAACTCTGATTTTATTGTTTTTTATAATAACAAGGGCGTCCTTAAAAGAGGGGATGAAGTTTTTCTGGTGGATGGATTTAACAACCCCCATAAGATGAGGGGGAGAGAAAGGGCTTATACGGAAAACTACAATTCCCCGATGAGTTCCCGGGGGAAATCTATAGATACTTTCAAAATCCCTGTCCAGGGTAAGAATGATTCTTTCTTCTTTATGGCAGAAAGAGACAATTTTTTCATCGGAGAATCTTTCTATCCCGGCTTGCTTAGCCGTGATAATTTCATAGCCGCATTTGCTCAGGAATCTAACCGCACAGATAAAAAAGCAATGGTCGGCAAACAGTTTCATCTAAGCAATTTCCTTGAGAGAGACCTCTTCGTTCTTGAAGATAGCAGCGGCGTAATGCAGGCAGGCCTTAATGTCTTCAACAGTAATATCCGGGTAACACTGGCTGATAATCTCTTCCGTGGTAAGCCCTTGTTCAATGAGTTCCAGAATCATATAAACGGGAATTCTCGTGTTCTTGATACAGGGTTTACCAAAGCAGATTTTCGGGTCAACAGAGATTCTTTCCTCCAGACGGGAATTAGCCATTATTTTCACCTCCTTTGCCAAATATACCATACGGCTAAGTCTGTGTCAAGGCAGATATTCTCTAAGAATGCTTATGCCCAAACGGAAATACCGCCTGATATTCTCTGGGATAAAATCACCTCCATCCAACCCCTTGGTAACCTTCCTGTCTACGACATTGAGGTAGAAGCCACGCATAACTTTGTGGCCCAGGGCATCGTGGCGCATAATACGTACGTATCAGCAAAACCAGAGAAAACTGCTAATTTACCAGTTATAGAGAAAGAGGAATCCGCCTCCTCCTCTCCGTTGGAGGACCATAAGAAGACAAAATTGGGTTTTATGAAAAAAACATTGGCTTCGGGGTTAATTCTTGGCACATTATTTCTTGGTCAAGGCAATCCAGATGCCAAAAATGCTCTCAAGCAAGTCAAGCCTGATAAATTCGTAGAATTAGCTAACCAGGGTAAAAAAGATGCGGTTGATGCTTTAGGTGAACTTGCATA
>ERZ1292645.621-Hain-H14-02um-R2-621-length-12019-cov-6_pt1 | contig 12019 bp, 14 predicted proteins | sample MGYA00564401_ERZ1292645 | MGnify/ENA primary metagenome ERZ1292645 (study PRJEB36523, sample SAMEA6512644) | groundwater metagenome | collected 2019-01-09 | study: AquaDiva: Metagenomics assemblies of 32 groundwater samples | reverse complement strand
TCGGCATCCTGATCGAGCACTTCGGCGGCGCGTTCCCGCTCTGGCTCTCACCCGACCAAGTGGTCGTGCTGAACGTGTCCGAACACCAGGCCGGGTACGCCGAAAGCGTCGCCGAAAGGCTGCGCGCGGCCGGTTTCCGCGCCGTCGCCGATTTGCGGAACGAGAAAATTTCTTATAAAATTCGCGAACATAGCCTGCAGAAGCTGCCCTACCAACTGGTGGTCGGCGACAAAGAAAAGCAGGCTGGAAGCGTGGCTGTGCGCACGCGCAGCGGCGAGGACTTGGGGGCCATGGCCCTCGAAGCCTTCATCGAGCGCCTTGGCAACGAGGCGCGCGCGTAGCGGCACAGCCGCTTTTTTTGACGAGAAGAGGAGTCATCACCCATCGCACTCGAGAGATCGCAACGCATCAACGGGGAGATCACCGCACCGCAGCTCAGGCTGGTGGCGGAAAACGGCGATCAGCTGGGCATCGTGGCAGTCGCCGATGCACTGCGGATGGCGGAAGAACAGAACGTGGACCTGGTCGAGATCGCGCCGCTCGCGGTGCCGCCGGTCTGCAAGCTGATGGACTACGGCAAGTTCCGCTACCGCGAGCAGAAGAAGGCCCACGAGGCCAAGCTCAAGCAGAAGCAGATCCAGGTCAAGGAAATCAAGTTCCGCCCCGGCACCGACGAGGGCGACTACAAGATCAAGGTCGGCAAGCTGATCCAGTTCCTCGAGGAGGGCGACAAGGCGAAGGTGACCCTGCGCTTCCGCGGCCGCGAGATGGCGCACCAGGAATTCGGCGTGCGGCTGCTGGAGCGGGTGAGAAAGGACCTGGAGCCGGTTGCGATCATCGAGCAGTTCCCCAGGCTCGAAGGCAGGCAAATGGTGATGGTGCTGGCGCCGAAGAAGAAGGCGGCGCCGGTCAAGGCGAAGAAAACACCGGCGGTCAAGGCGCCCAAGGCGCCCAAGCCCGAAGCGAAACCCGCAGCCGCGGGGTAGAAATTACAGGAGCAGCGTCGTGCCCAAAATGAAGTCCAAGAAATCGGCCGCGAAGCGGTTCAAGGTCCGCTCGGGCGGCTCGATCAAGCGCTCGCAGGCCTACCTGCGCCACATCCTCACCAAGAAATCCACCAAGAGGAAGCGCCACCTGCGCGGCACCACCAACGTCCACGACAGCAACAAGCGCCAGGTGCGCGCGATGCTGCCGTACTCCGGCTAAAGGAGCGCGCCATGCCAAGGGTCAAGCGCGGCGTCACGGCGCGCGCCCGCCACAAGAAGGTCCTCGCCAAGGCCAAGGGCTTCCGCGGCAGGCGCGGCAACGTTTACCGCGTCGCCAAGCAAGCGCTGATGAAGGCCGGGCAATACGCCTACCGCGACCGGCGCAACCGCAAGCGCAATTTCAGGGCGCTGTGGATCGCGCGCATCAACGCCGCGGTGCGCGAGCTCGGCATGAGCTACAGCGCCTTCATGTCCGGGCTGAAGAAGGCCAGGATCGAGATCGACCGCAAGGTGCTCGCCGACCTCGCGGTGCTCGACAAGCCCGCGTTCGCCAAGATCGCTGGCCAGGTGAAGGCCAGTCTCGCGCACTGAACAACGTCGAGTCCATCGTCGGGCGCGCCCTCGCCGACCTCGCGGCGGCGCCTGACGCGGCTGCGCTGGAAAACGCCAAGGCGCGCTACCTGGGAAGGAGCGGAGAGCTTTCGAGGTTCCGGGCATCCCTGGGTTCCTTGCCGATCGAGCAGAAGAAATCTGCCGGCAAAGCCTACAACTCCGCGGTAGAACAAATCGAGGCGGCGCTCGAGCGCCGGCGCGGCGAGCTGGCGCAGGCGAAGCTGCAGGCGCGCCTCGGCGAAGAGGCGCACGATGTCACGCTTCCCGGCCGCGGCCGCGGCCGCGGCGGGCTGCACCCGATCAGCCGCAGCTGGCAGCGCGTCGAGGAAATCTTCCGCTCGATCGGCTTCGACGTCGCCGACGGCCCGGAGATCGAGACCGACTGGTACAACTTCACCGCGCTCAACAACCCGGAGAATCATCCCGCACGCTCGATGCAGGACACGTTCTACGTCGACCTCAAGGACGCGCAGGGACAGCCGCTGCTGCTGCGCACCCACACCAGCCCGATGCAGCTGCGCTATGCGCGCATCTGGGTGGAGCGGTTCCGCCGTGCGGCAAAAATGCCCCCGATCAAGGTGATCGCGCCCGGGCGCACCTACCGGGTCGATTCCGACGCGACGCACTCGCCGATGTTCCACCAGGTCGAGGGGCTGTGGATCGACCAGGACGTGAGCTTCGCCGACCTGAAGGGCGTGTACACCGATTTCCTGCGGCGCTTCTTCGAGTCCGACCAGATCGAGGTGCGCTTCCGCCCCTCGTACTTCCCGTTCACCGAGCCCTCTGCCGAGATTGATCTGCAGCTCGACACCGGCCCGCTCAAGGGGCGCTGGCTCGAGCTTTCCGGCGCCGGCCAGGTGCATCCGCAGGTGGTGCGCAACTTCGGCCTCGATCCGGAGCGCTATATCGGCTTTGCCTTCGGCTCGGGCCTAGAGCGCCTGACGATGCTGCGCTACGGCATCGACGATCTGCGGCTGTTTTTCGACGGCGACCTCCGCTTCCTGCGCCAGTTCTCATGATCGTTCCGGAAAACTGGCTTCGCAGCTTCGTCGATTTCCGGATTGCCATCGACAAGCTTTCCCATTTGCTCACCATGTCGGGGCTGGAAGTGGAGTCCTGCGCGCCGGTCGCGCCGCCGCTCGCGGGTGTCGTGGTCGGAAAAGTGTTGTCGGTGGAGAAACACCCGAATGCGGACAAGCTGACCGTCTGCACGGTCGATGTCGGCAAGGAAAAACTCCGGGTGGTTTGCGGCGCGCCGAATGTTCGGGTCGGCATGATGGCGCCCTTGGCGACTGTGGGTTCGAAATTGCCCGGAATCGATGTCAAACAGGCAAACCTGAGAGGCATACAAAGCAGAGGCATGTTGTGCTCGGCAAAGGAACTCGGGCTCTCTGACGATCGCGCCGGGCTGCTCGAGCTGCCCGCGGACGCGAAACCCGGCACGGATGTGCGCAAGGCGCTCGCGCTGGACGAGCGGGTGCTGACCTTCAAGCTGACGCCGAACCGAGCCGATTGTTTGTCTGTATTGGGTATTGCCAGGGAAGTTTCCGCATTGACAGGGGGAAAATTGAATACCCCCAAGATCAAACCCATACCCCAGAAAATCAAAGCCAGGCACCCCTTCAAGATCACCCATGCCGAAGGCTGCGGCCGCTTTGCCGGGCGGGTAATCCGCGACGTCAACGCCGCGGCGCCGACGCCGGAGTGGATGCGCCGGCGCCTGGAGCGCGCCGGCCAGCGCTCGATCTCGGCGCTGGTGGACGTGACCAACTACGTGATGCTCGAACTGGGCCGGCCGCTGCACGTCTACGACGTGGACAAGCTGCAGGGCGCGATCGACGTGCGCTGGGGCAGAAAGGGCGAGAAAGTGCTGCTGCTCAACGGGCAGCAGGTCGAGGTCGACGGCACGGTGTTGTGCATCTGTGACGATTCGGGCGCGATCGGCCTTGGCGGCATCATGGGCGGGGAGACGACCAAAGCGGAGACCGGCACGCGCCACCTGTTCCTCGAGTCGGCGTTCTTCTTCCCCGAGGCGGTCGCGGGGCGCGCCCGGCGCTACAACTTCACCAGCGACGCCGCGCACCGCTTCGAGCGCGGCGTCGACTTCGCCAACAATGTCGACGGCATCGAGCGCGCGACGCAGCTGATCCTCGAGATCTGCGGCGGCGAACCGGGGCCGACGGTGGACCTGGTCAAGCGCCTGCCGCAGAGAAAGCCGGTGCGGATGCGCGTGGCGCGCGCGCGAAAGGTATTGGGGTTTGATGTTGATGCGAAGGAAGTTGAATCGGTTTTTCGCAGACTTGGCTTTTCATACCGTCGGAAGAAAGACAGCTTCACCGTAAACCCACCCACTTACCGCTTCGACCTCGAGATCGAGGAAGACCTGATCGAAGAGGTGGCGCGCCTGCACGGCTTCGAGAACATTCCCGCGCTGCCGCCGCGCGCGGTGGCGCGCATGAGCGCCCCGCCCGAGGCGAAGCGCTCGCTGCACGCGGTGCGCGAGCGGCTCGCGGCCTGCGACTACCAGGAGATCATCAACTTCGCCTTCGTCGAGCCGGCCTGGGAGGCGGACTTCGCCGGCGAGTCGAACCCGGTGCGGCTGCTCAACCCGATCGCCAGCCAGTCCTCGGTGATGCGCAGCACGCTGCTCGGCTCGCTGCTTGCCAACGTGCGTTATAACCATGCGAGAAAACTCCCGCGCATCCGCGTCTTCGAGGTCGGGAGCGTTTACCTGCGCGACGCCGCCGCAGGCGACGGGCCGCTCTCGGTCGCCGGCCTGCGTCAGCCGGTGCGCGTGGCGGGCGCGGCCTTCGGCCCGGCGCTCGAAGAGCAGTGGGCGGGCGAGGCGCGCCCGGTGGACTACTTCGACGTCAAGGCGGACCTGGAGGCGATCTATGCGCCGCGCCGCCCGCGCTTCGAAGCCGCGGCGCATCCGGCGCTGAACCCGGGGCGGTCGGCGCGCGTGCTGCTCGATGGCGCGCCGGCAGGGTGGCTCGGCGAGCTGCACCCGCGCTGGCAGCAGAAGTACGAATTGCCGCAGCCGGTGGTGCTGTTCGAACTGGAAGCGGAGGGCCTGGCCGATGCGCCGCTGCCGCGCCCCTCGCAGCCCTCGAAGTTCCCGCCGGTGGTGCGCGACATCGCGCTGCTGGTCGACGCCGGCGTCACCGCGCAGGCGCTGCTGGACGCCGCCCGGGCCGAAAAACCGGCGATCGTCCAGGAGGTCGGCGTATTCGACGTCTACCAGGGTCCGAGCTTGCCGCCCGGGAAAAAAAGCCTTGCGTTCCGGGTAGTTATGCAAGATACTGAACGAACCCTCACGGATGCGGAGGCCGATTCGGCGCGCGATGCGCTGGTCGCGCTGTGGGGACGTCGTTTCGGCGGCAGCCTGCGCAGCGGATAAGGTAAAATACTTAGATATATCAGGGAGTTGTAATGACCTTGACCAAGGCCGAACTGGCCGACCTGCTGTTCGAGAAGGTCGGGCTGAACAAGCGCGAGGCAAAGGACATGGTGGAGGCGTTCGTCGAGGAGATCCGGGGAGCGCTGGAGCGCGGCGAAAGCGTCAAGCTCTCAGGCTTTGGCAACTTCCAGTTGCGCGACAAGCCGCAGCGCCCGGGGCGCAACCCCAAGACCGGCGAGGAGATCCCGATCAGCGCCCGCCGCGTCGTCACCTTCCACGCCAGCCAGAAGCTCAAGGCCATGGTCGAGAAGTCGCGCCATGGAGCCAAGCCGCAGGAAAGTTGAGCTCCCGCCGATCCCGGCCAAGCGCTACTTCACCATCGGTGAGGTGAGCGAGTTGTGCGGGGTGAAGCCGCACGTGCTGCGCTACTGGGAGCAGGAATTCACGCAGCTCAAGCCGGTCAAGCGGCGCGGCAACCGCCGCTACTACCAGCACCACGAGGTGCTGCTGATCCGCCGCATCCGCGAGCTGCTCTACGAAGAGGGCTTCACCATCAGCGGCGCGCGCAACCGGCTCGACAATTCACTCTCCGGCGACGACAAGCCCGAGTCTGCGTCGCGCGCCGCGCGCGCCGGCGGTCCGCTGGCCGGGTCCGCGGGCGATCTTTCCGCCCTCAAGCGCGAGCTCAGAGAACTGCTCGACAGCCTGCGCGCCTGATAAACTTCCCTCCTTCGGGGCGTAGCGCAGCCTGGTAGCGTACCTGCATGGGGTGCAGGTGGTCGCGAGTTCAAATCTCGCCGCCCCGACCAAGAAATATCAACGGCTTCCGATCAGGAGGCCGTTTGTATTTCTGGTGACTGTAGCCCCAATGTAGCCACTTCACCGGCACCCACTGGCCGAAGCCCCGAGACTGCGGCGACCAGAAGGCGGTGAACGCATTTGATTTCCCCCGTAGGGTTGACGCGGCGCCTGGCCGCTTGCTCTGTAAAGTGCCCGATTCGCGTAGGCACACTCAAGCTACCGGCCGCAGGCGATACTGTCAATATATACAGTACCACTTACAACGGATTGCGCCTGGATTTGTACGGCCGCAACAAGGGAGAACCTTTCCCCTCATGGAACAGCCAGCACGGGTGGCAGGGGAGCAGCTGCTCCGGTCCTGCCACGGCCGGTTGCTATACTTTTTCCCTGCGCTGCTCCAGCCTGGCGCCCGCTGGAACAGGACTTACATCTTAAAGTCAAGAAAAAACTTGTACGGCCGCCAGTCGAGGAATACACTACTCTGACTTCCCGAGGGCGCAGGGCTGCTCGCCGGACCGCATATACGAAAAGAGCCGCCTAACCTCCGGGAGCACGCGGAGGTGACTTCTGGATCGTTCCTTTCCTACACCTAGCCTACGGCCTGCCGTGGGCGCACCCTTCCGCAGAGAACTTAGGACCCCTACCTGGCCCTTCCACGGCCGATTGCTTTACTTTTTCGTCGCGATGCGCCAGTCGAGTGCAGCCGAGATATGTAAATGAATCTTCTTGATCACAAAGATGCTTGTATTTAATTAAAACAATAAGCATATGTATATAACATATTGATTAATATTAATATGTTATTTATTCTTACATATAACTACAGAAGCATTTTGTGATGACTCATAGGTCCAAGATAAAAAGATCTTATAAATAGCGGACTAGGATGTATAATTGTATGTGTACAACACGAAAGATGCTTTGGAGGAATTATGGCTAATTCTAAGCTAGAGGACCTGTTCTCCGACAGCGGCCCCTTCGACGAATCGGCAGTTGTCGAAGCCATCCAGCCTTTCGTGACGATTCAAAAATCAACAAACGAAATCTTCTTCAAGAATTCTTCGCCGACCGCAGAGCAGAAAATCCTGATTTACGGACTGACGAAGAAGCTGTTGAAGACGAAGGGCCGTATTGAGTCGGACCTAATTACCGCCCAGGAGGTACACAAGAACACCGGGATCAAGAAGGGAACGATTGACCCAGTGTTTAAGAAGTTGAAGGAATCCGGTTACCTGGTTGGAAAGGGTGAATATGAGGTTCCCGTGCCGAAGATCACGTCGGTCATCGACATGCTTCGCAAGGTACCAAAATCATGAGTGCCCTAGACGAATTGGCAGCTCGCGTTGGAATCCTTGAAAAGAAGGTGGCGCAGCTTGAGGCAAGCCATGCCGAACCCGCGCAGCCACGCGCGACAAAGGATCAAAAGGGTCTAACGGTTAAGGAGTTCATTCTTAATAAGCGCCCCTCAAACGACGTGGAGAAGACGCTCGCAATCGGCTACTTCCTGGAAAAGTTTGAAGCCGCAGCCTCTTTCAATACTGACGACCTCGCACGGAACTTTGTATTGGCCAAGGAAGCGACGCCTACAAACATAAACGACAAGGTCAATCTGAATATCAAGAAAGGTCATATGGCGGAAGCGCGCGAAAAGAAAGACAAGAAAAAAGCCTGGATGGTGACCAACAGCGGCGAGCGCTTCGTGGAGAGCGGGTTCGATAGCAAGAGAGATTGATGCCCGCGTCTAGAATTTCAGATTCTCTCGACGTCCACGACCTGCCCGATCTTCACCTCAAGGCATTGTGGGCTTTGGACAAGCTCGCGACCGACTCTACGGATCGCTTTTCCGCGTCCCAGGTTGCGACGTACCTCGTGGAAAAGTGTGGCGTCAATACCTATCGCCAACACGTGAAATACGCGCTGGAAAAGGATACGACTCGATGCCACAAAGGCAATATTGGCTACAAGCTGATGGAACCCGGTAGAAAAGCGCTGGCGGCTCTTATTTTTGGTCGCGTCGTGTTCATCGAATCCGGTAAGCCGTTCTCAACCAAAAACGTGCTTCTCCGCGAACTGTTTCAGAGGCTAAAAAATCACATTGATATTTGCGATCCCTACTTGGACGTCCACACGTTGGACCTTTTGTTCAAAAACGTTGCCAAGGACGTCCCGATGCGCATCCTCACGCGGAATATCAAGGACAGTCCAGCAGGTACGTTCACGCGCCATTTAGCCGACCTACGCCGAGAGGGATTCCAAATCGAAGTGGCGCAGCACGTCCTATCCGAACTTCACGACCGCTACATCATGGACGACAGCTCGTTCTGGCTCTCTGGCAACAGCCTGAATCATCTTGGAAGCAAGGAAAGCTTCCTGGTTGCCCTAGGAAAAGACGTACGCGAATCAATGCTTGCGCTCTTCAACAGTCGCTGGACCGCCGCCACGGTAGTTCGATAATTAGGACATAGCGCAATGGCTAAAGCCAATCTCACTTTGCCGAATGGGACACTTGTAAACATCGAGGGGACTACCGAAGAGGTACAGCGTCTTCTGGACTTGTACTCCGGCGTACCGCTACGTAGTGAGGTTCGCAGGCATGAAGACGGGGCGGATCGCGGTCGTTTACCTGACGCTGACACAGGACGACCAACTGCTTCGGATTCTCAGGTTGACTTAGTGGAGCTCGTAAATCTCATAAGGACTTGCGATGACTCGGAACGGATCGAATCAGCAGTGCTCGACAGCTCCAGTGTCCTAAACCGTGTCTTGTTACCGCTTTTTATAGTTCATGAGCACAAAGGTAACGCCTTTGGACTTACTTCCGGGGAAATTAGCAAAATAACGGTAGAGCTAGGGGTCCCGGTTACGCAGCCGAATGTGTCGACATCCCTATCCGGCCCAGCTAAGAGCCACGTAATCGGCGACAAAATGAGAATTAAGGGTCAACCTGTCCGTTACAAACTCAATAGACGTGGCGTTCAGCACTTCCGTCAGATCCTTACCAACTCAAACAAATAAACTCCCCGACTGAAATACGAAATCGCTCCACCTGCGCTGAAATCTGTTTACACGAATAAGGAACGTCGTCATGCCGAACCGCCTATGGGCGCCTATCGCCCCGCTTTCTGATTCTGATCGGAAGCTTGATCTCGGCGCAATGCAGCCGCTGTACGAAACGTGGCGCCTTTCGAAGTCTCGCTTGCAGCAATCTAGTCCTGCTCAACTTAAACAGTTCAATGAGCGATTGGTGCGACGCCTGAGTGTTGAGACCGGAATTCTTGAGCATTTGTACGAACTTGATCGCGGTACAACGGAGGCACTCGTAACGAAGGGTTTTGTTGAGGAGCTTATTTCTCGTTCGAGCACCGACATCGAACCATCGCATTTAATTGACATACTTAGGGATCACGAAGCTGCTATCCAGCTAGTGATCGATTGCATCGCACAAAAGCGCGCACTGACAAAGGCCGTAATACATGAATTGCACGCAATACTTACGAGACACCAGGACACTACAGTCGGGATCGACCAATTCGGCGCTCGCCACCAAATACCACTTTTGAAAGGAGCCTATAAGCAGCAGGCGAACAATCCACGTAGACCAGATGAATCAATTCATGAGTACTGTCCCGTCATTCACGTCGACTCGGAGATGGAAAATCTCCTGAAATGGCTTGGCGAATACAGTACGGAGGATCCGGTAATTATCTCCTCCTGGTTTCATCATCGGTTTACACAGATTCACCCATATCAAGATGGCAATGGGCGACTGGCGCGTACCCTTACAACGCTAATCCTCATGCGTGCGGACCTATTGCCCCTAGTCATTGATCGCGATCTTCGCGTTCCCTACATCGTGTCTTTGGAGGTTGCGGATGACGGCAACCTCTCGGAATTGGCTGCTCTTTTCGCTCGACTCGAGCGCACGGCGATCCTGCAAGCTCTCAGCGTTGACGCCGACACAGAAATATCGCACGACAGGGCATTGACTACCGCTGTAATCGCAAATCTCGCCAACAGGTTTGGCAAACGCCTTCAGCAGAAGCACGCTGAGTTACGCAAGGTCAACGATGTGGCTATTGCGCTTCGTGTACGCACTCGGAACACGCTTGAAGATTTGCTCACAAAATTAAGATACACCGTCGCCCAGGTCGCTGATCCCGAAATCCATATGACTGATGGAGGGCCGGATCGGGAAAATGCTCACTGGTACAAGTTCGAGGTGGGACAAACCGCGAATAAGGCGGGCAAATATGCCAATTTCACCGAAGCTCACTATTTCGTGAAGGCATCATTTCGCGCCAAACGCGAGCGTCTTATCTTTGTTGTTTCGTTCCACCATGTCGGACGCGAACTATCGGGCATCATGGAAGCAACCGCGTTCGCGCGGCTGGAGTCCTTTGAAGATTCCGACGACCGACAACATGTTTCAGACGATTTCTTCGTGTGCTCGCTTGAACCATTTGTGTTCACGCACAACACGACGGAAGCGAATATTGTCGCCTCTTACGGTCGCTGGCTCGACACCGCGCTGGCGGTTGCGATTAAGGAATATGGGGATCGTCTTTAGGACCGGGCAAATGAAGCCAAACTGTAGCTCGGCACATTGTGGGCAAGGCTTTCGTAGGCTTCTTTAGCCGGGAAATGAGGGACGCGAGTATTGCAAGGTGTTGATTGATAATATCCCTCAATTCACAGCTACGGATGGGTTGCAGGTGGTCGCGAGTTCAAATCTCGCCGCCCCGACCAGCATTTCGCCCGCTGCTAGGTCTTGCCGCCCGGATCGGATTTCTTCCCTGCGGGCTTCGGCGCCGGCTTGACGGCCGCGGGCTTGCGCGGCGTGACGTCGAACTTGGCCTCGAATTTGCCGTCGTTGGTGAAGGAAAGAGTCGCCTCGGTCCAGCGCCGCTGCTCCTCGGGCAGCAGGTCGGTCAGGGCGCGGACGCCCTCGATCACGGGTTCGGAACCGCAGGGCCTGAGCGGCTTGCCCTTGCGGTCCGTCACGCTGGTGGCGACGAAGAAGCTCGCCCTGAACCTGCGCGCGCTGCCGTCCGCGTTGCGCCTGGTCTCGGTGATCACGAACCAGGCTTTCTTCCAGTCCTGAGGCAGGCCTTCGGCGATACAGTTGAAGATCTGCTGCATGATCTTGGAGTCCGGCGCCGGTTCGGGCTTCTGCGCCTCCTGGGCGTGGACGGCGAATGCGCACAGGGCGGCGGCGAACGGCAGCAACAGGGACAGGAGTCTGCGCTTCATGAACTTATTTTACGTCCGGCTGCAATAGGACTGCCATGGCGAACGTGAAAGCCGCGCTGATCGTCGGCGCAGGCGAAGCGACCGGCGGCGCGATTGCGCGGCGCTTCGCGCGCGAGGGCTTCACCGCCTGCGTTACGCGCCGCAACGCCGACAAGCTCAAGCCGCTCGTCGACCGGATCGCGGCCGAGGGCGGCAGGGCGCGGGCGTTCGGCAGCGATGCGCGCCGCGAGGAGCAGGTGGTCGAGCTGGTGCAGACGATCGAGCGCGAGGTGGGGCCGATCGAGGTCTGCGCCTTCAACGTCGGCGGCAACGTGCGCTTTCCGATCCGCGAGCTCGGGCCCGAGGGCATCCACGTCGCGCACGTGGTGATCGACGGCGCGATCGACACGCCGTTCATCCGCGACAACTTTCCCGAGCGCTACGCGCTGAAGCAGCAGGCGGGCATCCTCGATCCGGAGGCGATCGCCGAGGCCTTCTGGCAGCTGCACCTGCAGCAGCGCAGCGCCTGGACGCATGAGCTCGACTTGCGCCCGTGGATGGAGCCGTTCTGAGCGCCGAACGCTGTGCGCGGGCGATCGTCAGGCCGCGCGCCTGATCTGCTCTCCCGCCTTGAGGATGAAGTCGAACGCCGCCTCGTACTCGCCCGATGCGCCCTTCTTGAAATCCACGATCAGCGACTCCTTGACCCCGAATACGGCGTCCGAGTCCATGTAGGGATCGCCCTTGGCGAACAAGTGCGTCACCAGCGTGGCGTGGCCCGGCGCCTGGATCATGAAGTGCAGGTGGCCGGGCCGCATCGGGTGGCGGTCCGTCGCGACCAGCATCTTGCCGACCGGCCCGTCGTTCGGCACCGGGTAGCTCACCGGCCGCACGCAGTGCAGATCGTAGCGGCCGTCGGCGCCGGTCCGGAACCGCGCGCGCAGGTTCATGCCGTCGTTCTTCTGCACGTCATAGAAGCCGTCGCCCGCGC
>ERZ1292645.620-Hain-H14-02um-R2-620-length-12042-cov-5_pt1 | contig 12042 bp, 14 predicted proteins | sample MGYA00564401_ERZ1292645 | MGnify/ENA primary metagenome ERZ1292645 (study PRJEB36523, sample SAMEA6512644) | groundwater metagenome | collected 2019-01-09 | study: AquaDiva: Metagenomics assemblies of 32 groundwater samples | reverse complement strand
ATGAACGACAGCACAACCTCGCTTTTGTTCTCCAGCGCCTGCAGCTCGGTATAGAGGCTGCGGCAGGGCTCGATGAAGGAGCACTGCGAAGGCAGGCCGGTCAGGTAGTCGAGCGCGGCGAAGCCTTTCGCCGGCCGCTCGCCCGAGCGCAGCATGCCGTCCAGCAGCCGCGCCGCGCGCGCCCCGGCGTCGGCCATGTCCACGTGCGGATAGGTGCGGTAGCCGACCAGCGCATCGGCCTGCCCGAGCATCGCGCGCGTGACGTTACCGTGCAGATCCAGGCTGGCGGACACCGGGACCCGCGAGCCGACGGCCGCGCGCACGCGGCGCAGGATTTCGCCCTCGCCGTCGTCGAACGCCTCGGTGACCATCGCGCCGTGCAAGTCGAGGTAGACGCCGTCGACTGGAAGTGCTTTTTTCAATTGAGAAACAAGTTCCCCGGCAATGCGCTCGAAGGCGTCATTGGTGACGTGCGCCGAAGGGCTCGCCGCCGCCCATGCGGTCGCGACCAGCTCGTGGCCCGCCGCGCGCAGCGACTGGATCGCGCCCGCGGCCGGGATGTTCGCGCCTTCGACCGCCGCGAACAGGGGCTCGCCATACTGCACCCCCGGCCAGCCGCCGCCCGCCTCGAAGGCCGCGTAGTCGGCCTTCGAGGGCGCGAAGGTGTTGGTCTCGTGCTGCATGCCGCCGATTGCGATGCGCGCCATGGCCTGCTAACCTGTTTTCCGTTTTTCCCAACCGCAAAGGATACCCGCAATGTCCCGCAGGATTCTTGCCGCGGTTCTGCTTGCCGCGCCCTCCACCACGTGACGCTGTTCCTGCTGAAGCGCTTTGCGACCTTCGTTGCCACGCTGGCCGTGGCGTCGGTCGTCGTCTTCGCGGTGCTTGAGTTGCTGCCGGGCAACGCGGCCGAGGTGATGCTCGGCGACACCGCGACGCCGGAGTCGATCGCCGCGCTGGAGAGAAAGCTCGGCCTCGACCGGCCGCCGCTCGAACGTTATCTCGGCTGGGTGGGCGGTTTGCTGCAGGGGCGCACGGCGGTCAGCGTTTCGTACGACACGCCGGTGTCCGAGCTCATCGCGGAGCGGCTGCAGGTGAGCCTGCCGCTGGCCGTGATGGCAATGGCGCTGACCATAGGGGTTGCGCTCGCGCTCGGCGTCTACGCCGCGGCGCGCCACAACCGACTCGGCGATGTCGGCGTGATGGCGCTCAGCCAGGTCGGGCTGGCGATCCCGAACTTCTGGTTCGCGATCCTGCTGATCCTGCTGTTCGCGGTGAAGCTGCAGTGGGTGAGCGCCGGCGGATTTCCGGGTTGGGAAGACGGCCTGTGGCCGGGCGCGCGGGCGCTGCTGCTGCCGGCGTTGTCGCTGGCCGTCGTGCAAGCCGCGATCCTCGCGCGCGTGACACGTTCGGCGGTGCTCGAGGTGATGCACGAGGACTTCGTGCGCACCGCGCGTGCCAAGGGTCTCGGCCGGCGCGCGGTGCTATGGCGCCATGTGCTGCGCAACGCGATGATCCCGGTGCTCACGATCATGGGGCTGCAGCTCGCGAACCTGATCACCGGCACGATCATCGTCGAGAACGTGTTCGTGTTGCCGGGCATCGGCCGGTTGGTGTTCCAGGCGATCGCCAACCGCGACCTCGTCGTCGTGCGCGACACCGTGATGCTGCTCGCCGCGGTGGTGGTGGTCGTCAATTTCATGGTCGATCTGCTGTACGCGCTGGTCGACCCACGGCTGAAGGCGAGCGATGCGTGAAACGCGGTTCTGGAGCCGGGCGCTGCGCCACCCGAGCTTCGTGTGCGGTGGCCTGCTGGTCGTCCTTCTCGTCGCCGCGGCGCTGCTGTCGCTCGTGTGGTCGCCGCACCCGCCGGCCGATATCGACGTGCAGCAGCGCTTCGCGCCGCCGAGCGCCAGCCATTGGCTCGGTACCGACAGCTTCGGGCGCGACATCGCATCGCAGATCCTGGTCGGCGCGCAGAACAGCATCATCGCCGGTTTCGTCGCGGTGGCCATCGGCGTGGCGCTCGGCGTGGCGCTCGGCTGCCTGGCGTCGGCACGCCGCGGCTGGGTCGAGGAGCTGGCGATGCGGGCGAGCGACTTCACGTTCGCCTTTCCGGCGCTGCTGTCGGCGATCATGCTGACCGCGATCTACGGGCCGGGGCTGCTGACCAGCATCGTCGCGATCGGCATCTTCAACATTCCCGTGTTCGCACGCATCACGCGCGCCAGCGCCAACGTGGTGTGGGCGCGAGAATACGTGCTCGCCGCACGCGCGGCCGGCAAGGGTGCGTGGTGCATCACGTTCGAGCATGTGCTGCCCAACATCGCGAGCGTGCTGATCGTGCAGTCGACGATCCAGTTCGCGATTGCCATCCTTGCCGAGGCGGCGTTGAGCTACCTCGGCCTGGGCACGCAGCCGCCGCAGCCGAGTTGGGGCCGCATGCTCAACGAAGCGCAGATGCAGATGTTCCAGGCGCCGCAGCTCGCCATCTACCCCGGCATCGCGATCGCGCTGAGTGTGCTCGGGCTCAACCTGATGGGTGACGGGCTGCGCGACCTGCTCGATCCCAAGCTGGCGAGGAAACGCTGATGGCGCGCGAGCCGCGCCAGCTCGTCGCCGGCGTCTACCTCGACCTGCTTCGAAAGCCCGCGGGATGCTGCTCGACGTCAAAGATCTTCGTGTAACGCTGCACACCGCACGCGGCGCGGCAGACGCGCTGCGCGGTATCTCGTTCTCGCTCGACCGCGGCGACACCGTCGGGCTGATCGGCGAGTCGGGTTGCGGCAAGTCGATCACCGCGCTGGCATTGATGGGCCTCCTGCCCGAGGACGCGCGGATCGACGGCTCGATCCGCTTCGACGGCCAGGAGCTCGCCGCGCTGTCGGACGACGCCTGGTGCCGGCTGCGCGGCGCGCGCATCGGCATGGTGTTCCAGGAGCCGATGAGTGCGCTGAACCCGCTGCACACCGTCGGCCGCCAGGTCGCGGAGCCGCTGCGGCTGCACCGCGGCCTGTCGGCGCGCGACGCGCGCGCCGAGGCGCTGCGCCTGCTCGACAAGGTGCAGCTGCCCGACGCCGCCAAACGGCTCAATGCCTATCCGCACCAGCTGTCGGGCGGCCAGCGCCAGCGCGTGGTGATCGCGATCGCCTTGGCCTGCGGGCCGAGCCTGCTGATCGCCGACGAGCCCACGACCGCGCTCGATGTCACGATCCAGCGCGAGATCCTCGACCTGATCGCCGAACTGGTCGAGCGCGAGCGCATGGCGCTGCTGTTGATCACCCACGACCTCGGCGTGGTGGCCCAGCGCGTGCAGCGCATGCTGGTGATGTACGGCGGTACGTTGGTCGAGTGCGGGCCGACCGTCGAGGTGTTCTCGCGCCTGTCGCATCCCTACACGCGTGGCCTGTTCGCGGCCCGGCCCGCGCTAGGCATGCCGCGCGGCACGCGGCTGGCGACGATCCCGGGGCGCGTGCCTGAGCTGGCGGACCTGCCGGACGGCTGTCCGTTCGCCGACCGTTGCTCGTTCGCGATCGAGGAATGCCGGCGCGCGCCACCGCCGGCGTTTGCCGTCGGGCCTGGACATGACGCGCGCTGCATTCGGCTGGACACCATGGCGAGGGCGCCCCTGTGATGCCGCTGCTCGACGTGAGGCAGCTCGGCAAGCTCTACCACCTGCCGCGCGAGCGCCTGCTCGCGCCGCGCCCCGCCGTGCAGGCTTTGAAGGACGTGAGCTTCACGCTGCATGCAGGCCGAAGCCTCGGCGTGGTGGGTGAATCGGGGTCGGGCAAGAGCACCTTGGCACGCCTGGTGATGGCGCTCGAGGCACCGAGCGAAGGCCAGGTGCTGCTCGACGGCCAGAACCTGCACGCGCTGCCGGCCGGAGCGCTGCGCCGTGTGCGCGCGCGATTCCAGATGGTGTTCCAGGATCCGTACGGTTCGCTCGATCCGCGCCAGACGGTGGCGCGCATTGTCGCCGAACCGCTCGACGCGCAAGACCGTTCGTCGCGGCACGAGCAGCGCGAGCGTGCCGCCGGGGTACTCGACGCGGTGGGGCTGGGCGCCGCCGATCTCGACAAGTACCCGCACGAGTTCAGCGGCGGCCAGCGCCAGCGCATCGCAATCGCGCGCGCGCTCGTCACGCGGCCGACGCTGATCGTCGCCGACGAACCGGTGAGCGCGCTCGATGTCTCGGTGCAGGCGCAGGTGCTGAACCTGATGCAGGACTTGCAGGACCGCTTCGGCCTCACCTACTTGTTCATCAGCCACGATCTCGCGGTGGTCGACCTGGTATGCGACCAGGTAATCGTGCTGTGGCAGGGCCGCGTCGTCGAACGCGGCGATCCGGACACGCTGTTTCACGACCCGCAGCATCCGTACACGCGGCGGCTGCTCGAGGCGGTGCCACGCGCGCCGGCGCAGTATGGCAAAATGCACATTACGAACGAGGAGGTCGCGTCATGAACTTGCGCATTGTCCTGGTCCCGATCGCTCTGGCCGTGGCGCTCACCGCCCAGGCCCAGATCCCCAAGGACATCGCGGTGATCGGCATGGTGCTCGAGCCGCCGGGCCTCGATCCCACCGTGGCGCCCGCGGCGGCGATCGGCGAGATCGTGCACTACAACGTGCTCGAAGGCCTGACCAAGATCAACGTCGACGGCAGCGTGACGCCGCTGCTCGCCGAAAGCTGGGCGACGGATTCCGACGGCCGTAGCTACACCTTCAAGCTGCGCAGGGGCATCAAGTTCCATGACGGCGAGGCGTTCGATGCGAGCGACGTGAAGTTCAGCTTCGAGCGCGCCAAGGCCGAGGGCTCGACCAACAAGGCGAAGAAGGCAGTGTTCGACAACATCAGCGGCATCGTCACGCCCGAGCCGCACACGGTGATCCTGACGCTGAAGAACGCCGACGGCAACTTCCTGTTCCGAATGGGCGAGAACACGGCGGTGATCCTCGACCCGAAGTCCGCCGGCGGCGCCGCCACGCGGCCGATCGGCACCGGCCCATTCAAGTTCGACAGCTGGGCCAAGGGCTCGGCGGTCACGCTGAGCAAGTGGGACGGCTTTCGCAACGCGCCCGCGGTGAAGCTGAAGAAGGTGAGCTTCCGCTTCATCAACGACCCGGCGGCCCAGGTCGCCGCGCTGCTCGCCGGCGACGTGGATGGCGTTCCCCGCTTTGCCGCCGTTCAAAGCCTCAAGCAGTTCAGGGACGACCCGCGCTTCAGCGTCGAAGAGGGCAACACCGCGGGCAAGGGCATCCTGGCGATCAACAACAAGAGGAAGCCCTTCGACGACGTGCGCGTGCGGCGCGCCCTCGCGCACGCGGTCGACCGCAAGGCCTTCATCGACGGTGTGTTCGAAGGCTTGGCCAAGCCAATCGGCAGCCACATGGCGCCCACCGACGCCGGCTATGTCGACCTCACCGGCTTGGTGCCGCACGACCCCGAGAAAGCCAAGGCGCTGCTGAAGGAGGCGGGCGTCGCGACGCCGCTCAACGTCACGCTGACGTTGCCGCCGCCGCAGTACGCGCGCAGGGGCGGCGAGGTGATCGCCGCGCAACTCGCCAAGGTGGGCATCGTCGCGAAGATCGAAAACGTCGAGTGGGCGCAATGGCTGTCGAACACCTTCCGCAACAAGAACTACGACCTGACGATCATCAACCACGTCGAGCCGCTCGATTACGTGACCGCCTACGCCGACCCGAATTACTACTTCAACTACGACAGCAAGGCCTTCCGCGAGCTCGCCGCGAAGCACGCGGCGAGCACCGACGCCAAGGAGCGCAGCAGGCTGTTCGCCGACATCCAGCGCACGATCGCCAACGACGCGGTCAACGTGTTCATCTTCAACCCGGCGCAGGTGGCGGTGGCGAAGAAGGGGATCAAGGGCTTGTGGGCGAGCTCGCCGATCTTCGCCAACGACATGGCGGCCGTGAGCTGGCAGTGAGCCGGACCGTAAACGCCAGTCGCCGCGCGAACTGACCGAACTCGGTGCGCTCGACTACAGGCAGTTCGCCATAGTTCGAGGCGGTGCCGGGCCGCGAATTCGCCTTCGGCTCCGCGTAAACTTGCGGCGATGGAGCGACTCGGCGATCGGCTGGTGAAAGCGGCGATCCATGCCCCGGGACTGGAGATCCGGGTGGTCGAGCGCTGCGCTTCGACCAATGCGGTTTTGCTGGCCGAAAGCACCGATCATCCGGTGCTGCTCGCCGCCGAAGAGCAGACCACCGGGCGCGGGCGCCATGGCCGGCGCTGGCGCTCGGCGCCGGGCGCGGGCGCGACCTTCTCCATCCTGCGGCGCATGGATTGCACGCCGCAGGCCCTCGCCGGGCTCTCGCTCGCGGTCGGGGTCGCCGCGGCGCACGCGCTGCGCGCTCTCGGCGCGCAGCAGGTCGCGCTCAAATGGCCCAACGATCTGGTGGTCGGCGGGAAAAATGCAGGCGCCAAGCTCGGCGGCATCCTGATCGAAACCCGGCAGCAGGGGCAGGCGCTGCGCGCGGTGGTAGGAATCGGGATCAACTGCCGCGCGGCGCGCGCGCTCGGGGCGCGCCTCGGCCGCAGGGTCGCCGCGCTCGACGAGCTGCTGCGGCCGGCGCCGGCGCGCAACGCAGTCATCGGCGCGGTCGCACGTGAAGTGCTCGTGGCGCTAGAAGCGTGGGAACGCTCGGGCCTGCCTGCCTTCGCCGCGGACTGGCGCGCGCTGCACGCGCACGAGGGGCGGCGGCTGCGCCTGCGCCTTGCCGACGGCCGCGTCGTGTCCGGGATCGCCTCCGGTGTCGCCGAGAACGGCGCCCTGCGCCTGCGCACGCGGTCCGGGGTGCGGGAGGTTACGAATGCGCGCATTCTGTCGGCAAGATGCGCGGCGGGGGCAGCGTGATCCTCGCCATCGACGCCGGCAATTCGCGGGTCAAATGGGGCTGGTACGAGCGCAACAGGCGCGGCGGCGCCGGCTGGTCGAGCATCGCCACCGTATCGCTGATCGAGTTCGCCGCCTCGAGCGACCACGTCAACCCTTTCTCCGCCACCCACGAGAACCCCTCGCGCATCATCATCTCGAACGTCGCCGGCGAAGGCGCGCACCAGCTGCTGGTGAACTGGACCAGCATCTTCGAGGCCGAGCCGCTCTGGGTGAAGGGCGAGGCCGAGCGCTGCGGGGTGAAAAGCCGCTACGAGCGCCCCGAGCAGCTCGGCCCGGACCGCTGGGCCTCCCTGATCGCGGCGCGCGCCCTCGAGCCCGGACGCGCCTGCCTGATCGTGAACGCCGGGACCGCGACCACGGTCGATGCGCTCAGCGCCGAGGGCGAATTCGTCGGCGGCCTGATCCTGCCCGGGGTCGACCTGATGCGCTTCGTGCTGCACGAACACACCGGGCGGTTGCCGCTGCAGGAGGGCAGCTACGTGCGCACGCCGCGCAACACGATCGATGCGATCGAGACCGGCTGCCGCCACGCCCAGGCGGGAGCGGTCGAGCGCATGCACCGCGCGATGGGCGCCTGCAGCAGCTGCCTGGTTTCCGGAGGCGGCGGCAAGGCACTCATCGAACGGCTCGATAGCCTGCCCTGCCGCTACGTCGAGAACCTGGTCCTCGAGGGACTGGCACGCATCGGGCTGACGTGAGAGCGATCTTCCTGCTGCTGCTGGCCGTCAATCTGGCGTGGTTCGCCTGGACGCGCTACTACGCCGAGAGCGAGCCGGCCTCGGACCCGCAGCCGCCTGGCCGCCAGATCGCGCCGGAGAAGATCCGGATCATCTCCGGCCCCGAGCTGGCGCGCCTGCCGGCGCCCAAACCCAGACCCGTCATGGAGCAGCCGCAGGCCGTGGCGGCGTGCGTCGAATGGGGCGGCTTCGCGCTTGCCGAGGCGCCACGCGCCGAGCAGCTGCTCGAGCCGCTCGCGCTCGGCGCGCGGCTCGCCCAGAACCGCACCGAGGAGACCGCCGGCTGGTGGGTCTTCATCCCGCCGCAGGGCAGCCGCCCGGCGGCGATAAAGAAGACCGCCGAGCTCAAGGCGCTCGGCGTCGACGACTACTTCGTGGTGCAGGACGAAGGGCGCATGCGCTGGGCGATCTCGCTCGGCGTGTTCCGCACCGAGGACGCGGCCAGGAGCAGGCTCGAGGCGCTGCGCGCCAGGGGCGTGCGCAGCGCGCAGACCGGCGAGCGCGACACGCAGGTGGCGAAAATCTGGTTCCAGGTGCGCGGCGCCGAGGCGCCGCTGCAGGCCAGGCTGAGGGACCTCGCGCAGGGATTTCCCGGCACCGAAGTCCGGGACTGCCAGTAGGCGCCTTGAATCGTCGTCCCCGCGGAAGCGGGGACCCATGTGGATTCCCGCTTGCGCGGGAATGACGCAATTCTTCCTAGCCGATGGGAATGGCTCCGCCCGGCACGTGCTTCGCGACCAGCTCGAGCAGGCGGTCAGCGCGCACCGGCTTGGTCAGGTAGCCGACCGCCCCCAGCTCCTTGCCGCGCTGATCGCCCTCCTCGACCGAGGTGAGGAAGATCACCGGAATGTCGGGCAGGGTCTTGTCCGACTTGAGCGCGGCGATGAACTCGAAGCCGTCCATGTGCGGCATGTTGACGTCGGAAAGGATCAGGTCGGGCGGGTTCTTCAGCACCAGGTAGCCGGCGCTGATGCCGTCGGCCGCGGTGCTCACCTCGTAGCCGGCCGAGGCAAGATGCATGCGCAGCAGCTCGCGCAGGCTCTCGTCGTCGTCCACCACCAGGATCTTCGCCGTCATGACACCCAGTCCGGTCAACTCTGCACGGTAGCGAGTTTGCCCAATCGCGTCAATCGATTGCGCTCACCGGGGCGGTCGATGGTGGTATCATTTTCGGATGGTTGTCCGGCTCTCCGTACTGACCCTGCTGGTTGGCGTCGCCGCTACGGCGCAGGCGCAGCAGTACCGCTGGGTGGATGAGAAGGGCCGCGTGCAATACTCGGATACGCCCGCGGCGAAGGCGAAGAATCTCAGGAAATCCGATGTCAGGAGCGAGAGCCCGGCCGAGGGCCGGCAGCAGGTGCCGTTCGAGCTCCAGCAGGCGCAGAAGGATTTTCCGGTGACGCTGTACACCGCGCCGGTCTGCAAGGAGCCCTGCGAGCTGGCGCGCGCGGCGCTCAACAAGCGCGGCGTGCCTTTCACCGAGGTGCAGGTCTGGAACCCCGAAACGCTCGAGGAGCTGAAAAGCAAGTCGGGGTCGGAAAACGCGCCGGCGCTGCTGGTCGGGCGCACTGCGCTAAGCGGCTTCGAACAGACCAAGTTCGACACGCTGCTCGACTCGGCCGGCTATCCGAAGCAGGGCACCGTGCCTGCGCGCTCGCAGCGCGCGCCGGCGCCGCCCGAAGGCTACGAACCGCCGCCGCAGGCGGAACCCGTGCAAGCCGAGGCCGAAGCGCCGCAGAAGGCGGGGCCCTATGACACCAGCGGGCTCAAGTCCAACCGCAGCGACAAGCCCGGGCCGTACGACCCGAGCGGGCTGAAATCCAACCGGCCCGACAAGCCCGGCCCCTACCTGGTGCCCGGCAGCACGAAGTAGCGCCGCGGATTCCCGCGGCTGTTGGTGCTGATGCCCCGACTCGAACGGGGGACCTACTGATTACGAATCAGTTGCTCTACCAGCTGAGCTACATCAGCGTTCGTGCAGCGCGGCGAGCGCGGATTGTAACGCCGGTAACGCCGCGCCGTTGCCCCTCCCGGCACGGCCGGGCCGTGAAGTAGTTCCGCTATACTGCCCCGCACCGCGCCGTTCGGCGCACGAACCCGGCCGCTGGTCGGCTGTATTTGCGGGCGCGCGCGGCACCTGCCTATCATTTCAGCGGAAAGGAGTGCCATGCGTCGCTTTAGGATTGTCGATAGCTCGGCCCGGCCCGGACACGGCAAGGGCTTCACCTTGATCGAGCTGATGATCGTGGTTGCCATCATCTCGATCCTCGCGATGATCGCCATCCCCTCCTACCAGAACTATATCACCCGCTCCAACCGGTCCGTGGCCAAGCAGTTCATGCTGAGCGTCGCGAGCAAGCAGGAGCAGTACGTGCTCGATGCGCGCCAGTACGCGGCCACCATCGCTGCGCTCAACCTGACCGCGCCGGCCGAGGTCGCGACCCGCTACACCTTCAGCCTGGCCGCCTGCGCCGCTCCGTGTACGACCTACGCGATCACCGCCACCGCGATCGGCTCGCAGATCGGCGACGGCAACCTGACGCTGGACAACCTGGGCACGAAAAGCCCCGTCGACAAGTGGCAGAACTAGCCTCGAACATGCAGCGCGGCTTCACGCTGACCGAGCTGATGATCGCGGTCACGGTCCTCGGCATCCTGTCGGCGTTCGCGCTTCCCTCGATGACCGATTTCGTGCGCGACCAGCGCATCAAGACCGCCACCTCGGACGTGTTCGCGAGCCTGATCTATGCGCGCAGCGAGGCGATCAAGCGCGGCGCCGATGTCAACGTGGTGCCGAACGCCGTCGACTGGGCCGCCGGCTGGCAAGTGCGCGATGCCGGCGGCACCGACCTGCGGGTCCAGAATGCGATCGCCGGGGTCTCGATCGCCGGCGTCGCGGGCAACGTGGTGTTCCGGCGCGACGGCAGGCTGTCGGCGGCGGTCCCGGTGTTCGTGCTGACCTCTCCGGCGAGCAGTGCCATCACGGCGCGCTGCGTGCGGCTCGACCCGAGCGGGCGGCCCAACATCAGGGTGGACACCAACGGGGACTCGGGCGATGGCTGCAATTGACCCCCGCGCCCGGAACGTCGTGGCCGCGCCCGTAGTTCGCGCCCCGGCCCAGCGCGGCATCACCATGATCGAGGTGCTGGTGTCGCTGCTGATCATCGTCCTCGGCCTGCTCGGGCTGGTCGGCCTGCAGGTGCGGATGCAGCAGGCCGAGTTCGAGTCCTACCAGCGCGCGCAGGCGTTGGTGCTGATGTACGACATGGTGGACCGCATCTACGCGCACCGCGTCACCGCCTCGTGTTTCCGCTTCACGGCCGCCGACGGCACGGGGTGGCTCGGCGAGAGCGGCATCAGCACGCCGGCATGCGCCGTCGGCACCGCGAACGACAACGTGCAGGCGCAAGCGGCGATGTCGGAGTGGAGCTCGACGCTGCAGGGCGCCGCCGAGACAAAGGCCGGGGCATCGGCCGGCGCGATGGTCGGCGGGCGCGGCTGCGTCTACTACAATGCGGCCTCGGAGCTGCTCGACGCCACCGGCGCGACGATCCCCGGCACCGGGCTGTATTTGGTCAGCGTCGTCTGGCAGGGACTGTCGGACACGTTCGCGCCGGCCGTCAATTGCGCCAACGGCCAGTACACCGGCGGAGAAACGCGCCGGCGGCTGGCCTCGACCTCGTTCCGCCTGGCGAAGCTCAAATGATCGGAGCCTCGATGCACCACCCCCTCGCACGGCGGGCGCGTTTGCGGCAGGCCGGCTTTTCGCTCGTCGAGCTGATGATCGCGCTCACGATCGGGCTGCTGCTGATGTCCGGCCTCGCCATGATCTTCGTGAATTCGAGCGATGCCAGCCGCGAGCTGCAGAAGACCGCGCAGCAGATCGAGAACGGCCGCTACGCGATCGACATCGTCACGCAGGACCTGCGCCTCGCCGGCTTCTACGGGCATCTGCACGACTTCAGCGCCATCTCGCTGCCGGCCGCGATCCCGCCGGATCCCTGCGAATCGGGCAGCGCGGCCGAACTTCTGAAGGCGTTCTGGTTCCCGGCGCACGGCTACCGCGGCACGATCGACGCCTCGGGCCCGGCGAGCGACGCCGCCGCGGATATCAGCGCGACGACCTGCGGCACGCCGCTGCTGACTGCGGCCAATCTCAAGGCCGGAAGCGACGTGCTCGTCGTCCGCCGCGCCGACACGAACGCGCTTGCCGCCGCCGACGTCGCGACCAGCAACGTGTTCTACGTGCAGGCGGGCGCGAACGGCGCCGAAGTGCAGCTTGGCAACGGCGCGGCGATCGGCACCAACAAGGCGGACGGCGATGCCTCGACGCTCAAGCTGACCAACGGCGCCGACCCGGCGCCGCCGGCGCCGATTCGGCGGCTGCG
>ERZ1292645.619-Hain-H14-02um-R2-619-length-12042-cov-6_pt1 | contig 12042 bp, 14 predicted proteins | sample MGYA00564401_ERZ1292645 | MGnify/ENA primary metagenome ERZ1292645 (study PRJEB36523, sample SAMEA6512644) | groundwater metagenome | collected 2019-01-09 | study: AquaDiva: Metagenomics assemblies of 32 groundwater samples | reverse complement strand
TTTCAAATAATATTCTGGGATAATATCCGGGTTTGTAAATCAAGGCATTAGACATTGGCAGACCCCAATGGCAGTTACATTGCTCCTTATAGATTTTCTTTCTAAACTCCTTCATCTCATTCGAATTCAGGATTTCACCCAGATTATAATCATTCTCTCTTAATTCCCCTACTGAATACCACAACGGCTCACATGGGAAGACCTTCCCGGTCTCATTAACTACTATCACCCTCTTACCTGCCCCGCATTTTCTATACATATCCTTGGTTCTTAATATTTCTTTTAAGAAATCATTTTTAACAATCCTTAAGGCAATGGTGAATACAGAGTGAAAATCCCTGGGGCTTTTTACAACCGCTTTATTCCTTATCCTGTCGCATATCTGAAAATATTTAGCCCAGTCAAAACGAAATGCCTCCTCATTACGGACACTGCCATGAACTACAGAGAATACTATCCTGTCTAACTCCTTAAAATCCTTATCAAATATGTCAAAGAGTTCTTCAATGTATTCCTGGTTATACGAAGAATATACCACGCATCCCTTCACCCTCAGATTCTTATACTTGTTCTTTAAATCGACTAATCCATTATAGGTCTCCCTGACCTTTTTAAAACCATCCTTAAGACCGCGTATCTCATTATGTATCTTCTCAGGCCCGTCTATTGAAAGCTGAACATCAACAACCATATCTTTGCAATATTTGAGCACCTCCTCCACCTGCTTTAATATCTCCTGCGTAAAGAAGCCGTTTGTTGGAAGGTCTACTACCAGCGGAGAGCAGTTTTTATAAAATACCCTTATGATGTCAGCCAAATCTTTTCTTAAAAACGGTTCACCCCCGGAGATACCTAATATGTTTATCAATTTTATATTCTTACTTATCTTTTCATATTCGTTTATAGTTAACTCATTATCCCCCCCGGGGCTTTTAATCATGTTCTCTTTATAAAAACACATCTTGCAATCCGCATTACATCTTGCCGTAACAAAGAATATTACATAAGACGGATAATTAAGGGTGTTAAACCACCTGGAAAACTTATTTATCATTATATCCCCGATATATAACTTTTATATTGTTCTAAATATTCTAAACAAAGTATACATTAAAAAATGGCGTTTGTCAATTAAAATGTTCACGCTCTACTTCTTGCCTTCCTCTGCCTCATTGATAAGCATCACAGGGATGCCGTCTCTTATAGGGTATCTCTTACCGCACCCTGTGCACACGATTTTCTCCCCTTCTTCCTTCACGTCTGCCTTACAGGCAGGACATGCGAGTATGTCCAACAGTTCCTTGCTTATCATATCGTGCCCTCCTCTACGTATATAGGATTGGTAAATACCCATGGTTTATTGTCAAGGTATGCCTCTCCCCTGTAAACCCCTTTTTTCTTTATAGCCATCTTGAGACTATTCCCGGTCCCCTCTCTGATAATTCCTCCATCCATGATGATTCTTAACGCGGCGTCCTTAGGTGATATTAGAGATAGTTCAGTCTCACCTGCCAGTTCCAACTTATCACCCATGATAAACTTAGCACCGTTACATCTTGCCTCAAATCTAAATCCAGTGGAATTACCCAGGAGGTCATAGGCTATATAGCAATGGCCTGTTCTCAAAGCATCATATATGCCGTCTTTATCCTTATTCAGTTCCCCTGTAAATCTCTGGTTTAATATATGAGTCCTAACCGTCTTAAAAAGCCTCTTATAAGAAAACAATTGTAATATGCCAAACGGCATCACGTTCCTCGCATGGGCATCTATCCCACCTATCGCTACCACCTGTCTTTCAGCAGTAAACTTATCCCACAGTCTAAGCATCGCATGGCTTGGACCTGTGATTGCCTTTTCAGGATTAAAGTAATAATATATGATGTTCGCTAATGAGACAGGCTCAACCCAGTCAAACATATAAGACCATAGTTCAATCCCTGTCCATCTATTGCTCCTCCAATCTGTCCACGGTCTTGCAGGAAATAAGGGGATAGAGAGCTTTCGTTTACTGTAAGGATGGACAATAAAACCTATCCCGCCCTGTCTTTCCACCTCCCGTATATAATCATCAGGGCACTTACCATTAGCATGGATTTCTTTGTCTATGCCGAATGCCATATAGTGATTCTTCTTGGGGGATATCTCCTCACCCACCAATACGAGGACATTGCCATGCCAGCCTTCATTGCCTCTCTCTTTATGCTCTAATGTGTCGTGGTCTGTAATAATGACAAAATCCACTTTTGAATCCCTTGCTGCCCTCACAACATCTTTGATTCCGCCGCTTCCATCAGAGGCAGTTGTATGGACGTGTATTACACCGATATATTCAAGTAAATCTTTCACCAATTTATGTTTTGCCCTTCTATTTTTAATTGCCCTCTCAATGCATAGCCTATCCCGCCTATAAAACTTCCCAGGAGAGTAGTTGCAAGCCATAGCAAAGATATGGCAAACGCCTTGTCAGCCCCTGCCATACCCTTCAAAAAGTATACAAAACCTGCCTCTCTCACCCCGAGTCCATTCAAAGAAGGAAATATACTTACAGTGAATATTATCGGCATTATTAAAAAAAGCATTAAGAAGGACATATTTACAGATATGCTCAACCCTAACAGGTATATTATACTGATAGTCATCACCTGTGCAATAACTGAGAGGTAAAATGTCTGAAGCAGACTAACCCTGTGGTTCATATAGCCATGCATAGCGTCGTACAATTTCTTCATCTTAGAATCTAAATTGAGAACTTTAAATGGAATCAGAAGAAAGTTAAACCTCTTTGCAAAGTTCTTGTTAAAAAGCAGGATAAAGAATAAGACTGATAGTGATATCACCACATATATCCCTATTGTAACATTTTTATTATCTATAACATGGCTTAAAAATATAAGCGCTACCCCTGCCATAATCACCAACGAAAACATACCTATCAATCTATCAAGAAGGACAGATGTAACAGATTCTAATGGCCTGTTCGTCTTCTTTGATATGTAGTATGCCTTCACAGCATCTCCACCAACAGCAGATGGCAGGAAATTATTAAAGAAATAGCCTATAAATGTAAATAACAACGCCTCAGGTAAGGATATCCGGATTGATTGAACATCTAATATACCTCTCAATCTGATTGCCAATATTAATGTGCTGATAATATATAGTAAAAACCCTACGGCAAAGATGAGTAAATTTGTAGATTTTATCGCCCTGAGTGCATCATCAATCTCACCCCTCATTATCCATAGAAGAGCAAGGATAAATATAAGGCTTATACATGTCTTTATTATAGAACCCATCAATTTTTTCATAAGTCATTCCTTTTTTAACGCATCTTCAGTAAATCTACACTTAGGGTCCCACAGTAACCATTCATTTATACCCTGGTCATAACATGCCTTTATCTGGGCCAGGACCTCTTTTTTACCATAAGAATGTCTCAATGTAAAATCCTGCAGCCAGGGTCTTATCTTAGTGCTGCCGCCTTTTATCCGTTCCTTCATGTCCCTCAAACTCGCAGAGACAATTGTGTAAGGTTCTGTATCAGGGTCTCGCGCCCCGTATACACCTTTCTTATAGTGAGACGGATATACCATAGGACATATATAATCTACATTTTTAGCAATCTCCTCTATCACCTGACCTATACCCATGTCATCCTTTGCAAGCCCGGTCTGTCCGAATATATCTACTGAAAGGACAACCTTATAAGGGGCAAGCTCTTTCCTGGCAAATGCCAGAAATCCGGTAATCACCTCAACCTTAGACCTCTTGTCTTTATGCGGATATACGCACTCCTTTACATTTCCATCAGAAGGGAATCTCAGATAGTCAAATTGAATCTCTTTGAATCCTAATTTGGCTGCCTCTTTTGCCAAATCTACATTGTATCGCCATACCTCTTTGCTGTAAGGGTCCAAAAAAGAGTGCCCTTTCTTGCCAATCCATACATCTTTTGAACGGTTCTGGACCGCTATGTCAGGGCGATATTTAGACAGGACAGGGTCATTGAATGCGACTATCCTGGTTATAGGGTATATCTTATTTTCTTTACATATTTCCATGACCTTATGTATATCCTTGATTCTCGGGTTACGGGAAGCACCGCTGGTACGGGCAAGCCCTACTGAAGATGCCCAACTAACATAACCGGTCTCATCCTTGCAATCTATTACCACGCTGTTAAGTTCGGTACTCTTTACAAGGCTGACAATCCTGTTGAATAGCTCATCTGACCCTGCTATCCATGCACTTACAAATACCCCTTTGACATTCTTAGGTTTCGGGACCTCCTGGGCATAAGGACTAATACTAACTATACCTATCCCAGCCCACACTAACAATGCCAACACCATCCTCATTTTTCCTCTCCACTTGGGGGAGAGGATTAAGGTGAGGGGTAAGTTCAAAACTCCTTTTTCCATATCAGTTTTACAGCCTTGTCATCAGGTTTAGGGGCAAGGTCAAAATTGTATTTATGGAGAGGTTTATCATCCCATGCTTCAATCTTTTCATAATAGTCTATAACCACATTTAATCCTTCTCCAACCCAGGGCAGGTAATATTCCTCGACAGCCTCTCGCATGGTAGTAGGGTTTATTGTAAGTTTCGTAGGATAACGTTTCTCTTCTTCAGGGATTTGAGCAGATTCATTAAGAAATTCATTCCATGACTTAGAATGATAAGTCCCTCGTATATTCAATCCCTCTTTATTTTCTGTATTATTTAAAGAACCTGTTCCGTTACCTTCAGGCACTTCAGGGTATGATTCTAATTGGGTAGTAATGAAGATAATACACACTGCGAAAAGAGACAGTACCCTTCGTAACATGCAATGATTATATCACAGCTTACATGCATAAGCAATGAAAAACTAGATTTCAGTTCAGAACAATCAGTGGAAATCAGGTAATGAGTCTTTTCTTCCAGAAAGAGGTAATCTTCTCTGCCTTTTTTGCAGCAATTCCTGTATACTGGGATGGATTGGAAATAATATCCTTCTGAAGGGGTTTTAGTTTACTCAGGTAAGATTTAAGTGCAGGATCACTTAATACAATTCTTGTAAGGGATTTACCGCTTGTAATGGAATCCCGTGTCTTTTGCCTCACATATTCATGGGCATCAGGGTGACCTAATGCAGCCAAAATTATGTACAATGGCTCGGCAACGATTTTATCCTCGTTTAGTTTAAAATTCTTCAACATATTTTTTTTATCAACCTTTAGCCTTGATGAGACATTTATCATCCTTCGGATGCTGGAATCAAATGCCACCAGAAGTTCAGGCAAATACCGCTGAGAGCAGGAATTGGTCAAATCCCTCTGGTGCTCGGAAATCCCGTCCATATATACGGTGAGCATCCTCGGCATAAACGCCTTCCACATACTCTTGACATTCTCAAAATTTATCGGGTTTCTTTTCTGCGGCATGGTGGAAGAGCCTACCTGTTCTTCCTCAAATGCCTCACCTACCTCGGCAATCTCTGAACGCTGCAGGTGGCGCATATCATCAGAGAAATTTGCCAATACAGAAAAACTGGAAACTAAAGTGTGGATAAAATCAGATAATGGTTCAGGGGGTATTATCTGCGTGGATATTTCAGCAGGCTTCAGGCACAATTCCGAAAGTATATCCTTTTCTAATTTCTCAGGGTCGTTAAAGAATAAAGACGATGCGTTATACGCACCTACTGCACCGGAAAATTTGCCTGTTAAATTATCTAACGTATCCCTTAGTTTGATAATCCTCTCTCCCCAGCGGTGGACATATAGAGAAACGGCAAAACCAAAGGTTATCGGCTCAGCATGTTGACCGTGGGTCCTGCCAATCTGTAACGTATTTTTTTCTCTAACTGCCAGGTCAATCCAGACTCTCTCAAGTTTTAACATATCAGGTATGAGGACATTTTCGGTCGCTTCTTTAAACCGTAAGGAATTGGCAGTATCAACTATGTCGTAAGATGTAGCAGCCAGGTGCACAAAGGGTTTCGCCTTATCGCTAACCTTATTCCTTATTACATTAACCAACGCCCGTATGTCATGGTGTATCCTCTTCTCTTCTTCATAGACGTCTCTTGCGATTACAGAATTTGCCGCCTTGCTTATCTCTTCCGCAATGCCTTTAGAGCATATCTTGTATTTAGCCAGGACCTTCACTAAGGCAGATTCTACCCTGACCTTGTATCTGATAAACGCCTCTTCTGTCAGATATGGCTTCAGGTCATCAACCGCATACCTGAAATCCGTAGGTGAAAATTCATCCAGTCTATTCTTATCTTCTTGCTCTGTAGGGATTTTTCTCATCACCCTTCTTTGTCCTCTTCAATTACTACTTCATCAACACCGTCAATATCCTTTAGCCGGACGTTAACGATTTCCTTAAGAGAGGTGGGAACGTTCTTGCCAACATAGTCAGCCCTTATCGGGAGTTCTCTGTGCCCCCTGTCTATCAAGACAGCTAACTGTATATTACTGGGTCTGCCAAAGTCAATCAACTCATCCAATGCACAGCGTATGGAACGCCCCGTGAATAAAACATCGTCTATTAAAACTATTTTTTTATCCTTTATGTCAAATGGAATCTCTGTTGTTCGAACTACAGGCTGGTGTGATGTAGTGGCGATGTCATCCCTGTACAGGGTAATATCCATAATGCCAACAGGGACAGAACCTTCATCTATCTTTTTGATACAGGAGGCGAGCCTTTCGGCAAGGAATACCCCTCTTGTCCTGATACCTACGAGGGCAAGATTTTCTATCCCCTTATTCCTCTCTAATATCTCATGGCTTATCCTGGTTATCGCCCTCTGAATCCCTTGAGCATCCATAATCTGCACTGCCATTGTAGTCCCTATTTTAACTCACAAATCTATGCCCTGCCAGGAATGCCTCTTCCACTGCTCCTTTATGAGTAAGTATATTTCCCTTCTCCTCCACACCATAGAATAGGAGTTCACCGCTATACTTTATTCCAAGTGTGTAAAAGAAGGCCTGGACTATCGCAATAGTCCCCTGAAATACCTTCTCACCCTTAGGTAAAGCTGCAGTGGCTATAAGGAATCCTTTGTGTATTTTTTTGTCTTCGTCTCTTAGCGGGAATTTTAAGATATATTGTTTTGCCCACAATGCCTGGCAACGGTCTATTACTGCCTTTATTTGTGCGGTAGGACCCATAAAGAAGGTTGGGGTAGCAACGACTACATGGTCTGCTTCTACCAATGGCTTGTAAAGTTTGTCCATGTCATCACGGACAACGCATTCACCAGTTTTAAAACAAGTATTGCATTCACTGCACGGCGATATCTTTAGTTCTCTGGCAAAGATTATCTCTGTCTCGTAACCCTTAGATGCCGCTCCTCTCAAGAACTCAAGTATAAGGAGGTCTGTATTCCCCCCCTTACGGGGGCTGCCAGCTAATCCTAAAACCTTGCCCATTTTTACCTTATAAAAGGGGACGGCAAAAATAGAACCGTCCCCATTTTTGGTAGCGGGGAGTGGATTTGAACCACTGACCTTCGGGTTATGAGCCCGACGAGCTTCCAGACTGCTCCACCCCGCGTCAATTCGGGAATTTTACAAATTATCGCTTTGAGAATTGGAATCTGGCGCGTGCCCCCTTCTGTCCGTACTTTTTCCTCTCCTTCATACGGGGGTCACGGGTAATAAAACCTGACCTTCGCAAGACAGGCTTAAGATTCTGGTCCATGGTAATCAATGCCCTGGCTATACCATGACATATCGCCCCAGCCTGTCCTGTTGTTCCGCCGCCTCTAACGCTTACCTCAACATTGAATTTTTTAAGGGTATCTGTTATTTGCAAAGGTTGTTTTACAAACACCCTGAGTGCCTCTCTGCCAAAATACTTATCCAATGGTCTCTCATTTATTATTATTTCCCCCTGACCGGGTAAAAGATGCACCCTCGCAGTAGATTCTTTTCTCCTGCCTGTAGCGGAATAAGTAGTTAACGTCTCACTCAAATTATACCTCCATTTCTATACCTTAACTATATCTTTAATGGTTCAGAGCATTGTGCTTTATGAGGATGCTCTGAACCACTGTATATCTTCACCTTTTTAATCATATCCCTGCCCAATGGGTTACCCGGGAGCATCCTTTGAATAGCCAATCTAACGACTCTTGTAGAATCTTTTTCCATCATAGTTTCCAAATTAGTAACTTTAAGCCCTCCCGGATACCCTGAAAAGCTCTTGTAAACCTTTGATTTCAACTTGTCTCCGGTAACCGTTATCTTATCTGCATTCACTATTATAACGTAGTCACCAGTATCAATGTAAGGGGTATAGATAGCCTTGTGTTTGCCGCGTAATATACTTGCAACCCGGGTTGCAAGTCTTCCAAGCACCTTGCCTTTGGCATCCACAAAGTACCATTTCCTGTTTATATCCTTCTCTTTTGCAACGTATGTTTTCATCTACTTCAAATTCTCCTTACCCTCTAACATCTCACCTTTAACCTTGCTTATCACCTCTGGCAATATAATGATTTCCACCCTTCTATTCTTCTGGCGGCCATCTTTGGTATCATTTGCAGCAACAGGACTGTATTCACCATAGCCTGTAGCCGAAAGCCTTTCAGGAGATACCTCCTCCTTATCTATCAGGTGGTGTAGAACACTCGTGGCCCTTGCTGTAGACAGTTCCCAGTTGGATTTCCAGCCTGAATGTTTTATCGGCTCGTTGTCTGTATGTCCTTCAATAGCCACATTCCTGTTTGCCACAGTCTTATTAAGTACCTTTGACACACGTCCTAATACGTCGTATGCCTCTGGTTTGATTATAGCCTTACCTGAATCAAACAGGACCTCTGAGACAAATGTCAGAACCAGCCCGCGTTTATACATCTCAACCTTAACCTGTTTATCGCGAATCTCATTCTCCAGACTCTTTTCAAGTTCCTCTTTTGCCCTCCTCAACTGTTCTGCTTCTTTCTCCTTCTCCAGCCTTAATCTCTCCATATCGCCCTTCAGTCCTTCAACCTCAGAAGATAGTTCTTCTATCTTCCTCTCATCCCCAGGGTGCCTCTTGTTAATCTTAATAGAACAGCCTGAAATGAACCATACTATAAATCCTGCTAATGCTATATGCCCAACCATCCGTAAGCACTTATTTGTTTTATCCATAGTCATCATCTCCTCCTCCTTTTTACCATGCTACTAATATTACCATTTTTCCCGAAAAAGTCAAGCAAATTTCTCAATGCTGTTCTTTTATGACAGATATTACATCTTCATCGGTAAGGTCATACCAGTTTTTGTATGCATCCGCCACTGCAAAAGAAAAGCCTGTTCGGACATTAAGGCATACGAGTTCATCAACCTCCGGCAGAACAAAATCTATAGTGTCTTTTGACCCTGTTGGAACAGCGACGATAATCTTACGGGTGAGTCTTTTCTTTAAAAACCTCACAGCAGCAAGCATCGTATAACCTGATGCAAGTCCGTCATCAACAATGATAATAATCTTATCTTTCAAAGATGGATAAGGTCTCCCGCCCCTGAATATCCTGTCCCTGCTTTCAATGACATCCATAGTGTTTCTGGTCTGGGCATTTATTTCGTCTTCTGATAATCTTATCTGGGTTAATAAACCTTTATTCACAATAACTTCACCATCCGGGTCTATTGCGCCAAAACCTGCCTCAGGATTGTATGGTATCTGTAGCTTTCTCACGATGATTAAATCCATCTGCCATTTCAGGGTATCTGCTATCTCTCTCGCAACAGGCGCACCTCCTGATGGGATTCCAAAAACAATGCCGCGGGACTCTTTATGTTTAATCAGCTTTTTTGCCAGCAGCCTTCCTGCCTCTTTTCTGTCCTCAAAGATATAGTGTTTATTTCTTAAAGGGATTTCTTCAATCAGTTTATCCATAATATCTGTTTATATCATATTTATCACTAATGGTCAAGTTTGATTTTTATTGACTTATTACTAAAGACAGTGTATATTTTATGTATGGGTAAGATTCGCATACTCACAAGAGACGATAGACCGTTTCATGACCGTGTAGAAGCCGGCAGGTGCATGGCAGATGCCCTGGGATATCTATCCAAACAGGAGATAATAGTTCTGGGTATCCCGCGAGGAGGCGTCGTGGTGGCTAATGAGATTGCGCGGGGACTGGGGGCTGAGTTGGACGTTATATTAACACGAAAACTCGGCGCACCTGGTAATCCAGAACTTGCCATCGGCGCTGTCTCTGAAACCGGAGAACTTATTTTAGACAAGCACCTCGCTGCCCTCGTAGGTGCAGACGAAGAATATATCCAACGGGAAAAGGAACGCCAGTTAGCTGAAATAGAGAGGCTCGTTCGCAGCTATCGGGTCAGGAAGGCAAAGGTAAAATTACACGGTAAAGTCGTAGTTCTCACTGACGACGGTGTGGCAACCGGCTCCACCATAATCGCTGCTATCCAGGCCGTACGGCATGAAAAACCATCGCAGTTGATTGTAGGTCTGCCGGTCGGCCCTGAGTCTGCAATTCGGAAATTGGCAAATTTAGCCGATGAGGTAATATGCTTTCGAGTGCCGCCTTACTTCAGCGCTGTCGGACAGTTCTACGAAGTATTTGGACAAACTTCTGACGAAGAAGTACTTAAAATCTTAGGGTAGGAAACCTCGGTCTCTTAGCCGCTACCTCACCTACGCAGTACATCTTGAGTAACAACTGACTGATAGATGACGCTTAAGCTAGGCGTTATCTGGCGTATAAAGAGGTTCAGGTTGCCTATGGTTGAACGCGGTACGTAGATAATATCCATTGGCTCTATCTGTACGTTATTATCCATCTTGGCTTCTTTCCATACCTTTGCCACATTTATGGAACTTGCCTTTGCCTTATTATTTATTATGTCCCCTCTTATAAGGAGAATATTCTTGAGCTTCGCATCTTCGCTAAACCCGCCTGCCAATCCCACAACTTCTAATAATCTCATCTCACCGGTAAATCTATAAACTCCTGGAGATTTTACTTCCCCTAACACTATGACCTTGTTACCGCCAAATTTCTTGACTATGATAGATACCTGTGGATTTCTCAGATATTCCTTGAGTCTTCCGGTTATTATAACATTAAGTTCGGTAAGCGTAAGTCCCTGTGCTGGAATGTCTCCTGCCAACGGATACGATATCCTGCCATCCGGCCTGACCGTAACCTCCCTGGTAAATTCTTCATTCTGCCAGACAGAAATCTCTAATGCATCGTCTAAATTTATAACATATTCTCCAGTGCCCTGATAAGGTTTCAATATCTTGTCAAGATGCTTTGGGCTGATTTCTTCTACTGGCGTGGTAGAAATAACCACTTCTTTGGGGGCTTCAGACTTAGGCTCGGTAAAGGAGGGGAGAATTTCTGTAACGGGGCTCTTTGCCTCCTGTAGCGCATCTGGCTTATCTGTCTTTAAAGGCGGCGTTTCCTGAACCGGCATTTCCCCCACAGACTCCATTTTCCTCTGATTAAGAAGAATTTTCAAAAACCTCTCTGCATCCTCATAATAGGGGTCTATTTTGAGAGCCTCTTCCAACTCCGTGACAGCACCATCCAGGTCATTTTCCACATAGTATTTGGTCATAGCCTTATCAAAATGGACTTTGGCAGTCTGGGAAAAGGCAAGGCTTGCAGTAAAGAACAGGATTATAGCTATAACAAAAATTTGCATTCTCATGTCACAATCCCTCCTCTTTTACATTGCGTTAAAATATCATCCTTCTCATTCGCACATTTATGAGTAACGCAATAATAGCCATAGTACAAACCAGAGAAGAACCACCATAACTTATAAGCGGCAGGGGTAATCCCACCACAGGCATAAGACCCATCGTCATGCCTATATTGATAAATATCTGTAATGAAAGCAGCGTAACAAGTCCTACAACCAGTAGCTTGGCGGATGTGTCAGCGGTAGAATACGCTATGTTCATACCCCTTATAATTAAAAAAAGGTAAAGAAGGACAAGCATAGTACAACCTAAATACCCCCATTCTTCTCCAACGACAGAGAATATAAAATCCGTATGGCGTTC
>ERZ1292645.618-Hain-H14-02um-R2-618-length-12075-cov-10_pt1 | contig 12075 bp, 23 predicted proteins | sample MGYA00564401_ERZ1292645 | MGnify/ENA primary metagenome ERZ1292645 (study PRJEB36523, sample SAMEA6512644) | groundwater metagenome | collected 2019-01-09 | study: AquaDiva: Metagenomics assemblies of 32 groundwater samples | reverse complement strand
TGCTGGAGATTGTGGATACGGTGAAGAGGACCGGGGCGAAGGTAGCAGGACCTATTCCGCTGCCTACAAAGATAAACAAGTTTACGGTGCTCCGCTCGCCTCATGTGGATAAGAAATCGAGGGAACAGTTTGAGATAAGGACCCATAAGAGGCTGATTGATATTCTTGAGCCGACCCCAGAGACGGTCGATGCCCTTATGAAATTGAATCTCTCCGCCGGGGTAGACGTGGAGATAAAACTCTAGTTTATTGTAAGGATTAGGACCTAAAGATGATTGAAGGGATTATTGGAGAAAAACTCGGAATGACCCAGATATACCTTCCAAACGGGGAGGTTGCACCTATTACAGTGGTAGAAGCGGGTCCATGTAAGGTTGTTCAGAAAAAGACTCAGGCCAGTGATGGGTATGATGCTGTTCAGATCTCTTTCGGGGAGATCAAGGAGAAGAGGGTAACAAAACCGGTTAAGGGGCATTATAAAAAGGCAAATGTTAATCCATGCAGGCATTTGAGGGAGTTTAAGGGCGGTATGGATGCACTTAATGTAGGTAATGAGATCAATGTTGATATCTTTAAAGTCGGTGAAATGGTAGATGTTACCGGTATATCAAAGGGGAAGGGTTTTGCCGGTGTAATGAAGAGGCACCACTTCTCCGGCGGGCCGGCTACGCACGGCTCCATGTTCCACAGGGAGCCTGGTTCTATCGGCAGTGGCAGTTCACACCCATCCAGGGTGAGAAAGAACAAAAGGATGCCAGGGCATATGGGCGCCGAGAGGGTTACAGTCCAGGGCCTTGAGATAGTTGATATTAAGAAGGAGAATAACCTCCTCTTTATAAAGGGTGCTGTTCCCGGGAGCCCGGGCGGATTATTGATTATCAAGAGATCAGTAAAGGGATAGGAAGGGTACTGCAAAGATGCCGGAAATTGAGGTAAAGAATAGCGAAGGGAAGGGCGTTGGAATGATGGGCCTCAGTGATCGGTTATTCGCTACAGATATAAATAAACCCCTTGTCCACGAGGTTTTGGTGATGCAGATGGCCTCAATGAGGCAGGGGACAGCGTCAACGAAGACCAAGGGTCTTGTGTCTGGCGGCGGGAAGAAGCCATGGAAGCAGAAGGGGACGGGAAGGGCCCGTGCAGGTTCGATAAGGTCTCCGCTCTGGAAGGGAGGGGGAACTACTTTTGGTCCGTTGCCGCGAGACTACTCTTATAATATCCCAAAAAAGAAGCATCGGGCAGCAATATCAAGCGCCCTTACGGCAAAATTAAATGATGGCGAGTTCGTAGTAGTTGACGATATTTCGCTCCCCGAGGCAAAGACAAAGCTCCTTTGTGAGAGACTGGAAAAGTTGGGCTTAAAGGAGAAGACATTGATAATACTGGATGGAGTGGATGAAAAGATAGAGAGGGCAGCGGGTAACATACAAAATGTTAAAGTTATCCAGATAAATCGCCTTAATCTATATGATATCCTCTACCATAAGTATCTCCTTATAAATAAAAAGGACATTGAAAAGCTGGCCGGGACATGGTCATGAGTAGAAGTCCATACGACATACTGATTAAGCCTTTGCTTACAGAAAAGATGACGGCCTTGAAGGAGAGCGAAAACAGGGTCTCCTTTGTTGTTGACAAGAGGGCAAATAAGATCGAGGTAAAGAAGGCTGTTGAGGAGGCATTCAAGGTTAAGGTTGCGTCTGTTAATGTAATGAACCTCCTTGGCAAGAAGAAGAGACTTGGCAAATTTGCTGGTAAGAGACCGGACTGGAAAAAGGCTATAATCACCCTGAAAAAGGGTGAGAAACTTGAACTTTTTGAGGGTATGTAAGGAAAGAGCAGATGCCGATAAAGGAATATAAACCTACATCGCCAGGTAGAAGGGCGCAGACTGTATTGACCTTCGATGAAATAACAAAGAAAAAGCCGGAGAAGAGCCTTAGTGTTTTCCTTCCCCCCTCCGGAGGAAGGAATAATATCGGCAAAATGACGATCCGCCACAGAGGCGGCGGGCATAAGAGGATTTACAGGATAGTTGATTTCAGGCGGGATAAGGAAGACATACCAGCCAAGGTTGCGGCCATAGAGTACGACCCTAACCGATCTGCAAGAATAGCCCTCCTTAATTATTCCGATGGGGTAAAAAGATATATTATTGCTCCGGAGGGGTTGCAGGTTGGAGATACTGTTATGTCGGGCAAGAATGCAGAGATAAGGACAGGAAATGCCCTCCCATTGATGAACATACCCCTTGGCACCACCATTCACAATATAGAGTTACGGAAGGGAAAGGGCGGACAGATTGCCCGGAGCGCCGGTAATGGCGCTCAGCTTACGGCAAAAGAGGGGAACTATGTACATCTGAAGCTTGCCTCCGGCGAGGTAAGGATGGTGCACAGGGAGTGCATGGCAACTATCGGACAGGTAGGAAATTCCGATCACGAAAATGTCTCTATCGGTAAGGCCGGCAGATCCCGGTGGTTAGGAAGGAGGCCCAAAGTAAGGGGTGTTGCAATGAATCCGGTTGATCATCCTCATGGTGGAGGGGAAGGAAAAGCGGGGCAGGGTAATCCCCATCCTGTATCTCCCTGGGGACAGCTGACCAAGGGCTATAAGACCAGGAGACGCAAGGAGACAGATAAATTTATAATCAGAAAGAGGAAATGATTTTTATTGAGGTATTTCTATGCCTAGATCGGTAAAAAAAGGACCCTTTGTCGAAAAGAGTCTTCTTGAAAAGATTGAGAAGCTCAACCAGGCCAACGAAAAGAAGATTATCAAGACCTGGTCGAGGAGATCCACAATTACACCTGATATGATTGGCCATACGTTTGCAGTACATAACGGCAAGAAATTTATACCGGTATATGTAACAGAGAATCTTGTTGGACATAAGCTCGGAGAATTTTCTCCGACAAGATTCTTCAGAGGGCACGGATCAGCGAAGACGGAGAAGGCGCCGGCGGTGCGTAAATAGTTATCACGCGACCTCCTAATGTCCCGTCATTGGACAGAAACAAGAAGATATTCAGGGATAAGCAGAAGAAAAATGGAAGCTAAAGCAACGTTGAAACATGCCCGTGTGGCGCCGAGGAAGGTAAGGCTAGTAGTTGATCTTATCAGGGATAAACAGGCCGGTGAGGCCTTAAATATGCTTAGATTTCTAAAGCGGCATGCAGCAAAGGTAGTTGAAAAGGTTTTAAAATCGGCGCTGGCAAATGCCCAGGTAAAGGAGATAGGGGATCCCGATACCTTATGGGTCTCTACCGCATATGTTAACGGAGGACCGACATTAAAGAGAGTCCAGCCCGGTCCTATGGGAAGGGCAAATCCGATAAAGAAAAGAACAAGCCACATTACTCTTGGCTTATCACCCAAAGGGGGAGCAAAAGAGAAGAAGGGGGGCAGGTAATAACGATATGGGTCACAAGGTTCATCCTATAGGATATAGGCTCGGTTACATAAAAACCTGGAATTCAAAGTGGTTTGCTGAGAAGGGATATAGCAGTCTTCTCCATGAAGACATAAAGATAAGAAAGATAGTTAAAGAGAAGCTGTATCATGCAGGTGTCCCCAAGATCGAGATTGAGCGTTCGGCTGATCAGGCGAAGATTACTATTAGTACGGCCAGGCCAGGGATCATAATCGGAAGGAGAGGGACAGAGGTCGATAAGCTTAAGAATGAGCTGGAGGCCCTGACAAAAAAGAAGATATATATAAATATCAAAGAGATAAAGAAACCGGAATTGGATGCCCAGCTTGTAGCGGAGAATGTTGCCATGCAACTTGAAAAGAGGGTGGCCTTCAGAAGGGCGATGAAGAAGTCTGTTGCCGCCGCCCTAAGGCTTGGCGCTCAGGGAATAAAGATAAACTGTGCCGGTAGGTTGGCTGGCGCGGAGATTGCGAGGACAGAGTGGTACAGGGAGGGACGCGTGCCCCTCCATACACTTAGGGCTGATATCGATTATGGGTTTGCTGAAGCCAGGACCATGATGGGCCAGATCGGGGTGAAGGTATGGATATACAAGGGTGATATTATACCTGATGGCACAAAGGAAAGAGAGAGCGGCGGGTTTGGAGAGCCTATAAATGCTTAGTCCTAAGAAGGTAAAACACAGGAAGATGCATAAAGGGAGGATGACGGGAAAGGCATACAGGGGCTCTGATCTTAGTTTTGGTGAGTTCGGGCTGAAGGCATTGGAGCCTGGATGGATATCCGCGCGGCAGATAGAGGCCGCCAGGATTGCAATAACCAGACATGTTAAGCGGGGAGGAAAGGTCTGGATAAGGATATTCCCCGATAAACCCATCACAAAAAAGCCGGCAGAAACGAGGATGGGAAAGGGGAAGGGAAATCCGGAATACTGGGTTTCAGTGGTTAAGCCCGGCAGGATCCTCTATGAGATGGATGGTGTCCCGAGGGAGACTGCGGAAGAGGCATTCAGGTTGGCCTCACACAAACTCCCGATCGCTACCAAAATTGTGGTAAGGGGCGAATTCTAATGGACATGAAAGAGACACGTAATCTTACAAAAGATGAGTTGACGGGAAAGAGGCTGGACTTAAAAAGAGAACTCTTTAACTTAAGGGTTCAGCAAGTCTCGGGAAAGAATGAAAACCCTGCGAGATTCGGGCAAGTAAGAAGGGATATAGCAAGGATAGAGACAATCTTAAATGAAAAGAAAAGATCGGGCTGATTAAGATGGGAAAGAGAAAGACATGCATTGGCGAAGTAGTAAATACAGGTATGGATAAGACACGCATAGTTGTGATCGAAAGGATTTTTAGCCATCCAAGATATAAAAAGATCATAAAGCAGGTAAGAAGATTCAAGGTGCATGACGAGAAGAATGAATGCCGCTTAGGTGATAGGGTCAGGATGGAAGAGACAAGACCTCTCAGCAAGGATAAGAGTTGGAGGGTTGTTGAGATAGTCGGAAGGTCCGGCTTGGAAACGCCAAACGCGGCTACTAAAGAGGCTTAAGAGAGATGATTCAACTCCATACAATGCTGGATGTTGCGGATAATTCGGGGGCAAAGAAGGTAATGTGCTTCCATGTCATGGGTGGTTCAAAGAGGAGGTATGCCTCGCTGGGCGATATAATAGTGGTTACCGTCAAAGAGGCAGCTCCGGAGGCCACAGTAAAGAAGGGCGAGGTGGCAAAGGCAGTCGTTGTGCGGACGGTAAAAAGCGTGAAGAGGAGTGATGGTTCCTACATTAAATTTGACAATAATGCTGCGGTGCTTATAAATGCCCAGGGAGAGCCGGTCGGCACCAGGATCTTCGGGCCCGTAGCAAGAGAACTCAGGTGGAAGAAGTTCATGAAGATAATATCACTGGCACCCGAGGTCTTGTAAGGATAAAGGGATTAAGATGGGATTGAATGTACACATAAAGAAGGGTGATCAGGTAATGGTCATAACCGGTAAGGAGACAGGGAAGTCCGGGAGGGTCCTTTCTGTAAACTCTAAGGAACATAGGGTCCTGATTGAGAAATTAAATCTGATCAAGAGGCACACGAAACCGAGCCAGAGATACAAACAGGGTGGAATTATAGAAAGGGAGAACCCGATAGATATCTCCAACGTAATGGTTATATGCGGCAGCTGCAGCAAGCCATCCAGAACCGGGATAAAGGTTATCGATTCGGGTAAGAGACTTAGATATTGCAAGAAATGCGGAGAGATCATAGATAAGGGGTAGGTAGATGGTGTTGATTAAGGGTGTCTACAAAAAAGAAGTGGTTCCGGCCTTAAGGAAGGAGTTCTCCTATAAGAATCTGATGGAAGTGCCTCGATTGGAGAAGATTGTGATAAATGTAGGCATGGGCGAGGCCATAGCAAACGTTAAGATGTTAGATGCGGCAGTTAAGGAGATCTCTCTTATTACCGGACAGAAACCGCTTTTGACAAAGGCAAAAAAGTCTATTGCCGGTTTTAAGCTTAGAGAGGGTATGCCGATAGGGTGCAAGGTGACCTTACGGGGAGATATGATGTATGAATTTTTGGAGAGGCTTCTTAATGTAGCCCTTCCCAGGATAAGGGATTTCAGGGGTGTATCAGGTAAGTCTTTTGACGGAAATGGAAATTATACACTCGGCTTAAAAGAGCAGCTGATATTTCCTGAGCTAAAATATGATGAGATTATGGCTGTACACGGGATGGACATAACTATTGTAACCACGGCCGGAACTAATGAGGAGGCCAAGGCACTCCTGCGGCTCCTTGGAATGCCATTTAGGAATTGAGGGGAAAAGGTGGCTAGAAAAGCGCTTATAATAAAGGCTCAGCAAGATTCAAGATTTAAGGTAAGAGAATATAACAGGTGCCCGCTTTGCGGCAGGGTCAGGGGATATCTCAGGAAATTTGACATGTGCAGGATCTGTTTCAGGAACCTAAGTCTGCGAGGGGATATACCTGGGGTAATCAAATCAAGCTGGTAGTTTTATGGGAGTAGATCTATGACAATGACAGATCCTATTGCCGACATGCTTACGAGGATCAGGAACGCAAGCATGAGACGCATTGAAGAGGTTGATCTTCCTTCCTCGAGGATAAGGGTGGAGATTGCCCGGATATTGAGGGAAGAAGGTTTCTTAAAGGGGTTTAAAGCTACAAAGGAGGAGGGACTGGATGTCCTGAGGCTTTTCCTCAAATATACTGAAGAAGAGAGGCCGGTTATAAGCGGACTCACAAGGGTTAGTAAGCCGGGACGAAGGGTCTATGCCGGCACAAAAGAGATTCCTCCGGTAAAGAGGGGCCTTGGAATTGCCATAGTTTCGACATCCAGCGGGATCATGACTGATAAGGAGGCCCGGAAGAACAATATCGGCGGGGAGGTAATCTGTTATGTCTGGTAGGGTAGGGTTGAATGTCTAGGATCGGCGAAAGAAAGATATTGATACCTTCAGGGGTAGAGGCTAAGATCTCTAAGAACCATGTAGACGTAAAAGGACCCAAGGGGAGCCTCAGCCGGGATGTCTCTTCGAAAATTAATCTCTACATGGAAGGTGGAAACATAGTAGTATCAAGGTCGTCTGATGAAAGAGAGGACAGGTCCCTTCACGGTGTTACTCGGACCGAGATAGCCAATATGATCGATGGTGTTACGAAGGGGTACGAAAAGGTTCTGGAGATAAACGGAGTTGGTTACAAGGCCCAGGTCCAGGGAAAGACGCTGGTATTGAATCTCGGATTTTCCCATCCTGTAAACTTTCCGTTGCCTGATGGAATAAGCGCCTCAATTGACAAGCAGACAATAATTACTATCAGGGGCATCGATAAATTCCTTGTAGGGCAGGTTGCTTCTAACATAAGGGCAATCAGGAAACCGGAGCCGTATAAAGGGAAGGGTATAAAGTATAGCAATGAAAAGATCATAAGGAAAGAGGGAAAGACAGGAAAAGGAAAATAGCAACTATGATTCTGAATATGAATAAAAAAATCAAGGCGAGGGAGAGGAGACACCGGAGGGTCAGAAAGAAGATCTTCGGGACACCGGATCTTCCAAGGTTAAATGTATTTAAGAGCAATACTAATATATATGCCCAGATAATAGATGATCTGGCCTGCCGGACCATGGTTAGTGCATCCAGTCTTGACAAAGGACTCGCAAAGGATATCAAGACGGGGGGCAATATTGATGCTGCAAAGAAGGTAGGTCAACTGCTTGCCAAGAGGGCGCTTGAAGCGAATATTACAAAGGTAGTATTTGACAGGGGCGGCTATATATATCATGGAAAGATAAAGGCCCTTGCCGATTCAGCAAGGGAGACAGGACTTGTTATTTAACATAACCATAATCGATTTCTAAAGGAGAGATTTTTGGAGAGGGTTAAACCTGATGAACTGGCACTAAAAGATAAGGTTATATACATAAACCGTGTAGCCAAGGTAGTAAAGGGCGGGAAGAGGTTTAGTTTTACTGCCCTTGTTGTAGTTGGTGACGGGAATGGATTTATTGGGGCAGGGAAAGGCAAGGCCCAAGAGGTGCCGGAGGCTATAAGAAAGGCTGTTGAGAAGGCAAAAAAGAGCCTGATCAAGGTACCATTGTGGAATTCAACGATCCAATTTGATGTTGTTGGTCATTTTGGGGCAGAGGATGTACTTCTTAAGCCTGCTGCAGCCGGTACAGGAATAATTGCCGGAGGGGCTGTAAGGGCTGTTATGGAGAAAGTCGGGATACAGAATATAATAAGCAAGTGTCTTGGCAGCGGGAACCCACTCAATGTAGTGAAGGCTACGCTGGATGGCCTGAGCAAATTACGGGATTCAGAGGAGATAAAAAGATCAAGGCAGACCGAGGTCATCAAGACCGGCTAGGGGAGTAGAATGAAGAAGAACAAGACCTTAACAATCACCCTGAAAAGAAGCTGTATAGGCAGACCGGAGAAGCAGAGGCTTGTAGTAAGGGGGTTGGGACTTAGGGGGATAAACAGCAGTGTAGTCCTTCCGGACATCCCTGAGACCAGGGGGATGGTAAATAAGATCCCCCATCTAGTGGAGGTGAAGGAGTCATGAAATTAGGTGAATTAAGTCCGCAGGAGGGGTCGAAAAAGAAACCGAAGAGGGTTGGAAGGGGCCCTGGGTCGGGACATGGGAAGACATCAGGCAAGGGACATAAGGGATATAAGTCCAGATCGGGTGCGGGGAAGGGAGCTGAGTTTGAAGGCGGGCAAATGCCTCTGGTAAGAAGGATGCCAAAGAGGGGGTTTGTCAATATCTTCAAGAAGGATTTTTCCGTCATAAATCTGGAGAAACTGGAAGGGTTTGACGGTAAAGAGGCGATAACCCCAGATCTCTTAAAGGAGGCAGGGATAATAAAGAAATCGGCAAAGGCCATTAAGATACTTGGGGATGGCGAGCTGAATAAGCCGTTGACGATCAAGGCCCATAAGTTTAGCAAGAGCGCTTTGGAAAAGATTCAGGCCGCTGGTGGGAAGGCGGAGGTATTGTAGTTGCTTGAAAGGCTAATAACCAGCATCCAAAATATCTTTAAGATCCAGGAACTACGGAAAAGGGTAATCTTTACCGCCCTTATGCTTGCAGTATACAGGGTAGGCGCCCATATACCCACGCCAGGGATAAACAATGAGGCACTAAGCCAGTTTTTGAGGGAGAAAGGCGGGGCGCTTTTAGGTTTCCTCGATATATTTTCAGGGGGCGCACTGTCAAGGTTGACTATATTGGCCTTGGGGATCATGCCTTACATAAGTGCCTCCATTATCCTGCAACTTCTGACCGTGGTGGTCCCTTCTCTGGCAAAACTGGCAAAAGAGGGGGAGAGGGGAAGAAAGAAGATCATTCAGTATACAAGATACGGGACGATATTGATAAGCATTATCCAATCCTTTGGCATAGCAGTTGGTCTTGAGGGGATGAACAAGGGGGTTTTTGTCCAGTTTCCGGGATGGTCATTCCGCCTTATGACGGTGATTACATTGACGGCCGGTACTGCCTTCCTTATGTGGCTTGGGGAACAGATGACTGAAAGAGGGATCGGGAACGGGATCTCCCTTATTATTTTTGCAGGCATAGCTGTCGGGCTGCCAAATGCCATTATAAATACATATCGGCTCTTCGAGACCGGCCAGCTGAATCTCATCTTTTTGCTCATTCTGGGTATAATGATAGTCTCCGTTATTGGTGCTATCGTCTTTCTTGAAAGCGGCAGAAGGAAGATTCCTGTACAGTATGCCAAGCGCATTGTCGGGAGGAAGGTGTATGGGGGACAGTCCACACACATACCCCTCAAGATAAATACGGCCGGGGTGATCCCTCCCATCTTTGCCTCTTCGCTCATTGCATTCCCGGCAACAGTTGCAGGATTTATCACTGTTCCGTGGATACAGGCCTTTGGAAGGAACCTCTCCCCGGGGTCGGTCTTTCATACAATTCTATATGTCGGATTAATAATCTTCTTTGCCTTTTTCTATACTGCAGTAGTCTTAAATCCGGTGGATATCGCAGACAATATGAAAAAGTACGGAGGTTTTATTCCGGGTATAAGGCCCGGACAAAAGACAACTGATTATATATATAAGGTACTGACAAGGATCACCTTTGTTGGGGCCGTATATCTGTCTATTGTATGCGTGATCCCCGAGATACTGATTTACAGGTTAGGAGTTCCATTTTCTTTTGGCGGGACCTCCTTGCTGATAGTAATAGGTGTCGCGCTTGATACAGCCCAGCAGATCGAATCCCACCTTATCACAAGGCACTATGAAGGTTTTATGAAGAAGGGAAGGCTGAGGGGGAGGAGTGGCTGATGAGGCTGATACTTCTTGGGCCTCCCGGTGCAGGTAAAGGCACCCAGGCCCAGATCTTGTCTGATAGGTACGAGATGGACAAGATCTCGACAGGGGATATACTTAGGGATGCAGTGGGAAAAAAGACTCCCCTTGGGCTTAAGGCAAAGGAGTATATGGATAGCGGGAGACTGGTTCCTGACGACCTGGTTGTGGAGTTGGTCAGGGAGCGGCTTGGGACGGATTCCTGCAGAAAGGGTTATATACTTGATGGTTTTCCGCGCAGCATGTTGCAGGCTGAATCCCTGGAGAAAATCCTTAAACAGAGAGGGGAATCGATTGACAGGGTCCTCTTCTTTGAGATCGGGGACGATGAACTGATAAGGCGTCTTTCAGGAAGAAGGTCTTGCGAGGGATGCAAGAGGGTCTATCATATCGAGTTTAATCCTCCCGTGAAAGATGGAAAGTGTGATTCATGCAATGGAAATCTTATCCAGAGAAGCGATGACAGGAAAGAAACGGTGAAGGCCAGGCTGAAGGTGTACAGAGAGGAGACAGAACCCCTTATTGCATATTATAATACAAATGGATTGATATCCAGGATAGATGGTCTTGGGAAGATAGAAGAGATAACAAAAAGGGTCGACAGGGAAGTATCCAGGGCAGATGATGATTATCCTGAAGTCAGATCGGGAGATTGAAAAGATATCGGTTGCGTGCAGGGTTGTGGTTGGGGCATTAAAGGAACTGAAAAAAGAAATTAGGGTTGGGATAACGACAGAAGAACTGGACAGGATAGCAGAGGAATATATACTGAGCAAGGGAGCAAAACCGGCATTCAAAGGATACAGGGGTTATCCGGCAACCCTCTGCACCTCAATAAACGAGGAGGTAGTACACGGGATCCCCTCTAAGAGGAGGCTTGCTGAGGGTGATATAATAAGCCTTGATCTGGGTGCAATATATGATGGTTATTATGGTGATGCCGCTTTGACCATAGGGGTAGGAAAGATAAGCAGGGAGGCGGAAAGGCTCGTTAAGGTCACAGAGGAGTCGCTTTACAGGGGGATAGAGGAGGCACAGCCAGGGAAAAGGCTTGGTGACATATCATGGGCAATACAGTCCCACGTAGAAAGTGCCGGGTTTTCTGTTGTATTCGATTTTGTCGGTCACGGCATCGGGAAAAACCTGCATGAAGAACCCCAAGTGCCGAATTTTGGTGTCAGTGGCCAGGGGCCCAGATTAAAAGAGGGGATGGTGCTTGCAATAGAGCCGATGGTTAATATGGGTGGGGCCGCAACAAGGATATTAGATGATAACTGGACGGCGGTAACGAAAGACGGGAGTCTTTCTGCCCATTCTGAGCATACTGTAGCTATAACCGGAAAAGGGCCGATGATCCTGACAATATTTTAAAAGGGTATTAATTATGCCTAAAGAAGATGCAATTGAGGTACAGGGAACGATAATGGAGACCCTGCCCAATGCTATGTTCAGGGTCGAGCTTGAGAATGGACATAAGGTATTAGCGCATATCTCCGGAAAGATGAGGATGCATTTCATAAAGATACTGCCGGGTGATAAGGTGACAGTTGAGCTATCGCCCTATGATCTCACAAGGGGAAGGATTACATACAGATTTAAGTAGATACCCACGGGCAAGTCCGTGGGTATCTACCAAGCGAGCAAGACGAGCGTTGAGGGGGAGGCTCCACCCGGCTTTGCCGGTGGAGGGGGCGACGCAAGCCCCTATAAAATAGGTGTTGGGGAAGGGTTAGTATATGAAGGTTAGATCATCGGTAAAGGTTATCTGTTCCAAGTGTAA
>ERZ1292645.617-Hain-H14-02um-R2-617-length-12077-cov-4_pt1 | contig 12077 bp, 15 predicted proteins | sample MGYA00564401_ERZ1292645 | MGnify/ENA primary metagenome ERZ1292645 (study PRJEB36523, sample SAMEA6512644) | groundwater metagenome | collected 2019-01-09 | study: AquaDiva: Metagenomics assemblies of 32 groundwater samples | reverse complement strand
CAAACGTGGCTTTGGCTGCTGAGACAGCAACAGGACTTTATGATATTTGCCCTGAATGCGGCGGCGGAAGTTTGGCGTATGAAGAAGGTTGCAGAAAATGTTACGCATGCGGATACTCGGAGTGCTAAAGCTTTATTCGTTAACGCACCTTTATTATAAAAATATTAGTGAATAGATAAATAAATCCTTTTTCCATCAATTTCTGCATACGGTAGTTTATTTTTGTCTAATGACAATGCCCTCACTGTTTTATATATTCTTTCAAATGGCCAAGTCAAAGAAATCTTATAGAGGTTATCTAATGAATTTCTCTTATAAAATTTTGGTTTAATTTTTTTACGTTTGACAATATCTTCTTGATCTACTGCTGGTAATTTTTCAACAATCATTTTATCTACGTAATTCTTAAAAAAATCAAGAGCTAGGTCTTCTAACTCTTTGATTATTTGTTCAGCAGTTTTATCTTTTGGAAGATTATACCATTTAACTGAGACAATTGGTCCAGTATCTAAGGACTTATCTATGTAATGAAAGCTAAGTCCATACCTTTTCTCATCGTTTAATATGGCATGACTTAATGTTTTGGAGCCTCTATAGTATGGTAGTGGAGCAAAATGCAGATTGATAATTCCGTTTTTATATCGACTAATTGTTTCTATAGGGATTTTGTGAGGGTATCCTACACATATCCCTAAATCGCCCTTTAATAGTATGTCATTTTGTTCTGTAAATACTGGAATTCTGTTTCTTTGAGCAATTTTGGAAATGTTTTGTCCTTTGAACCCATCTTTTTGTATATCTTTTTCACTAATGCATACACCAATTATTTTTACGTGTTCGTACTTCTTGCTTATAGCATCTAATAAATATTTAAAACACTTATAACCTAAGAGTTTGCTGCCCCAATAGAATATCCTTTTATTAACAGGTTTTTGATTAGGAAGTCCTTTCAACTCTTTTGCCATAACTCTCCCGTAATACAAGAGCTTCCCTAATTCGTGAAGCATCGTATATTTGTAGCCACTGTAACCATGCCTGCTTTATTTCGTGACCAAATAGTCTACTATGTGTAACAATATCTAAAGCACCCATATCACACACAACAACAGAATTATAGACGTGGTTTCATTCTCTCTTCTTACTTGTTCTGAAAATAAAATATCTTGCAAATTAGGATTCTTTTCTAGTTTTGGATTTTGAGATAGTAGCTTTCTTGCGATTTCAGGAACTACAATAACGTTTGGTAGCTTAGCAAATTCCAACGCATTTAAAAAAGCAGTTTTCCCCACATGTATTGTTCCGGTTAGAAGTATTTTCACAGTAATTCTTTATAGTTAGTATGGACTTTTTCAAACGCTTCAATATATTGATCGATAATCTTTCTTGATCCTGGCCATTGAGTAAATGTTGGTAAAGACAATGCGGAAGACGCAAGTTTTTCCGCGATTGGAAAATCTCCAGACTCAAAAACATGCTTGTGGCTTCTATCTCCAAACATTTTATCTTCTTTAATTGTGTAAAGTGGTAGCCGTGATAACGCATCTGATTGAGGCTCTTTAACTTCAACACCCTCTGCCGCAAGAGCTTTAATATACTTCTCTCTTGGAATATTGTGAAATTTTTCTGCAATATAAAGTGGCTTAAAACCATACCATGCTCCCATATCTACATAATCAGCAACATGTGGAATGGTTATCTCTGTAAACTTCGAAAGCTTATGACTAAAGTAATTAAGGCACATTTTTCTTGAAGGTATTCTTTCCTTTAATTTCTTTAATGCATAAATGGCGGTGATTGCATTATATGGCGACATTCTCAATTTTAAACCATAACCTGTAAACCAAAATTGCTGATAAAATTTATTCTTAATTTCGTCTCTTGACCGATCCCTATAGTGGCCGAATAATATTGCTCGATCGTGGTACTCAGTAGAATTTGTTACTAGTATTCCTCCTTCTCCCGCAAATAACATCTTATTTGCTTGTAGAGAAAATACGGCTATGTCGCCAAAAGTTCCAACCATCCTCCCTTTATATTTGCTCCCGTGAGCATGAGAGCAATCTTCAAGAATCTTCAGGTTGTGTTTTCTGGCTATCTTTTGGACTTCATCCATATCCGCAGGATGTCCCCATTGATGATTAACCACAATTACTTTCGTTTTCTTAGTTATCTTTTCCTCTATCTTGTTTGAGTCAATACACCATGTATTGATGTCTACATCTACTAAAACAGGATTCGCTCTAAGAAAAAATACTGGACTTACTGTGGCATGATATGTAAACGCAGGAGATATAACTTCATCTCCTTCATCAACTCCTAAGGCAAAGTAGGCTGCTAAAAGAGCGGATGTGCCTGAATTATAAGTTATTGTGTATCTAACTCTGTTTTTTAGGAAATTTCTAAACCTATTTTCCAATTCTCGAATGGGGCCAGAACTTCCCTTAATAGAAATGTCTTTATCTCTTTGTTCTCCAAGCGCCCTCTTTTCTGCCGCATTTGATTTCGGTGGCCAAATAAAATGCGGGTGCGGAATGGAAACTGCTTTTCTTCCACCATTAATTGCTAACTTTTTACCAGAGTGTTTGCTAGAGGTCAGCATAAATAGCCTTTTCTGAATAGAAAGTATTATTTCTCCCCTTATATATTTCTTCTACATTAGTCAACGATGAGTTGGAATAGGCGGAATCTATGCCTGCTTGTATAGTTGCCATAGTTCTTAAATCTTTCATTTGATCATAATTATTATTTTGAACTTCCCTTAATAATCCTTTTAGTTGATCTGTGTATACATAGTGTTCCGCAAGATTAAAATAATAATTTTCTTGTCTTTTCCCTTTCCTAAGAACCCTTAAACTATCTCTTGATAAATAAAGTATTCCATTAGAAAATACTATTTTTAGAGCCTCTTCCTTTTTAGGATAAGCACAACTAAGGAACATTGAGCCGACAATACTATTCTCAACAATAACTCTAGCAAAAGAAGAATGATCTGTTTTGTAATCCCATTCTCTTTTGCCATTTACTTTCCACGTTAATTCTATCGCTTCAATATCGCCAATAAGCCATTGAATAGTCGATACCGCATGCCATCCCATATTCAGCCAACTACCTCCTCCTGCTTTCTCTAGATCCCAACGCCAACTTTTTACTGTGTCGTTTAAAGTAAATCTATAAGAAAAACTTACGATTCTTCCTAGAGAAGAAATTATATTTTTTGCTTTTAAGAAGAGAGGGGAGTAAAATCTCTGTTGAGTTGTTACAAGAAGTTTTCCTGCTTCTTGAGAAGTTTTTAGCATTTCGTATGCATCTAAGTAATTTATGGCGAGTGGCTTCTCTTTGATAACTTGCATATTTTTATTTAAAGCATCTATCGACATCTGTTTATGTAAATAATTAGGTGTTGCTATAACAATAATTTCCGGTTTCTCCTTAGAATATAATTCTCTATAATCAAAATAAAATGGGACTTTCATAGTACCAGAAAGGTTCTTTATAGACGTATCGCACAGCCCCACCAACTTCACAAGTTTCTTGTCTTGAAGATCTAATATAGAATCTAGGTGTTTTCTTCCTTGATTGCCTAGTCCAATTAACCCAATTATTGGTATTTTTTTAAGATTATTCATTTATGTTAACTACTCTTGATTTAATGAGGTGTTCAAGAATCTTGTCATGATTATGTCCAGGAGCAAGCATTTTTTTTGCATCATTAAAATTTACAAACATAATATCAATTACATCGGAAGCTAGTTTTAAGTTTAATATTTCTGGCGCCTCTGCATAAAAATAAGGAACATATGAGTGGGGAAACGGATAAAAACTTCCTTTTTTATCTCGATGTGGAACTGGAGACACTGGTAAAACTAATTTATATCCAAACATTTGAGGATTTTCTATAACAGCTCCTGTTTCTTCCATCACCTCTCTTATTAAGGCTTGTTCTATTTCTTCACCCTCGTCAATATGTCCGCCTGGAATTTCCCATCCACGTTCTCTATTATTTACTAATAGTAACTTGCCCCTGTGTAAAGTTACGCAAAAAGCAGCCGTACATAGACTGGAGTCAGGTTTTTCATTAGAGATTATAAACTTCCACGGTGTATTATCATCCCACGTAGCTTCTGTTAATACAAATTCTCCTTTTTTCAGATGGAACTCATTTTCTTTACTCATAGATTTAGGTATTAATTTCATTAAATAAAGCTTTAGGTATAGTAATTAACAACAATTGTAAATTAGACAAAATATCTGAGTCAATGCGGAGTAGATGTGAATTACTTAGGTCTTTTTGAGTGAAGTAAGTCCTTTTCAATAAGCTGTCTTATATAGACAGCTTTAGGGATCTTTTTCTCTTTTGAAAGCTTGTCTAAACTGGCCATTGTTAAGGAGGGTAGGATAATCGTGTAGCGCTTATCCAATTGAGGCTGTATGTATTCCAATGCTGACTTTAGCGTATGTATAAGATTTTTTTCCGTATATTCATAAACTGAAATTTTATCGGAAGCGAAAATGGGATCTCTTAATTCCAATATAGCTCCATCCTTGTTCTTTAGGTGGAATACAAGAACTGATTTTCCCTGCTGGATAGCAAATGATATTTCATAAGCAACATTGATGCTTGGGAAAGAACACTCTGCTATCAATAAATCTGATTTATTAATGGATTTATAGAAATCTTGAAAATATTTAATTCGTTGTGACGTAGGTAGTCCTAAAATTTTTTCTTCAGATAACGATAAGACGTGGTTAACAATGTGGCCTTCATCAGTCAGATAATTAATAATTACTGAATAATTTTTGCTATACAACTTTTTGCCTCTTATGGAAGCAGCAAAGCTAATTTTCATTGAATTATTTTGAGAACTAAGTTTCCTGTTCTCTATTAATCCTTTGCCCTTCTTTTCCTCCAAATATTATTTCTCTTCGAGATTCAGTCTCTCCGTAAAGTCGAGCAGCCATAAACTCACATTTTGTTTGAAATTGATCAAGCCCAATACCTCTACTTTGACCGTTTGTTATTGCTATGCAATTTCTGGCTTCTGAACGGAATGAACCATCAGGAGCAAATTGAAACCCTAAATCTTCACTTAGTGCTTGGGTAGCAAATCCAGCTTCAAATATTCTTTTTCCCTCTTTCTCTTTTGTTTTTATGTAATTATCAATACGCGTTTTTCTACCAATTGGAGATATGTCGTCGTCTCTTAAATCTGTAAATACGCCAATTGATTCCAAGGATGCAGTCAAAGCTGCCGATCTCTCTAGTCCCAGAGTGCCAGCTATATTTTCCCTGATTTGCTTTACTTCAGTTGCCAACAATGGATATAGATTTTTATCTACCTCATCATCCCATTCAGTACGAGGAGCATAGACTAGACCTTCGCCTTCTTTTTTGACTCCTCCATGCAATACTGCTTCAAGTCGAGAAATATAGTCTCTGATTTTTTGCATCTTGCCTGAATCAAGTTGTCCACCAGTAACCCCATCTTGTAGCTGCGTTCTTATTGAAATAATTTCTTTGTCTGCTCTTCTTTTCATCTGAGCTTCGGCGTCTTTCGGTAAGACATCTGCAACTATATGAGTGGATTCTTTAAGTGTTTGTTTTACTCCAGCAAAAAGTTCTTCTTCGGACGCACTATTTGGTCCATCATATTCAGGAAAATATTTAGCAAAGTCTGGATTTCTCGCAACAAGTTTCTTGATGACATCGGGTACCCCCAACGAGATTTGTTCAATTTGAGAGGGGATTGCCACTCCATCTTTATTGACGAAAGCACCTCTTCGTATAACTCCATCTAGGATGATAACTGCTTTGCCTTCCGATTCAAACCATCTTTTTACAAAATGTTCAAATGCACTTTCAATACCCGGCATCACAGCACCTAGAGTGTCTGGGAAATATCCTCTTCTTACTTGTTCTGCTATAGTTGGATTTGAAAGGGCTGCTCTAAACAAGGCCCCAGAAGACAAATAAACGGTGTCATAACCATGAGCAAAGTATTGTTCCGAAAGTTTTCTTTGAATCTCTCCCTTACCAGATCCCGAAAGCCCATGAAGAAAAATAACAGAATTTCTTAAGTCAGCAATCATAGAGAATACTAAACGACCTATAATCTATCATAAGCTAAATATAAATGCAAGTTTTATTTATTGTTTACTTCTTTGTTCTAAAACGTTCTGAATCTATTAACACCAAGTCAAGAGATTGAGTAGCTTGATCTACCCTATATAGAGTTTGATGAACATCATAGTCTTGCATAATTAATCCTTCCTGTGATGCTTCATCAGTAATTATATCCAAAACATTTTTTATCCCACAGAATGTTTTCCAATCGTGTAGATTATAATTTACTGCTCTTTCCATTGGAGGATCAGTATATTGCAGCAACTCTCCAAGATCAAACCCACGCTCAAAGAGAAAAATTGAGTATCTAGATTTATTGATTTTATCGACTAATATTCCTAATGGTTTCTCTACATGAACCGATAAAGCGCTAAAACCATCAGGAGGAGACAGCTTTCCTTCTCTATCTAGTTTTTGAACAACAGCATTTAATAAGAGATTGGATTTTATTTCATTCGCCACGCTTCCTGGTTGAAAAGATACGGGATCGACAGAAGAGTTTTTAAATCGAGATTTTTTAAAGATGATATCTGACATAGATTGACCCGTTTTATCTAATTGTCCAATCAATAATTCTCGAGACGTCGAAGTTTGTAATGGTTTTAGCCAAGAAAGTCCTTCGAAATCGAGTAAGTAAGTCAATCTGTCAAGAACAGTTTTCGGACAGTTGTCTGTAGATACAAAAACATATGATGGTGATTGATAACAGTTTTCAAAAATTTTACCCCTTTTTGCATCAGGCAATCGTCTTATAGTGCCGTTTTCTATAGAGTTCATTTTGGTAGCTTACTTTTATCATAATATTGGTAGATTTACAATGACTTATTAAATCTATTATTTTGCCTCTTGATAAAAATAAATTTTGGGTTTATTATAAAAGCAATAAAGTTTAGGTAATCATGGTGCAAGTCCATGGCTGTGCCGCAACTGTTAGCCCCGCTTAGCGGGGTGAAGCCAGAAAACTATACTTTAGTAAATTTGTCCCGAGCAGGATACCTCCTTTTTCCTTCTTGGGACCCCAAGATATGGCGATTTATACAAGAACAGGGGATAAGGGAAAAACTTCCCTTATGTCTGGGCAAAGGGTTTCAAAATCTGATTTAAGGGTAGAAACTTATGGCACGATTGATGAACTTAATAGTGCGATCGGGGTTGTTTTGTCAGTGATAAGCGATAAGAGAAAAGAGATAAGAAAAGAATTGATAAAAATTCAAAATGATTTACTTGAGATTGGTTCGGCATTGGCAAATCCAGCCTCAAAGCAGCTTAAATATTTGCAACAAAGAGTTAAAGAATTTGAAAAATTCATAGACCAGATGACAGAAAAGATGCCGCCTCTTAAAAATTTTATTCTTCCAGGTGGAGGAAAAGCAGGGGCTATACTGCATCTGGCAAGGGCAATATCAAGACGAGCGGAAAGAAAAACCGTTGCCCTCAATAATAAACAAAAAGTCGACAATAACATTATTATTTATCTCAACAGACTCTCGGATCTTCTCTTCACAATGGCAAGATTTGTAAACTTCAAAGAAAAGAAAAAAGAAATTATTTGGTTTAAATAATTATGTCGGCAATAGCAGAACGATCATACGGAATAGGCAAACCAATGCAAATGATTATGCGGGAAGCGCCAAATGCGGGGAAAGAAGCGCATAGAGTTTGGGAAAAAGGAAAGCCGGCAGAGGAACTCCTTTTGTTCCCTGACAGGAAAATAGGAGTTGAAGAGGCGATAAGAAATAGTTTTGCATTTGTTCAGATTGCAGGAATGAAAGCTGGTGAATCTAGCACCGTGGCAAATATCTCAACCGGCTTGACCTGGGATCGCCAAACGCCAATTGAAAATTGCGCACAAGAGATTGTTAAGAATATTGGGGGAAGTGAAGTGCAGTTTGTTTGGTTTGGCCCGCATAAATTAGTGGGTTTTGTAAAGGGGGACGAACAACCAGAAGAAAAACTTAAAAGATTGGTTGACGCGCCTGTAAAAGCATATGATGCCTACTTCCCGCATTTGGCAGATGCCCAAAATGAAATTCAAAATCGCCGCGTTGCGGATATTCTGGATCCTTACAATGGTACTGGGAAAACGTTTTTATCCATTTTTAATGGAGAGGAAAAGTTAGACCGTGCGTATCAGGACAATGGAAGATATTCTTTTGTTTGGGGAACACAAAAAATTAATGATATGTTGGTAGGAATTAATTTGGACAATAAGATTCAGAGCGTTGCAGAGCTCGCAACTGACAATGATACAAAAGAAATGCTTGAGGCAATGCAGAAATTTTTTAGCGGAACTGATCCCCAAAATCGTTATTTTATTGAGTTTGATTTTAGCGAAACAGTTTCTTGTTGCAATGTCTCATTTAATGCGCAGCACAAAGATTCTCATGTTTGGAATGATGACGCTTTTTCAAGTTTGTCCTCCGGAACGTTAAAATATCCCAACGGCGAAACTTATCTTAGTGATACCACATGCGTTTCTTGTCTGGAAAAAAAGGAAAGTTGTACTTGCAAAAAGGATGAAGAAAAAGGAGAATAATTTCTCGCTATCAGCATTGCGGAAGTAATAAAGTAGCCTGAGCTCCGCAAAAGAATAACCCAATACTATCAATAATCCATTAAGCCAAAATTTCTCTGAGTTGCACATAAATGTTAGACAGAAATCATGAAAAGATATGGAATTTTTCGAATACATCTTTTACTTTCTCTAAATCATCAACAATAAGATCAGCAATTCTATGATCTTGTATACCCATATCAAGTGGCGGAATAGCAATACAGAATATATTTGCTGCTTTTGCTGCTTTAATTCCTGAAATAGCATCTTCAAGAACAATTGATTCTTGTGCTCTTGTACTATTTTTTCTTAATGCTTCAAGAAATAAGTCTGGGTGTGGTTTTCCTCTTTTGACTTCGCTAACAGAGGTAATATTTTTGAAATATTTTTCAACCTTTAAAATTTTTAGGCCTGCCTCAATATATGTCCGTTCTCCCGAAGAGCCAATAACAACATTTACTCTTTTATTATATAAATAGTCTAACAGTATTTTTGCTCCCGGTTTTAACGTAAAGTCTGTTTCTAAAAGAGTGTTGACCATAACTTGTCTCTGTGCATAAAAATCATCAATAGAAATAGGTAAATCGTAATATTCAATGTATCCCGTCAGCGTATCAAAGACAGAATAACCTAAGTATTTATCGAACAAATCTTTTGTAAGTGTTTTTCCATGCTTGCGTAAAATTTTTTCTTCTGCCAAAAAAGCTAGCTTTTCGCTTTCAACAAGAAGGCCATCGTAATCAAAAATTATGAGTTTTACCATTCTACTTACTGCACCGTTTCAATTACCGTATGAATACTTTCTGATAATAGTTTCATGGCCCTATTAATTTCTGCTACCGAAACAATGAGAGGGGGTTTTAATATGAGGCTGGGTCCTAGACCGTCAAACGATTTTCTTAGCACGAGCCCCTTATCTAATGAGGTTTTATACACATTATTTGCAAAATCTTTATGTTTATCCTGATAAAATTCCAAAGATGCAATAAGGCCGCATATTCTTACATCTTTAATATATTTTTTATTTGATTTTGCAATTTCCGCCAGCAATTCTCTAAGTAAATTGCTTTTTTTCATATCCCAAAATCTTTTGCGTGTGGACCAAGCTGTCTTTTCAATCCGTGAAATCTACACTCCTCTGTTGCATGAAGTCCAACTCCCACTGGGTGAGATCCTACGTCGTTATTACATGGACAATTCCAGACTGTATAATGTGTTGCCCTTTCTCCTTCTTTATAGCCTATTTTTCTGAGTTTCTTTGTAACCTCGTTCCATCTCATTATACAAAAGCGGAGTTAGGGTAGGGAGATTGAAACCTGACAACTTGCAGTGGATTAAAATTAACAGTAACAGACGGTTTCCTTTCTGCTTCTAGTTTTTTTAAATCTTGCTTTATCAAATTTTCGTAGACTTTCCAATACTTCTTGGGTGCAGGTTTATTTAATACTTCTTCTGATAATTTGTGTCTAACCGCATTTTTCAACCAAAGATGAACATAATCTTCTAGGCATTCTTTTGCTTTTTCGAGTGTCTTTGCTTCAATTTCAAGGTCAAATTCTAAACATACACCCACATACTTATCTTTACTGTCTTGAATAATTAAATAAGTAACAGAGCCTTTTTCATATGTATTATTAAATAATAGTTTCTTTTTCATTTTAATCACCTATCTCTCTTTTTACCTTACTATAAAAGTAAAGTCAATGCTATTTTTGAAGCAAATTAGCTTCATTTTTCACCATTTTAATACTTTAAAATAATAAAGCTGTATGAATTGCGGAATAAATTCTATTTTCTCTTTTTTGAAGTGACTATTCTTCGTAGAACGTTTTGGAATTCAACCTTTGATATTATACCATGTGGTGTCACTAAAAAGCTAGAGTCATTTTTTGTTTTTGTAGATTTTTTTTCACACAACCAAGTTATCATAATGATTTTAGGTTTGCAATTAGGAATTCACGTACAAGTGCTTAAGATATGCCACTGTTCTGGCTGGGGACATCAGTAACACTTTACCTTTAGAAGGTATTTGACGTTTTGATTCTATCATATAGTATCTCGTTAGGCTTCTGCCATAAGCTCTTAACGTTTGTTGAGGGTTTTTGAAGCTATTTTATCCATTTCTTCCTCTGACGCCTTCCCTACAAATTTCAGTCTTTCAATAAAATCTTCTGCAAAACTTTTCGTCTCTTTAACTTCAAAAGTGTTACCGATGTATCTCAGCCTACTCATTTTCCGCTATGGTGCCACCTCCTGCCAGGCTCTGGTTGTCTGCTGGACCAAGTTTGGATAGTTGAGTATAAAATCAGGTCTTTCAATAAAGCTGACAGATGGAAAAGAAGAATTTCCGCTACATAGATCTCTATTGTTTACAAAAGTACCACCGCCTCTTCCCGCATTTGCGATAACAGATCCGCCAACATTAAGTCTTAGATCTACAGCCAGACTGCAATTTTTATTTCCATCCGCAACAAAATTGCCATCAGCAGAATAAAGCCCTTCAATTGTTGGCGCTATGGAAGATGCTGGTTCTCCAATACCTTTATTTACAGTTATATTGCCTGACGCAGAAAATATCGCTGTTGATCCAATAGGAATATGAATTTCCTCATTGATATTTAAGTTGCCGTTAATCAAAATAACAAAGTCTTTATTGTTAGGAAATGTATAACTTGGGCCATTAAGAGAAAGATTACCATTTATTTGATAAACACCATTAGCAAGATTAGGTGTTAAAGTACAGCTTGAAGGATCCGAGCCCCCCGAACAAAGATCAGTTATTCCTTTTTTTGAAATTCCGGATCCATCCACCGTTTCCAGCAAGAACCTGTAGGAAGTGGGAATTAGGTTGTGAGTATCTGTGAAAACGTCGCGATTGTCAGGAGAGTTTCCCGAAACCTTCCAGTTAGTTTGACTTGCTTCTCCTTGCCCAAAAGAAGGCGTAATTGTTCCTGAAAATATTATACCAGGCATTCCGCCAGATCCTTGGATTGAAGCGTATTTATTTTGGGGAAGAGTATTTGAAAAACCGCTGTCCCATCTCATGTCAGCGCCTGTTGACTGAAACCAGACGTCAGCAGTATTTGTTACTCCTGCATTTAGGTTGATAATGCTGTTCCCCAAACAACTTGCCTCACTGGTTACTGGTACAAAACAGCCCGTCCCAACATCAACAATAAGAGGAGAAGGAGGATATGTAAATATAAAGCCCGCAGGAAGTCCTGAAAACGTAATAGTATATGGCCCGGCAGGCAGATTTGTGAATGAATAATTTCCACCTATGTTACCAAAAGATCCTACGTTTGGAGACACATTGATGGTAATTGCACCCGTGTAGTTGGAATCTCCACTACTATTCCCATCACCATTTGCATCATTAAATACTTTTCCGCTTATTGAGAA
>ERZ1292645.616-Hain-H14-02um-R2-616-length-12078-cov-6_pt1 | contig 12078 bp, 18 predicted proteins | sample MGYA00564401_ERZ1292645 | MGnify/ENA primary metagenome ERZ1292645 (study PRJEB36523, sample SAMEA6512644) | groundwater metagenome | collected 2019-01-09 | study: AquaDiva: Metagenomics assemblies of 32 groundwater samples | reverse complement strand
CACGCTACCAAGTCCCGCGGCAGGCAGTGAAAAAGGTTGTTCGGTGGCGTGCAAAACAATGTCATGATCTGCGGCCTGATGCCTGCGCCGCGCCGCATCATCCATCTCGACATGGATGCCTTCTACGCGTCGGTCGAGCAGCGCGACGACCCGGAGCTGCGGGGCAAGCCGGTCGCGGTGGGCGGCTCGCCGCGGGCGCGCGGTGTCGTTGCAGCGTCGAGCTATGAAGCGCGGGCGTTCGGCGTGCGCTCGGCGATGCCGATGTCGCGCGCGCTGCGGCTCTGCCCGCAGCTCGTCATCGTGCGGCCCGACTTCGCGCGCTACCGGGCGGTGTCGCAGCAGGTGATGGCGATCCTGCGCTCGGCGACGCCGCTGGTCGAGCCGCTGTCGCTGGACGAGGCCTACCTCGACGTCACCGAGAACCTGTTGGGCGAGCCGATCGCCACCAATGTCGCCAAGCATTTGAAAAAGATTATTTTTGAAGAACTGGCTCTCACGGCTTCCGCCGGCGTGGCGCCGAACAAGTTCCTTGCCAAGATCGCCTCCGGCTGGGAAAAACCCGACGGCCTCACCGTGATCGCGCCCGGGCGGGTCGAGCAGTTCCTGCACAAGCTCCCGGTCGAGGCGCTCTGGGGCGTGGGGCCGGTGACGGCGAAGAAGCTGCGCGCCTTGGGCATCCAGAGATTGATCGATGTACGCGAAAAAGATGAAATTTCCCTGCAAAAGGCGGTCGGCAACCTGGCTGCATCGCTGAAGCGCCTCTCGTGGGGCGACGACCCGCGCCCGGTGACTCCCGACCGGCCGTGGAAGTCGCTCTCGGCCGAGACCACGTACGCGGTGGATCTGGAAAACGTGAAGGAAATGCAGTCGGAACTGGACATGCTTGCGCAAAGAGTTGCAAAGTCGTTGCAAAAGAAAAATCTTCGCGCGCGCACGGTAACCATCAAGGTGCGCTACGCCGACTTCTCCACCGTGACCCGCAGCCACACCGAGCCTGCGGCGACCTGCGACGCGCGCCGCATCAGCGAACGGGCACTGGCGCTGCTCGAGCGCACGGACGCAGCCGGGCGGCCGGTGCGCCTGCTCGGCGTCGGCGCGCACGGCCTCGCGGGAGAAGAAGACCTGTTACCCTCGCCGAAAATCCTGTCTCTCGATCTGTCGTGACAAAGATCTTCTACGGCTGGCGCATGGTCGCCGCCGGCTGCGCGATGCAGTTCGTGCAGTCTTGCCTGCTGCTGCAGTCCTTCGGCGCCTACTTCGCGATCCTGCGCGACGACCGCGGCTGGTCCAAGACCGAGCTCTCCGGCGCCGCTGCGCTGCACCAGCTCGAGGCCGCCGTCCTCGGGCCGGTGATCGGCTGGATCATCGACCGCTTCGGCCCGCAGGGGGTGATCCGCACCGGGGTGATCGTGTTCGGCGTCGGTTTCATGCTGCTCAGCCAGATCGACTCCCTGCTCGCCTTCTACGGCGCTTTCATCGTCACTGCGCTCGGCGCCAGCCTGTGCGGTTTTTTCCCGCTCAACGTCGCGCTGATCCACTGGTTCGAGCGCCGGCGCGCCCGCGCCCTCTCGTCGATGCAGTTCGGCATGGCGCTCGGCGGCCTCGCCCTGCCCGCGGTCGCCTGGGCGCTCGCCGCCTTCGGCTGGCGCGCCACTGCCTTCGTCTCCGGAATCGTGATCATCGCCCTCTGCCTGCCGCTCTCCTTCGTCTTTCGCGGCAAGCCCGAGATGTTCGGCGAGGTGATGGATGGGGTCCGCGACTCTTCGCGGAAAACGGTCCCGGTCTCAGGCGATGAAGAAAAGGAAACCACCCGCGACTTCACCGCCCGCGAGGCGCTGCGCACGAGCGCGTTCTGGCTGCTCTCGCTCGGCCACGGCTTCGCCCTGCTGGTGGTGATGGCGGTGAACGTGCACGCCATCACGCACATGAAGGAGGGCCTGGGCTACTCGATCGAGGCGGCCGCGCTCGCGATCATGCTGCAGACCGTGGCCCAGATCGGCGGCATCGCCATCGGCTGGTGGATCGGCGACCGTTTCTCCAAGCGGCTGCTCTCGGCAGCCTGCATGCTGGGCCACATGGCCGGGCTGCTCTGCCTCACCTACGCCACCGGCGCCGCGATGGTCATCGCCTTCGCCCTTCTGCACGGCACGGCCTGGGGACTGCGCGGGCCCTTCATGCAGGCGATGCGCGCCGATTACTTCGGCCGCAGCGCGATCGGCATGATCCTGGGGCTTTCCTTCCTGATCATCGTCATCGGCCAGGTCGGCGGCCCGATGATCGCCGGCATCCTCGCCGACATCACCGGCAACTACCGCGCCGGGTTCACGGTCCTGGCGCTGCTGGCGGGTCTGGGCTCGGTGTTTTTTCTGCTGGCGAGGCGCCCGGCGCGGCCGCTGCTGGCCTGAATTGGCGTAGCATTCGCGCTTCAGCACAGGGAAGAGAACCGCCATGAGCGAAGAAGGTCACGCCGCCCCCGCCCCCGCCGCCAAGCCCGCCGCAGCGCCGCCGGTCGACCCGGTCGAGGAGCTGGCGAAGAAGATCTTCATCGAGCTCTCCGGCCAGGTCTATTCCCAGCTCGGCCCCGACAAGCCCAAGCCCGAGGCCAAGGCGCTGGTGGCGATGAGCTTCAAGCTGGCGGAGGCGTTCATCGCCGGCAACTTCGAGTTCAACACCGCCGCGCGCGAGCGGCGCGAAGCGAAGGCCAAGGCGAGCGTCGACGTGAGCAAGATCGAGATCGACTTCGGCAGCATCAGCACATTGGGCAAGAAATAGCGCGCCGCCCCGCGGGCGCTGCGTGGATCAGAGTGAAAGCGGGCGTACGCCTGCCGCCGCGCGGCGCAGGATCTGGCGCGCGCGCTGGAACACGAGCTCCTTCCAGTCGCTCTCGTCGGGATAAAAGGCACGGCGGATCGCGGCTTTCATGGCGTGCCCCTGCTCGGAATCGAGCCGGCCCTTCAAGTGCAGCCAGTTGTCGGCGATGAGCGCGCCCAGCACTTCGGGCATGGGATAGGTGCCATATTCGATCGTGATCGGGCGCACCTGCGCGCGCGGCAGTGCCCCCACCACGGCGTTGCGGATGTAACCGGTAAGCGGCGCCGAGCGCGAGGTGCCCGCCTCGGGCGAAGTGAGCCCCTCGCCGTACCAGGCCTGCAGCTCCGCCCATTCGGGCGTGCCCGGCCGCGCGTTGCAGATCAACTCGCCGTAGCCGTACGGCCCGAGCCCGGTGTGCAGGTCGATGAACGCGACGTGCCGCGCGCGTTTGAGGAAGCGCTCGACGATGGCATAGAAGGTGCGGTTCGACCACGTCGGCCGCGCACCGCCGTAGAAGACGCCGTCGGCGTGGCGGTACTGCCCGCCGCTCACCGCTCCCTGCAGCGCCATGGCGCCGTGGCGCGCGCTGTAATCGGCAAAAACCTTCGAGCGCGCAGCGATCGAGGCGTCATCCCAGCGCTCGGGCACGATCGCCGCGTGCAGCTCTTCGTAGGCCGCGTTGGCGGGCAGCGGCTTCGAGAAATCCTGGAAGTTGCGGTTGAGGTCGACGTTGTCCTCGGTGACGCGCCGCAGCCAGGCGAAGCCGTGGGGGTTGATGGCGTGCACCAGCACCGCCGCGACGCCCCGCGGCAGCCGCCGCCACTCGCCCGAGCGCAGCCACCCGACGAGGATTCCCGAGCCGCAGAACCCCTCCACGCCGTGCGTCGCCGAGTTGGCGAGCACCACGCGCTGCGCGCGCGGCGAGCCCACGCGCACGACGTCGGTGAAGAGCGGCTCGCCCGCGGGCCCGCGCGCAGGATGGCGATAGCTCGCGACCTTCAGTCGCGCCGCGGCGGCGGCCGCGAGGAACTTGCGGCGCGCCTCGGCGTAGTCGCGCGCAAAGTAGCTCGCTGCACTCATGCTGCCTCACTCGCCCGAATTCGACGCGCTAGCCTGGCTGCGCCACCTTGATGCGCTTCACCTGCTCCCTGGAGAATGCGCCCGACTGGTAGTCGGAGATTGCCTGCTCGATTTCCTCGCGCGTGTTCATGACGAACGGACCGTATTGCACGATCGGCTCGCGGATCGGCTTGCCGGCGAGCAGCAGCGCGCGCGCGCCCTTCCCGCCCGCCGCGATGCGCACCGCATCGCCGTCCGATAGCAACCCGACGGTCCGGTTTTCGAGCGGCTTTCGTTCCTCCCCCACGAATGCATTTCCGTCATACAAATACAGAAAAGCATTGTGACCGGCCGGCAGCGGCGCCGCGAACGCCGCCCCCGGCCCCAGGTGCACGTCAAAGTAGTACGGGTCGGTGCTCAGGCCGTGGATCGGCCCGACCGTTTTGTCGAGCGTCCCCGCAATGATTTTTACCTGTATGTTTTTTTCCAAAGTCAAAACCGGAATCTCGCTTGACGGGATGTCCCGGTAGGCCGCGGGCTTCATCTTCTCCTTTGCCGGCAGGTTGAGCCAGAGCTGGAAGCCGCGCATGCGGCCTGCGGTCTGCTGCGGCATCTCGGAGTGCACGATGCCGCGCGCCGCGGTCATCCATTGCACGTCGCCGGGGCCGAGGTCGCCCCGGTTGCCGCCGTTGTCCTCGTGGCGCATGTGGCCGTCGAGCATGTAGGTCACGGTCTCGAAGCCGCGGTGCGGGTGCGAGGGGAATCCGGCGAGGTAGTCGTCGGGATTGTCGGAGTAGAACTCGTCCAGCATCAGGAACGGGTCGTGGCGCAGCTGCTGGCTCGAGCCGAGGCTGCGGCGCAGCTTCACGCCGGCGCCGTCCGAGGTGGCGACCGAGGGGATGACGCGTTGAAGAGTGCGTGTGGTCATGGTTTTGCCCTTCGCTCTAGATTGCGATTCTTTGCTGAATCACAAGGCCCCGAATTTTACTTTGCGCGGCGGCTGGCCGGTTATCATGGCGCAGCCGCATCGACGCGGCGAACGGAGGCCCGCCATGCTGCGCGTCGTCCGGCAATCCGTCGTCCTGCCCGCCCCGCCCAGGGCGCTCTACGCCATGTACCTCTGCCCGCGCGCGCACGGCGCCATCACCGGCGGCAAGATCCGGATCGGCGCCCGCTCCGGCTCGCGCTTCCGCGCCTTCGGCGGCGCACTCACGGGCCGCATACTCCACACCGTCCCGGGGCGCCTCATCGTCCAGGCCTGGCGCTCCACCGCCTTTCGCAAGCGCGACCACGATTCCACCCTGGTCCTGCGCTTCCTCCCCGCCGGCCGGAACCGCGGCCGCATCGACCTCGTGCATGTGAACGTGCCCAGCCACGACTACCGCGGCGTCAACCAGGGCTGGAAGAACTACTACTGGAAGCCGTGGCGCAAGTACCTCGCGCGCAAGCGCAGGTAAAGGAAAAAAGCATGCGGCGCCCCCGCCGTGGCAGACTCGCCCGCTCTGACGCAACCCACACGGAGGAGCGCATGGCGAAAGCAGCGAGCAAAGCGCCCGCGCGGCGCAGCAGGGCGTACCTCGAGGGCCTCAAGATCCGACGCCGCTGGCTCGGCAAGGCCTACGTCGACAAGGCATTCCGCGAGGCCGACGACTTCACCATCGACCTGCAGCACTACGTCACCGAGCACGGCTGGGGCGCGAGCTGGGCGCGCGGCGTGCTGCCGCTCAAGACCCGCGCCATCATGAACCTCGCCATGCTCTCGGCCCTCAACCGCCCCCACGAGCTCGAGCTGCACCTGCGCGCCGCGCTGCGCAACGGCATCGCCAGGGCCGAGGTGAAGGAGATCTTCCTCCACGTCGCCACCTACTGCGGCGCCCCCGCGGCCCTTGACAGCTTCCGGATCGCCAAGAAGGTTGTCGCGGAAGCCAGGGCATAGTGCGACGGTCACCACCAGGCCCACTTCGCGCTGTTGCGGTGCCTCGCATGCATGACAGTGTCGTAGCCCGGATCGGCCAACCAGTGAAGCAGCTCCCGGGTGTTCGCGTTGCGCTGTCGGCGCTTGAAAATCCTGCAGAACCAGTGCGGCGAACCGCCCTTCATGGTGAACTCGGCGTCCGAATGAAAGCGCGCAATCGCGCGCCGGCCTGCGCGCGAATGGCGGTCGAGCAGAACGGGCGGCTCAAAGATTGAACCGGCGCTCCAGTCGCGCAGCACCCAGCGATACTCGTGGCGCTCGCCGCGACGGCGGTAAGTGTGTGACATGACGTGTCTCCTGTGAAGGACAACTACGTCATGGCTGGCGCTCCTTTCCGGTGCAATCGTTTGAACGAGCGGGCGAATCTACCTCACTCGTCGCCGGTTTGAAAGCCGATTCGGCGCCTCGGCGGGTCGGGCGGCGGTTGCAGCAGAGGCAAGAGCTTGCGGTAGATATCGCGCAGCGCGGTGTCGTGCTGCAGCAGCGTCCGGTCAATCTCCGTTAGGCGCTTCAGAATGACGGCATTGGCGGCGAGTTCCTCGCGCATGCGAACGAAAGCGCGGATGACATACACGCTCATGCGTTCCGCCTGCTCGCTTCGCAGGATGTTGGCTGCCATCAGCGCGCCGTGTTCCGTGAACACCCATGGGCGGTAGCGTCGCCCGCCGTGCGATGAACTGGTCGCGGATTGCGACCAGTTCTCTCTTTTTCCTTTCGAATCAGAACGCTGGGAACTTGAGTTCGCAATTTGCGATCTCAAGTTTGCGGTTTCATCTGTGGTGAGCTGGAACGAAAAATCGCCCGGAAACCGGCGCCGATTGCGCATGAACGCCTCGTTGAATCGGCCCGTGCTCACGCCATACAGCCGTGCAAGGTCGGCATCCAGCATGGCCCGCTGCCCTCGAATCGAATGGATCAGCGGGTCCAGGTGTTCGAGACGTTCTGCCGGTTTTCCCTCTCTCATGTCCTCTGAACGCATCACGCGCGTTCGCGGATGACCCGCGCCTATACTTTCACCATGATCCGGTTCCTCGGCGCCCTGCTCCTTGTCCTTGCGCCCCTGCTCGCCTGCGCGCAGAGCGCCGTGCCGCCCGAGGACGCGCGCGCCGTGCGCGAAGTCATCGAGGCGCAGCTCGAGGCCTTCCGGCGCGACGACGCCGCCCGCGCCTTCTCGCTCGCCACGCCCGGCATCCGCGCGACCTTCGGCGATGCCGAGACCTTCATGGAGATGGTCCGCCGCTCCTACGCCGTCGTCTACCGGCCGAAGAGCGTGGCCTTCGAAGCGCCGCTCATCGTCGACGGCGAGCTCGTGCAGCCCGTGCGCCTCACCGACGCCGAGGGCCGCGCCTGGATCGCGCTCTACCCGATGCAGCGCCAGCCCGACGGCAACTGGCGCACCAACGGCTGCCAACTCGCGCGGCTCGCGGGCACGCAGACCTGAACCGCCGCGCAATCGCTTCCGCGTTACCAGTATTCCAGGACTCGCGGCGGGGTCGGCTAAAGATCGCTCAGCGGCTGCTCAGCCTGCCGGCGGCGCGCTCCCTTTGTATCGTGAGGAGGCTCCAGCCCTGCCCGGCTGCAGCGTTGATGACCGCTCGCGATGCCCCGGCCGCGCTGCCGCAGGCGGCCGGCAGCACGCTCGAATCCGGAAAAACATTCACGTCCCGCCGCGGTACTTGGCGAGATCGCGCTCATCCTCCTTGATCCAGGTTTGCATTTCCGCGGACGTGAAACTGCGCGGCGCCGGCAACGAGCGCCCCTCCTCGCGGCGCGCGTCGTAGGCGCCGGGCTTGCGCTTGGACACGCGGTGCTTGGCGAGCTCGTCGAGGGTGTTCGGCCAGTTGTGCCGGTAGACGAAGTCGAAGTAGGCGTCGCCGGAATGGTCGGCGACGGCGCCCCAGTACTTGGCGTACTTCATGCCGTGGATGATCGCGCCGTAGCCGCCGAGCGCGGTGAAGCTCACGCCCAGTTCTCGACCTTCAATCGTTCGACGCGGCGAAAGTGCTTCTCGTTGTTCGTCACCAGCACCGCGCCGGCGCTGCGTGCATGGGCCGCGATCATGAGGTCCATGTTGCCGATCGGCGTTCCCGCCGACTCCAGCTTCGCCCGGATGTCGGCGTAGTGCTGGGCGGCGGCGCGCGACCAGTCGAGCACATGCAGCCGGCGCAGGAAATCCGCGACCGTCGATGCCAGCGCGCGCGGCGAGCCCTTCGCCGTCACGCCATAGAGCAGTTCGGCCTCGGACACCACGGAGATGCACAACTGCCCGCTGTCCAGTTCCTGTAACCGCCTCCGCACCGGCTCCGGGCGCTTGCGGATGATGGTGCTCGAGATGTCCGTGTCGAGCATGTAGCGTTTCACCGGAACAGCCTGCGCTTCTGCGGCGGCCGGTCGTTGCGGCGGCCGAGGAAACCCTGCGCGCCCTCGGGCTTCGCGTCGAAGAAGTCATCCCATGACGAGGGCTTGGCCGAGAGCACGACCTTGTCGCCGACCTTGGAGACGAACACCTCGTCGGCGCCTTCGAAGCGGTATTTCGCGGGCAGGCGCACGGCCTGGCTGCGGCCGTTGCGGAACAGCTTGGCGATGGCGGGACGGTCCATGGGCGGTCCTCCGGTTGGCAATGCCGGATTCTAGGCCGCCCGCTGGTATATATCAAGGCATATGCCAGGACGCCGGATTTGCACCACCCGCGGTACGCTCATTTGAGAACGTAGCGTCCGTGCTTCAACGTGCCCACGCGTTTGATCAACCTGGCCTTGAGCAGCGGACGGATCAAGTCCATCGCACCCTGCTTGGAAATCGCGAGGCCGTCCCAGATTTCGCGCGGGCTGAGGCCGCCACGCGCCCGCAGCAATTGCAGCAACTGCTCCTGTTTCGGACGAAGCACCAGCTGCGCCCGGCTTGCGGACGCCGAGAATTGCTGGATGCGCCGCCACGCCCGCTCCAGGGTCTGCTGCAATCCCCCGGCGCTGTATTCCAGCCACGACGTCAGATCGTCCCCTTGCCGCCGCACCGCTTGCAGCGCGGCGTAGTAACGCGGGCGATCTTCCCAATAGAACTCATCCACGGAGAAGATGTGGTGCGAATCGAATCCGCGCCGGTAGAGTTCCCACAAGGCAAGCGCCCGTCCCGTCCGGCCGTTGCCGTCCGCAAACGGGTGAATGGCCTCGAACCGGTAATGCACGATGGCGGAACTGAGCACGGGGGAAAGAACCGGCGCGTCGTCGTTCCACCATTCGAGGAACTCCAGCATCAGCCCCGTCACCTGCGCCGGCGGCGGCGGCACGTACGCGCCCACCCGCACCCGCATGGTGCGATAACGTCCCGCCTCGCCCTGATCCATCACCTGCCCGGCAACGATCCGATGCAGGCGCCGCACGTCCTCGTGCGCGAGCCGTTTCTTCGCCGCCTGCTTCTCGATATGCCGCAGCGCCGCGAAATAGTTCACCACCTCGCGGCGGATGCGCGCGGGCACGGGCAGCGCCTCCCCTGCCTCGACGGCCCGCACCTGTTCGAGCGAGAGCGGATTGCCCTCGATGGCCGTGGAGGAATGCGCGTTCCGGGCGCGCGTGTCCTTTTGCAGGGCCGGAATCCACGCCACCTGCACCGTCGCGCCCTGGATGCGCTCGCGCAACGCCGCGATGGCCTCCACGCGCGCCAGAAGGGCCGCTGTGATGGTGAACCGCGGTTGATAGCCCATGCCGCGGATGCTAGCCGCCGGTCGCCAGTCGGTCAAGCGTCGGTAAAGTCATGGGTCAAGCCCCGTCCGCAGGGCCGGAACCGCCCTTGACGTCAGCGCAACGCCCGGTAGAGAAACGGCAGGCTGACGTCCATCCGGTAGTCGATGTCGGAGTGGTCGTCGTCGAATTCCTCGTAGCGGTGCTTGACGCCCGCCTCAGTGAGGCGCTGCGACAGGATGCGCGAGCCGTAGTGGATGTGGTACTGGTCGCGCCAGCCGCAGTCGATGTAGATGCCGCGGAGTGACTTGAGGTTGGCCCGGTACTTCGTGACCAGGTTGATCGGGTCGTGGCGGCGCCAGTTGCGCCAGCGCTCTTCGATCGCTTCGCCGGATTCGGAGTTGAAGGGGAAGCGGAAGCCGAGCGGCGCGCGCGGGTCGGGGTCGTAGGTCGCCGCCATGCAAAGGTTCATGAGGCAGTGGCCTTCCTTCTCCGAGAGCTTCTCCTTCTTCCACACGTGCGCGAGGAAGCGCTTGATGCGGCCGTCGTCGAGGCCCTTGGCCAGGCCTTTGCGGCGCGCCTCGCGGCGCGCGTCGTAGGCGCCGGGCCTGCGCTTGGGCGCGCGGTGCTTGGCGAGCTCGTCGAGCGTGTTCGGCCAGTCGTGCCAGTAGACGAAGTCGAAATAGGCGTCGCCGGAATGGTCGGCGATGGCGCCCCAGTACTTCGCGTACTTCATGCCGTGGATGATCGCCCCGTAGCCGCCCGAGGACTTGCCGAAGCAGCCGCGATGCTCCCTGCCCGCAGCCGTGCGGAACTCCCGGTCGACGAAGGGGATGATCTCGCGCGTGAGGTAGTCCGCGTAGTCGCCGATCGCGGAGGAGTTCACGTACTGGTTGCCGCCGAGCGCGGTGAAGCAGTCCGGGAAGACGATGATCGCGGGCCCCATCTTCTGCTCGCGGATGAGGCGCGCGGCGCGCTCGGGGACGTTGTCGCCGAAGGGCTTCCAGTTGGCGTGCGCGAGGCCGGAGCCGGTGAAGCCGACGAGATCGTAGACCACCGGGAAGCGTTGCCTGCGGCCCGCGTCGTACTGCGGCGGCAGCCACACCCCGAGCTTGCGCACGTGCGGATCGCCAAGCGGGTTGCCCTTGAGGATCTGCGACGCGTGCTCGAGGACGGCCAAGGTGCCGGAGGGGCCTTGGGGGCGTTTCCGTGCCATGGGGCGTCACCTTCTCGAGGGATCCCCGCCTGTGAACACCTCCATGGTCAGCGCACGGTCCGGAAACGCCTTGAGCACCACCTTGTCCGCAGTCACGAGCGGTACCGCAAGCGCGTTGGCCAGGGCGACGAACTCGGCGTCGTACGCGGATAGGCTGGTCTCAGCGACAATCTCGAACACCTTTTCACTCGAAACGAGGTGTTCCCGCCCAGCGCACGCCTCTTCTGCGGCGGACATGATGCGCGCGATCTGCGTGGCGTTGAGGGTGCCGTCTCGCAGGTAGCCCGTGAGGATGCTCCGCAGTTCGGAGCGCCACAGCAGCGGCACGTGCCAGTCGGCATCTTTTTCCCAGACCTGCTGCGCAGTCGCCGTGAAGGCTCCGTTGATACAGTAGTATGCGACGACGTTGCTGTCGACGACGATCACGCCCGGCCCTGGCGCTTGTAGCGAGTGACCCTGGCGTGATCGGCGCGGGGAAGCTTGGCGACGAAAACCCTCAGCGCCCGGGCGTGCGCTTCGGCATCGACGACGGGGGCGGCGAACTCGCTTTCGAGGCGCGCGAGGATTTCGCTGTTCAGGCTGCGGCGGTTCCTCTCGGCGCTTTCCCGCAGCCGGACGTGAAGGTCTTTCGGGATGTTCTTGAGGGTCAGGTTGAGCATCGCGGCCTCCTTGGAACCATAATGGAACCATTCTAGCTCAAGGGGGTCACCCACGCGAGCCCGCGTGCAGCGGGACGTAGAGCCCGCGGCGGGCCGGGGTCAACGCTTCGATGCCGCCTCGATCGCGCGCATGGCGAGGAACATCGCTCCGGGCTGCGGCCGCGCCTCGGAGGCGCCCAGGACCGCCTCGACCGGGGCGAAGCCGTACCGCGCGTAGAACTCGACCGCGCCGGGCTTCGCATCGACGACGACGCCGACGCAACCGTAGTCGCCGGCCATGCGCCGGGCAAGTTGGAGCACGAAGCGCAGGAGCCGGCCGCCGAGCCCCTGCCCCTGGACCGGGCGATCCACAGCCAGCCGCGCGAGCCGAAGCACCGGCAGCGGGTAGCGCGGCAGCCTGTTTCGCTCCGCGACCGGCAGCCCCTCGATCTCGACGTGGCCGGGCGCGACGGTCGCGAACCCGAGGACGACATCGTTCTCGACCGCGACGTAGGTGACGCCGACGTAGTGCAGGAACTGGTTCTGTCCCGCGAACCTCTGCAGGAAGCGGTCGAGGTCAGGGTCGCCGGAGCGGAAGCGCGAGCGGTCGTCCGCCTCGCGCAGCGCCCTAATCTGCATCGCGCATCAGGCGGCGCAGGGCTTTCACGGGCTTGGCGGTGCGGGTCTTTTCGAGAATCGAGT
>ERZ1292645.615-Hain-H14-02um-R2-615-length-12102-cov-9_pt1 | contig 12102 bp, 13 predicted proteins | sample MGYA00564401_ERZ1292645 | MGnify/ENA primary metagenome ERZ1292645 (study PRJEB36523, sample SAMEA6512644) | groundwater metagenome | collected 2019-01-09 | study: AquaDiva: Metagenomics assemblies of 32 groundwater samples | reverse complement strand
CTGATGATGCATGTATGGTATTTGTCTTGATTTTTTCCTGAATGGCCCTTGTTCGAAGCTCGATGTGGGTTGTTGCAATGTAAGGGTCACCATATGACAGCAAGACAATGTTTTTCTTTTTTGCATTTTTTAGGATCTCCTGACCATCTTCTATCATCCAGCGCTTTACAGCTTTGAACTCGCTTCTGACTAGTTTTTTGAGCTTTGTTATATCTGATTTTGGAATAATGCTTGTAAATTGTTCAAGATAAACAATGTCTGCTTTTTTTAGAATGTTTTGTGCATCAAGGGAAATTGATCCGAGTCCTGATATTCCAAGACCCACAAACCACAACATCTACTTTGTTTTGTCGTGGAGTCTTTTTAAATGCTGTAAGGTGTGTTTTAGAACTTCGATTGAGCGTAGATATTCATCAATTGATACTTTTTCATCAATTGTATGTGAAGAGTGAGGATCCCCAGGACCATATGTCACTACTGGCACATTCAATTGATTACCAATTATGTTCATGTCGCCTGTTCCAGTCTTTCGGATAAGTGTTGGTCTTGTGTGCTCTACATCAATAACTCCAAGTGTAAATGCACGAACAAGTGGTGAGTTGTGGGGAGCTTCAAAAGGTTCTGTCTCATCTAAGATTGAATAAAATGCATCAACTTGACGTTTCTTTGAAACTTCTTGAACAGAGTTTGCAATTTTTTCTTCAACCATCTTGCAGTTCATGTCAACTGGAATTCTAATATCCATTACAGCATCGCACTGCTGTGGAATTATGTTATGGCTTGTACCTCCCTTTATTTCTGTGAGTGCAACAGTAAGCATCATTCCTTTGTTTTTCTTGTCCTGTCCTTCTTCTAACACTTTTCTTAGGTCTCGCGTAAAAATCAGCGATTCTTCGATTGCGTTTTTTGAAAGCCATGGAGCACTTGCATGTGCGCTGTTTCCAACATCTACCTTTAGGTTTATTGCGATTCGTCCCTTGTATGCAATGGTTACCTGCTTTAGACCGCTTGGCTCACCAAATATTGCATAATCAATATCTAGTTTTTTTGTTACAAGATTTTTTACTCCTATTGCGTTTCCTTCCTCGTCTACTGCGCCAACAAACATTATGGTGCCATTATTATTTTGAATCGTAGCTGCAGCAAATAGCATTGCCATTAGTGGTGCTTTTGCATCAGATGCGCCGCGACCATAGAGGTAGTTTCCCTCCTTTCTTACCTTTATTTTTCCAGGCACTGTATCCATATGGCCACACAAAAGAACCTTAGGTGAGCCTGACCCTTTCATCGCAATCAGATTTCCTACCTCATCTGTGTGTATGTCATCAAATCCTAGATCATCGCACTTGTCTGCAAGAAAATCTGCCATTGGTTTTTCTGAAAGCGATGGTGTGTAAAGCCTCAAGGCCTTCTCAAGCATCTTTACTGAGAATCTAGGAGTAATTGTAAATACAGAGTCCATTTCTATTTGTTCGAATTTAATGCGTAATCTATCATCAATGATGGAATATCTACACCACAGACTCTAACTGTGTTTTTGTATTCCGTTGTGTTGTTAACTTCATGAACTACTAGTCCTTTGTCTTTGCTTTCCATCAAATCCACTCCAACTATTTGTCCTTGGACTGCATTTTTTGCCTTGATACATATATCTTCCATTTCATTTGTTGCCTTGCATGGTTCTGCTCTTCCGCCTAGTGCCATGTTAGTTTTCCATGACTCATCACCAGAATATCGGTAAATTGCAGCAACGATCTCATCACCTATCATGATTGCCCTAATGTCACGTGGAGGCCTGTTTACAAATTCTTCTAGATAATGTACCTGGTAGATAGGATACATCCTTTCCCTGCTTTCAATTATTCCTTCAGCAGAGTCCTTGTCATTTAGCTTTGAGATCATTCTGCCCCAGCTGCCAACTGTTGGCTTTATCACCTTTGGATATCCATTTTGCTCAAGTGACTCCAGGGCCGCCTCTTTTGAAAATGCTACTGTAGCATAAGGTGTTGACACTCCATGTTTTTTTAACAGCATATGTGTGAACAGCTTGTTTCCTGCATAGATTCCACTATAAAGACAGTTTATCACATTTACACCCATTCCTTCAAGTGCAGCAGTAGAGTGGATGTTCCTATAGTAGCTTACACAACGCTGAAGGACTGTTCCAAAACCATCTTTTTTTTTATCTAAATCTAAGAATAGTTTTTTACAATCAACCATCTGCAAGTTAATGTTCTTTTTCTTACCTGCGTCTAGTAGGGCTTTTTCTTCCCAACGGATGGTGTCATAAAGAACTGTGATGACAGGATTCACTGCCCCCAGTCCTCGCCAACGGCTTGAGCAGGCTTTAGCCCAAAACCGTCCGCACCTTTTACAAGCTCATAGCTTGCCCCACAATCAGGGCATGTTACAAGTTCACCTTCTAACGCATCTTTGGGAACAGGAATATCTGCATCACATTCAGTACATTTTGTCATTTTTCTTCCCCCATTTTCATCATTTTTTTGTCATTAATTATCTTTTTTTCAAGTCTGTCCTCTAATGGTATCTCAATAAGATCACCCATGCGTAGCTTCTTTAGTCCTGCAGCAACTGCCTTTGCATCTTCGATATTTTTGTCCAGTCCAAGAAGTGACATGAGGTATGCAGCACCTGTTTTTCCAGCTAGCTCACCAAATACTATTCTGCGTCTGTTTCCTACAACTCTTGGCGATATTGGCTCATACGCTGCAGGATTTCTTAGAATTGCAGCTAGGTGTGTTCCTGCCTTGTGTTTGTAGGCAGATGTTCCAACAATTGGTTTTGAATCGTATGGTCTAATTGACGTGTATTGCTCGATTAGCTTTGAAAGATCAACTAACATATCTAGCCTGAAATCATTTGGTGATTTGTATAGGTAAGTTAAGGCAACTGCAGTTTCTGCAAGAGATGGAATTCCTGTTCGTTCACCTATCCCATCAATTGTTGTGTGAATTTGTTCAGCTCCTGCATCACAGCCTGCAAACGCATTTGCTAGTGCAAAACCAATATCGTTATGACAATGAACATCAAGTGGAGTTTTGATATTCTCACGTACCATCTTGACTAGGTTGTACATTCCAATTGGCCGCATTATTCCAACTGTATCTGGGATGCTAATTCTATCAACTCCTGCCTCTTCGATTGCTTTGCAAACTTTTATCAAAAACTTTGGCTCGGCTCTACTTCCGTCCTCAACAGTAAATCTCATCTTGAGTCCATGTGATTTTGCATATTCTACTGTCTCAACTGCTCTCTCAAGCGCCTCTTCTCTTGTTATTCTTAATTTATCTTTGAGATGAACATCTGATATTCCAAGATAGGTTGCAGTCCATATGGCATCACATTTTAACGCAACATCGACATCTTGTTTTAGTGCCCTTACATGGGCAACAATGTCTGCCTTTAGTCCTTGCTTTATGATAGTCTTTGTAGCCTCGAAATGATCGCGTGAGACAATAGGTGAAATCTCGATTTGATCTACTCCAAAATAATCAAGCATCCATGCGATCTGGATTCTTTGTTTGTTTGTGAAGGTGACACCTGGATGCTGCTCGCCTTCTCGCAGTGTACTATCTAAGACTCGGATCTTTTTTTGACTTTTATTATATGCATTATGCTGATCTGCATAGTAATTCGGATCATTCATTGCTAATTTAGAACCAATTCCATGAGAATATAAAGATATTCGTACTAAATTCGGCTATTTTCTACAATGTAGATCCTATTTTCGTTAATATTGAATAGATGAGATCCTAATCTCGTTTTATGTTATAGTGCGAAGAATAATGACTGTATTTGTGTCTGAGACACCTGGAATTTTTCTTAATGAATCAATACTGCTGTTAATTTCTGTGATGTTTGGTGCCCTAATTATTACAGCAATGTCGTACTGTCCTGTAATCTCATAGACTGTCTTGACGCCTGCAAGTTTTGTTAGCCTTGCTGATACCTTTGATGTATCCATTGATGACTCTACAGAAATTAAAACTATAGCGCTTGTTGTATTTGATTCACCAATCTCCACTGTAAATTTTTTTATGATTCCTGAATCAACAAGATTTTTTACTCTTCTTCGTACAGCAGACTCTGAAAGCTTTAGCTTTTTTCCAATATCTACAAATGATTCTCTTGAATCATTTCGCAAAAATTCAATTATTTTCTCATCTGTTTTATCAGCGTACATTTCTTCGTTCCTCTTCTCTACTTAGCAATACATCTAGGATCTCTATTACTTTTGTTATATCTTCTTCTGTAATGACAAGCGGTGGCAACAGCCTAATGATGTTTTTTCCTGAATATAGAAGCAAAACACCCTTTTGAATTCCTTCAAGCAAAATGTCTTTTACCTCAAATTTTAGCTCAACACCAATCATGAGTCCCTTGCCTCTAACCTCTCTGATTATTTTGTGTTTTTCCTTTAGTCGCTCAAGTTCATCGATGAAGATTTTCCCCATCTTTGCAGCATTCTCAACTAAACCATCTTTGGTAAGTGCTTGAATTGCACCAATTCCTGCTGCACATGAAAGTGGATTTCCGCCAAACGTTGAAGAGTGTTCTCCTTTTTGCATGCAAGCCAGTATGTCTGATCGTACAAGTGTTGCACCCATTGGTACCCCTCCAGCAATTCCTTTTGCAAGACACATTATGTCTGGTGCTGTGTTCCAGTGTTCACCTGCCCACATCTTTCCTGTTCTTCCAAATCCTGACTGAATTTCATCGAAAATCAGCAAAATACTTCGTTCATCGCACAATTTTCTTACATCTTGCAGAAATCCATCAGGTGGAACATGAATTCCGCTTTCGCCTTGGATTGGCTCTAAAATGACAAATCCTGTCTCATCAGTAACGGTAGAACGTAATGCATCAATATTGCCATACGGCGCAAATGATACACTTTCTACTAGTGGCTCAAATGATTTTCTATATTTTGGATTAAACGTAACTGATAATGCACCAAGTGACTTGCCATGGTAGGAGCCATTCATGGCTACCATGCCTTTTTTTCCTGTGAACTTTCTTGCAAATTTTATAGCTGCCTCTACTGCTTCTGCCCCACTGTTGTTCAAGTGGACTTGAGTGAGCTTTTTTGGTGCAATCTTGATTAAATTTTCAAGAAATTCCTCACGGGTCTTGTTGTAAATTGAACTATGTACTGTAATTATTTTTTCAAGTTGTGATTTTATTGCATTGACTACACGCTGGTTTCTATGGCCGACAAGTGCTACACCATATCCTCCCATACAGTCGATGTATTCTTTACCGTTAATGTCCCAGACATGTGAGCCTAACCCTTTTTCTATAGTTACCGGAAACCTTTGGTAGAGGTTTCCCATGATTTCGTCTTCAGTCATTTTGTGATTACCGTACAATTGTCATGAGATATTGCTGAAGATATTGGGTTTTCTTTTTGTCCATTTGAAATCAATGCCTCTTTTACTCCCATCTCTAATGCCTCTGTTGCAGCAAGAACCTTTTTTTCCATACCAAAACCAATTTTTGGCAAAACTTCCTTTGCTTCTGCCAAGGTAAGGTTCCTGACAAGCTTGTCATCAAGCAAAAGACCATCAACGTTTGTTAAAAACAAAACCTTGTCTGATTCAATCTTTCCTGCAACATAGGCTGCAGCCCTGTCTCCATCTACATTTAGGAACTCAAATTCTTCACTTATTGCTATAGGTGATATGACCGGAGTATATCCTTGATCAAGAAGTGACTTTATGAAATTGGCATTTACGTTGGTTATTTTCCCTGTATATCCGCCATCAATTACCTGTTTTCGCCCTTTTTCATTTACTATGACTAGCTTCTTTTTTCTTTCAGCCTGAATCACCTTTCCATCCACGCCTGAAAGGCCAACTGCGTTTATTCCATTTTTTTGCAACATCAAAACTATTGTTTTGTTAATGCGTCCTGACATTACCATTGTAAAAATCTCTGCAGTTTCCTTGTCTGTGTATCTGCTTTTTATTCCGCCAGGTGAGACAACAAACTTTGGTTCTTTTCCAAGCTCTTCTGAAACTTTAGTTACTTCCTTTCCTCCACCATGTACTAGTACTACACCTTCTTGGCGCACTACTTTTTTGATATCAGAAATTGTTGAAGGATGTAAATTATCAACTACGCTCCCTCCAATCTTAATTGTAATCATGTCTCATACTGGAGTTAGAGGAGTGTATCTTAATCCTTCTGACTCATCAAAGCCACACATTACATTCATGTTTTGAATGGCAGAGCCTGCTGCACCTTTCATCAAATTATCTGATGCAGATAATGCAATTAGCCTGTTGTTGTCTTCATCTATGTCAAAGCCAATGTCGCAAAAGTTAGAGCCGACAACAAACTTTGGATCAGGGAATTTGTAAAATCCCTTTTTGTCACGAATCAATCTGATGAATTTTTCGTTTTGAAAGTCTTCGCGATATATCTTCCAGATTTCCTTTTCATCTACATTCTTTGTTAGGAAGGTGTGATTTGTACACAAAATTCCTCTTACAATATCAACAGCATGTGGACTCATAGATATTTTGATCCTCTTTCCTGCTACCTCGCTAAGTTCTTGCTCAATTTCTCCTGTGTGTCTGTGCTTTGCAGGCTTGTATGGTCGTATCACTCCTGACCTCATTGCATGATGAGTTCCAGACTCTGAGGTTGCTCCTGCTCCAGAAGACCCAATCTTGGAATCAACAATAATGTGATCAACATCAATTAGATTTCGTTTTATCAACGGATACAATGCTAACATCGAAGTAACTGCCATGCAACCAGGACAGGAAACAAGCTGGGCGTTTTTGATTTTTTCTCGATGAATTTCAGGAACACCGTATACTGATTTTGCTAAATAATCAGGATAAGGGTGCTCCCACCCGTACCATTTTTTGTAATCTTCAGGATTATGTAGCCTATAATCTGCACTAAGATCAATTATCTTCATTCCCCTATCATAAAGTGATTTTACAATTTCAGTTGCAGTACCGTGAGGAACTGCAGTAAAAACAACATCACAATTGTCTGACATTTTATCATAGTCAAGCTCAGAAAAGGTCAGATCTGTAAAGCTCTTGAGGCTTGGCTGTATCCTGTGCAGATATTCACCAACATACTGCCTTGAAGTAACCATTGTGATCTCAACTTTTGGATGACTTACAAGTAGTCGTAATACTTCGCCTCCAACAAATCCAGATGCGCCTACAACTCCGACTTTCATAGATACCACTCTTCGTAATGTGGTATAATTTATTTCCTAACGGAATTTACAGCAAACTCTACCATTGCTTTTGGAATGTTTTTTGTTGCAACTTTTGCTAGTCCCTTAAACTCTACAGTATTATTTACTTCATGTACGACTAGGCCTCGTTTTTCATCTTCCATCATATCTATTCCCAAGATTCCGCCGCCTACAGCCTTTGATGCCTTCAAACAAAGGTCCTCAATCTCTTTTGTGATTTTACAGAGCTCAGGATCTGCCCCAAGTGCAATATTTGTCTTAAATCCTGAAGATTTCCTGTACATTGCAGCAACTACCTCGTCTCCAACAATGATGGCTCGCAGGTCACGTGGAGGTCTTTTTACCATCTCTTGAAGATAAAATATCCTATCATGTGGGCCATCTGTAAATTCTCTAATCTCAAACAAGGCATCTACAGTATCCTTGTCCTTTAGCGGTACTACGCTTCTTCCCCAGCTTCCAATAATGGGTTTTATCACAAGTGGATATCCTACTTTGTCAAGATTTTCTCTTGCAGCATCTGCTGAAAATGAAAAGTAGGTTTTTGGTGTAGGTACATTGTGCTTGCTTAGCAGTAATGAGGTAAGCATTTTGTTTCCACAGTTATTTGCAACTTCAAAAGTGTTGATTACAGGAATATCCAAAAACTCTAGACATGCGGTAAAATGAATGCCACGAAAATAGCTTACACATCTTTCAAGTACAACATTGCCAAAATCATAGTCAGCCTTTTTGCTTTCTGTACTGAATCGTGTTATCTTTGCATCAATGGATGTAGTATCGTATCCAAGCTGTTCTGCTTCTTTTTGAAGCATTTTTTCTTCAGCTCGGACTCGATCAAAAACTATACTAATCTTTGACAATTACTCTCCCCAGTCTTCGCCTACTGTTTCTGCCTTCTTTAATTCTATTGAGCCGTCTTTTTTTGAAATCTCAAAGTCGGCTCCACAGTCAGGACAAGAGACAATCTCTCCAACGGAGGCGTCTGCTGGGACGTTGATATTTCCATCACAATCTGGACAATTCATTGATTCAACTCACCTCTTTTTTTGTAATTTATTAGCTTCTGTTGATTGCATTCCCCACAATTCTACGAAACCTTTAGCTAGCCTTTGATCAAAGCTAGATTTTTTTCCATATGTAGCCACATCATGGCTGTAAAGGGAATACTTTGATTTTCTACCAACAACGCGCAAACTTCCTTTGTACATTTTTAACTTTACAGTTCCCGTCACACGTTTTTGTGATTGGTTGATAAACATATCTAATTCATCTTTTAGCGGATCATTCCATAGTCCAGAATAGACAAGCCAAGACCATTCGTTGTCAACAAGTGACTTGAACTTTGTTTCATGTTTTGTGAGAACCATTTTCTCAAGATCCGAATGTGCCTCAATTAGACAGAGCGCAGCAGGGGTTTCATAAACCTCACGTGATTTTATTCCAACTACCCGATCTTCGATATGATCTACTATGCCGATTCCACATCCTCCGGCTTTTTTGTTGATATATTCAATCAGCTTGATTGGATGTAGCGACTTTCCATCTACCTGTACTGGGACTCCATTTTGAAATTTTACTTCAAGATAGGTTGGCTTGTCAGGCATGTTTTTTGTTTTTACCCAGATAAAAGCATCCTGTGGCGGCTCTTTGTAGGGATCTTCTAAGACTCCACCTTCAATCGCCCTTCCCCAAAGGTTCTGGTCTATGCTGAATTTTTTGGCAACACTATCTATTTTGATTCCATGCTTTTGTGCAAATTTTAGCTCGGTAGTGCGATCCAAATTCATATCCCGTATTGGCGCGATTATGGGCAGATTTGATCCTGAACGCATAGTTATATCAAATCGGACTTGATCGTTTCCTTTTCCAGAACACCCATGTGCAAGTGCTGCCACATTTTCCTTTTTTGCTATCTCAACTACCTTTTGTGCAATTAGTGGACGGGCAAGCGCAGTTGCAAGACAGTATTTTTTTTGATATAACGCGTTTGCCTTTATAGACGGGAATATGTACTGCTTGACAAACTCTTCTTTTGCATCTATATGGTAATGTTTTACAACTCCAAGGCTCTTTGCCTTTGCAGCGATCTTTTTTTGATCATCGCCTTGACCAACATCAACTGTAACAGTTACAACGTCAAGACCATGCTCTACTTGAAGATACTTTACAACAACTGATGTATCTAATCCACCAGAAAATGCCAAGACAGCTTTTTTATTCATAGCGCAGTTCAGTGTATGCCTCTGAATTTATTTTTTGTGTTAGTTTGTTTTTGTCAAGTATTTCCATTTGATTTCTAAGATTGCTTTGAAATTTTCCAGCTAGCTTGAGCTAAAATCCGATCACTATTTAACGGAATTATTATAACGCTGTTTTATGAAATTTACAGCTGCGTCAAGTGCAGGACTTGCAGCCATAATTGCAATAATCACAAGCGCAAATCTATCTCAATTGGTAATTTAGTGGAGAATGAAACATGACAAAGCTCGAAGCAAAAAATATCGAAAAATATTTTGATCATGATGGACAGAAGCTACAAGCACTTGGAGGAATAAATCTCAAGGTAAATGATGGAGACTTTGTTTGCCTTGTTGGACCATCAGGATGTGGTAAATCCACATTTCTTCGTATAGTGGCAGGTCTGGATAGACCAGATAATGGTGAAGTACTCTTAGATGGAAAGCCTGTTATCGAGACAGGTCCTGATAGAATTTTAGTATTTCAAGAAGGAGCTTTGTTTCCATGGCTTAAGGTAATAGACAATGTAGAGTTTGGATTAAAGATTGCAGGAATTCCAAAGTCTGAAAGATCAGAGATATCAAAAAGATACTTGGACATGATGCAACTTACCCGATTTGCAGAGTCCTACACATATCAACTATCTACTGGAATGAAACAAAGAGTAGCAATAGCAAGAGCACTTGTACTAGATCCTGATGTTTTGTTGATGGATGAACCATTTGCCGCACTTGATGCTCAAACACGCGATCTGCTACTTGTTGAGATGCAACTAATTTGGGAAAGAACCAAAAAGACAATTCTTTTTGTAACTCATAATGTAGCCGAGGCGACAATGCTTGGAAACAGGGTTGCTGTATTTACAAACAGACCATCAACAATAAAAAAAGAAATCGTAATTGATTATCGCAGACCGCGTATTTCAGAAGATGAAAATCTCTCAAAATATCAACAACAAATCTTGGCAGAATTAAGACCAGAAGTAAAAGCAAACGTCTAGGAAAATCAAAGTTGCTAGTGAAATTATAATGAAAATTAAAAAATTATTTTTGAATCTTGATGATGTTGCTAACGCAGCATTGTTTTTAGCAGTGTTTATTGGTATATGGCAACTTGTATTCGTTTTAGGTATTTGGCCAAAGATATCTCTACCATCTCCAGCTACTGTTGCAGAATCTTTTGCTAATATTATTTCGAATTACACATTATTCAAGGGAATAGGTATAACTTTAGGAAGGCTAGTTGTTGGATTTTTCATCTCTATTGCACTAGGAGCCGCAATAGGATTTGCAATGATAAAGTTCAAAGGATTTGGTAAGACTATGAGTTCATTTTCTGCTGGTCTTTTATCTTTTCCAAGCATTGCATGGGTGCCATTTTCAATTTTATTAATTGGATTTAATGATGCAGGAATTTTGTTTGTGGTAATAATGAGTTCAGTTTTCTCTATCACCATCTCAACTTATAGTAGTATCAGAAACATTCCGCCAATCTACATAGATGCTGCAAAAAATATGGGTGCCAAGGGACTCTCACTCTTCTTGCATGCAACAATACCTGCTGCAACACCGTCATTAATTATAGGAATAAGACAGGGATGGTCATTTGCTTGGCACGCAATTATAGGCGCTGAAATACTCATGTCAATAGTTGGACTAGGACATATTTTGTCTGTTGGAAGAGAATTTCAAGACATGGGGCAAGTAATTGCTAGTATGATTACCATATTTACAATTGGATTGTTAGTTGATAGGCTTCTATTGTTTAAGCTAGAAGAAAAAGTAAGATCAAGATGGGGTATTGAATAGTGAATCCAAAAACAAAATTTGCAATTGCGGGTGCAATTATTGCTGCTGTAATTGCAGTCTCATTTATTGCAAACCCAAGTCCTCTTTTATCACAAAATAACACAACCACAACTACAGATGTTTTAAGAATTGGATATTTCCCAAACATCAATCATGTACAAGCCGTCATAGGACTTGGAAATGGAGATTTTCAAAAAGCACTAGGTGATGTAAAAGTTGAAACACAGATCTTTAACGCTGGTCCATCAGCAATTGAGGCGTTGTTTGCAAATAGAGTAGATGTTACTTACGTAGGTCCTAATCCTGCAATAAATGGTTACATAAAATCAGACGGTGAGGTTTTACGCATAATTTCAGGTGCGGCAAGCGGAGGAGCAGTTTTTGTTGTCAGAAATGATGCAGGAATAAATTCAGCTGATGATTTTGCAGGCAAAAAGTTTGCCTCACCTCAGCTTGGTAATACTCAGGATGTAGCGTTAAGGGCATATTTGCTAAAAAATGGATACAAAACTACAGAAAATGGCGGCAATGTAGAAGTGATTCCAATAAAGAATCCTGATATTCTAACTTTAATGTTAAAAAAAGAAATTGATGGTGCATGGGTGCCAGAGCCTTGGGGGGCAAAGCTAGTCAAAGAAGCAAATGGCAGAATTTTCGTTGATGAGCGGGACTTGTGGCCACAAGGTCAGTTTGTAACTGCCCATATCATAGTTAGCACAGGATACCTCGAGAACCATCCTGATATAGTAAAGAAATTACTTGCTGCACATGTAGACGAAACACTATGGATAAATCAAAACAAAGAAG
>ERZ1292645.346-Hain-H14-02um-R2-346-length-17504-cov-6_pt1 | contig 12114 bp, 11 predicted proteins | sample MGYA00564401_ERZ1292645 | MGnify/ENA primary metagenome ERZ1292645 (study PRJEB36523, sample SAMEA6512644) | groundwater metagenome | collected 2019-01-09 | study: AquaDiva: Metagenomics assemblies of 32 groundwater samples | reverse complement strand
TAGCAAAAGTGCGAAAACGAGATGGGCGGCTGGTGCCGTTTGATACGGAGAAAATCGTGCGGGCGATCGGGAATGCGATTGTCGAGGTTACGATGCCGAACCAGGAGCTTGCGAGCCGTCTGGCAGGGCAGGTCGTTGCCCAACTTGAACGCGAGTACGACGGCAAAATTCCCGGCGTTGAGAACATTCAAGACATTGTTGAGAACACGCTCATCAAGGAGAATCTGGCGGACGTCGCCAAGGCGTTCATCCTCTACCGCGAGCATCGGGCGGAACTGCGGCGGTACAAAGAGTTCTTCGGCGTCAAAGATGATTTGAAATTAGGAGTGAATGCCGTTCGGGTGCTTGAACGGCGGTATCTTTTACGGAATGAAAAAGGAGAAGTGGAGGAAACGCCCTCGCAGCTTTTCCGCCGCGTAGCGCGAATCATGGCCGAGCCGGAGGAGCGTCACGATCGTCGCAATCGCGCGAAGCTTGAGGAAGCGTTCTATCGCGGCATGGCGAACCTTGAGTTCATGCCGAACACGCCGACCTTGATGAACGCCGGTGCGCCCATGGGCCAGTTGAGCGCTTGTTTTGTTTTGCCAATCCCCGATTCTCTTTCGGAAATTTTTGACACGCTGAAACTTGCGGCCCTTACCCACCAGAGCGGCGGGGGCACAGGGTTTGATTTCTCGCGCCTGCGCCCCAAGGGTGACCTTGTGCGAGGAAGCGGCGGTATCGCCTCGGGTCCGATATCGTTCATGAAGATTTTTGACACGGTCACCGACGTTATTAAGCAGGGCGGGAAGCGCCGCGGCGCAAACATGGGCATTTTGCGCGTGGATCACCCCGACATTCTTGAGTTCATCACTCTGAAATCTGACCCGACGCAGCTTCGGAACTTTAATGTTTCCGTGGCCGCGACCACCAAGTTCATGCGCGCGGCGCGGTTTGGGGGAGTCTATACCATCGTAAATCCTCGCACCGGCCGCAAGGTGCGGAGCGAGGACGCGCGGCAGATGTTTGATCTTATTGTTTCCTACGCTTGGAAAACCGGGGATCCGGGCATCATTTTTATTGATGAAATCAACCGCCGCAATCCGACGCGCCACATCGGGCTGATTGAATCAACGAATCCCTGCGGCGAAGTGCCGCTGCACCCCTACGAGAGCTGCAATCTCGCTTCCGTGAACCTCACAAAATTTGTTGAGGGTCAGCCGACGAAGGGGAAGATGGATTGGGAACGTCTGCGAGAGAGCGTGCGGCTCGTGGTGCGTTTCCTGGACAATCTTATTGACATGAATAAATTTCCGTCTCCGGAGATTGAAAAAATGACCAAGGCGAACCGCCGCATCGGTTTGGGCGTCATGGGTTTTTCCGAAGCGCTCATTCTGATGGGCATCCGCTACGATTCATTGTCGGCGCTCGCCATGGCTGCGCGCATCATGAGTTTCATTGAGAAAGAGGGTCACCGGATGTCGCAGGAATTGGGACGCAGCCGCGGATCCTTCCCCAACTTTCGCGGCTCTCTGTGGGAACGGAAGGGCTACCGCGCGATGCGAAATGCGACCGTAACGACCATTGCGCCCACCGGCACCATTTCCATTATTACGGGCTGTTCTTCAGGTATTGAGCCGCTCTTCGCCGTTTCATTTGTGCGGAACGTCATGGAAGGCACGCGACTCCTTGAAGCGAACAAAATTTTTGAAGATATCAGCAAGCGGCGCAAGTTTTTCTCTGCCGACCTTCTCCTCACGGTGGCGAAGACCGGATCGGTGCAGGGGCTAAGAGAGGTGCCGAAAGACATCCAGCGGCTGTTCCGCACCGCGCTTGAAATTCCTCCTGTCTGGCACGTGCGTATGCAGGCGGTATTCCAGCAGTTTACGGACAACGCCGTTTCCAAAACGATCAATCTGCCGGAGGACGCGACCTCTGACGATGTTCGCGCGGCATACCTCCTTGCGTATAAACTGAAATGTAAGGGGATCACAATTTATCGCTACGGCTCTAAGCCGGATCAGGTGCTTTCCATTGGCGCTTTGGAAAAGGGAGCGGAAGATAAGCATGTTACCGTAGACTCCGAGTTCGCCGGGGGTTGTCCGGCAGGAGTGTGCGCGTACGCGACGACATGAATCATGAAGCATGAAATATTTGTTCATGGAGCATGTTCCATGTTTTAGAAAGTATGATTTCTTATCTTAAAGGCGCCATTATCGCGAAGACAGAGAGCTCGGTAATCGTTGACGTTGCCGATCTCGGGTTTGAGGTTTTTTTGCCGCTTCCGCTTCTTCGCGAACTGCGCGAAGGGGACGCGGTTACCCTCTGGACACATGAGTATCTGCGGGAGGATGCTCGCGATCTCTACGGATTCAAGAGCGCGGAAGAGTTGCGCTTTTTCCGCCGACTCATCACCATCTCCGGCGTGGGGCCGAGGACTGCGCTGCACATTCTCTCGACCGGGTCTCTTGCCAAAGTGCGCAAAGCGATTGCGGAAGGCGACATTGGATTTTTGACCTCGGTGCCGGGAGTCGGAAAAAAGACGGCGCAGAAAGTGATTCTGGAGATGCGCGGAGCGCTCGGGGAGGAGCACGGGAGCGAGATGCTCGTTGACGCGCTCATCGGGCTCGGTTACTCTCGCTCGGAGGCGCGTGAGGCGGCGAAGCAGGTTCCGGAAGGAGAGCCCGAGGCGCAGATCCGCGCGGCGCTCAAAATTTTAGGAAAGAAATGATGCGCGAGTGGGCAGATAGAAAATCGTGGAATGAAGCATTGCTTGCTGTCCCGCCCTATTCGGGGCAGTTTTTGCATTCATGGGAGTGGGGCGCGTGTCTGGAGGCGAGGGGAAAAGAGGTCGTGCGCTTGGGAGACGAGGACGCGCTCATGATGCTGGTGCGCGAGAAGCTTCCTTTCAGACGCGAGTATCTGTATTCGCCAAAGGGACCATTGCTTCGTGGAGAAGATGGTGTGTGGGAAGAAATTTTGGAAGCAGTACGCGAGCGCGCCCGGAATAAAACAATTTTTTTCCGGTTTGAATCCCGCCTAAATCCGCCCGAGGCGGACTTGGGCGGGCCAAGCGGTTTGAAAAAAGTTTCGTCGGCGCAACCGGAGCGGACAATTCTCGTAAATCTAGAACAGTCGGAAGACGAACTGCTTGCCGCCATGCACGAGAAGATGCGGTATAACGTGCGGCTTGCCGAGCGGCGCGGTGTGCGCTGCGAGATGAAAGGTGTAGAAAGCGCGGATGAGTTTTGGAGACTTCTCCAAGAGACGAAAGAGCGCGATAAGTTCCGCACGCATGAGCGAACGCATTACGGGACTTTACTCAAAGCGCTCGCGAATGATCCGGCAGAGCGATCGCGTGCATCCGCGCGGCTTCTCGTTGCATCATTTGAAGGAGCGCCAGTGGCCGCCAATCTTCTCGTGTTTTTCGGCGATGTGGTCACCTACCTCCACGGCGCGTCCGGAAACACGGCTCGGAATGTGATGGCGCCCGCACTGCTCCATTGGCAGGCGATGAAGCTTGCAAAGAAGCTCGGCTACCGCCTCTATGACTTGTGGGGCATTGATGAGAAGCGCTGGCCCGGACTCACGCGCTTCAAGCGCGGATTCGGCGGAGAAGAGGTTGCCTCATCGGGAAGCTGGGAGTTGTCGCTCAATCATTTTTGGTATACGCTGTATTCTCTCGCAAAACGCATGCGCCCGTAGCCCAGCCTTGATACCCAGCCCCTTTCTTGCGCTCCCGTATTTCAACGGATACCCGCCTAAATTTTGCGCCCATAGCTCAGCCTGGATAGAGCGTCTGCCTCCGAAGCAGAAGGTCGCACGTTCAAATCGTGCTGGGCGCACCATGCAAAACTTTGGCGGGCGAAGCCTGATATCCAAGTTCGATTCTTGGCGGGAGCAAAGGTAAGGGGCTGGGCGAGGCGTGCAAAAATTTTGCGCGCAGGGGTTGATTTGTAGCTTATTCTCTGCTACCTTTGAAGCGACTATGAGTTTATATAAACAACTGAAAGACCAAGTGATCCGTGTCATGCTCGGCAAGAGTGCGGTGCCTAGCGGTCTGGCTGAACTCAATCATTATTTTAGGGTATACGGACCCATCAATTTTAGATTTGAGAAACAGGAAGACGGATTTTTTATCGCCGTAAGCGAGAACTTCCGATACGGAAGCGTTATCACGCGCGCCGAGAGTATGGCAGAGCTTGATGAAAAAGTGAAAGACGCGATCTTAACCGCATTTGAGGTTCCTTCTTCTTACGCGAAAGAGGCGGGTGTGCATCGGGACGAGCAGCAGAAGTATGCCTTCGCGTAGTGAACTGCCAGGAAGTTTATCCCAAAAGAAATTTTTGAACGCCCTTCGCCGCCTCGGTTTCGTCATCAAGCCCGTAGGTGGGAAGGGCGATCATATTAAGATCCTTTGGCCGCGGACGCAGAAATCAGTGAGCGTTGATACCGATTTACGAAAAGACGTTTTATATTATCTCCTGAAGGAAATAGAAACGATATCCGGTATTACGTGGGGTGAGATACAGAAAGAGTTGTAGTTCCACATACGCCACAATAGTTCCGTGGTCTGCACATTGACGATTCGTCTCCGGACTGCTATTCTTCTTCCTCACGAAAGTGAGAATCGTACCTTAACTCCAACATACGGAGGAATCATGGAAGAGGCGCGGTCAGAGAGCGGGGATATTCCCCGTAAGGAGCTGGAGCGTCAGCTTGCGAGGCTTCTTTTTGAGGCGCATACGAAAGAGATGTACTATCATCATCGCTTGGCGGCTGTTCAGCGCATCAAAATTATCCACCGTATTTTGCGCGTCGCGATGGTTATCGCGCTTGTGTTTCTGTGGGGCGGCCGCCTTTTTTCGGCCGATACTAGTTTCAGTGCCGCCGCCGTGTTCTTCGCAATAACATCTGCCATCTTGGCCATTCAGCAGTATTACTGGCGGGGGTTTCAGGTCCTCCTTTTGACAGAACTCGCAGTCGCGTGGACTGGAGTGGTTGGAGACCTCGAAATATCCAACCGCTTTAGTGGTAATGATCGCGACTTGCTCGATAAGTTTTCGAGGATCGAGGCGCGGGCCCAGACGCTCCGCGCGAAGGATACCACGAAGCGCCGCACACACACCATGCGCAAGTGCGAGCGTGCGGTACGACTATCACTCGGACCTGAAGGAGGTCTCTAAAATGAGCCAGAAGAGTGTAAAGTTGCCGTGGCAGGCAGAAATAATGCACCGGCTTCTTGCGGTGGATTCGTCCGACTACCTGATGTCCTTGTACTTCATCTTTCTGAGGTACGTGGGCCAGCAGATGACCGCGGCCGATGTCGTCATCATGGTGGGTCGCGCCATCGACGAGTACGCGGGCGGAATGCCGCGCGGCGTTCAGGATCGTCTGTACGAACTCGCGCCTCGCTTCATTGAGGCGCTGGTGCGCGACCATGAGGTCGCGGATGAGGCGAAGCGTTTGCTCGAAGAAACGCTCGTCCAACAGGTGGCGTAAATAAAACGCAAAGCCCGGTTCGACAATCGTCGTCCGGGCATTTTTTATATCTACGTACTACGTTCTACGTTCTCGCTCACGGCACCACCTCACCGCGGCCCGCGAGGTTTGGGTCGCCGGCGAGATTTGTGTCCAGAGGCGCAATACTCTGGAAAATGAGAGCATCAGCATTCTGGTCGTGAGCGGTAACGGAGGTTGGCTCCGTGAGCGTGATGACGGAACCGGCTTGGTTCGCGGTGGGGGTGATGCCCACTTCAAAGTTTGCGGCCGGAAGCGGCGCGTCCGCAGGGAGCGGCGAGGCAAGGTTTGCGATCTGCCAGCTCACGGTCCGCGAGGCGGAATCAAAGGTGAGCGAACCCAGATTCGCTTCCGATCTCCCCGTCCATGCAACCCCCGGCGGAAGTTTGGTGGAAACGGTGATTGGTCCCAGGGCATGGAGCGAGTTGGTGAGATTCCAGAAGACGCGATAGGTGGAGGTTTGGCCTACGCGCGGCGGATGCGGCCCCGTTCCGACTGCGATGTCTTCATCGGAGTAATAGCGCGACCCTACTTGGAACTTCAAATCAGACAGGAGTCTTACGACTACACGCCGGCTTTGGAGGGTCTGCTTGCGGCCTTTTATTGCCCCTTCGGCCCAAATTTCTACTTGTTCGTTTCGCGTGCTGGAAGGGGCGGGCGCTGCGTTCAAGGGGATGGAAGCGTCTACGGTCGTGCGTTCTCCGGGGTTCAGTTTCGCGAGCGTCGGCACCTCGCGCTTGGTCCAGCGCACGCGCTCACGCGCGCCAATGCCATCGCGTGGTTCTAATGTCTTCCAGTCCAGGAGCCCGGTTTCCGGCGTCGGTTCAATATTTAGGATGATGGTGAGATCGCGTAGCGTTTCGTCGCTCGCGTTTTCAACAGTCACAGACATAAGCAGATTGTCGCCCGGGTTCGCGGTGAAGTCCGCGGCAGAACCGTTCACGATCGTCGTAAGGACGAGCGCGCCTTTGCCGAGCTTGGTGGTGCTGGTCGCCCGCGCCTGGGTGAGGAAGGTTCCGTCAGCGAGGAGTCCGATGCTCGCGCCGGTCTCATTCGTCCCTTCCGCATCGGAGGCGAAACTGCCATTTACTTTTATGACCCGTTCCTCATTGGGCGGAAGCGAATCCACGCGCCAGACGGTTGCATCATCAGTCGTTTGCGGGTCGGTTGATTCAACGAGGTAATGGGACGCTCCCGAGAAGTGAATTTCAAGCGGTCCTGCCGCCGCTGCGCCGTCATTTCGGTAACGGATTTCAAATGGCGCCGGTTCTCCGTTCGTCGCCTCTTCCGGTCCCATGAGTTCAAGTGTGAGGACAGAACTCGTAAGTTTCGTGCCGAGAGACGCGGCGTGTTCAAAATCAGAATTAAAGTTTGCGGGGCGATAGGTGAGGAGCGTTTGGAGAACGGAAAGGCCCCCCACTTCACCAGTCACCGTTCCGCGGAGCGTCACGCTTCCCTGCTCTCCTGGGTCCAAGCTCCCAATGATCCACGTATTCGGTTCGGTAGGTGTGGGGTTCGCTTCGGCGAGGGTAAACTCTTTGGGAAGCAGAACCGTGAGCGTTGCCTGCGCAAGCGGCGAGCGCTCTTGGTTCTGGTAGTTGATGGCGTAGGCGATTTCTTCGCCGGATTTCGCTTCGTTCGGTCCTTCAATCTCCAGCTTCACCGCGCTTCCTCCCGAACGCAGGTACGGTTTGAAAACAAAAAATCCGGTCCACGCCACCGCCGCGAGCAACGCAAAAAATACGGTTACCCCAAGGAGGGTCTTCCGCACGCGACCCCCCTCGGCCTGTTCCAGCTCATTGAAGTTCGGAGTTTCGCCCCCGTGTTCGTAGATTTCGCGCAGTCCTTGGTCAATTTCTTTTTTTCGCGAACGAGAAGTACGGCGTGTTCGAGCCGCGCGGTTCCTCGTCGGTTGCTCGGTGGCAGGATGGTCGTTGCGTTCCTCTTCGGTCATAGAATTATGAAGCGTGAAGCATGAAACATGAAGCACTAATCGTAAAGCGTATCTTCATGTATATGTTTTGTGTTTCAAGACACATGCTTCATTCATGGGTGATGAGCGTGCCGAAGAGCAGGTCGCCAGTCATCGGAGCGGGGACGGTTTCGGGGTAGGTCCATGCGGCGCGGGATCCCTGCGGGAGAGAAACGGAGTGGCGGAAGATGAGCGAGCGCAGCCCCGGCTGTTTTTGGACGAGGAGCGTGTAGGCGGCAGGATCAGTTGCTCCGGTGAGTTCTAGGCGGAAGGGGAGGCGATAGCGAAGCTCTGCGCGCGCCGTCTCGCCCGGGTCCACTTGGATCCAGTTCCCAAAAACGGTTTTTCCGAACTCTTCAGTAACGCGCGTGCCTTCAATGGCCGTGACACCCGCGCCTTCAACCACCGCGAGATCAGTGTCCACCATTGTCCCGTCGGGAAGAGGCTCGAACAGTTCCGGGGGCGGGGCAACGAATCCGGTTGCCGAAAGGAGCACGCTTCCAAAGGGAGCATACGCGCGTACATAGTCTACATTTCGCACGCCAGTGAACAGTTCGCCCGGAACCCCGCGATGGTCACGTTCAATGGTGACCGTGACCGTCACCTCGCCGTCCGGCGAGATGTCCGCATGGTGGTGGACGCGATTTTCAATAACTGCATCAGTTTTCTGCCCGCCGATATTTGCATGAACGAGTGAGAGGTAGTCGCCCGATGTTTCAAGTATCATTCCGGACCAGCCAAGGGAGACGATCTGTGCCTGCAGTTCCGGGTTCCGCGTTTGAAACTGGACGTCCCTGCTGCGGAGTCCGCGATCAATGACCGCAAGAAGCGAAAGCATTTCTTCCTGCGATGCGTTTCGTATGCGGAGAATGAGCCGCGGGGCGAGATCCGCAAGGAATTGTTTCGGTTTGTTTTCCTCGCGGTCATATTCCAGCTCAACGATTTTTTGCGTCTCGGCGATGAAGTTTTCCGCAGATATGGTTCGTCCATATTCCGGCATCTCTATCGGGCCCACAACTCTAAGAATGTCGGTAACGAGCCCGGCGGTGATTGCCACGACTCCGTCCACGGTCGGTCCCCCGCTCTTTTCATAAAACCAGGCGAGCTTTTTTGCTGAAGTTGGAAAATCCGGAAACCAGTTTGCGTCTTGGAATTGCCATGTCGGCTGGATAAGCTGCAGCGGCTGCGGGGCGGCAACGCGTTCGCGGAGCGTCCCTTGGAGGTCATACGAACCGCCACCGGGCATACGGAGGGCAAGAATTTCGCCCCTTCTTACATCAACCTCCGCGAAGCTGCCGATGAAGCCGCCAGTGGGGCGAAGCTCGGTGTTATTTTGGAAAACGAAAAGATACCGGCGCGGTTCATCGGATCCGAAGAGCGCCGTTGCGACATCCGTTGCGCGGAGAAGATCAGTGATCGCCGCCTGGGAGGTCGCGACAAGATCCGTCACATTGCGGAGTACCTCCGGCGAAAGTTCGGGGAGCGCTTCCGGATTCACGCCGGCGAGAGAGGTGAGCGCTTGGTCCAAGAGCGGCAGCGCCGTCCCGAAAGCGTTACGGAGCACCCTGATGCGTGCGACGGGAGTACCGTCGGCGCGCGCGGTCTGCACTCCCGTAGCGACGACCGTCGCCGCTTCGGAGAGCGATTCTGCCGCAGCAAGAAGTCGCGCCCCGCTTTCAATTTTTTGGCTCGCGACGGGGAGAAATGCCGGAATTCCGCCCAAGAGCCCCAGTGCCTTATTGAGGTCGTAGCGCGCAAGCGAAAAGGTCTCTGCAGCGGCCTGCGCAGCAGATGGGTCTCCGCTTGATACGCCGGCGAGGAGCCGATCAAGCGCCGATGAGCTTTCCGACGGAACACGAAGTGCGAGAGTCGCGGCGGCGGTCACCCTTGAGGCGATTTCAAACGGCGACAGGAGGAGAATTGAAAAAATCAAAAATCCGGCGATGGATCGTTGCCAGGCGAACGGTAACGAAAGCTCGGGCAGGCCCCATGCCAAAGTTGGGAATTGAAGCCGAATGCGCGGAAGGCGGAAGCGCAAGGGTGGAAGCGCGCGCGGCTGCTTCATCACAGAAACGCTCATCCGCGGTCGCGCAGGTTTCCTTGTAACGCTCCGCTCGCCGGCGGCCGGAATGATGTCGCGACACATCTCCACTGTGCTTCCGAGAAGCGAAAGTTCCAAGCGCTTGCGGAGCGGGCGCGCGCGTTGCGGGTTCATGCTCCGATACTCGTCTTCCGAAATACCCGGAAGAATTTTGGAAAAGGGAAGCTTCGGGAGCGACGGCAGCGAGCGGGGGGCACGCGCCGCGCGCGGCTCACTTGGGGCGGCCGGCAGCCGCAGGTGGAGGAGGTGCGGCGAGGGATCGTGCGGCATCCGTTGAACGATCGGGGGGTTCTGCGTCGGCTCTCGGTGATTTTTCTTATTTTTTATTTTTCGAGGCATTGGTGAGAGCTTTTTCGTACACTGCGAGCGTACGCTCTGCGCACGCGCGCCAGCTGTATGTGGCTGACTGTGTAAACCCTCGGGCAACGAGAGTTTCGCGAAGCGAATTGTCTGTTAGGCCGCGCAGGAGCGCGTCGCGCATGTCGTTTTCGTCCTGCGGGTTGAAATAGGTTGCTGCGTCGCCGAGCACTTCGGGGAGTGATCCTGCGGCTGCGGCAGCGACGGGAACCCCCGCAGTCATGGCTTCGAGCGGCGGCATTCCGAACCCTTCGGTAAGTGACGGAATGACAAAGAGAGCGGCGTTTCGGTAGAGGCCCGTGAGCTCCGCGTCGGAGACGGCTCCGGCGAAACGGATCGCGGCTTCTATCCCGAGCGCGCGCGCTTCCTCACGCAGGCGCTTCCGGAAAAAGTCCTCCGGTCCGGCAAGTACCAGTTCATAGCCCTCGCCTGTTTTCTTGTACAGCGCGGCAAAGGCGCGCAACATACGTTCAAGATTTTTGTGCGGATAGCTGTTTCCAACAGCGAGGACGTATGGTCGCGGCGGTATTTGTCGCGGCGCTGTCGCATTGTGCGGAAGCCCGGCCGCGAGCGGGGTTACCACCACGCGATCGGCTGGCACGGGGAAGGTGCGGAGAATTTCTTGTCGCGAGTACTCTGAAACCGTGAGTACTGCTCGCGCGCGTCGCACGGCGTTTCCAATTACCAGTTTATATCCGAAATATTTTGCGGCGAAGATCAACGGTCCCAATGTAGTCGCCCGCCGTGATGGATAGTGGAGCAGTATCAAGTCGTGGATGGTGACCACGAACGCCCCTCTATACCCGAGCGGGACGTTGAAATGTGGAAAGTGCATGAGATCCAGGCGCTCGCGCGCGAGGATGCGGGGGAGCAATGCCTGTTCTCGGAGGGTGTACCAACGGAGGTCGGCGATGGCTTTCCGGAAGCGCGGGTTTTTTGGCGTGTAGCGATCCGCGTTTTCGGGGCGAAGAAAAATGACATACTCCCGCTCGCGGTCAATCCCGTTAGAGGCAGATTGCCCCATCCCGTTAGAAGTCGCGCCCGCGCTTGCGCGCCCGTAAGGGCCTGCGGGCGGGCTACTTCTAACGGGACCCAAGGCGGTCGTAGTCGTGTCTTCGGCAGGGCGGCCTCTAACGGGATCAATTACTTCAAGTTCGGCAATGAGCCGTTCCAAGTATCGGCCGATGCCCGTTTCCGTTCCGTAAAATCGCGCGTCAATACCGATCCGCATATCCGCCTAAATTTTTCGCTTCTGCGCGCCTTCCCGCACGCGCTCTCCATTGTGCACACGTCCTCTTTTTGTCATCTTTGCGTTTTGGAGAAAAACTTGGGCGGGCATAGAGGTAGTATAACAAAGGAATACGCTTGACGAAATGGGGCAAATGGTCTATATCTAGCGCAGGAGGAACGATGCCTTTTACCCAACCTGATTTGCTGGACAACGACTTCGCCGCGGTGCATGGGAATGGCTGGGGGTTGCGGCTGGCGGATGCTCTCACCGAGGTCGTGCGGCAACTGCTGCTCCGATTTCAGGGCAAGGAGACGCTCACGCTCGGGGGCGTCTATGTGTTCGGCCCCCCGTCTCCGGTAGGCGCCATCTTGCGGCTCGTTCGGCCGCTGCTCCGGAAAGGACTGGACGAACGAACGCCCCTCGACGGGGAGCGATACGTCATTGAGACCGGCGATTACCAGTGCAGGGTTTCCCTCAATGACGAGGTGCCCCACTACCATCCGGATACCGGCGACTTCCACGACCCCACAGGCGCCGTATTTCCCTACGAAGTGGACAACACGCCGACGATTCGCGTATTTCCGCGCGATTCGAGAGAAGTCCTCTTCGCGACAAGTGATGACACCGATGATCTGCGTATATTTCTCCGCGCGGTCGCAGTTCGGCTCGGTTTCCGCTTTGACGGCAAGTCGGGAGATTCGTTTTTCGAACTGACGCCGGATCGGCAGTGCCACATGTCGCTGCGTCGGCCGTTGAAGATCGTCTACGTGTCTCGCAAGATGGGAGATTCGTGCGATTACGAGCCGGCGGAGGAAGAGACCGCTGACCTTTTAGACCCATGACCCTTTTCGGAGGGTCTTTTTTGTTACTGGCTTAACATTTTCGAGATCGCAGAGCGATGAAAATTTTACTAGCAGTAACAATCCGCCCGAGGCGGATTTTGGCGGGGTTATT
>ERZ1292645.612-Hain-H14-02um-R2-612-length-12119-cov-6_pt1 | contig 12119 bp, 9 predicted proteins | sample MGYA00564401_ERZ1292645 | MGnify/ENA primary metagenome ERZ1292645 (study PRJEB36523, sample SAMEA6512644) | groundwater metagenome | collected 2019-01-09 | study: AquaDiva: Metagenomics assemblies of 32 groundwater samples | reverse complement strand
CGTAAAGCGCTCCGGCGAGCGCGCTGTAACCAATGAAGGTTAGGCCGATCTGTCGCCAATTCATCTGCGGCATGTTTCGCTCGAGCTCGGTCGTCAGTTCTCCGAGGGAGGAAATCGTGGACCCCAGCGCCGGAGTTATGAAGTAGGGCTTGCGCCGGAAGAGGGTGCGGTACTCGCGCCGCGCGGCGTGGGCGCGGGCGATCACGAGTTCTTCGAAGCGGCTCCAGAGCATTGTCTGCACCGCGGCGTGCCAGAAAGGCAGTTCGCGGATTTTGGCTTCGAGCGCCGGATCGCCCTGACCCGACACGCGGATGAGCGTTTCCGGGGGCGGCGCTTGTGGATCGCGCATCCTCCGGCGCACGGCGGCGATTTCGTTCTGCACCGCCTCCGCGGTTGGCTTGACCTGCAAGAGCTCGCCGAGCGCCGCGACGATTCGTTCTCGGTCGCGCATCGCGCGAATCCACCAGAGTTCGCTGCGGAATTCGCGCAGCCCCAAGAAGAGAACAAACGCGGCGACCAGCGGCGCGAAATATGCCCCGGCGACCGCGACTGTGGCGAGCCCTCCGCCGACGACGGCGAGGGCGAGCCGCGGAGAGATGGAGTAGGCGATTACACGCACAGCTCGGCCGCCGTCCATCGGATGCGCAGGGATGAGATTGAATAGATTGAAGATCGCGACGAGAAGTGCGAGCGAGGCGAGGAGCGCGGAATCCACGAATACTGCAACTGCGAGCATGACAGCGCTCTGCAGGAACCCCCAAAGAGGACCCATGAGCGCAACGAACGCTTCAGCTTTGCATGAGGGGAAGGCGTTTGTTTGGACCATGGCGCTGATAAACGGCACGAAGTAGAGTCCCGTGACGCGCATGCCGCACCGCCGCATCGCCCAGATGTGCCCCAGTTCATGGAAGAGAATGCTGCCCATCAGAAAGAGAGAAAATTTCCAGTTCATGAAAAATGCAAAGCCGGCGAATGTCGCAATCGCGAGCGCGAGAGAGACGAGAACTTTGCGCGCACGGGAGCTCAGATTTTTCACGTCGTTTCTCCAGTTGTTTGAAAGAGCGGCGAGGAAACTATAGCAGCCGAGAAGACGTCTTTCAAGCGTCGCTTTCACGATTGACAAATGACCCCTTCGGCGGTACGCTCGAGTGGTTCATTTACAATTCTTATGTAACTCCATGAAGGAGAACACGGATGAGTTCAGATCGCAGTCACGCAGTGTTCCGGAGGGTGTTTCAGGCCCTCGTTGGGGTGTTGCTTGCACTCGTTTTGGGGGCAGCGGCGGTTGCGGGATACACATGGTATCTCTTGGAGTTTTCCGACGAAGACCTTCCCGATGTTCGACTCCTGCGCGAGGATCGTCCGGCGGTGACGAGTTATGTCTATGCCGCGGACGGGAGCGTGATTGGAGAGTTTGCGACCGAGCAGCACCGCCGTGAAGTGCCCTACGACGAAATTTCGGGAGAGCTTCGGCGCGCGATCATGGCCGCGGAGGACAAGGATTTCCTCACGCACCGCGGGTTTGACGTTCTTGGAATTTTCCGCGCGGCAATGAAGAATGTGGAAGCTGGCCGGATTGTTGCCGGCGGCTCTACGATCACCCAGCAGCTCGCCAAGCTCGTCTTCTTCAGCGCCGAGCGTTCGTTTGAACGCAAGCTCATGGAGCTGCGCACTGCGCGCGCGATCGAGCGGAACTATTCCAAGAAGGAAATTTTCGTCTTCTATGCCAACCTCGCCTACTTCGGGCATGGGCAGTACGGCGTCGCGGCTGCGGCTCGGTACTATTTTGACAAGAACCTGGCCGAACTCACGGTTGCGGAATGTGCACTGCTCGCCGGACTGATCAGTAGTCCGGCGAAGTTTTCGCCGATTGATCACCCAAACACGGCGCTTGTGCGACGCGACGGAATTCTCACCGCCATGTACCGGGTGGGGTTCATCGCCGAGAGCACGCTTGCCGAAGCGAAGGAAGAGAATATCTCTTTGGGTACCCATCGCAACGATGTGCCGACGGCGCCGTATTTTGTTGAGGCGGTTCGCAAGGCGTTGAAGATGGACTTCAGCGAAGACGAGGTGTGGAGCGACGGCCTTCGCGTCACGACAACGCTGGACGCAAAGCTCGTCGCCACTGCGACCGACGCGCTTCGGGACGGGCTTCGCACCTACGACAAGCGCCACCTCTGGCGCGGGGTTCTCTACAACGTGACCGACTCGCGCTTGGGACTTACCGCATGGCATACGCCCGCGGACTGGGGTGCGGGGATCCCGACAAAGGCGGAGGACGCGATCGGCGTCATTCGTTCGGGAATCGTGAAAAGCGTTACCTCGGACGAAGCGGTCATTCGGCTCATTGACTACACCGCGACGCTCTCGCGCGAGGGCGCCGCCTGGGTGAAGGGAGCGCCGAAGAGCAAGCCGCGAGAGGCGTGGCTCAAGGATGGCGATTTGCGAGAATTGTTCAGGTCGGGGGACGTGGCGCTCTTCAAGATTGAGGCGCTGGACTCGTCGGCGAAAACGGCGCTTGTGAGTCTTGAGCAGGATCCGCTCATTCAGGGCGCAGTGGTCGTGATTGAGAACGCGACTGGAGCGGTTCGCGCCATGGTGGGCGGGTTTGACTACTCGCTCTCCAAGTTTGATCGCGCGCTCCAAGCGCTGCGGCAGGCGGGTTCGGCGTTCAAGCCGATCGTCTATGCGGCGGCCTTTGAGTCTGGGACTTTTCTCTTGGACGACGCCATCAGGGATGCGCCGATCTCATTCAACGCCGGCGCTGGCAAACCGCGCTGGGCGCCGAAGAATTACGACGGCGAGTTTCGAGGGACGATTTCGGTACGCCGCGCCTTGGCTGAATCGCGGAATGTTCCCGCGATTCGCGTGGCAAATGAGGTGGGAATCAAAGACGTAATCGGTCTTGCCCATCGGTTGGGAATCTCTTCCGAGCTCGCGCCGTATCTGCCGACTGCGATCGGCGCGTCTGACGTAATGCTCATGGAGATTGCTGCCGCCTACAGCGTCTTTCCGAACGGGGGCGTGCTCCGCACACCGTACTTTTTGGAGCGGGTGTTGGATCGTGACGGCAAGGAGCGGTTTGCACATGCGCCGAGCGAGAGCCGCGCCGTTTCTCCGGAAGTCGCCGCGACCATGGTAGAAGCGCTTCGCGGTCCGGTTCTCTACTCGCACGGCACTGCGCGCAAGGCGGCGAAGCTCCTGCAGCCGGTTGCCGGAAAGACAGGGACGACGAACGACTTCTCCGACGCATGGTTCATCGGCTTCACTCCCTCCTACACGATCGGCGTCTGGTGCGGCTTTGACGACCGCAAGACGCTCGGTGCGAAGGAGACCGGCGGAGCGGTGGCGCTTCCGATCTTCATGAAGATCGTCGAGGAAGTGTATCGTGACCGGCCGGTGGAACCGTTCCCCGAGAGCGTGGAGGCATCTGTTGCCGAAGCGCTCGCACGCGACTTCTCGGTTGTTTCGCGGGCGAAAGATCCCGAGAGTATCCCGACGGTGAAAGATGCGCCGCTTCCCGACATGACCAAAGGGCCGGTCTTCAAGCTTCACGACTAAAGAATCGCCTCCAGCGACTAGCTCGCTGGAGGTTTTTTGTTTCTGCATGGGGATTGATCCCGTTAGAGACCCGCCCTCCCCGAAAAATCGGGGATGGCGACAGCCACCTCGGGGCGGCTTGTCTCTAACGGGATTGACTTTGATATTTTTTTGCGCTATCTTAAGAAACGCTCGCACGCGCATTTGCTCTGTTCGAGACATCCGACAACATACGCGCCGCCTCGCCCCTGTAGCCCCGACGCCCCGACTTTGGTCGGGAGTCGGGGAGCCGATTCAAGCATCAGCTTTCAATTTGCCTGCCCCTGTAGCTCAATGGATAGAGCGCACGGTTTCTACCCGTAAGATGAGGGTTCGATTCCCCCCGGGGGCAAATTTAGGCGGGTGAAGACAGAACTGTGGACTTCTAAGCCGGATATGGGAGTTTCCGCTACATATCCCCGACCCGTCGGGGATTCGGCGGACCCCGATTCTAATCGGGGCGATTCTCTCCGGGGGCATGGCGAGCGTGCAGGCGTTGAAATGGTGGCTAGCAGGTGTTTTGTTTTTCCACAGAACACCGTTTTAACAAACGAGGCGCAAAAGGGTACACTGGTAGTGGTTATGCCTGTGCAAGTATGCAAAATTTGCGAGAAACAATTTTATGTACGGCCAAGCTTTTTGGAAATTGGGTGGGGGCAGTATTGCTCACAGAAATGCAAGGGTGCGAGTCAAAAGAATGGCAAAGCAAAGCCATGTGCTAGCTGTGGCAAAGATGTTTACCGTACTCCTAGAGATTTTTCGCGTAACTCGATAAGTAAGAAATTTTTCTGTAATAAATCTTGTTTTGCGATTTGGAAAAACAAAACGTTATTTGTAGGGAGTGGTCATCCTCTTTGGAAGTTCGGCCACGCTGCCTATCGAGCCACGATGTTAAGGCGTGGCGGTTCTCCGGTATGTAGTTCGTGCGGTTTCAATGATGTGCGAGCGCTTTTAGTACATCACAAAGATCGCAACCGCAGAAACAACACCCCGCGCAATCTAAAATGGCTCTGCCATAATTGTCATTACCTTGAACACGAAGGCAGAACGATATGACGGTTCGTTGTAAGCAATGCGCGAAAGAATTCTATATTAAGCCGTCACACAAAAAATTAGGGTATGGCATCTATTGCTCTCGACGGTGTTCTGATTCGGGACGAAGAAAAGGGGCTGTGGTCTCCTGCGCAAAGTGCGGGAAAGCGTTTTATGCCCCTCAAAAACAACTTCTTTTATCGAAATCAAAGTTATATTTTTGTAGAAAGGAGTGTTACCTGACATATCAGGTCGGAGAACGCCATCCATTATGGAAAACTGGAGAAAACAGCTATTTGTCACTCATGCGTAAGAAAAGAAAGCAGATATGTCGCCGCTGTAGTATAAAAAACAAGCGCGTACTTTTGGTTCACCACATTGACAAAAATAGAAAAAATAATGTATTATCTAATCTCGTTTGGCTTTGTAGGAATTGTCATCATCTCGTGCATAAGTATCAGGAGACATGGTGAGCGTAGCTCAATTGGCAGAGCACTCGGTTGTGGTCCGAGTGGTTGCCGGTTCGACCCCGGTCGCTCACCCCAAGAAAAATCGCCCCGGATGCTTTCGGGGCGATTTTTCTTTTCCTTTGCAATGGACACTGCTTCTGCTATGATTACGGCGATCTTTGAAAGGAGAGTGGCAATGGCATGGATGATTTTCATCGCGGCGAGTCTGGTGGCTGCGGGAATCGGAGCGGGGTTCTTTCTGGGCGTGGTGCCCATCGTCATCTTTTCCGTTATCGGCATCATCATCGTGCTTCTCCCATTCTTGGGCAATGATAAGAATGTGGGCGGTGGCACCTCGGGCGGAATTGGTTTGGCTTTTATTGCTTTAGCGACCCTGCTTTTCCTGATCCCGATGTGGGCGACCGCCATCGCGGTGCGACTGGGCGGCGCCTCGCTTTCCGTGGATTGGTCGAGCACGGGGCAGTGGCTCCGCGACGTTTTTCTCCGATAGCAGTGTGCAAACCCCGATGCTAAAGTATTGGTTTCGGGGTTTTCTTTTTGGTACACTATGGAACTAAATCGTAACGATTGTTTTATGCCCAGTAATACAACTTCGACCTGCTCTTCGCGTGGCGACGAGCAGTCGTTGGCAGGCTGTTGTTTGGTATGTATTACGGTATTTAAGAATAATTAACTAATCTCAACTCGATTAAAAGTCGAAGTTGATATACTGGGTATGTTTCAAAATACCTGTGATGAGCCGCGTCGAATCAAAGAACGCGGGTTTTCAATGCTGATTGTTCTTATTCTTATTGCGCTCGCCGCGATCGGGGGCGTTGTTTATTACCGGAGCCGGGGCAAACCAACTGCTTCGGCGCCGCAGTCCGGTGCGCCGCAAGCGCAAACCGGCGAGGAAGCGGCAAGACAACAGACGATCGAGATAACTGCATCCGGATTTTCGCCCGCCGCAGTCTCCGTGAAGAAAGGAACAACTGTCATTTTCGTAAACCGCGACAGCATCCCCCACTGGCCAGCTTCCGGCATGCACCCGACGCACCAGCTCTGTCCGGGCTTTGACGCCCTGCGCGAACTGCAGACCGGCGAGTCGTACCAGTTTACCTTTAATGACGCAAAAGAGTGCCCGTTCCACGACCACCTGAACGTGTCTCTGCGCGGAAAGGTTACGATAACGGAGTAAATTTTGTAAGACATATCCGCCTCGGGCGGATTATTACTCCCAACTAAATTTTCATCTCCGCCAGTTGGCGGATGCGGCTCGAAAATTTCGGGCGAGTAACAAAATAAAAAGACCGCTCCGAATATTTCGGAGCGGTTTGTGTTTCAGCGGGGGTCGAATTCTTCGCGGATGATCATCTCCTCGGCGATCTGCCGCGCCCGCTTCGCAGTTTCAGGAGTGGTGCCGGGCGGTGGTTCGGCGAGGATGTGCGCGAGTTCCTCATCAAAGAGTCGAGTTCTTAGACCGTGCGTGTGCTGAACTCCGTCTGCACACACGTCGTGCCGGACCCTCTGCTCAATCATCAGCCGACAGATGCGGTCGGTGGCCAGGTCTTCCATCCTCGGGCGCTTGTCCCTTCCTCTGATGAGGCGCGCGCCTTTGCCCGCAAGCACTCCTTCGCGGTAGAGGATTGCCGTGCGCACCGCAGCGCGCGTGCCCTCGAGCGAGATCGTGCCAACCCCGGTGGGAAGCGGCCGCAGGTCGGGCTGGCCGAGGTGCGGATAGCGCACATGGAGCTGGTTTGGGTGGGGGAACTTCTCCACCGCGATTTCGTTCTGGTCAGGGTGCCCGGTCCAGGCGCCGTCCATGCCGACCGCGGCCTCGTTCGCTTTGTCTCGCGCGAGCACCTCTTTGGCGAAGCGATCGAGGTCAGGATCCGTGCGGTCAGGGAAAAGCGCGGTCATGCCGCCGATCGCGAGGATACCGCTGCGGTGACAGGTCTCCACCATGAGTTCGCGCAGGTTCTGGAAGAACGGCACGTCGTGCGGAATACTGTCGCGGTCGGGGAGCACCCAGCGCGGATCCTCCAACATGAAGTGAATGAGGGAGGCCATGTAGTCCCAGCGGCCGAGGTTCAGTCCGAGGAGGTGGTCGCGCAGATTCAAGATAAAGTCGTCCATCTCGTAGGCGAGCGGATGGGACTCCACCAGCGCCATGCACTTGATGTAGTCCGGAGGCGCATCTTTTGCTCGGGCGAGCGCTCGGAAGAGGTCCCGCCACCACAGCGCCTCCTCGGCCGATTCGGACTTGGGGATGTAGATGCAGAGCGGATGCTTCAATTTCCCGAAATCCAGCTGGTAAACCAAGAGCGCCAAGTCAAAGAGCGAGGCCGAGACGGGTATGTTGAGCTTTTCCAGAAAAACTCCCCCTTGGCTCATGTGCAGTCCGCGGGGGCGCACGAAGACGACGGTCTTGCTCGGCTTGATGCCGACTGTGCCGCCGCGCTTTTTGTCCTCGTAGGTGAGCGTCCCTTGGAGCGCGGCAACGGCGTTGGCGATACCGAGCTTTAGGTTCGGCCAGCAGTTCGCCTCCGAGTCCTCCAGGTCAATCATCACGCCCGGCGCGCCGGAGTTGAGCATTTTGACCACCAGCTCCGCATCATCCGCCGGTCCGGTCATCTGGTTCCGCTGGTCTTGGCACCAGTCAGGAAGGTTGATAAGGGTCGTCCGCTGCGGAACAGAGAGGTGGTCGGGAAGCTTCCCGGCATGTGCCTCTTGAAGACGAAGCTTTCGCCACTCCTTCAGAGCTCGCTGAGATGGAGTGAAGCGCGCGTCAAGCGGCCGCAGGAAATCAAGGAATCCGGGCGAGAGTTCGTCTGGCGAAGGAATCCGATTCACCGGAAACAGAGTGCTTGGCGTGCCCATTGAGTATCTTCCTCCGTTTGGTTGTGAAGACCATGCCGACGTATTCGGCGACGCATCATATGTTCTCTAAAACGCGAACTGTTGTCAATATAGAAAAAACCCTCCGATTTCTCGGAGGGGTTTCGATGCTTCAGTGATTTTCCTCGTGTCGCGGCGTAAACTGCGCCGCTTCGGTTGATTCGGCGAGTGCGGTGGTGGAACTCTCGCCGCCGGAGACGATTTCCGTGATGGCGTCGAAGTAGCCCGTGCCGACCTCGCGCTGGTGGCGCGTGGCCGTGTAGCCGTCGGGCTCGGCCGCGATCTCGGCCTCCTGCAGATTGGCGTAGGCGGCCATGCCCTGTGCCACGTATTCGCGCGCCAGCTCGTACATTCCGTAGTTCAAGGAATGAAATCCGGCGAGCGTCACGAACTGGAACCGGTAGCCCATGGCGGCGAGCTTTTCCCGGAAGCGCGCAATCGTCGCCTCGTCGAGCTTCTTCTTCCAGTTGAACGACGGCGAGCAGTTGTAGGCGAGGAGCTTTCCGGGGAAGCGCTCGTGCACCGCCTCGGCGAAGCGCCGCGCCTCGTTCAGGTCTGGGGTGGAGGTCTCGCACCAGAGCATGTCGGCGTAGGGTGCGTAGGCGAGGCCGCGAGCGATGGCCATGTCGAGGCCGCCCTTCATCCCGTAGAAGCCCTCCGGAGTTCGTTCGCCCGTGAGGAACTCCCGGTCGCGGGGGTCCACGTCGCTCGTAATGAGCTTGGCGCTGTTCGCGTCGGTGCGTGCGATGAGCACAGTCGGCACGCCGCAGACATCCGCCGCCAGCCGCGCCGCCGTGAGCGTGTGGATGAACTGGCGCGTTGGCACCAGCACCTTGCCGCCCATGTGGCCACACTTTTTCTCGGAGGCCAACTGGTCTTCGAAGTGCACGCCTGCCGCGCCCGCTTCAATCATCGCCTTCATGAGCTCAAAGGCATTGAGCGGCCCGCCGAAGCCCGCCTCTGCGTCGGCGATGATCGGCGCGTACCAATGGCGGCTGTTTTGTCCCTCGGCGCACTCGATCTGATCAGCACGCTGGAGCGCTGCATTCACGCGCCGCACGAGCTCCGGAACGCTGTTCGCCGGGTAGAGCGACTGGTCAGGGTAGGTCGCGCCAGCGAGGTTCGCATCCGCCGCCACCTGCCAGCCGCTCATGTAGATTGCCTGGAGTCCGGCACGGACCTGCTGCACCGCCTGGTTCCCGGTGACCGCGCCGAGCGCAGCCACATACGGTTCCTCGCGGAGCAGCCGCCACAGCCGTGTGGCGCCGTACTTCGCCAGCGTGTGTTCGATGCGCATCGTGCCGCGCAGCCGGAGAACATTCTCCGGCGTGTAGGGCCGCACCACGCCCTCCCAACGCCCCGGCGGAGCGTGAACAAAGGCATTGCCATCGACAGTCGGATCAGGGGTGTGAGACATGACCTCTCCTTGAGTGAGGTGAAATGGTTTTCGATCGTCTCATTGCAAAGAGCTTTGCAAAACGGAAAATCCGTTTTGCGACAGAGGAAGTATGCCGAAATTGTGAGGTATTCGTCAAGCCCCCGCCTAACTTCCGTTTGACAAAAAGTTGGGCGGGATTGACGTCCTGTTTTTGTGATACTATAATCACAAGCTTCATATGCGAAATGTATATCTTGATCACGCAGCCACGACACCGATGGATCCGCGCGTAAAGGCGGCGATGGAACCATTCCTCGGAGAGAGTTTCGGGAACCCGTCAGCTATTTATGCGGCGGGGCGTCGTGCAAAAGAAGCGATTGCCGAAGCACGCGAGATTATTGCTCGGGCGCTCGGTTCACGCGCCGAGGAAGTGATCTTTACCGGGAGCGGCACTGAAAGCGATAATATGGCAGTTCTCGGCATTGCTCGCGCCTATGCGCGGTTCTGCCCGGAGTTCATCGTAGGGCGGAAAGCCGAGTTGGGCGGTACGCGGGGACACGTGATCACCTCTGCGATTGAACATCATGCCGTGTTGAATCCGGTTCAACATTTGCAAAAAGAAGGTTTCACCACCACGGTTCTCCCCGTTGATGAGTACGGTCGCGTGACCCCCGTTGCGGTTGCCGGAGCGCTCACGCCCGAGACGCTTCTGGTCTCCATCATGTATGCGAACAATGAGATTGGAACGATTGAACCGATCGCCGCAATCGGAAAGGCGATTCGTGAATGGAAAAAAGCACAGGGGCGCGGAGTGAACGATCCGCCGTTTTTTCACACTGACGCCTGCCAAGCAGCGGGGTATCTGGATGTAAGCGTACAAAATCTGGGCGTTGATCTTTTGACCGTGAACGGTTCAAAGATTTACGGCCCCAAGGGTACCGGCGCGCTGTATGTGCGCCGCGGCATAAAAATAGAACCGCTCGTATTCGGCGGCGGACAGGAACAACGGTTGCGCAGCGGAACAGAAAATGTCGCCGGCATCGTCGGCTTCGCCGAAGCGTTGCGCCTTGTCCATGAAGAGCGCGAGGCGGAGTGCGCGCGGCTTACGCCACTGCGCGACAAACTGATTGCCGGCATCATACGGGACGTGCCGAAAGTGGTGTTGAATGGGCATCCGACCGAGCGGCTTCCCAACAATGCCAATCTTTCTCTATTAGATATAGAAGGAGAAGCGGTGCTCCTCTATTTGGATGAGTACGGGATTTCCGCCGCGACGGGCTCCGCCTGTGACTCGGCATCACTTGAGCCCTCACATGTAATCCTCGCGCTCGGCAGACCGTACGAGTACGCGCACGCGAGCACTCGTTTCACGCTCGGCCGCAAGACTAGCCGTGAGGATATTGATTACGTTCTTGAGACGCTCCCCGGGATTGTGCAGAAATTGCGCTCAATATCTCCGGTGCACATCGAGTTCGGTGAGAAGGAAGCCTGCCCGCCGGACAGACAAGCCCGCGGTATGGCAAAGGCATTCGTTGATATGGGCCGGCCGCATTGGGAGAAGAGCATAAAACATAAAACTTGTCCCGACACCTTGACTTAAATTATCTAATAGATGCGGTCGGGATCCCGTATCGAATCGGGAAAGCATGAAACCTTTAGATTTGAAACAAGCGGAAGTGGTTAACGAACACACCAAAGAGAAGTGGGTGTATTCTGATATTGTCAAAGATCATTTTTTCCATCCGCGCAATCTCCTGCTCAAGGATCCGGCAGATGGCGAATTTGATGCGGTCGGCATGGTCGGTTCGCCCGCCTGCGGAGATGTGATGAAGATGTGGATCAAGGTAGACCGCACAAGCGAGCGCGTGACTGATCTGAAGTGGCAGACCTTCGGCTGCGGATCGGCAATCGCATCAACCTCCATGTACTCTATAATGATCACCGAAAACGGCGGAATAACCGTTGACGCGGCTTTGAAGATTCGTCCGCAGGATGTAATGGTGCGCCTCGGCGGGCTGCCGAACAGGAAAATTCACTGCTCGGTGCTTGCGGACAAAGCGTTTCACAAGGCGGTGAACGAATACTTCCGCGCCACCGGCCAACACGATCGCATCGTCACTTCGGGCGCGCGCGTCGTGGACAAACGTTTGAACATTACCGATAAGGACATTGAAGAGGCGGTGTTGGAGGGGGCGGTGACCTTGGAAGACGTGCAAAAGAAATTAAAAGTCGGCGTCGGCGACCCTGATGCGATACCGGAGCTAGAGCAGTTGATTCGTTTCTATCAAGAAAAGTATTATGGATAAGGTAAGTCATGAAACATGGAGCATGGAACATGAAGCATGGCGACGCGAAATCGAGGTGATTTTAAACGAGGTGCGGCCGGCGCTCCTTGAGCACGGTGGCGATGCGGTGCTTCTAGGAATTGAGGATGGACGCGTTAAAATAGCACTCAAAGGCGCCTGTCACGGGTGTCCCATGTCCGTGATGACCTTCGGAATCATGGTGGACGAGATGATTAAACGCCGTATACCGGAAGTGAAAGAGGTCGCTTACGAATAAATGCCTAAAATTACGGTAAAAGTTGATCCCGATCTGTGCATCGGCGCCGCGTCCTGCGTGACTGTCGCTCCCGAATTTTTTATTTTGAATCAGGACAATAAAGCGCTGGTGCTTGATCCGGGGGTCCCGGGCACAAAAGAGTTTTCGCGGACAGTGGAGGTGACGGAAGATCAGATGGACACCATTCTTCTTGCGGCGCAATCCTGTCCCACGCTCGC
>ERZ1292645.611-Hain-H14-02um-R2-611-length-12121-cov-13_pt1 | contig 12121 bp, 11 predicted proteins | sample MGYA00564401_ERZ1292645 | MGnify/ENA primary metagenome ERZ1292645 (study PRJEB36523, sample SAMEA6512644) | groundwater metagenome | collected 2019-01-09 | study: AquaDiva: Metagenomics assemblies of 32 groundwater samples | reverse complement strand
AACATAAACTACCACCTTGTGTGGATTCCGAAGACGAGAATGAAAGTTCTTGTAAGCCCATTCAAGGAAACAGTTGAGCAAACACTCAGAAGGGTTTGCGCTTGGAATGGCTGGACAGGAATGGCATTGCAGGTAATGCCTGACCATGTGCACTTTTTTGTTTCTGCTCCACCTAAGTATGCTCCTGCACAGATTGTGCAGAGCCTGAAAGCTTGGACTTCGAGGGATTTGAGGGAGAAGTTTGCTATTATCAGGCAAACCAGATATTCTGAAGATTTCTGGGCTTCAAGCTACTATTGCGGAACGGCTGGGCACGTCTCTGCTGAAGCTGTTGCAAAATATATAAGAGAAAATTTCAAGCGTTATTATTGATGCGCTCTGAGCGCATTGTGGGCATTCATCTACCCCACGCTACGTGGGGAGACCTAGCCCACTGGTGTTTAGTTTCAATTTTATAGAGTAGGCTATGCAATATAAGGTCTTTTTCAATAACTTCCTTCGCCTCAATATTTAATTTGTCCGCTAAATAGTCTATAATTCCCTTTTTAATCATAGCATCTCCTCTACAAAATTTCTAATTGTTTTGTTGTATTTTTTTGAGTATTTTATTAATATTCTTGAAAAAGAAAGAAGCATTATCTAGCGATTCTTTGGCTGGCTCTTGGTTTGCCTGTGGTAATTTTTGATAAGTGAATCTGCCTCTTTTACTTTTCTCTTTGGAGAAAATTCCTAACAGTTCTTCTGCCCTTACTATCATTTTTTGGTATATTTTTAATAACTCAACATCAAGCTTTCCAGTTTTGACAAGATTCCTCTCAAAAGCTTCAAGGGTTTTCTTATGTACTTCAGGAGCTTCAGTTTTTATTCTTTCTCTGATTAATATTGCTTTAGCTGAATAGAAGATACTGTAATAAGAATGACCGATTACAGCACTATAAAATGTAAATTCTTTTTCAAGTTTGAACTCTTCTTTCTGAAGTGCAAGATTGATAGAAATATCAAAAAGCATCTGAGCAGCTATAAGCTCATTCTCCGCTCTTTGCAAATATAAGTCCGTTTCACCATTCATTTTTTCTTCCTTTTATTAGATAGCAGTAAAGTGTATATCCATAATAAACTATATTGCTTTTAAATATTTGTTTTCCGACATTCTCAAAATCTGCTTTTAGCATCTCCAAAAATTCAGTTCTAGTAAAAATGTGGTAATCTATTGTAATAACTTCTCTTCTTTTTATTGTTTCTAAATAAGGTGTAATCTCTTTCTTTGTAGTTTCTGTTTCTACTATAATTGCAATATCCAAATCTGACTTTCGTGTTACTTTATTCTTTGAGTAACTGCCAAATACAATTAAAATAAAAAACTCAGTATGCTTGAAGAACCTGTTTTTAATATCATCTAATATCTTTCTAGGTACCTTGCTTTTGCTGATTTCAGATTCGTTTATTAGATTAAGGTACGATAAAGTCAAATTATTATCAAGATTTAGGGTGTAAGCAGTTACATCTCCCGTTTCTTTTGTTTTTACTATATCCTGCTTCTGGAACTCTTTTAAAGCTATTTGCACTATATTATTTGATTTTTGCCTGCTTTGTTGTTTAATTTGCTTAAAGGTTAGACTAGCAAAAATATCTTTTTTGAATACCGATACTATATTTAATTGCTCTTTTGTCAGCATAATACTATAGAAAAAGCCGGAATTTATAAATTTACCTATTTTTAGGTATTGAATTACCTATTTTTAGGTATACTTTGGATTTTTGATTTAAGTGAACTAAACATTTTTTGGAGGTAAATTATTGCAACAACAGGAATAAAACCAGCACAATCGCTAGAATTGAGATTATGTAAGATGCCATATAAACATCAAATCTTTTATATTTCAAAATAAAATTGTCTTTGAATTCATATAAGTTCACTGCTATGAAATTTGCTGGTTTTTGAGAGCCTAATTCCCAATTTTCATTAAATGCTTCTGTAAAAATTATGTATGTCTTATCTGGTTTTCCTATTGTATATTTTATTGGAGATTTCTTCGTGTATTTTAAAGGCATTAATTCCGCATTTGCGTTATCTGTCTGGTAAAACTTGTTTACTTCATTCTTGTTTTTGAATAAATAGAGATTTTCTGTCTCTTTAACTAACTCTAAATCGCTTTGGTTAAATAGATAAAAATAGTTCTTATAGTCTGTCTCTTTGGCTAAAATGACATATTTAACATTTATCAGCTTTAGTCTTTCTCCAATATTTTCTGTCTCTTTCTTCAATAACGATTGAATATATTTCGATCTTGGGTTATTAGAAGAAGAATAGATTGTTCCGACTTCAACATTATCTCCCCTTATTGTAGGCTTGTCAAAGAAGCTTTCAGCAGGGTTTGCAATTCTTTTGTCTTTGTTGGGAATCCATTTAAAGTCCATATACAAGTGCCATGGAAGGAATAAAACATTGAAATCCTTGCTATCTTGGTTCAGATAAGTATTTATTTCATACCAATCTTGTGGATAATCTGTTGTGTGTATCTGCCCCCAGAAACTGTTGAACATTGTTGGCGTATATGCGAAAGGGATTGCCAAAATCAATACCGAAGCCAAAATCTTTGTCTTTTTTCCTCTTAATTGCCTTAATATGCTGTCCATTCCGTAAGCTGCGAAAAAAGCATAGGCAAAAACCAACAATGCTACAAACTTTTGAGGCTCCCTGAAACCCCTCATGAAATAAACATGAGTAAAAATATAAGTGAATATCTCTCTAAACCAAGGATGGCCAACGCCCACTGCTAATAATTGGGCTAGAATGCCTGTGATTAGGATTGGGGTTTTGTATTTCTCTTTGCAATTCAGGTAGCCATGAATTGTCAGGAAAAGTATTAAAGCAAATATTGGAAAGTAAATATAGGAAGGGATTATATTTCTTGGCAAAATATACGCATCTTCTCTCCAAAAGCCATACATCATCAATGTTTCCATGAATTCATTGAAGTTTCCTTTTTTCGTTTGGAAAGCAGCCAAGTCATCGCTTGTTATCTGGCTTACTGCGATAGATTCTGCTGTTAGTAATGGGATTAGCCAGTATGAGTTTAGTAAAATAAAGAAAAAGGCCATTATTGAAATTGATTTTGTTAGTTTTAATCTTTCAGATTTACTTTTAATTAGTTTGTAAACATAAAAAATTGCGAACAAGAAGAAAGTCAAGAACAAAGTGTGGGTGTTGATTGCCGCGATTAAAGTTATCCACAAGCAAGTTTTTATGGTTTGTTTTCTATCTGGATTATCCAAAAATTTCATTATTGATTTAGTTACAAAAGGCAGAATTGAATAGGCAAGTAAAATATGCCAATGTCCTGCCATAAATCTAATATAAACGAAAGGGTTAATCATATATAAAAATCCAGCAAAATACTTTGGAAATTCTGATTTTGTTTTGATGAGGTTGTGCATTGAAATGCCGGAGAGGAAGAAGATGAGGAAAATTGAGATTTTTTGGGTTATAGGGGCACTTACAAAAAAAGTTAGCAAATCCATAAGCAACAAAAAAGGCATTCCTGCTGAAACTGATTCTTTTAAGCCATAAAAAATATCAGCTGTCTTTATTTCCGGTGCATTAATCCAGTCTAAGAAAAAAATATAGCCATTTAGCAAAGGCGCAACTATTATTAACGGAATAATTGTATAAATGAGTATATATTTTATTTTATTGCTCATTTGCCACTTGAATGCTTATTTTTCAATTCATTAACCAATTCTATTAAAAAAACGTGAAATTCTTTTATGAATTCTGGAAATTCTTTATCAACTGGCTTTAACACCAGTTTCTCTTCTTCTCCAAGAACAAATTTTTCCAACTGAAAATCCCTTAAGTTCTGAAGGTATTTCCTGTATCTAAGCATGAATCTTGTTTTTGTTAAAATATCATTTCTCAGCTTTTTGATATCAAGTTTTTTCTCTTTGGCTATTGAGAATACATCTATAAAATCTCTGGCTTTAATCCCCCTTCTTGTTAAAATTGCCCTAACTTTTTCTATTAATATCTCCCTGATATCATATGCTTCAACAACAAGATTTTTAATAAAAATCTTTGCGTCATCAGGAAATAAAAATCCAAATTCCTTGAAGTCTATTTCTCTCGCAATGCTGTTTACATTGGATTTCAGAAATGGATGCAGAAATAATTCAACAAAATTTATTTGTATTTTAATAAATGAATCGGTATTCAATACACCAGACTTATACCGCAATTTGAATGTTGCAAGCCTATTGCTCCCCCCGATTTCAATATAATTTTTATTTGATTTATCCTCTTTAAAATCCAGGCCTGTTTTGTTGGCAATATCTCCGAAAATCGATATTAGTTTGTCAATTTTTACTGATAATAATCTTCTTATTTCTTTCTGGCTTTTTCCTTCAAACTCTTTTTGGTTTATCCAGGTGAAATCGAGATCTTCAGAAAATCTATAATAACCAAGATAACACTTTATTAAGCATGTCCCGCCTTTAAATACAAAATTATCTTTAAAATATTCATTAGTTTCAATTTTATAGAGTAGGCTATGCAATATAAGGTCTTTTTCAATAACTTCCTTCGCCTCAATATTTAATTTGTCCGCTAAATAGTCTATAATTCCCTTTTTAATCATAGCATCTCCTCTACAAAATTTCTAATTGTTTTGTTGTATTTTTTTGAGTATTTTATGAGCTTGTTTTTAGAGCAATGCTTTACCAAATCTGAAATGCGGTTTTTAATATCAATATTCCTATAACCACTATATTTGGAGAGATAAATGAGGTCTAAAAGAGTTTTTTCATTTTCGGAAAAAGATATCTTATTGTGTTTAATAATGCCAAAATCAAAAAGGGATTTTTTTAATTTTATAAATCTGATTTTGTGCCCCAGTATTATAATTGGTTTCGGCCTGAATAAGGTATCGTTAATAATGTAATCAGTTGCAAAATACTCATGCGTAAGCTTATTTAACTTCAGAGCAGTTTCTAATCCAAAATACCAATTGTTAATGTTTTTAAGCTTTAAAGATTCAGCTATGGCTTCCATGTAATTAATATCCGCCTTATTCAATTTTCTTTCTTCTAATGACCTTACGTAAAATATCCCCCTTAACATCCTTATTAGGTAATTATTTGAGAGCAGGTAGCCTATTGCAGAATAATAATCTAGGTTGAGCTTTTCGCAATAATTTTTTAGCTCGCTAGCTACTATGAACTTGCTTTCATTAAGATGCAATTTTTTAACTAACAGCTTTAAGGACATTTTATATCATATTTATATATTTAATATACAGTTATAATATATAAAGTTTTTGCTTTCTATCTTGGTTATCTATGAATTTATTATTGATTTTACAACAAATGGAGTAATTGAGTAAGCTAAGAGGATTAACCAATGCCCTGCCATGAATCTTAAGTAAACAAATGGGTTAATCATATATAAAAATCCTGCGAAGTATTTTGGGATTTGGTTTGGATTAAGTTGTGCATGGAGATGCCTGAGAGGAAGAAAATTAGGAGGATTATGAGTTTTTGAATGAACTCAATCGGTATCAAACTCCCTAAGGACTTGTTAATTAATTCAATAAAAATTTTGGATTGATTTAGATCTTTCAGATAGAAGGTGAAACTTTTAACATAAATATTTGATTGGTACACCCAGTCCAAAAGAAAAATATACTTATTTAAAAAATAAATTAGTATAATCAGAGATAACCCGAAATAAATAGCAAACGGAATTATATTTGATATTCTGTCTTTTTTCATAATCGCCCAAAAATAATTTTAATGAATAACTAAATCCTTGATCTTTACTATACCACTTGTAGGTTCTTTTGATTCTATAGATATTTTTATATACTCGATATCAGTAAGCTCACCAGCCCCGTTATATCTATCCATATAACTTTTTAATATATTTAAGTTATGCCAACCAGTCCAATCTACATCTGTCTTAAACCGAAAATAACCTTTATTTCTTTGTCCTAAGTCTATCGATAAATATTCTCCTTGACCATCGCCATAAACACTAACGTCTGTTCTATTAAAAGTTCCATTCATATTCAAATTCTTTAATATGTAACCATAAGAATTGTTTTGCAAAGAAAATTTTAGGTCTAGAATTTTATTATTATAGCTTAATACTAAACTATCGGAATGATTCTTGGTTTCAGTATTCCAAGTGGCTGGATTTAAAGAGACATATAAAGTACCTGTATTAAAATTTTTATTTTTCAAGTCATATATGGTTATATAAGGGTACTCGTCAACAAAAATGGAGTAAGCTGGCTTTAACCCGGAAAGGTCATCTAAAATAGGAGGTATTAGTCCTCCACTCATAAAAGAATTATGCAGTATCACGTAGTCTGCTCTTTGTAATTTCGCAAATTCTAGATCCTGGTTTAAAGGGCAAGTAACTAGTGTACGATTTGTTAGGTATTTGCTAATAAACCCAATTCTTGGGGCACATATTCTGGAATTTTCTTTTGTATTTTCCATAATCCAAACAGCGGCATTATCTAACCCCTCCCCATGCCCAACTCTATAAAGTTTACTTCCACCCTCTACCCCTCTAACTAAAAAATTGTTGTAGGAATTATAATAAGAAGGTGACCACATAAAAGCTGGTAACATAAGAATAAACAATGTTATTGATATTAATATCTTATCAAAATTGTGGATATATATTGATTTATATAATCTCATTTTGTCGCGTAGAAAATTTATACATTCTACTATAAAATATGAAGAAATTATCGTCACTAAAATTACAATGAAAAGAATTCTATTAGCAACACCCTTTGGTCCTCCAAAAAAATGTATAGCAATTACTCCTAAAACACATATAAGTAACATAAAAACAAGTTTAGAGTATTTATCATCCAGAGACTGAGTTTGTATTATTTTTGGAAGTCCATACCATAATAGTATCAAAATCGATAAAACTAAAAAGATACTCAATAATGGGTTGATTCTGCCTATAATCATCCATACATTATAAAATATTGATTTAGTTGAGTAATTTTCTATTCCCTCCATCTCACTATATAACCCCCCATACCCTACTCCGAAACTTAGCCCACCGACATCCATTACTCTCCCAATTGTTCTCTTGATATGGTCTATATCTCTAGCCCCTGCCCATAAAACTGGTGGAGTAACAATAATGATAAGTACAAAAATTACGAATAAATTTAAATATTTTTTTTTTGGAATAGTTCGATTATCTTTAATGAAAAAATCGAAAAATAGAAAAACTGCTACTAATATAACAATTACCATTGCATAAATTTTGACTAGTAGGGATAAACCCAGAATTAATGCTAGAGTGTACAAATACCTATTCTTTCGCGTTTTTTGAAATACAAAGAATAAATGGACTGATAGGACCATAAAAAAAGCTAAAATAGTATCTAAGTGAGCTGAACTATTAATTGCAATTACAATCGGAGAAAAAATTAAAGCAACAGCAGCAATTAATGCCGTCCTGAAATTAAACCATCTTCTACAGAATAAATACACTAAACAAATGGTAGCAGCTCCGAAAATTACATTTACTAATCTAGCTGACATAAGATCATTTATTACGAACTTACTTCCAATCCACATTCCTAAAGTTTCCAACCAAAGAGCTAATGGGGGGTTACCAAATTCTGGAGATCTTGGTGGATAAATGTTATGTCGAAATTGGAAGAAATATTCTATAAAATGTTCTTTGAACCACTTATTAATAAAATCTATGAAAAAAACATCTTCTGCTAACCAAGACATCTTAATTGCAGTTATAATCCTGAGTATTATAGCTAACACAGATATAATTAAAAAAGCTAGTAAAAGTTTTTTATATTTTTTTTTCATTTTGCCCTAAATTGATTATACGTTCTAATAGTTTTATCTAGTAACATATTTTCGTTTAGATTTTTAGTGATGTAGTTATAACCATTCTTCCCAATATTATCGCTTAAAATCGGATTTTTAAGTAGTTTCAATATAGCATTAGACAATTGATCGACCCTATTAGGCTTTACTAGTATGCCTGTCTTACCATCTAATACAATCTCTGGTATTCCTCCTACATTTGTCGCAACAATTGGTTTCTTTGAAATCGCGGCTTCAATAGCAACTCTTCCCAACGGTTCGTTATAAATTGGGGTGAATACCACCAAACTACATTTTTTAAAATAGTCGTGTATCTTATTATTTGGTACTTTATTAATAATGTTTACATTATCTTCTAAATGATAACTTTTTATTAATGCAGTTAAGTTTGCTTTTTCTGGACCATCCCCTATTATAATCAACTTTACATTTGGAATTTCTCTAACTACAAGTCTTAGAGAACGTATTACAACTTCAAAACCTTTCTCTTTGAATAATCTTCCAGGAGCTAATATAAAATTATCTTTTTTTTCCTTAGTAATCTCTTTCTTAAACTTCCATCTTGGTGGGATATTATAAATAACTTTAATTTTTTTAGGGTTGATACCAAATTTTACTAAACTATTTTTGATGAAGTGGCTTATTGAAATAACCAAATCACATTTAGTTAAGGATTCTTTATAAGTTAAATTTCGATTAGACAAAAGGTTATATCCAAAAATAGAGTATGTTCTTGGAAGTTCGTCTCTTATAGTTACTAAAATCGGAATTTTTCTCTTTTTAGCAGCCTTAACTGTGGCTGGTAATACAAACAAATCCTGTACATGAATTATATCAGGTTTGTAACCCTCCAAATAATGGCTAATTTGTGATTCTAACATTTTATCTAGTATTGTGCTTCCCAAAATTATTAATTTTTTGGGAATAAATCGTAGAAAATTTATAGAATAGGTACCATAATCACTTTTTTTTGTACTTAAAACAGTAATATTATGTCTTTTGCGCTGCAATCCATCTGCTAATATTTTCGCACTTATTTCAGCCCCTCCAAAATTTTTTCCATAAAATGTTGAAATAATAGCAATTCTCATTTTTCTCACTTTTTCCTTAATACATAAAAACAATGATAATTATCTAAAACTGGAGTGAACTCTCTCAAAATCTCAAAGTTGTTTTTAATGATTTTTCTCACAAATTTATGACTTGACCCCCTTTTTCCAAGTTCCCAATAGTGCTCACCATCAAAATTATGCTTTAATGGTAACGGGAAGGAAAGAATAGTCCCAAAATTATCGATTAAAGGCATTTTTACCATTACCGAAATCGTTATTCTGCATTGGGGTAATGATAATATTACATACTTTTTAGTAACTCTTTTTAGTTGTTTTAATGCATTCTCAAATTCTTTAAATGGAATATGTTCAAGCACTTCAAAGCATACAATTGCATCAAAACTATTCTTTGGAAAAGGCAAATTCAAAACACTTCCAATAAAATCAGGTTTTAAATTTTTATCAATATCTATAGTAGTAACATTGAAATTGTGATTCCTTAAGTAATTACTAAGAGTTTTATTTCCTACTCCTACTTCCAATACATTCTTAACATTAAGAATCTTAATCTGAGATATCTGATTCCAATAAGACACCCATCTAGAGAAATTATCATAATCATTAGAATAGTGTTCGTGAGCTACTTGAACTTTATTATGGAAATTTTTCATCTTTCAATCACCATCAAACTTTCTTCAGCACTCTTATCCCAGCTAAACTCTCTGCTGTATTCAAGCGCATTTTTTGATAATTTTGATTTAAGTTTTGGATTTTTCAAAAAATCCACAATTACTTCAGCTAAACTCTCAGGATTATTCTTTTTGGCAATCAATCCAGTTTCATTATGCCTAACAGCATCCATCAATCCATCAACATCATAAACAATTGCCGGCGTTCCAAAGGCATTTGCCTCTGGCACTATCAAGCCCCATCCTTCTTTCACGGAGGTTACTATAATGGCTTCTGCCTTGCCCATTAGCTTGTTTCTTTCAATAAAACCCAAATAACCGAGGAATTTTACATTATTTTCCAGATTATTCTTCTTAATTAATTTTTCCAAATATTTTTTATAAGGCAGATCACCATTGCCAACAATCCATAATTTAACAGAAGGAATTTTTTCCTTTACTGATTTTAAAGCTTCTATGATATGATGAACCCTTTTTGATTTCTTAAGCCTTCCAACATAAATCAATGTATTTTTCTCTTTTTTAGGTACCTTCTCTAAGGGCTTAAAGTTAATTCCTTCTGGAATTATTGAAATATTTTTAAAGCCATATATAATCAAATCATTCTTGGTTGATTCAGAAACGACCATTGACGAATATTTTTTATACAATCTCAAATACAAAGGCTCAGCTAAATACCCGATTAATGAAAAAGGAAAAATTGTTTCATAAAACCATATTTCCCTGCATAATTGATGAATCAAGGTCATCTTTTTTTCTTTGACATAAAAAGGTGTGAAGAATGGTATTGTGTTGATTTCATCAATTACGAAATCTACCTTGCCCTTGAAATATTTTTTATAAATCTTGTAAGCATTCCAATAAACTGTAAATCTATTACCTCCCCTATAAATTGTATACCCCTCAATTTCTTCAATTTTCTTGCAACTAGGGAAAGCAGAGGCTATCAAATAGCATTCATGCCCAGCTTTAACCCATCTTTTCATATGCTCGTGAGTAACAATTTCAGCCCCTCCATGAGCAGGGTTCTTTATGTCCCTCCAGTTCATTACAAGAATTTTCATTTTTCTCTATTCAACTCTTTAGATATAAAACCAAATTTGAGTTTTAATTTGAATTTATTATTAACAATCCACGAAATTAGCTTTTCCATATCATTACCTTTGTAGTTATTCAAATGACCAAAAATTTGTATTTCCTTTCTATTGTTTTTTACAAGTCTAAGAAAATCGGCTTTAGATTTTGATAGGTCTGCTTCGGTAAGATTCAAACTAAGGTTTATACCAACTACTTCTCTGCTTACCAATACGTCACCATCATAGTATGCATAACCATTATTTGAAATAAAATTTTGGACTATAATCTTGTAGCCATACTTCTTCGATAGTTGAATTGTGTTATTATCACCAGTATGGAAAGGTAGCACAAATATTTTTGTTGCATAAGTTAGATTATACCTATAAAATATTTCACTCATATTCTTTATATGTTCTTCTTGAATACTATAAGGTATTCTCTTCTTGTTTGTTATGTCATAGAATTCACCAATACTTGAAGAATTAATAGGATTTGTATGTGTTAATCCATGTGCAACAATTTCAAAAACGTCTTTATGGTCTTCATAAATTTTAAACACACTTGGATCAAATTTCTTATCAAATGGATTCGCTATTACAGCTAAGTCAAAAGTGATATTATATTTGTGAGCAAGACTCAGTGAATTTTCTAAAACCTTTTTCTGATAACTTTCGAAGGTAATGTCGTCAATTCTAAAAGAAACCAAAATGTCACCCTTTGGGATATCAGTACTACTTTGGTTTCCGTATTTAATTTTATTTAAACTGTTATTTGTCGAGAAGTTTCTATCAATTTCCTGATAATTACATCCTACTATAATAATAGCTAATAGTAAAGAAATTCCAATTAAGTATTTAGTGTTTTTCATTGTACTAGGCAAGGATACTCTTACGGACTTTAGTCTGTAGAGGAATTGCCTTGCTTAATTCGTAACTTTTTTCTACCATTTTTGATAATGAAAGAGCGTGCAGCGAAATTTTGGCACGCTCAATCAACATCTTTGATTTAGCGATAGCTTTCGTTGCACGGAGCAACGAAAATGGAATATATAAACATTGAACTGGAACATTACAACCATAAGGTTGGAATAAATTTTTGGCACATGAACTGGCAAACCAAGTACCGCTATAAAATGTTTGCGAAGTTTGAGTACAAAAATCTTTGTGAAGCCTGTATCCGCAAAACGGCTTCAAGGCATAGCATAAAGATACATTTTATTTCTGTTATGCCAGACCACCTGCACATGCTTGTTACTTTGCCAAAAGGTATGGATGATGAAAAAGCCATGCAACTTCTGAAAGGTGGCTCAGCATTCAGCTTTTTCAAAAACCATCCAAAAGCTCGTCTAAGATATCCACGAGGACATCTTTGGAGCAGAGGCGGTTCTGCTGTAACAGTTGGCTACAACCAACTGAGCGATACAGT
>ERZ1292645.403-Hain-H14-02um-R2-403-length-16159-cov-5_pt1 | contig 12127 bp, 12 predicted proteins | sample MGYA00564401_ERZ1292645 | MGnify/ENA primary metagenome ERZ1292645 (study PRJEB36523, sample SAMEA6512644) | groundwater metagenome | collected 2019-01-09 | study: AquaDiva: Metagenomics assemblies of 32 groundwater samples | reverse complement strand
GTGAAAATACGGTTGAGTTTAACTATCCAAAACTCTGGGAACAGGGCCTTATTTCTTTAAACTCACTCATTCAATGAAAGCCTGCCTTTTACTGCAGAGAAGATTTGCCTATGTCGGCCATGCCATTGCCTTAATCCTCCAAAAAAAATACGGGGTTAGAGACTTTTGCGGATATGTATATTTAAGATCTAGTTTAGAGTTTCTTAAATCCCAAAAAGAAATAAACTATACCGAACTTTTGCTTGAAGAGGATATTTTTAAACGATATGAAAATGAACCGCTCAACCCCAATTATTTGCGCCTGCTCGAAAAAGAATACGGCACGCCCAATCTTTGGCCCTATATTGAAATTGACCGCATTATCAGACACAGCCAACTTTTAAGAGAATACCCGTACGATTCTCCAAAATATTCCCACGAAGAAATGATGAGGATACTTCAAGTAAAGGCGCGCGCGATAATCGACTATCTGGAAACACAGAGGCCGGATCTAATTCTTTTATCGGTCATAAACCACATGAGCACGCTTTTGCTCTACAATATCGCCAAAAAGAAAAACATTAAAACCTTATTTATGCATCCCGGCCGGGTAAAAATGCTGTATTCCATTACTGAAACCTACGAGAAATTAAGCTATATAGAAGAGACATTTAATCAAATACGGGGCGGGAAAGCGTCTTATCCAGAACAAGCCGACCAGGCAAAAGCATTTTTAGAAGATTTTCGCAAAAACCCGGTCCCTCACTCTTTCTTAGACTCGCCAAAATCAAGGGCAATCAGCAGAGCTAAGCAATTCAGCTTTTTATTGCCCGGCAAAATAATAAATTCGTTAAGATGGAATGCGAAGATATTCATTGATTATTTCACGGACCCCCACAAAGATGACTACGATACGATAAAACCGTGGCATTTCATTTGGGACCGGTTCAAAAGAAAAATAAGAGTTCTTGTCGGATATGACGATCTTTACGACCCGATAAAGCCGGGGGAAAGTTTTGCTTTTTTTCCATTACAGTTCGAGCCGGAAATGGCAAGTTCATTATTCGCTCCGTTTTATCGGGACCAGCTTTGGCTAGCCAGGCTAGCCGCGCGCTCTTTGCCCGTGCATTTTAAGCTCTATATCAAAGAACACCCGTCTATGTTCAGTTATCGCGCCAGGGCTTTCTATAAAGAATTAAAAAAAATCCCGAATGTCAAATTGATAAAACCGTCCGAGATGAGCTTTGGAATAACTCAAGCGGCAAAAATCGTCATAATAACCACCGGTACTGCCGGATGGGAAGCCATACTAATGAAAAAACCGGTAATAACTTTCGGCGGCGCATTTTATAATATATTGCCCATGGTTAAAAAATGCCGAGCGATAGAGGATTTGCCCGCTCTTGTTGAAAGTCAGCTGCAAAATTTTTCACACGACGAAAAAATACTTATTGATTTTATAACGGCTATTTACAAGGAAAGCGTTGATGTAAACATGGCGCAACTTTGGAATATTGATGGCGGAAGTAGAATGGAAAAGAAAGAAAAAGAATTAGCGCCCCTAGTTGATATTATAGCGAAAAAACTTGGTCTTAACCCCACTCAATGAACTCCGCCATGCTTCAGTTGCGGCAACTGATTTTAGGCCGTCATTAATATCCGCGCCGGACCATTTTTTGTTTCTTAAAATAGCGTCGGCGAAATCCTCAATTTCTTCTTTATAGAGATTGTGTTTCTTAGTGAATTTTTCAACAGTCTTTTTTCCCATTATTGTTGTCTCTAAAACACCGGCTCCTTCGGCGCTGAACGGTTCGGGCATAAATAATCTGCCGCGATTTCCGTAAATGGTTATGTGGTTTAACGCGAAAGGTATTTTACGGCTGGTTACAAGTATTGCCAGGATATCATCAATTCGCACAACGCCCGCAGTCAACTGATCAACTTTGTTCTTGGAATAATTATCGCTTAATGCTCGCACTTCATCCGCATCCCGACCGAAAATAAACCCAATCAAATCAAAAAGATGGATTCCGCGCGCCATTAAAGCTCCGCCGCCCGATTGCCTTATATTTTCACGCCAAAGCATGTGTTTTGGTAAAATTGGCATTTTTATTTCTCCGGCCGTACCGGCAGACCAATGCATGTCTATAAAAACGATCTTGCCCAATTTTTCTGACCGAATAATCCTTTTCACTTCTTTAAAAAGAGGGTGGAAGCGAAGATGAAAACCAACGCCAAACATAATCTTACTTTTACTCGCGGACTTTTTAACTGCCAATGCCTCTCTTAATGATAAGGCCATCGGTTTCTCGCATAAAACATGTTTTTTGGCATTAAGAGCCGAAATGCTTTGTGAGGCGTGCATATGATTCGGCGAAGCAATAAAAACCGCATCCACCTGGGGATGCCTTAATAATTTGCCCAAATCATTGAGAAAGGCTTTGGCATTAAAATTTTTAGCAAACTCTGCGGCGCGTTTTATATTTTTGTCTGCCACCACCGTCAAAACGCCATTTCGCGAATCGCGAATGGCCTTCGCGATTTTTTCCGCTTGCGCTCCTAACCCAATAATCGCCCAATTTATTTTTTTACGCGCCATATTTTTTGCACTAAATACATCATAAAAAATTATATCATAGTGGTGAATTTTCTCATATTATTTGACACCAATAAACGAAAAACGTACCATACAAATTATGAAGCAGCAAAAAGACTTAGGGGCCGTCAAAAAGTGTCAAATTTGCTCTAATCCAGAACTCCGGATCATTCTGCCGCTTGGCCACCAACCGATAGTGCAGGCCTATCTCACCGAAAATCAACTGAGTGAGCCGGAAATCACCTATCCCTTAAATTTATGCCGCTGCCCAAAATGCGGCCTTTTACAGATTGACCACGTTATCAATCCTAAATTTGTCTTTCCTAAAAGTTATCCTTATCGCACCGGACTTACTAATATGTTGGTCCGAAACTTCCGCGAGCTTGTCGTAACGCTAGAAAAAAAATATCATCTTAAAAAAAACGATTTAATAATCGATATAGGGTCAAACGACGGAACATTGCTCCAGGGTTTTAAAGAAAAAGGCATGAGAGTGCTGGGAATTGAGCCGACCAACGCCGCCAGAGTCGCAAATAAAAATGGCATTGAAACTCTGCAAGAATTTTTCACCGACAAAACCGCGAAAAAAATATTAAATAAATACGGTGAAGCAAAAATTGTCGCCGCAACAAATGTTTTTGCTCACATACCCAACCCGCCAGAACTAACTAAAAATATAAAAAAAATTCTAAGACCCGACGGTGTCTTTGTCTCCGAATCACAGTATTTAATGGATATTATTGAAAAGACGGAATTTGACACGATTTATCACGAACACTTGCGAATTTATTCTTTAAAACCCTTGGCCAAACTTTTTTCTTTATCCGGAATGAGCCTGACGGATGCCGAAAGAATAACTGCTGCCGGCGGTTCCATAAGGGCATATGCTCAACAAGGCCGGCGTAAAGCAAGCCGACAAGTAAAAAATCTGATGGCGGCCGAAGAAACGGCAGGAATTTATGATGTTGAGGTTTTAAAAAAATTCACCAAAAAAATAATTAACGCAAAAAATGATTTGGTGGCTTTACTACTCAAATTAAAAAGGAGCGGCGCAACCATTGCGGGCATCGGGAGTCCGGCAAGAGCCAATACACTTTTGGGATTCACTAAAATAAATACACATCTCTTAGACTATGCCTGCGAAAAAAGCGGGTCTCCAAAAATAGGCCTTTTTACTCCTGGAACCCACATACCAGTTGTGGACGAAAAAAGGTTGTTTGAAAAACAGCCGGATTATGCCCTTATCCTTTCATGGCATATCGGCAAGGAGCTTATGCCGATACTGCGTAAAAACGGATACAAAGGAAAGTTTATTATGCCCCTTCCGGTGCCTAAAATCATAAAAGAAATTTAAAAAAAAATATTATTCTTTTTTCGGATTGGCTAAATACCAGTCGTGGGTATGCTTTAAACCTTCGTCTAAAGAAACTTCCGGCTTCCAGCCGGTTAAATTTTGCAGCTTGGAAATATCGGCTAATCGCCTTTTAACGCTTCCGGCGGGTGAAAAATTAATATCTGTTTTTTGGGGCCTCCAACTCACAATCCCAAACATCCGCTCCGCCAATTCACCTATCGTAATTTCATAAACATCTCCAATGTGCACCGTTTCAATCGGCTGACCATCGGTTTTATGAGAATCCATAAGCATCCGCATCGCGCGAACCGCGTCGTCAATATAGCAAAAAGTTCTGGTGTCATCGGCGCCATAAATCTGGAATGGATCCGTGCGTTTGGCAATGCGCGCCGAAAATTCAGGGATTACATGATCATAGCCAGCTCTTGGCCCATAAAAATTATGCGGTCTTACAATTAAAGCGCGAAAATTATGTTTTGCGGCATAATGAATTACAAAAAGCTCGCCGGTCAGCTTAGTCGCGGCATAAGACCACCTTGGATTATATGGATCTTCCACGACAAGCGGCACATTTTCGGGCGTTGGAATCGGCAATTTCCCAAAAGCGCTAAGCGCTCCGGCATAGGCCTCATTGGACGATGTAAAACAAAACTTGCCATCGCGATTTTTCTCTTTGAACCATTCTAGCATATACACCAAAGACAAGGTGTTAATTCTTAACGTTTCGTGCGGCATTTCATAAAAATTTTTAGTGCCGTTAATCGCGGCCAAGTGATACACATGGTCATACCCGGACCCTAATTTTTCATAGGACACAAGATTGGTTAAATCCAGCTCCAAAAAATGCATCCGGGGATTTTCCAAAAGTTTTTTTAGGTCATTATCGGACTTTCCGCGATGAAAATTATCAACCAAAGTCACTTCGGCATTACGGCCGTATTCTTTTAAAAGATGCAGCGCCAAATGGTAGCCGATAAAACCGGCCCCGCCCGTAATAAGAACTTTTTTGGTTTTTTGCGAATTCATATTCTTAAAATTGACAAAAATTTTTAATGCATTATAATGCTTATGGATATTTCCTAACTATTGAGGGTAAAAAGTGAATTCTGACACAGAAGCCCCCCGCCAGAAAATCATTGAAATTTTCCCCGAACTTTGGAAAAAAGTTTATGAACGCCATGTTAAGTCTCAAATTGTGAGCGGTTGCCACGATCCTTTTCATACGGCAAGAGTTGGACAATACGCTTTAACAATTGCAGAAAATGAAACTGTTGCCAGACTTGCCGGAATCGCCGGACTTTGCCACAATGCCGACCGAATACTCCAATACGATCTAGGCTTGGGCAGAGAAGATACGCCGGAAGAACTGGTGATAACGTTAGTAAACGAATGGTTTGATGTTACGGATTTATCTGAAAAAGAACGATCGTTAGTTCTTGATGCGGTGCTTAAACATAGTCTGCCAAATAATCCCGATGATAGTCAAGTATTGATAACTCTAAAAGACGCGGAGCGTTTAATAAATTTGGAGCCGGATACAATTATGCGCACAGCGCATTTTTTCTCTGATTTTCCGGTGGTAGATCCGGTTCACTGGCTATCTGATCCGGAGGCTACTTACCGAGAGCCGAGATCAGTGATAAAGGGTCTGGCTTCCTGCGCTGAGTGGGGAAATTTTGATGATCCAAAATACGGAGTTCGTCTGCCTAAGGCCCGGATTTGCGCCAAAAAATTCGCGGATTATCTGCTTGATTACATTGAAAGAGTAAAAGAGTGCTGGGAAGAAGCCGGCCTCTTGCCATTTATTCCGCCAAAATAGCCCATAAACCAAAACGGCCGACACTAAGTGTCGGCCGTTTATTGCAATTTCCAAAAATTCCAAATATCCACAATTTTTTTATCCTTATACTTGTTTACATTAATGTTTTTATATTGCTTATGGGGAGCGGCGAGCACGATAATATCGGATTGTTTTAATAATTTAGGAAGTGAGTGAAAAGACGGATTTTTAATGTGAAAATCATGACATAAGACTCTCTTGCACTTAGTTTCCGCGATTTTTTTAAGTTTAAACGAGAGGCTGTCCCGATGGTCATCGCTATCCGCCTTGAAAGCCATACCCAGTATGCCGATAGTCTTTGTTTTAATATCGGGAAATTCTTGAGATAATTTGTGCATAATATGGTTTGGCAAGCCTTCATTGACAAGCATGGCGGTATGACCCAAGAAAAAATTATTGTTACTGAACGCGGCAAGCTGCATGGTGTCTTTTAAAAGACAGGGCCCCGCCGCAAATCCGGGCCGAGGCATATCTTTATTTCTTTCGTAGTCTTCCACCATTGCGTTATGAATTCTGGAATAATCCAGCCCGTGATCGGAGGCCATCATAAAAAATTGATTGGCGATTGAAAAATGTATGTATCGCCAGGCATTGCAAAACAACTTGGCTAATTCCGCCTCTATCGGCTTAACGGGAATTATCTTTCTTTTAGTTATTTTCTCAAAAAGATTTTTTACGGCGTCAAGCGTTTCCGAATCAAAAGCGGAAACGATCTGCGGTAAATTCTGGAGTTCATGCAAAGCGTTGCCCTCCACGATTCTTTCCGGACAAAAAGCGACTCGTATTTTCTTTTTTCTTTCCTCAAAATACCGCTGGATTCTCTCGGATGTGTTTGGATATACGGTGCTTCGCAAAATCACAACCTGCCCGTCGCGGAAATAATCAAAATAATCGTCTAAAACTTTGAAAATTCCGTTAATGTGCGGATTAAGATATTCGTCAATCGGCGTTCCGACAACGAGAAAAATAAAACGGCTTTGCGTTATTACTTTAGGAGTTGGGGAAACAAAAAGCATCTTTTTGTTTAGAGCTTGCTTTAAGTTCTTCGCGCCGTCTTTTTCTTTAAAAGGAAAGGCTCCCGATTCAATCTTTTTAAGGCTCTCTCTATTAATATCAAATAAGACCGTCTTAACTCCCTTTAACGCAAGCACCACTCCTAATGGAAGGCCGACGTGTCCTGCTCCCCCGATAATACACGATTCATAGACTGGCGGCTTCATGTTGGACATATTATATATAAACTAAAATGCGGCACAATTCAAAGCTTAATCTTAAGCCGTTCGGCCAATAAGTAAAGGGCTCCAACCGACAAAATAATAAACGCGGGAATGGCCGGCATGTAATACCGCATCGCGGTCTGCCCGGTTACAAAACTCATATAAAAAATGGCGGGCAAAAGAAACCAAAGGCTTATTATAAAAGCAAAGCGCTTATCTATTTTCTTAATATAAAGATATCCAAATAAAACTAAAAACGCCATGAAAATAAAAGCGGGAATTGAAAACCAAGAATACTCCGCCGCTCTTGCAAAAAGGTGAAAAAGGTTTTCTATTCCCCACATCGGATGTCCTCTAACTGTTCCTGCCGCCACCCAATCGGTATAATATTCTTCTTGATAGCCAAATAAAAAGGGGGATCCGTAAAAATAAAAATTGAACAAAAACTGCGGAATGAACCCGATGAAAACCGAGAGACAATAATAAAATAATTTTTTATATCTTTTATCCCATTCATACAAAAGTATTGCCAAAAAAATTATCGCCGCGACCGTAATGTTAGACATCCTGACCATCATTGAAAAACCAGTCAAAATCCCAAAAAGCGCGTAATCTATGGGCAATGTCTCTTTTTTAAGCTTCCGGATAAACAAAAAAAGTAAAAGAAGCGACAAAAACATGGCCATGGGGTCGGGCATGGCGCTTTGCCATAATGTGTTTATAAAATTATTGTCATTCCACGTATGATTTCCGAAATTGGGGCCGAAACCCCTAAAAATATAAAAAACAAATGGAAAAAATACAAAGAATAGTCCTGATAAAACCGCGGGGACAATTTTTTTAAAAATCAATGACGACGCTCCGACAATTAAAACAATTGCCGCCGAAAAAAGAACAAGGCCATTAAATAAAACGACCGGAAAAAAAATAGTAAAAAAACCGGTTCCAAAAATAGCTATGAATGGCACAAGCAATAGGGCAAAACCGATGGTCTTCGTGTGCGCTTGGGGCTCAAGCCTATAGAAACTCTCCGCTATCAGATAGTATGGAATATCGTCTCCTTCATTCACCGCAAGAAACGGCTCTTGATACCGATAAATCTCCATATGTGGCAGGTAGTAAGCCCCGACCAAAGAAAAAATCCGCACCGCAATCAGCGCCGCCACAATCAAAATAAATGTTCTCGCCTTCATATTACAGAAAAATTTTATCGTCGTAATGCGGCCCGTTTTTAATCTCAATCATATCCGTGTCCTCTAAAAATTTTAATTGATAGCCGCCGCGCAATAATATAAAAACGTCGCCTGTCTTCAGCGTGGTCGTCTTAAGTGGATTATCCTTCATACCGTAAAGCTTCGCCTGCACATGGCCATTGCGCACAACAAGACATTTTTGTAGCTGATTCGTAATACGGCGGCGCGGCGCATATCGGTGAGCCAGAACTTCGGCTTCTTTAGGATAGCGCGCGCCAAGAACCTGCAAGGGTTCAATGGATTCTGTGATGGGATTGATTCCGCGCCCAAATGTCCGAATACGAATCGCAATAAGCGTTGATCCGTCGTAAAATTTATCCACAAATCTACTGAATTAAAAATTTACGCGCTGATGTGTCTAACGGCAAACCGTGGCCTTGTTCGCGCTTTACGTACGCAAAATCCTCCCTGGCCATAAGCTCCGCGAGTTGATGAAAGTTTGTTTTCGGCTTCCAGCCCAACACGTCTCTTGCTTTCTTTGCGTCGCCGATAAGAATGTCCACTTCATTAGGACGAAAATATTTCGGGTCAATCTCAATAATCGTCTTTCCGGTTTTGCGGTCAATGCCCCGCTCGTTCATGCCGGCCCCCTCCCAAATAAGGTCAAGATCAAGATGGCGGGCAACCGTTTCAACAAACTCACGCACCGTGTGTGTTTCGCCGGTAGCAATAACAAAATCGTCCGGCTCATGATGCTGTAAAATCATCCAGATTGCTTCTACATAATCTTTTGCGTAGCTCCAGTCGCGCTTTGCCTCAAGATTTCCGAGGAGTAATATTTCTTGGAACCCGAGCTTAATGCGCGCCAAGCCGAGAGTGATTTTACGAGTCACAAAATTTAATCCGCGACGCGGCGATTCATGATTAAATAGAATGCCGTTTGAAGCGAAAATATTGTAACCAGTCCGATAGACTTTGGTTATATGAAACGCAAACACCTTTGAAAGACCATAAGGCGACTGCGGATTAAATGGAGTCTGCTCATTTTGCGGCGTGGCAAGCACCTTTCCAAACATCTCCGATGAACTCGCCTGATAAAATCGGACCGGGAGTTTTAAATTACGGATAGTTTCAAGAATGCGCAGCGGACCAAGAGCGTTAACGTTTGCGGTGTATTCCGGAACATCGTAACTAACTAAAACATGGCTTTGCGCGGCAAGATTATAAATCTCATTTGGTTCAATGGCGCTAATGACGCGAGTCAAATTAGAAGCGTCCGACAAGTCCGCGTAAACCGTTTTAACAAGCGAGTGGCCGTGTTTATTAACAAGGTGGTCAATGCGGGCGGTATTCGGCATACTGCCTCGCCGCTGCAAACCATATACCTCATATCCTTTTTCCAACAACAACTCCGCAAGATATGATCCATCCTGTCCAGTAATACCGGTAATAAGCGCTTTTTTACTCATAATGATTACAATATGAAAAAAGCGCTAAAACGTCAATTGCTTATTTTTATTTACAGCCTCGATCATTTTGTCGCTCAACAACTTGATTCTATTCTCATGATTGAGCTCCGGCGCATCCATTCTGATATAGCACTGCCTAGAAAGTTCAGCTCGTAATTCATGGTCGTTGCTTAATTGCTCAATTTTTTGCGCTAAATCATCGGCGTCTCCGTCGTTAAAACAAAGCGCGCCTTTTTGGGCCACCCATTCCAAGGCGGTATCTCCGGGCACTATTGACGGCAAACCAAACATCACGGCAGTCATTAAAGACATGGCTGTAACTTCTTTACGCCACTGCGCCTGAACATATATATCAGTTTTTTTAAAACGATCATAAAGCTCGGTTTTAGTCATCCATCCGGGCATTTCCACATAAGACTCAAGGCGCAGATCGGAAACCAGCTTCTTAATTGCCTGCTCTTCTGGACCAGTTCCGCCCAAAACCAGATGAAAATTATCTTTATTTTTAAGTTTTGAAAAAGCGACCAATAATAGATCAAAGCCCTTGCTCGGAGCCATTCTACTGGAATAAAAAATAGTGAATGGGCCCGATGTTTTGTTCCGCTTGCGGTAAGTATCCTCTTTAATGCCGTGCTCTTTCATTAAACCCCGGTAATTAAACGGATCGCCGAAAATAAAACTTTTGCCGCTGGTTTTCAAACCAAACTCATTGTAGGGCTTTTCCAAAAGCGGATTGGCAAAACAAATTACATCAATATAGTTTACAAACGGCATAAAAATATATCGTTCAATGTAAAAACGCGCTTGTTTTTTAATCTTCTTTAGAAATCCGTCTTTCTCTTTTGGAAGAAACTGTGAAACATTTTCAGACCAAGCCGGAAGCTCGCGGTTAAAATAGGCAACCACCGGGACTTTACCGCCAAACTTTCTGTATAATCCGGCGCCGTACAAAAAAACTTGGCCGTCAACAAAAAAACAATCGGCCTTATCGGAGTATTTGCGCAGAATTTTAAATACACCTTTTTGTATGCCAAACTGTCCGTGGGAATGAACGTCTTCCTCAAAAACAGGGTACGGCAGTTTATAGGGCATGTCATTTGCTTCCGGATTGGTGGTATAAACGAAAATCTCGTGGCCTATTTCTTGCAGAGTTCGGTAAGTTAAATCGTACTCATCCGGCGATCCACCCGATGAAACAAAATTTAATTTTGGTGTGATAAAAAATATTTTCATACACAGCAATATATCATAATTTTCTGATAAACCACAAATCCGACGCGAAAGACGGCGAGATCTCTTGTTTAACTTGGGCTAGCGATGTAAATTTATTTTCGCTGCGGCGTTCATAACACTCCATGCCGGAATTCCACAATAATTCAATTAGCGGAAAATAATTTTTGTGGTCGGTTTTATCGCCAACCTCAAGAAGAATGGATTTAATGTCGCCAATATGTTGCCTAAGCGAGTCATACAACAGGGGTTCGGAACCCTCAATATCAACTTTTAAAAAATCCAATTCGCCAAAGCCGAAACGCCGCATGAAAGACGCGAAGGTGTCGGAAGCCACTTTTTCCGTTTTAACCTCTTTCCTGACAGCGTTTTTATTCTCCGAGGATATGACAATATTTTCCGCACTAACGCCCTTGGTTATTTCAACAAAACCCTTTGTATTGCCGACCGCTTCATTAAGTAAAATGATGTTTTTAGTTGAAAAGTTTTGAAAGTGACAATTTGATTCAAGAATTTTAAAGTTATCCGGCGAGGCTTCAATGGCCAGAATTTTAGCGGATGGGTTTTCTTTGCCAAAATAGAGGCTTATCTCGCCAAAATTGGCCCCCAAATCAATCATGGTTTTTACTTCAATGCCTTTTGATTTAAGAAAGTCAAGCATTTTTTGGCCTTCGTTTCCGGCTGTATCGCCTGCCACTTTAAGATAACGGTTCGTGCCCGAAAGATTAAGAAAAATGCCGTTTGAAAGCGCGTAAGCCTCGCCATCGGCAACTAAAATTCCCTGTTTATAATTGATGCTCCGCATCGCCTCTTTTAGTTTACTAATTCCGTGCCGTAAAATGCGGGCTCGCAGATGTCTATTTTCGCTACTTTCAACGGCGTCTTTCGCTCTTCTTAATGATATATATAAAACGACTCCCTCAATCCATGAATATAAAGATTTGTTGCGGGACAAAATGCGTCTTAATTCTTTTTTAATCCTCCCCCACATAATTTTAAAGTTGGTAAATAAAATAATCGTTGATTTCTTCAATTAATTTGATGGTTGGTAATTGCTTTTTAACTGGTTCGGCCAATGGGCCGGTAGATAAAATAAAATCCAAGCGGTATTTCTTTAATTCCGCGCTGACGTCTCTGACTAAAAATCGCCGATAATCATCCGGAATTTTTTTTAAACGCTCCGGCAATATGTCGTCCGAAAAATCCGGGAATTGCCTAACGCCGTATAATCCTTTCCAGTTAGAAAACA
>ERZ1292645.493-Hain-H14-02um-R2-493-length-14138-cov-7_pt1 | contig 12136 bp, 8 predicted proteins | sample MGYA00564401_ERZ1292645 | MGnify/ENA primary metagenome ERZ1292645 (study PRJEB36523, sample SAMEA6512644) | groundwater metagenome | collected 2019-01-09 | study: AquaDiva: Metagenomics assemblies of 32 groundwater samples | reverse complement strand
TCGCGCGTACCCGCGCGCAGCTCCAGGAGCTCGAGGCGAAGCTCGCCGAGCTCGAAAGCAGGATTCAGGATCCGGGATTCAGGATCCAGCAAGACTGAACCCCCGCGCCGCGGGGTGCGTTGATATCCCGCTCTTTTCTTTTGCCCGCCGACTGCTTGTCAGCAGGGGTCCAGGCTGCCGCGTTAATCCCTGAATGCTGAATCCTGAATCCTGAATCCTTGGGGGGTCGATGTCGCTTGCCGTCGTTTACAGCCGTGCGCTGGTAGGAATGGAGGCGCCGCTCGTCACGGTGGAGGCGCACCTTGCCAACGGCCTGCCCAGCTTCACCATCGTCGGGCTGCCCGAAGCCGAGGTGAAGGAGGCCAAGGACCGCGTGCGCGCGGCGCTGCAGAATGCGCGTTTCGACTTCCCCGCGCGGCGCATCACGGTCAACCTCGCGCCGGCCGATCTGCCCAAGGAATCGGGCCGCTTCGATCTGCCGATCGCGCTCGGCATCCTCGCCGCCTCGGGGCAGTTGCCCGCCGACCGGCTTGCCGAATGCGAGTTCGCGGGCGAGCTGGCGCTGACCGGAGACCTGCGGCCGATCCGCGGGGCGCTGGCAATGGCTCTCTCCGCTGCGCGCGAGCGCCGCGCCTTCGTGCTGCCGGAAACAAACGCGTGCGAGGCGGCGCTGGTCGAGGACGCGACGGTCTACCCGGCGCGCTCGCTGCTCGAAGTGTGCGCCCATCTCGCGGGACGCGCGCCGCTCGTGCGCTGCACCGAGCGGCCCCTGGTGAACGGCAGCCACCATCCCGACATGGGGGAGGTGAAGGGACAGGCGCATGCCAAGCGCGCGCTGGAGATCGCGGCCGCCGGCGGGCACAGCCTGATCATGGTCGGCCCGCCCGGCACCGGTAAGACCATGCTCGCGGCGCGACTGCCGGGCATCTTGCCGCCGATGACGCAGGAAGAAGCGCTGGCGAGTGCGGCGATGCAGTCTCTGGGCAGCGCCGGCTTTGACGTGGCGAACTGGAAGCGGCGCCCGTTTCGCGCGCCGCATCACACGGCATCGGGCGTGGCGCTGGTGGGCGGCGGCAGCCAGCCGCGTCCGGGAGAGATCTCGATGGCCATGCACGGCGTGCTGTTCCTGGATGAGCTGCCGGAGTTCGGCCGCAAGGTGCTGGAAGTGCTGCGCGAGCCGCTCGAGTCGGGGCGCATCAGCGTCTCGCGCGCCGCGCGCCAAGCCGAGTTTCCCGCCGAGTTCCAGCTGGTGGCGGCGATGAATCCCTGCCCCTGCGGCTACCTCGGCCATCACAACGGGCGGTGCCACTGCACGCCGGACCAGGTGGCGCGCTACCGCGGAAGAATCTCCGGCCCGCTGCTCGACCGCATCGACCTGCAGATCGAGGTCCCCGCCGTGCCGCAGGAGGACCTCGCGCGCCGCGCGGAGGGCGAAACCTCGACCGCAATCCGGGCGCGGGTGACCGCCGCGCGCGCACGCCAGCTCGAGCGCCAGGGCAAGCCCAACGTCGCGCTCTCGACGCGCGAAGTGGACCGCCACTGCGCGCCGGACGTTCACGGCGCGACCGTGCTCAAGCAGGCGATCAGCCGCCTGGGCTTGTCAGCACGCGCCTACCACCGGGTGCTCAAGGTCGCGCGCACCATCGCCGATCTCGCCGGCGCGCAGCGCCTCGCCGGCGCCCACGTGGCGGAAGCGATCCAGTACCGCCGCCTTGACCGCGTCCCCTAGCGCGAGCCGCGATCGATTGCCGCGCTATCCCTGAGGGTCCTTGCATTTTGTGCATGACACGCACAGAATACAGGGACCATGAAACGCCTGATCCGGCGCTCAGCATTGCTCGCCAGGGTCGAGCAGTCGCTGCGCGACAACCCTGTTGCGGCGATCATCGGGCCCCGGCAATGCGGCAAGACCACCCTCGCGCGCCAACTGGCTGGCGCGCGCCGTGCGGAGTACTTCGACCTCGAGGACCCGCGCGCCCAGCAGCGGCTCGCCAATCCCCTAACCGCGATAGAGCCGTTACGCGGCCTGATCGTGATTGACGAGGTGCAGCGCCGTCCGGACCTGTTCCCGGTGCTGCGGGTGCTCGCTGATCGGCGCCCGCTGCCGGCGCGATTTCTCCTGCTCGGTAGCGCATCCCCCGAGCTGTTACAACAAGGGGCGGAGACCCTGGCGGGTCGGATCGCGTTCATCGAAATGGCCGGCTTCGACAGTGCCGAGGTGGGAGCCGATGCCCAGCGCAAGTTGTGGCTGCGGGGCGGCTTTCCGCGATCGTTCCTCGCGCGCAGCGATGCGCAAAGCCTCGCGTGGCGTGAGGATTTCATTCGTACGTTCCTCGAGCGCGACATCGCGCAGCTCGGCCCGCGCGTTGCGCCGGTCGTGCTGCGCCGGCTCTGGACCATGCTCGCGCATGTTCACTGCCAGTTATGGAATGCGTCCGAGCTGGCGCGTTCGCTCGGCGAGGCGCATACCACCGTCAAGCGTCATCTCGACCTGTTGACGGGCGCATTGATGCTGCGCCAGCTCCAACCCTGGTTCGAGAACATCGGCAAGCGCCAGGTCAAGGCGCCCAAGATCTACGTGCGCGATTCCGGGCTGCTGCACGCATTGCTCGGATTGCCGAGCTTTCGCGAGTTGGAAGGTCATCCGAAGCTCGGCGCCTCGTGGGAAGGCTTCGTGGTCGAGGAGATCGCGCGGGCCATGGGAGAGCGCCATCTTTACTTCTGGGCTACCCAGGGCGGCGCCGAGCTCGATCTGCTGGTGGTTTCCGGCGGCAAGAAATACGGGGTCGAGATCAAGTACGCGGACGCTCCGCGACCCACCAGGTCGATGCACATCGCCGTCGATGACCTCAGCCTGGCGCGGCTCTTCGTGGTTTATCCGGGCAGCGCCTCGTTCCCCCTGGCCGACAAGATCGAGGCCGTTTCCCTTACCGAGGCGAGGAGACACCTCGCCGGGTCGCGCCGATAGCGGGCACTGCTACACTGCCCGAAAAGAGGCAGTGATTCTTGCATCGCACACCGATTTCCGCGCCGCTGCTCGCCGCCGTCCTCGCCGGGCTGGCGATGCTCGGCCCGTTCTCGATCGACACCTTCCTGCCGTCCTTCCCGGCGCTCGCGCGCGATTTTGCGGTGACGCCGCTCGAGCTGCAGCAGACGTTCTCCGCGTACCTGCTCCCATTTGCAGTGATGGCGCTGCTGCACGGCACGCTGTCCGATTCGTTCGGCCGCCGGCCGGTGATACTCGTGAGCCTCGTGGTCTACCTGCTTGCTTCGGTCGGTTGCGCTCTGGCGCAGAGCTTCGTTCAGCTCCTGCTGTTCCGCGGATTGCAGGGACTGTCGGCGGGCGCGGGTATGGTGGTGGGGCGCGCTATCATCCGCGACAGCTTCGAGGGCTTCGCAGCGCAGCGGTTGATGTCGCTGGTGACGATGATCTTCGGGCTCGCGCCGGTACTGGCCCCGGTGATCGGGGGCTGGTTGCAGAGCGCTTTTGGCTGGCAGTCGGTGTTCGTGTTCCTCGCGCTCTACGGCGCGGTGATGCTCGCGGTGTGCTGCTGGCGGCTGCCCGAGACGCTGTCGTCATCGGCGCGCCAGCCATTCGCGCCCGCGCCGCTCGCGCGCAACTACCTCAAACTAGCCTCCAGCGGGCGGATGCTGCTGCTCTGTCTCGCCATCGCGCTCAACTTCGCCGGGTTCTTCCTCTATATCTCGTCGGCGCCGGCCTTCATCTACAACCTGGTGCGCCTCGGCGCAAACGATTTTGCGTGGTTGTTCGTTCCCGGCATCGCGGGCGTGATGCTCGGGGCATTCCTCTCCGGACGTACCGCCGGCCGGCTCACCCCGCAACGCACGGTGAAGATCGGCTACCTCATCATGTTCGGCGCGGTGTTGCTGAACATCGCGCACAGCACGTTCGCCACACCCGCGGTGCCCTGGTCGGTGCTGCCGGTGATGTGTTACACCGCAGGCATGGCGCTCGCCATGCCGAGCATCATGCTGCTTGCGCTCGACCTTTTCCCGCGCAATCGCGGCCTCGCCTCGTCGTTTCTGGGCTTCGGGCACAGTACGTTCGCGGCGCTCACCGCCGGGCTGATTTCGCCGCTGCTGTCCGGCAGCACGGCGACGCTCGCGCTCGGCATGGCGGGGCTGTTGTCGTGCGGCTGGCTGTCGTGGATGATGTATCGGCGGCTGGAATCGCAAACGACCGATGACACACGAAGCTGACAGCTGGACGGAGGAGAAACGCTCGGCCTATCTCTACCGCGTCGTAGCCGAGCGCGAGGCGGGCACGGCGCGGCAGGCGCTGTTCAACGATCTCGCGCACGAGGCGGAGCGGCAGGCGGCGATCTGGGAACGCCACGCGCGAACCGCCGGCCGCGCCGTGCCAGAGCAGTTCGTTCCCGATCTGCGCGCGCGCCTCGTCGCCGCGCTGGTGCGGCGGCTCGGCGTGCGGCCGCTGCGCGGCGTGCTGGTGGCGATGAAGGTGCGCGGCATGTCGCTCTACACCCATGTCCTGCCGGGGCACTCGCTGCCGCACTCCGTAGACGAGATCGGGCGCCGCCATCGCGGCGTCGAGAGCGGCGGCAACCTGCGCGCGGCGGTGTTCGGAGTCAACGACGGACTGATTTCCAACGCGAGCCTCATCATGGGCATCGCCGGCGCCACCGCCGACAACCACCTTATCCTGCTCTCCGGCGTGGCGGGGCTCATCGCAGGAGCGTTTTCCATGGCCGCCGGCGAGTACGTGTCGGTGCGCTCCCAGCGCGAGATGTACGAGTACCAGATCGGGCTCGAGCGAGAGGAGCTCGAGCACTACCCGGAGGCGGAGGCCGAAGAGCTCGCGTTGATCTATGAGGCGCGCGGGCACACGCGCGAGGAGGCGGTCTCGATGGCGAAGAACCTCACCGCCGATCCCGAGAAAGCGCTGGCGACGCTGGCACGCGAGGAGCTCGGCTTGAATCCCGAAGATCTCGGCTCGCCGTGGGGCGCGGCGCTGTTTTCGTTCTTCTCGTTCGGCCTCGGCGCCGCGATCCCGCTCGCGCCGTTCCTGTTCGCGGCTGGCAGTGCAAGCCTGGCGGCGGCGGTCGCGGCGACCAGCATTGCGCTCTTTGCGGTGGGCGCGACGCTCTCGCTCTTCACCGGCAGAAGCGCGCTGTTCAGCGGGCTGCGCATGCTGGCGATCGGCGCCGCGGCGGGCGGCTTCACCTACCTCATCGGCACGCTGCTCGGCGTCACGCTCGCGTAGCCGGCGTGACGCCGCGTTCAAGGTTCAAGGTTCAACGTTCAAAGCTCGGGGTTCGAACCCAGAACTTGGAACTCAGAACGTGGAACTTGGAACCCGGAACCCGGAACCTGGAACCTTGATCTTGGAACTTTGAACCTGGAACTGAAGAATGCTGGCCGCGCGGCGGTCAGCATTGTTCCCAGGGAAGCCCGTCGAAGCGCCAGCCGTTCTTGGCGTTACGGTGGTGGTTTTCGTCGACGTCGCCCTCGAAGCCGTGCAGCACGTTGGAGACTTTGGTGAAGCCCGCTTCTTCGAGCGCGCGGCCGGCGTCGAGCGAGCGGTTGCCGCTGCGGCAGATGAGCACGATGGGCCGATCCACGCTCGCCGCCTTTTTCACGTGCGCGACGAAGTCGGGATTCACCTCCCAGTTCGGTCCGTCGTTCCACGGCACCATGATCGCGCTCGTCGGATGCCCAACGAATAAATATTCCATCTCGCTGCGGCAATCGATGAAGATCGCGTTCGGGTTCTTCTTCAAGAACTCGTAAGCCTGTTTCGGTTCGAAATGACCCATTGCGAACTTTCGCGCGCTCAAACGGGAGTGAAATTATAGTCACAACCGCCCGCAAACCGCCAGTCGGCGCGGGTTTGGCGTTAGAATCACCACTTTTTGCAACATGGTTTTTCGCAGTTGCGCCTGAGCGCTCATGACTGACCGCACTTCACTGCTCGATTCCCTGCTCAAGCAACGCATCGTCATCCTCGACGGCGCGATGGGCACCATGATCCAGGGCTACAAGCTCTCGGAGGCGGAGTACCGCGGCCAGCGCTTACGCGACCACGCGCACGACCTCAAGGGCAACAACGACCTGCTCGTGCTCACGCAGCCGCAGATCATCCGCGAGATCCACGCGCAATATCTCGCCGCCGGCGCTGACGTCATCGAGACCAACACTTTCAACTCGACCTCGATCTCGCAGGCCGATTACCACTTGCAGCACCTGATCCACGAGCTCAATCGCGAAGCGGCGAAGCTCGCGCGCGCGGTGGCCGACGAGTTCACCGCGAAAAATCCGGACCAGCCGCGCTTCGTGGCGGGCGCGCTCGGACCGACCAACCGCACCACCTCGATCTCGCCCGACGTCAACGACCCGGGTTTCCGCAACGTCACCTTCGACGAGCTCAAGGCCGCGTACGCCGAGGCTGCACGCGGCCTTATGGAAGGAGGCGTGGATATTCTTCTTATCGAGACGATATTCGATACTCTCAATGCCAAGGCCGCCATCTTTGCCATAGAAGAAGTCTTTGAACTAAGACAATCACGCCTCCCAGTGATTGTCTCGGGCACCATCACGGATGCTTCCGGGCGCACGCTCTCGGGCCAGACGCCGGAAGCGTTCTGGAACTCGGTGCGCCACGCGCGCCCGCTCGCGGTGGGCTTGAACTGCGCGCTCGGCGCGAAGCTGATGCGCCCCTACATCGAGGAGATCTCCAGCGTCGCCGACGTTTATGTCTCCGCCTATCCCAACGCCGGGCTGCCCAATCCGCTTGCGCCGACCGGCTATGACGAGACCCCCGAGCAGACCGCCGCCTATCTGCTTGATTTCGCCAGAAGCGGCTTCGTCAACATCGCGGGCGGCTGCTGCGGCACCACGCCCGCCCACATCAAGGCGATCGCGGAGGCGCTCGCGGGGATTCCGCCGCGCGCCGTGCCGCAACTCGAACGCAGGACGCGGCTCTCCGGACTGGAGCCGCTGAACATCGCGGACGATGCGCTGTTCGTCAACGTCGGCGAGCGCACCAACGTTACCGGCTCGCGCGCCTTCGCGCGGCTCGTCCTCGCCGGCGACTACCAGGCGGCGCTGTCGGTCGCGCGCCAGCAGGTGGAGAACGGCGCGCAGATGATAGACATCAACATGGACGAGGCGATGCTGGACTCGAAGCAGGCGATGACGACTTTCCTCAGCCTCATCGCATCCGAGCCCGATATTTCGCGCGTGCCGGTCATGGTCGATTCCTCGAAGTGGGAGGTGATCGAGGCGGGACTGAAGTGCGTGCAGGGGAAGCCGGTGGTGAACTCGATCAGCCTGAAAGAGGGCAAGGACGAGTTCGTCAGGCACGCGCGGCTCGCGCGCCGCTACGGCGCGGCGGTGGTGGTGATGGGGTTCGACGAGAAAGGGCAGGCCGACACGCTCGAGCGGCGCGTGGCGATCGCCAAGCGCTGCTACCACATCCTGGTGGACGAGCTCGGCTTCCTGCCGGAAGACGTGATCTTCGATCCCAACATCTTTGCCATCGCCACCGGGATCGAAGAGCACGCGAACTACGGAAGAGACTACATCGAGGCGGCGCGCATCATCCGCCGGACGCTCCCCTACGCGAAGGTGTCGGGCGGGCTGTCCAACATTTCGTTCTCGTTCCGTGGCAACGATGCGGTGCGCGCGGCGATCCATACCGCCTTCCTCTACCACGCGATCAAGGCCGGGATGACGATGGGCATCGTCAACGCGGGGCAGCTCGGCGTGTACGAGGAGATTCCCAAGGACCTGCTCGAGCACGTGGAAGACATCATCTTCAACCGCCGGCCGGATGCCGCGGAGCGCATGGTGGCGTTCGCCAACACGGTCAAGGGCGGCGCCAAGCGCGACGCCCCGGACCTGGAATGGCGCAAAGCGCCGGTGGAAGAACGGCTCAAGCACGCGTTGGTGCAGGGCATCAACAACTGGATCGTCGAGGACACCGAGGAAGCTCGCGCCAAGTATGGGCGCCCGATCCGGGTGATCGAAGGGCCGCTGATGGACGGCATGAACGTGGTCGGCGATCTCTTCGGCGCCGGCAAGATGTTCCTGCCGCAGGTGGTGAAGAGCGCGCGCGTCATGAAGCAGGCGGTGGCCCATCTCGAGCCGTTCCTGCAGGCGGAGAAGGCGCGGCTGGGCGATGCCAGGCCCAAGGGCAGGATGGTGGTCGCCACCGTCAAGGGCGACGTGCACGACATCGGCAAGAACATCGTCTCGGTGGTGCTCCAATGCAACAATTACGAGGTGATCAACCTCGGCGTGATGGTGCCGGCGCAGAAGATCCTGCAGGTGGCGCGCGACGAGAAGTGCGACATCATCGGGCTCTCGGGGCTGATCACGCCTTCGCTCGAGGAGATGGCGCACGTGGCGCGCGAGATGGAGCGCGAGGGCTTCGAGGTGCCGCTGCTGATCGGCGGCGCGACTACCTCGCGCACGCATACCGCAGTCAAGATCGCGCCCCACTATCACGGCCCGGTGATCTGGGTGCCGGACGCCTCGCGCAGCGTCGGCGTGTGCAGCAACCTGCTCTCGGACGAAGCGCGCGCGGGCTATCTCAAGGATGTGAAAAGCGAGTACGAGCGCGTCCGCCAACAGCACGAAGGAAAAAAAGGACTCGAGGTCATCCCGCTCGCGCAGGCGCGCGCCAATTCGCTCAAGACCGACTGGACCGAGTACGTGCCGCCCAGGCCGGAGATGATCGGCACGCGCATGCTCAAGAACTACGACCTCGCCAAGATCGCGGACCACATCGACTGGGGGCCGTTCTTCCAGGCGTGGGAACTGTCCGGTCCGTTCCCCTCCATCCTTGAGGATTCTGTGGTCGGGCAAGCGGCGCGCAACGTCTATGCCGAAGGCCGGGCCATGCTCAAGAAAATCGTCGAGGGCCGTTGGCTTGCCGCAGCCGCGGTGTTCGGGCTGTTTCCCGCTAACAGCGTGGAGTCGGATGACATCGAGATCTACGCCGACGAAAAGCGCACGAAGCTGCTGATGACCTGGCACAACCTGCGCCAGCAGAACGTGAAGCCCACGGGCCGTCCCAATCTGTGCTTCGCCGACTTCGTCGCGCCGAAGGGCTCGGGCGTGGCTGACTACATCGGGGCGTTCTCCGTGACGGCCGGCATCGGCATCGAGAAGAAGCTCGCGGAATTCGAGAAGAAGCACGACGATTACAGCGCGATCATGCTGAAAGCGCTCGCCGACCGCCTGGCCGAAGCGTTCACCGAGCTGCTGCACAAGCGTGTGCGCAGGGAGTTCTGGGGCTATGCCAGGGACGAGAACCTCGACAACGACGCGCTGATCGCCGAACAGTACCGCGGCATCCGTCCCGCGCCCGGCTATCCGGCGTGCCCCGATCACACCGAGAAGGGCCCGCTGTTCAAGGTGCTCGGCGCGGAGCGCATCGGCATGCGGCTGACCGAGTCCTACGCGATGTATCCCGCTTCCTCGGTGAGCGGCTTCTATTTTTCCCACCCGCAGTCCCAGTACTTCGCGGTCGGCAAGGTGGGGCGCGATCAGGTCGAGGACTACGCGCGCCGCAAGGGCATGCCGCTGGATGAGGCGGAACGCTGGCTCGCGCCGTATCTCGCCTACGAGCCGGCGAGTACCAGTAAGTAACGTGAGAGCGTGAGGGAGAGAGAGCGACACAATCCGTGAGGGCGTGAGAGCGACAAAATCCGTGAGAGCGTGAGAGCGGGAGAGCGACAAAATCCGTGAGGGCGTGAGAGCGGGAGAGCGACAAATTCCGTGAGAGCGTCAGGGCGTGAGAGCGGGAGATGGTAGACACCGCCACCTCACGAACTCCCGATCTTACGACCTCCCGTCTTCTTGGTTTGTCGACCTCCCGATCTCACGGTCTTTCCATCTCCCGATCTCCCGGCTTTTCCAGCTCCCGACCTCACGATTTCACGACTCTCGGGGCCTGAATGCTGCCACAGACGGAGCGCTATCTCGATCTCGCGCGCCTGGGGAAGAACCAGTGGTGGCGCTACGCTCTCGGCGTGCTGGTCATCGCCGGCTTCTGGCTTGGCCTGGGCTTGGTGCCGTACGCGCTGCTCGTGCGCGCGGAAGTCTTTGACCCGCTCTATGATTACCTCGCCATCAACCTGAGCATCTTCATAATGCTTGCAGGCCTCGCCGTGACGGTGAAGCTGATACACCGCCGCACGCTGTTGAGCCTCGTCACTCCGGACACCCGCATCGACTGGCGGCGCGTTGCGCGCGCCGCCGCGGTGTGGGGCGTGCTCGCTGCGGCGATCGTGGTGATCGAGCATGTGTTGTTCCCGGATCGCTATTACCTGAGTTTCAACGCCGGGCGCTTTTTCCCGTTCCTGGCCCTCGTGCTGGTGCTGACCCCGATCCAGAGCGCGGCGGAGGAGCTGGTGTTCCGCGGCTACCTGATGCAGGGATTGGGCTTGCTCACGCGGCGACCGGCGCTGATCGCGATCACAAGCAGCCTCGTTTTCACCGCGCCGCATCTCATGAACCCGGAAGTTCACGAGCACGGCGTGCTCATCATGGCGGCGAACTATTTCGTGATCGGCATGCTGCTCGCCACCGTCACGCTGCGCGACGGCCGGCTCGAGCTCGCGATCGGTCTGCACGCGGTGAACAACGTGTTCCTCGCGCTCATCGCCAATTACGAGGGCTCGGCGCTGATGACCGAATCCGTCTTCACCGCGCGCGCTCTCGATCCGTGGTACTCGCTCGTGACTTTGATCGTCGGCACGCTCGCATTCCACTGGTGGATGTTCCGGCGCGCTTCCGCACAGTCGCCGGCCCCTGCGTCGTGAGCGACGCGGCGATCATGGTTGCCCGCCTTTGCGGCGTAAAGCGTTAAAATCCTGCACTTCACGCTCCGGGCAAGCGGGGCTTGTTTGAATTTTCATGGCGCTGCTGGCTCCTTGACGGCTGACTATGCACCTCCACATCCTCGGCATCTGCGGCGCTTTCATGGGGGGCATAGCGCTGCTCGCGCGCGCCGCGGGGTACCGCGTGACGGGGTGCGACGCCAACGTCTATCCGCCGATGAGCAATCAACTCGCTGCCCAGGGCATCGAGTTGATTGAAGGTTGGAACGCGGATCAGATTGCGCTCAATCCCGATGTTTTCGTAGTTGGCAATGTGGTCACGCGCGGCAATCCCTTGATGGAGGAAATCCTCAAGCGCGGACTTCCGTATGTCTCGGGTCCGCAGTGGTTGCGGGAGAACATGCTCGCCGGGCGCTGGGTGCTCGCGGTCGCCGGCACGCACGGGAAGACGACCGCGGCGGCGATGCTCGCCTGGATCCTGGAGGAATCCGGGCTGAAGCCTGGATTCCTTATCGGCGGGATCCCGAATAATTTCGGCGTCTCGGCTCGTCTCGGGATGGTTCAGTATCGGGCCGCTTCCGACTTCCCAGAGAAACAGACACGTCCTTCCGGTCTCGCGCAGCGAGACATTCAGGGCGAAACGTCCCGCGTTTCGCCCTTCGTGGTCGAAGCCGACGAGTACGACACCGCGTTCTTCGACAAGCGCTCCAAGTTCGTGCACTACCCGGCGCGCACCACCATCCTCAACAACCTCGAGTTCGACCACGCGGATATTTTTCCCGATCTGGCGGCCATCGAGACCCAGTTCCACCATTTCGTGCGCACGCTGCCCGCCAACGGCCTGATCGTCGCCAACGGAGCGGATGCCGCGCTCGCGCGCGTGCTCGCGCGCGGCTGCTACACCCCGGTCGAGCGCTTTGGGGCCGCCGCCGGCTGGAACGCAGCCGCCGCCACGGCAGACGGGTTCGACGTGCTGTGGCGGGGCGAGAAGCAGGGCCGCGTGCAGTGGTCGCTTCAGGGCGCGCACAACCGGGCGAACGCGCTCGCCGCGATCGCCGCGGCGCGCCACTGCGGGGTTGCGCCGGCGCAGGCGATCGCCGCGCTCGCCGCCTTCGAGGGCGTCAAGCGCCGGATGGAACTGCGCGGCGTGGTGAACAACATCACGGTCTATGACGACTTCGCGCACCATCCGACCGAGATCGAGGCGACCCTCGCGGGCCTGCGCGCGAAGGTTGACAGCTCGCGCATTGTGGCCGTGCTGGAGCCGCGCTCCAACACCATGAAGGCGGGCGTGATGAAGGACCGGCTCG